>Ga0265338_10007825_pt1 | contig 13135 bp, 9 predicted proteins | sample 42126metaG_FD_193579 | JGI IMG/M metagenome (GOLD analysis project Ga0265338, IMG submission 193579) | Rhizosphere microbial communities from Carex aquatilis grown in University of Washington, Seatle, WA, United States - 4-21-26 metaG | ecosystem: Host-associated > Plants > Roots > Rhizosphere >... | reverse complement strand
CCTCCGCCCATCCAACATCCCCGCCCTCCGCCCAGTCCACCTCGACCGCGACCGACACCGCCCAGTCAGGCAGCCCGTACAGGTAGTTGACGGTCCCGTCGAGCGGGTCGATCACCCAGCGGGCGGGCGCGCCGTCGGTGCTGCCGGTCTGCCCGCCTTCCTCGCCCAGGATCGCGTCGTCCGGCCGGACCGCGAGGATGCGGCTCCTGATCAGCTCCTCCGAGCGGCGGTCCATCTCGGTGACCACGTCGGTCGGGCTGGACTTGGTCGCCGCGACCTCGACCCGCCCGGGACCGCACCGGGAGGCCAGCAGTTCCCCCGCCTCGCGGGCGATGCTCACCGCGAGGTCGCGCAGCGCGGCCGGCTCGGCGCTCACGCCGGCCTCCCGTCGGCCGGACGCCCCGGTGCTGGCTGATCCGGTGCCGGCTGACCCGGTGCTGGCTGACCCGGTGCCGGCAGGCCCGTGGCCGGGCCGGGGCGGGCCGGGGTGTACCGGCAGCAGTCGGCCGGGCAGGCGTGCCCGCCGTCCGCGAACGCGCCGTCCGGGTAGCCGCGCGGGCCGAGCGGGCCCAGCGCCAGCCCGGGCGCGCCGCCGTCCAGCTCGGCGACCAGCTCCCGCACCATCGTCGCGAACCGGGGCGTCGCGCCGGGCGCCGCCGCCCGGGCGAACTCAAGCCCGAGCGAGGCGGCGGTTTCCGCCGCTTCGGTGTCCAGGTCGTGGACGACCTCCATGTGGTCGCTGACGAAGCCGGCCGGCACCAGCACCACGGCCGACGGCGGGCCCGACGGCAGCGGGCGGCCGTTGGCGGCCCGTCCCCCGGCCGCCGGGTCACCGACCGCCGGCTCACCGGGCAGCCCGTCGCCTTGTCCCTTCGCCAGCGCGGTCAGGTAGTCGTTCACGTCCGGTCCCAGCCAGGGCACGCTCGGCGGGCCGCTGCGGCTCTGGAAGACCAGGTCGTAGCCGAGGGAGCCACCACGCACCCGTTCGGCGATCAGTCGGGACGCTTCCGCCAGCTCGGCCTGGTAGCGGCCGCCGGCCGCACCCCGGACGGCGGTGCCCTGGGCCACGCTGCCGCTGCTGGCGGCCATGCCGAGCGGGATGCTGTGCGCGGTGAATACCAGCCGGGCGCCGGCCTGGGCCGGCCCGGGCAGGCTGGCCAGGGCCGCCTCGGCGCTGGCGGCGAACGGCTCGATGAAGCCGGGGTGGTTGAAGTATGGGCGGATCTTGTCGATCCGGGGCGCGTCCGGCCCGGCCGCGGCCACCGCCCGGTCGATGTCGTCCAGGTACTGGCGGCAGGCCGAGTAGGAGCTGTAGGCGGACGTCGCGAACGCGACCGCGCGTCGCACGCCGTCGGCCGCCATCCGCCGCACGGTGTTATCGAGGTACGGCTGCCAGTTCCGGTTGCCCCAGTAGAACGGCAGCTCGAGCGCGTCCGCGCGGAAGGCGGTGCCGATCGCGGCGAGCATGTCGCGGCACTGGGCGTTGATCGGGCTGACCCCGTCGACCGCGTAGTAGTGCTCGGCCACCTCCGCCAGCCGCTCCCGGGGGATGCCGCGGCCGCGGGTCACGTTCTCCAGGAACGGCAGCACGTCGTCGGGACCCTCGGGGCCGCCGAAGGACACCAGCAGGAACGCGTCGTAGGCGGGCATGGCTCCATCCAACCAGGGACCACCCGCGCCCAGGTAACCAGCCTGGTCCGGCGGGCCCCGGCGGGCCAGCGGGGAACAGGGCGGCCGGTAAACCGGTTTCCAGCGGGGAGTATCTTCAGGTTCTGTTCGGTTTTTGGTCGGAAAGGCGCGCGATGACGGGTGCTGGCGGGGCGGGCCTGCGTGCCCGCGGCGGGGCGGGGGCGCCGCGTGCCCGGGCCGGGGGCTTCCTCGCACCGTACGCGGAGGTTTTCGCCGTACCGCGCGCCTGGCGGTTCTCTGTGGCCGGGATCATCGGCCGGATGCCGATGGCCATGTACGGGCTCGGCACGGTGCTGCTGATCTCCGCCGGAACCGGCCACTACGGGGTGGCGGGGAGCGTGTCCGCGGCCGGCTCGGTCGGCGGCGCGTTGTGCGCCCCGCAGCTCGGCCGCCTGGTCGACCGGATCGGCCAGCACCGGGTGCTGGTCCCCGTGTGCCTGACGTTCACGCTGGCGGTGGCGGGGCTGGCGACCGCGGTCGAGCTGCACGCGCCGGACTGGACGCTGTTCGCCTGCGGGATCGTCGGCGGCGCGGCGCTGCCGCAGACCGGGCCGATGGCCCGGGCCCGCTGGTCGGTGCTGCTGGCCGGGTCCAGCCGGCTGCACACCGCGTTCTCGGTTGAGTCGGTGGCGGACGAGCTGTGCTTCGTGATCGGCCCGGCCGCGGTGACCGTGCTCGCGACCCAGCTCCATCCGGCGGCCGGGATCGGCTGCGCGGCGCTGTTCGCGCTGATCGGCTCGCTCTGGTTCGCGTCCCAGCGGTCGACCGAGCCGCCGGTGGCCACCAGCGCGGCCGGGCCGGGCGGGGCGGATTCACCCCTGTTCGATTCGGCCCGGCCTGATTCGGCCGTGGGCGGGGCGGCGGGCGGGCGCCGCCCGTGGCTGGCCGCGCCCGGCCTGACCGTGCTGCTGCCGGTCTACGTTTGCATCGGCGCGATGTTCGTCACCATCGACCTGAGCACGGTCGGCTTCGCCACCCGGCTCGGGCACAAGCCGCTGGCCGGGCTGCTGCTCGCCTGCTACGCGTTCGGCAGCGCGACCGGCGGGATCTGGTACGGGGCGCGGACCTGGCGCGCGCCCGCCTCCCGGCGGATGGCGGTCACCCTGTGCATGACGGTGGCCGGGGTGTGCACCTTCTGGGCGATGCCCAGCCTGCTGGTGCTCGCGCCGGTGATCTACCTGTGCGGCATGACCATCGCGCCTACCCTGATCGCCGGCTACAGCCTGCTCGACGCGACCGCCCGGCCGGGCCGGGCGACCGAGGCGATGTCCTGGCTGTCGACCGGGATCGCGATCGGGCTCGCGATCGGGTCGACCGCGGCGGGGTTCATCCTCGACGCCTTCGGCCCGCGCTGGGGGTACGCGTTCGCAGCCGCCGCCGGCCTGTCGGCCGCGCTCGTTTACCTGGCCGGGCTGCGCCGGGCCGCGGCCGGGGAGGCGGCAGGCATCGCCCGGGAGCACCCAGAAGCGAACGTCACCGCGGCCATTACCGGCTAAGGACAGGCGGGCTGGGAACGGGGCGGGCTAAGGGAACTCACGGGCGTACTCGGCCGCGAGGGTGAGCACCTCGTCGACGTACCAGTCCGCGTGGTTGTAACCGAAGATGGCCTGCCGGAGGCCCTGGCCGCCGGCCGTCGCGCCGCCCGCGCACAGTAGCCGGGCCGCGCTCGGCACGGCGTCGAACGGGTTCATGATGTCCGGCTGGCCAGTATCACCGAAGCCGTCGGTGCCCCAGGCCGCCCAGGTGGTCGGCAGGAACTGCATCGGGCCGAGGGCGCCAGCGGTGGACGGGCCCATGTTCTGGCCGTCACCCGACTCGATCTGGCCGATCGCGGCCAGCACCGTCCAGGACAGCCCCGGGCAGTAGCGGGCGGCCGACTCCTTGAACAGCTGCAGGTAGCTGGCTGGCCGGCCAGCGGTCGGCGCGGCCACCACCGGCAGCTCGGTGGGGGCGGTGGCCGGCACCAGGAGGACCACCCGGACGCTGGCGCCGAGCGCCGCTCGCACCGTCCGCGCCAGCGCGGTCATGTCGGCCGCGGGCGCGTTCACCAGCACCGCCACGTTGCTGACGAGGCCGAGCCGGGCCCCCTCGGCCTGGCTGACCACGCCGTCCACCCCCGCCACGCCGAGCAGCGCGGTACCCCCGTCGGCGATCCGCGCGCGGACCGCGGCGGCGACCGCGTACCGCCCGCCCGCCGCCAGCCGCGCCTTGGCCGCCGCGGCCGCGGTGGTGATCAGCTGGCCGGCTTGAAAGCGGGACCAGACCGTGGCGCTGCCCGCCGTCGCGGGCGGCGTCCACGGGCGCAGCGCGGCCGCGGGCGCGGCCAGCACCGTCAGCCGGGTACCGTTCACCTTGATCTGCGCGCCGTCGATCGCGAGCACCGCCCGCACCCCGCTCAGCTGCCTGATCTTGGCCAGGTCAGCCGCGGTCACCCCGCCCGGCGCGGTCGCGATCAGGTCCGGCACCACCAGGCGGGTCGTGGTCGCGCCGCTCAGGGCTGCCCCGCTGGCGCCGGTCTCAGCCGGGGCGGGCGTGCCGACCGCGCTGGCGGGACTAGCGGCGGGGCTAGCAGCGCCGAGGGCGGATGACACCCCGCTGGCGGCGGTACTCCCCGCGGCGGTACTCCCCGCGGCTGCGCTGCTGGCGGCGGGATCCGGGCTGCCTGGCTGCCCGCCGTAGGTGGCGACCAGCACGGCGGCCACGATCAGGCTGACCGCGGCCAGCCCGCCCCCGGCGATGGCTGGCAGCGATCGGCGGCGAAATCGTGGCAGCCTCACAGTGACTCACCTTACAAAGCCCCGCGGCGACGGGAGAAGGCCAGCAGCGGCTGTACTGGCCCGTCTGGCCAGCCGGCCCAGCCCGGGCAGTCGCGCTCCGCGCTTCTTGCTGTTATCAATGGCTCATGAGGCTCGGCGGCCGGGACTCCGCTCGCTCCGGGGCTGGCCCGGCCGGCGCGGACGGCGATCCGGGGGTGGAGTGGCAGGCGGGTTGAACCGGAGCCTTATGGGTGGTCGCGGAAAGAGTGACCGGAGGAGCGGAGCGGGATGAGGGGAATGAGGTAAACGTCCGGTTACGAGCGGTGGCATCCGGCGGTATTCGCAGGAACTCCTTCTGGTGCGGCTACGCTTCGACTATGACGCAGGAGGCAGACCGGAGTGCCGCCTAGGCGGGGGCGGGCGTGGTCCGAGGGGCCGACCAGGCACCCGGGTCCGCCCAGGTGAGGGGGGCTGGCCAAGGGACGGCTGGCGGTCGCGGGAGCGGGGCGGGGCGGGGTGCCCGCAAGCCGCAGGGACGGCCGTCGCTCGGCGGAGGCACGCCCGCGCAGGACCGCGAGCTGCGGGCGCAGGGCCGGGAGACGGTGCGCAAGCTGCTCGAGGCCGGCACGATCGAGTTCGAGGAGCGCGGCTTCAACGGGGTCCGGGTGGACGACGTGGTGAAGCGGGCCGGGATCTCCCACGGGACGTTCTACCTGTACTTCGCGAACAAGGAAGACCTGTTCAAGGCGCTGCTGCGGGACGCGCTGCACGACATGGAGATCGTCACCGGCGACTTCCCGGTGGTCACCGGCGACGAGACCGGGCTGCGGCTGCTGCGGGCCTGGGTGCGGAAGTTCTCGGCCGCCTACGCGGCCCACGGCACCGTGCTGCGCACGCTCAGCTCGGCCAACGCGCAGATGGACATGTTCACCGACGGGCTCCAGCTCTTCGCCAGCCTGACCGAGGCCATGACCACCGGGATGACGGCCTCCGCGGCCGCCGCGGGGCGCCTGCAGGAGAACGCGGAGCTGACCGCGTTCGCCTGCATCATGATGATCGAGCGGGTCAACTTCGTGATGACCACCGAGATGGGGCTGCCGGAAGAGCTGATGGCCGACAAGATCGCGGACATCCTGTTCGCCGCGTTCGGCCTGGTCGTCTCGTAGCGCGGCCAGGTGGGCGGCGCCGGCCCGGCTGGTTAGCGATAAACGGCGCCGTTCAGGTAAGAATTAAGGACGTGCGCTTTCTTCATGACGGCCCGACCGCCACTGACCTGACCTACAGCGACGTGTTCATGGTCCCCGGCCGCTCCGCGGTCGGGTCCCGGCTCGACGTCGACCTGGCCACCCGGGACGGCAGCGGGGCGACCATCCCCATCGTCGCCGCCAACATGACCGCGGTGTCCGGCCGCCGGATGGCGGAGACGATCGCCCGCCGCGGCGGCCTCGCGATCCTGCCCCAGGACATCCCCGGCGACGTCGTCGCCGACGTGGTGTCCTGGGTGAAGTCGAGGGACCTGGTGGTCGACACCGCGATCACCCTGGGCCCGGCCGACACCGTGGGCGAGGCCCTGGCGCTGCTGCCCAAGCGCGCGCACGGCGCGGTCGTGGTGGTTGACGCGGCCGGCGTGCCGGTCGGCGTGGTCACCGAGGCGGACTGCGCCGGGGAGGACCGCTTCGCGCAGCTGTCCGCGGTGATGTCGGCCGACCCGGTCACGCTGTCGGCCGGGACCCCGCCCGCCCAGGCGTTCGAGCTGCTGCACGCCGGGCGGCACCGGGCCGCGCCGGTGGTGTCGCCGTCAGGCGAGTGCGTGGGGATCCTGACCAGGACCGGAGCGCTGCGCGCGACCCTCTACGCCCCCGCCGTCGACGCCCGCGGCCGCCTGCGGGTGGGAGCCGCGGTCGGCGTCAACGGCGATGTCGCGGCGAAGGCGAAGCAACTGCTCGACGCGGAGATCGACGTGCTCGTGGTGGACACCGCGCACGGCCACCAGGACAAGATGCTGGCGGCGCTGCGCGCGATCCGCGCGCTGTCGCCGTCGGTCCCGGTGGTGGCGGGCAACGTGGTCACCGCCGAGGGCACCGCCGACCTGGTTGAGGCGGGCGCGGACGTGGTCAAGGTCGGGGTCGGCCCGGGCGCGATGTGCACCACCCGGATGATGACCGGGGTCGGGCGGCCGCAGTTCTCGGCCGTGCTCGAGTGCGCCGGGGCGGCGTCCGCGCTCGGCGCGCACGTCTGGGCGGACGGCGGCGTCCGGCACCCGCGGGACGTGGCGCTGGCACTGGCGGCCGGCGCGTCGTCGGTCATGATCGGGTCCTGGTTCGCCGGCACCTACGAGTCGCCCGGTGACGCGTTCCGCGACCCGAACGGGCGGCTGTACAAGGAGAGCTTCGGCATGGCGTCGGCGCGGGCGGTGCGGGTGCGCACCGCCGCCGACTCGGCCTACGAGCGCGCCCGCAAGGAACTGTTCGAGGAGGGCATCTCGTCCGCGCGGATGTACCTGGACGCGGCCCATCCCGGCGTGGAGGACCTGCTCGACATGATCGTCGCGGGCGTCCGCTCCTCGTGCACCTACGCCGGCGCGGGCGACCTGGCCTCGTTCGCCCAGCGGGCCGTCATCGGGGTGCAGAGCGCGTCCGGTTACACCGAGGGGATGCCGGTCCCGACTAGCTGGTGACCGGGTGCGCCCGCCCGCCCGCCGCCCCGGTGACCGGCCAGGTTCAGCCGAACGGGTGGGAGTTTCACCGCACCCGTTCGGCTAAATCGTTGACGCCGGCCGAAGCGGCGGTGTCGCTGTCGGCTTGGCCCGCAGCGGCGGCGGTGCCCTCCCAGCCCGCCGTGGCGGTGTCCGCCCAGGCTGCCATCCGGGCCGCCAGGGCGGCGTCGGTATGCCGCTCAGCGTGCCCGAAGCCGTTGAGCAGCCACAGCTCCTTGGGCTCCTTGGCCGCGTCGTAGAGCTGCTGCCCGTGGTCGGGCGGGAAGTAGATGTCCTGGTCGCCGTGCACGATCAGCAGCGGCACGGGCGAGATCCGGGAGGCGGCCTCGGCGGGCGGCATCGGGTCGGGGCTGGGCCAGCCGTCGGGCGAGATCCTGGTGTTGAGCACGTACTTGCTGAACGCCCGGCCGAGGCGGTGCTCGGCCGCCAGGTGCACCCGGCGCATGGCCACCGTCCCCCGGTAGAACCAGCGGCCGGGGCTGCTTACCGACAGGACTGCGTCAACCCCGCCGCGCAGCGCCGCGTGGCGTAGCACCACCGAGCCGCCCATCGAGAAGCCGATCGTGGCGACCCGCCGGTAGCCGAGCTCGCGCGCGTACCTGACCGCCACGTCGAGGTCGTCGATCTCCTTGTCGCCCAGCGTGGTGAGCCCGCTGGACCGGCCGTGCCCGCGGAAGTCGAACGTCACCACCCCGGCGGTGCGGTTGAACCAGCGCACCAGCTGCCAGACCAGCGGACGCTGCCAGGTCATGGTGAATCCGTGGGCGATGACGATCGCGAGGTCACGCTCCTGCGGCTCGGGAGGCGGCAGATGCACGGCGTCGATGAGGACGCCGTCCTGGGTGACCAGCGTGACGGTCATGACGACGGGGTTCACGGTACTCCATCCTGCTTTGCGCGCGCCGACGACAGCCATAACGGTAATGCACCCCGGGCAAGCCGAAGGCCGCGGTCCCGATCAGTCGTTTCCGACTGAGGGGACCGCGGCCCGCTCTCGCTACGGCCGCAACGTAGCGCGAGACCCGACGACTAGTCGTCGACCGATATCGGTTCTTCTGTGGTTGGCGAGGCTTCCGCGGCGGCGGTGACGCTCAGCTTCGAGGTGAGCGCCTCCTCCTGCGGGTACGCCTCTTCGCCGTGGATCGCCACGTCGCCGATCTCAAGCTCCTCCGTGGTGAAGGTGAGCTTCATCCGCAGCACGTACTTGATGAACATCCAGATGACGGCGGTGATGATGCCGTCCCAGAGGATGATAAACACCGCCGATTCCAGCTGCACCAGTAGCTGGTGCGGGTGGTGGCCCCAGATCCAGCCGGCGCCCGCGAACGCGGTGCCGCCCGGTGCGGCCGGGTACATGATCACGTTCGGGTCCGCCAGCACGCCGACCAGCAGGCCGCCGAGGAGGCCCGCGATGCCGTGCGTGTAGACCACGCCGAGCGCATCATCCACCCGGTTGAACGGCCAGACGTACTTCGGCAGGGTGTACCAGGCGATCCAGACGACCACGCAGCAGACCACGCCGATGATGATCGCGCCGAGGCCGTTGACGTAGCCCGCGCCGGGGGTGATGCCGACCAGGCCGCAGATCATGCCGTTGAGGCCGCCCAGGAAGGTCGGCTTCTTGTCCGGCGAGAAGAACATGTCCATCAGGATCCAGACCATCATGCCAACCGCGGTCGCGAGGTTGGTGTTGACGATCGCGGCCGCGGCGTCGGAGCCCGCGAAGTACGGGTCACCGCCGTTGAAGCCGTTCCAGCCCAGCCACAGGATGCCCGCCCCGATCGCGACGAACAGCAGGTTGTTGGGGATGGCCCGTTCACGGTCGCGCTTGAGGCGCGGGCCGATGATCGCCGCGGACACGAAGCCGGAAACGCCGGCCGCCAGGTGGATGACGTAACCGCCGGAGAAGTCCAGCGCGCCCTTGCTCGCCCAGAAGCCACCGCCCCAGATGGAGAAGGCGTTGACGCAGTAGGCGAAGGTGATCCAGAGCGGGACGAAGACCATCCAGGCCTTGAAGCTGACCCGGCCGAGGACCGAGCCGATGAACAGGATGGGGGTGATCGCCGCGAACACGAACTGGAAGTACTCGACCGAGGCACCCGGCAGCTTGAACCCGGTGTTGAGGATCGCGCCGGAGCTGGAGGCCGCGTACCCCGGCATCGCGGAGTCAACAAGCGGGATGGTCGCCTGGCCCTCGAGGGCGTTGGCACCGAGGATCGTGCGCGGGTCGCCGACCCACTTACCGATCAGTGGCGTGCCGAAGCCCATCTTGAAGCCCCAGAGCACCCAGACTATGAGGACCAGGCCGAAGGTGACGAAGACCATGAGCGTGGTGTTCATCGCCCACTTCTTCTGCACCAGGCCGCCGTACAGCACGGCGAGGGCTGGGATGGACATAAGCCCGACCAGCGTTGCCGCTGTCATCTGCCAGGCGTTATCCCCAGAACTCAGCCAGGTTGGGTATGGAATCACTGTGTTTGCTCCTCCAGGGGGCTACCTTGGATATGAAGGGCCTCTCGGGTTCCAGGGTCACCCCCCGGGCTGTGCTAGTCCCGCCCCGGCCGCTCCGCGTGCTTTCATGCAACGGTTAATATTTCCCATGCGCGGGTTTCAGGGGCATTTCCCGTTTGTTACGCGGGCGGTAACGTGGCTGGTTGAACGTCATCCCATGTTTCGTGAATGTGTCCTGATGTCCGGGCTTACGGCGTTCGCGGCGCGGTTATCAGCCGCCACCACAAGAGCGTCACATTGCCGTAACGTTGCTTGGCACCCACCTTGAGGCCGCCCGCCGAGCGGACGTACGCTGACATCCACGTCAATTCGGTAAGCGCTTTCCCCGTCCTCGGCTGACTCGGCCCGACAGTACGGTAAGCGCTTACCGGCTTCCAGCCGGCACGCCGGCATCGCGGCCCGCCGGCATCGCGGCGCGGCGCGGGCCAGCGGTGGCGCGGCAGGCAGAGCGTTGACGCGGCCAGGCGGAGCAAGGAGGCGAACGCGGTGGCGGACAGTACCGGGCAAGGCGAGTCGGGCGCGCCCACCATCTACGACGTCGCCCGGGCGGCCGGAGTCTCCATCGCGTCGGTGTCGCGCGTGCTCAACGGCCGCCGAAACCCAAGCCCGGAGATCAGCGACCGGGTGCGACGCGCGGTGACTGAGCTCGGCTACGTTCCCGACAGCGCCGCCCGCGCCCTGTCGGTCCGGCTCAAGGAGGTCGTCGGCATCGTCATGCGGCGGCCGCTGACGGCCGGCGTGCCCATCCCCGCCCCGGTGCTGCCGGGCGGCGCGGGCGCCGCCTGGGACACCGCCGGGCTGCTGGGCTACGACGCGTTCGCCGACGAGACCGAGTCGCTGCAGTTCCACGACATGCTCAACCGGGGCGTCGAGCGGGCCGCCCAGCGCCGCGGCTTCGACCTGCTGCTGCGGTCGGTGGACATCACCGACCACGAGGCGAGCCGCCGGGTGCTGGCGATCGCGCGCAAGAGCGACGGCCTGATCCTGCATGACCAGGTGCTCGACCCCGGCCAGATCGACGAGATCTCCCGGCAGGTGCCGATCGTCACGCTGGCCGGCATCCCCAGCCCCACCACCGCCAACGTGGGCAGCGACAACGTGACCGGGATGCGCGCCCTGGCCAGGCACCTGCTGTACGACCACGGCTACACCACCCTCGGCTACCTCAGCGGGTACGGCGACAGCCCCGACAGCCAGGCACGGCTGCAGACCCTGGCGGCCGAGGCGGCCGCGGCGGGCGCGGTGCTGCACTCGGGCCCGCAGTGGCAGGGGAACTACTACGCGGCGGGCGCGGCCGTGGTCACCGAGCGCCTGCTGGCCTCCGGGCCGCCGCTCCCCCGGGCCATCGTCTGCGCCAACGACATGACCGCGCTCGGCGTGATGCACGCGCTGCGCCAGTCCGGGGTGGACGTGCCCCGCCAGGTCGCGGTCACCGGGTTTGACGACATCCCGATGGCCAGGCACACCCGCCCGCTGATGACCACCGTGCGGCAGCCGATCGGCGAGCTCGGCGGGACGGCGTTCGAGGTGCTGTACTCGATGATCGGCGGCGAGGCCCCGGCCGAGCGCGACATCTCGCTGCCCACCCGGCTGATGTGCCGGGAAAGCTGCGGCTGCCAGGCCGGCAGCGGGCGGCTGGCCGGGGTCACCGACCTGTCGGCCGCCCGCCAGCAGCGGTCCTGAGCCGTGGGCGGCAGCCGGCCGGCCCTGCTGGCGGCGGGCGTGCTGGCGGCGGGCGTGCTCGGGGTGACCGCGCTGGCGGCGCTGGCGGCGCTGGCCGGGTGCAGCGCCGGCGCCCCCGCCACTTCCGCCGTTTCCAGTGCCGCCGCTCCTTCGGGCACTGCTGTCTCTTCCGGCACTGCTGTCTCTTCCGGGGTTGCTGCCTCTTCTGGCGCCGCCGCGCCGCCGGCGCTCCCGGACCGGGCGCTGGCGTCACCCGGGTGCTCGACCGCGACCGCGGCCGGGCCGGCCCTCGGACCGGCTGGCACGGCGACGGCGCGGACCGGCGGCCAGCCGTTCGGGGTGGCGGTGACGCCGGACGGCCGCTGGGCGTTCGCGGTGACCGAGCAGGCGGGGAGCGGTTCCGGGCCGACCGCGAGCGCGGCCGTCTCGGTGCTGCGCCTCCCGGCGGGCCAGGACGCGGCCACGGTGGCCGTCGGCGTCGCGCGGCCGGTTCCCCTGCCGCCGGTGGCGGGCGGCCTCGCCGCGCCCGCGGGCGCGGTGGTCACCCCCGACGGGAAGTACCTGCTGGTGGCCGAGGGCAGCGGCGCGGTGGTGCTCAGCGTGGCGCGGGCCGAGGCGGGGACCGCGAGCGCGGTCCTGGGCACGCTCAGCGCCCCGGTCACCGGCGGCGGGCCGGCCATGGCCGGGGCGATCGAGGTCGCCGTCTCCCCGAACAGCCGCTATGCCTTCGTCAGCCTGGAGTCCGCGCACGAGGCGGCCGTGTTCGACCTCGCCCGCGCGGCCGCCCGCGGCTTCGGCCCGGATAGCGCCGGCTACCTGGGCGCTGTCCCCCTCGGGGTTGCCCCGGTCGGCCTCGCCGTCTCCGCCGACGGCCACTGGCTGTACGCGACCAGCGAGGGCGCCGGGGCCGGGCAGCACCCGGTCACCCGCGGAAACCCGGCCGCCTGCCCGGCGGGCCAGGCGTACGGCACCGCCTCGCCCACCCTGCCCGGCACCCTCACGGTGGCTGACCTGGGCCGGGCGGAGACCGATCCGGCCCGGTCCGTGGTCGCCGGCGTCGACGCCGGCTTCCAGCCGGTCCGCGTCATCACCGCGGCCGGCGGCAACCAGGTCTGGGTAACCGCGCGGGCCAGCAACGACCTGCTCTGCTTCTCCGCCGCCCGGCTGGCGAGCGACCCGGCCGGCGCGCTGACGGCCGTCGTCCGGGTCGGCTCGGAGCCGGTCGGGCTGGCCGCGGTGCGCGGCGGCTCCCTGGTCGTGGTGGCGGACTCCAACCGCTTCGGCGCGGCCGGCGCCAGCTCGGCGCTGTCGGTGGTGAGCGTGCCGGCCGCGCTGGCCGGCCGGCCAGCCCTGGCAGGCGTCCTCCCGGCCGGCCTGTTTCCCCGGGACATGGCGGTCTCGGCCGACGGGACGCTGCTGGTCGCCGACTACGGGTCAGGCCAGGTGCAGGCGATCGCGACCGCGCGCCTGCCCGCCGGGCGCTGACCCGGCGGTCCGGTCCTGGCGGGACACCGCCCGGCCGGGACCTGCCGACTGGAGCCCGACGACAGCCAAGCGGCGCGCTCCGGCCCACTTCCCATCAGTTTTAGTCGTTTTTCGCGACTTCCCATCAGTATTTGCAGCTTCTGCGACCCATATGTCTGAAATGTCTAGCTAAATCTGATGGTAAGTAGAGCTGGTAGGGGCGCGGCGGGCGGTCAGGAGACGCGGGCCGGGGCGGGGGACGCGGGCCGGGCGGCACGGTGGTGCGGAACGGTGCGGTTCAGCAGGGTGGGGCAGA
>Ga0265338_10007824_pt1 | contig 13139 bp, 13 predicted proteins | sample 42126metaG_FD_193579 | JGI IMG/M metagenome (GOLD analysis project Ga0265338, IMG submission 193579) | Rhizosphere microbial communities from Carex aquatilis grown in University of Washington, Seatle, WA, United States - 4-21-26 metaG | ecosystem: Host-associated > Plants > Roots > Rhizosphere... | reverse complement strand
TCGCTCCGACTTCTCTCCCGAAGGCTCCAAACGCAGCAACAAAGCCAAAACCGAACCTGTACCTTTCTTTGCTCCACAAACTACATTGGCACAAAATGCTGTGAGGAAAGCGGTCTCCAAATAGTAGCAGTTTATAGTGGCAGTTGCAGTAAGATTATGACTGCTACTAAAACCTGCTACTGCTACTAACATTTCAACTTTTAAACATTACAACCATTTAAACAAAACATGGCTCAATTTACATTTACAAACAACACCTATGCCGGCGAAGCGCTGGCCGGGTTTATGGCCAGCACGCTTTTGGAAGCTGATTCCGTTAAGCGTGGATTGCTGACCGTTATTAACGACGTTAAAGCCCGCAAGGTGATACTTGATGTTGACGACGACGTGGTATTGCAAGACCCATCGGGCATATTTAACGACCAGGGAACTACTGCCCTGCAAAACGAAAGCTACCTTGACCCGGTAGTGTACGAATTTATGAAACAGGAACAATGGGATAAGCTTATCCAGAGCTGGGAGGCACAATCATTAAAGCCCGGCGCATTTTTGGATTATGAAGGCGTTGTGGACCTGTCGGACTTTATGGTACAACGTTACCTTACCAAAATACAAATAGCCAATGAGCGTTTGTACTGGCTGGGTAAAGGCTCAACCAAAGAAGCAAGTTTTACTGCTTCGTTCCCGGGTTTACTGCCATCTATCGCTGCCGCATCGGGCGTTTACAAAGTTGGCTTAGGCAAACCGGCAACATCCATGGCGGCTACGTCAATTGACGCTACTGGGTTGGTAACCGTTTCGGATACTTCAACTTTAGCCGATGGCGATGTGGTGACCATAACCGCAGTAACCGGTACCAGCAAAGATACCACCAACGGCACGCCGGGTATTTCAATCCAGGGTCAATCTTACTTCATACAGATTGCAAGCGCCACTTCATTTAAACTGGTGCGCAACTATAACGAGGTTAACAGCCGCCTGGCAGCAACGTTTGCAGGTACATCAACAGCGGCAACGATCAGCTACATCAACGTAAGCAACGTGTTATCTGTTTTAGGTGGTGTTTATGCACAGCTTGACCCGGCAGACCGTATCCAGGATGATTTTAACCTTCAGGTTCCTTTACATGTTGGTTACGCCTTTGCGCAAGCACAGGCAAACAAGGCGCTAAACGTTATCAATGCCTTTACCGACATGAAAAAGATGGACTACCTGGGTATCCCATTACAGATCATGAACCATTGGCAGGCAAACACCATTTTAGGCGCCCGTTCGTCCAACCTGTTTTTAGGGGTCGATTTATTGGGCGATGCTTCAGAACTTTCAACCGTTTACATGAAGCCTTACACCAATGATAACGTGGTACGTATGAAAGCCCGCATGAAAGCGGCCGTTAACTTCAAATTTGCCAACGAGATATTTTATTTGAGCGCGTAGGCGCAGTTGATTAGGTTGATTGAGTGAGTGGTTGATTGAGTTAAAGACGCCCAACTTCCTGCTAACTTAATTAACCTATTCAACCCAATCAACTTAATCAACCCAATCCAACTTAATTAAAACACATGTCAATCTACAATAAAATAAACGCAGGGTTCAGTTTAGGAACTGCATCGCCTGTAACCGCCGGTATCGAGGATGTGATCTACATCTTTAACCAGGATGATTTCACCCTCACCTTTGATACCACCAACCCGCTTATCGTAACAGGTATTACGGCGGTAGGTACTGCCAACATCTTTAAATTCGAAGGCACCAATAACAGTTTCAACACCTCGTCCAAACTGGCCAAAACATCAGTAGGGCCGCGTTATACCGAGGAAATAGACTTTAACGTTGCCGGTTTTTCTGTCGACATAAAAACGCAGCTGATGGCCATGGGTTATGGCCGTACCCGCGCCATCGTCATCAACAATTACAACTCCAGTGATTCAGCGATTGAATTGTTTGGTGCGGTAAACGGTTTGATCCTCACCGATGCTGAGCGCAGCGCAGCTGATGAAACCGTAGACGGCGGGTATAAACTAAAACTCACCAATCCTGATAAATTAAGGGAGCCCTACCCGCCGCGCGCTGTATCCATCGCCCCAACCAGCGGCAGCGCCACTTATGCCAGCACGCTTGCTGCAATTGAAGCTTTGGTAGCTTCTTAGTTCATGGTTGATGGTTCATAGTTCATGGTAGAATGCAAATTTCACTATGAGCTATGAACCAATCTTCGGCTATGAACCATGATCCATGAACTATGAACCAAAAACAAATGACAAAGAAATACATCCTTAAACCCGGTAAACACCAGTTCGCACCCGGATCGCATGCAGTACATGATAACGATAACCTGAGCGATGAAGAGGCTGAATGGTACCTGGAAAAGTATCCGCATATAGCCGGACTGTTTGTTGAAAAGTTGGAAAGTTGTAAGGTTGAAATGTTTGAAAACGTTTCTTCGGAAAACATTAAAAAGGAAAAAGAAACAACGCCATCCCAAGCCGATCAGCAAGAATATCAATCGGAAAAATAACATTCCAACTTTTCAACCTTCCAACATTACAACAACAAACTATGAAAACATACCTGCCACAAATAGAGCGGAGGATATTTGTACGCCCGAATCAAACATTCGGCATACTTAACTACGACCTGGATAATGCTTATCCGCAACGCATGCTCGAACTGGTAGCCGCCTCCCCTACCGCTAAGGATTGCTGGACCAAAAGGGCCAAGTTTATAGGCGGAAATGGCTTTGAAGAACCCGGCCTGGGCAAACAGATCATCAACTCAAAAGGCTTAACGCTGGCTAAACTGTTAAAGGCTGTTGCCACCGACAAGGCTTTGTTTACAGGCTTCGGGATGCATGTTAATTACAATGCCAATTTTAAAATAGCATCGGTAAATTATATAAAGTTTGAGGACATCCGCCTGGGCGATACCGATTGCCCGGAAACCGCTGATAAATATGCGTTATACTCCGATTGGGGCCGCAAAACATGGAAGAACATCATGCGGAGCAAGATCACCTTTCTTGATAAATATAACCCGGATGAACAGGTTATTAAAAACCAGGTACTGGCGGCCGGTGGCTGGGATAAATACAAAGGACAACTATTTTACTTTAACCCCGAAGTGGACGATTATCCGCTGATAGAAGCTGATTCAGTTTGGGAAGATTTTGAGACCGAAGCAGGCATAAAGATCTTTAATAACCGCGAAGTGACCACAGGCTTTTTGCCCAGTACCATGCTTTTTATGCAGGCCCGCAGAGAAGAGGCTGATAACAGCCGGCCTGATAATGATGAATTGCCTTACACCAACATGCCATCGCAGCTGGAGAAAGACCTGGGATCGTTCCAGGGGGCAAAAAGCGCGCAAAAGATCATCGTAATTGAATACGAGGATGAAACATCAAAACCCGAATTTCAACCCTATTCTATCCAAAACAACGACAAACTTTTTGAAACGACCGAGAAATCTGTAGAGGCCAGGATAATTAAAGGTTTTTCGGTACCAAAAGAGCTGATCAATTCAGAAAACACATCAGGTTTAAGTAACGGCGGCGAAAAAAAGGAAGCCATTCGTGAATTTAACGATAATACTGCTCCGGACCGGCTGGAACTGTCAGAAACTTTCGCAGAGATATTCAGCCACTATTACCTTGATATCAATCCATCCGAAAACTGGAGCATACTAACGGTGCCTGCAAATGTTGCCGATGATATTACCGGCATAAAAGCAGGTGCAAGTATTAACCAACTACTGCTGGCCGATATCCCCGCACAGAATAAAGTAGCCACACTGGTTTACGCCTACGGATTTAAACAGGCCGAAGCAGAAGCGATGTGCCTTTAGTTAGTGAATGGTTGATTGAGTTGGATTGAGTTGATTAAGTTAACTATTCGGCTTTTTAAAACTTAATCAACTCATTCAACCTAATCAACTTAATCAACTAAAAAAATGAACACCATTTATCTCATCAATCAAACCACATTCCAAAATTACGAGGACATTTCCGTCAATATAAAGCCTGAGCGCCTTAGCGTTTTTATAAAAAAAGCCCAGGATCTTGACCTGAAACCATTTTTGGGGCATGCCTTGTATTACGATTTCATCCAGCATTTTAATAGTGACGGAACCATACAGGATACCGCGCCGCAACCTTATAAAGACCTGTTGAACGGCAGCGAATACCTGGATAAATACGGCCATATAGTTTTATATGAAGGCCTGATGCCAACAGTGGTTTATTTCACCTTCGCCAGGTTTATTGAAGCCGACGCGGTACATTATACAGCTACCGGCCCGGTTGTAAAGCACCATGATATGGGCGACCCTGTGGCTCCAAAGGATATTGTAAAACTGGTGCAGCAGCAACGTAGCGTAGCCAACGCCCATGCCAACGAGGTAGAGAAATTCCTTTGGGATAATAAAGACGATTTCCCTTTATGGCGGTACAACGATAAAAACAAAAGCAGCCGCCAGTCGGGCCCGCGGATCCGCAGTATCGACCGCACCAGTTTCAATTTTCCATCAGGTTACGATCCTTCGGGCGCAGACAGCTACCTGCCCATAACCGAATTCATGAATTAAAATCGATTTGACAAGATTTAACCTTAAATCGGTGAAACTGAGCGTAGCGAACTCATGAACACCATTAAAAAAAACACTGGTGAATAATCATTTTCAAATCGCTGAAATCAAAAAAATACAATATGCCAACCGATAAAAAAATAAGCGAACTACCTGTAGCCACCTCCATCAGCGCAACCGATATTTCGGTACTGGTGGACGGCGGCACCGACTACCAATACACCTTTACGCTGTTGCTTCAGTTTTTGGAGGCAAACTTAAGTACAGGTGCTAAAATTTCTTTTGGTACTGTGCTGCCTCAAAACACCAGCGGCAATAATGGCGATGTATTTGTAAATACATCAGCAGGCTCCTTCGCACAAAAGGTATCCGGCACCTGGACAGTGGTTTACACGCTGCCGGCAGCAAATGGCGCCGACGGCACCTTACTTTACGGTGCCGGCATCCCGGGATCATCCACCGGCAAAAATTCCGACAGCTACATCAATACCTTAACCGGTATTTTTTACCAAAAAGCATCGGGAACCTGGGCACAGGTATTTTCCATGGCTACAGGGCCGCAGGGGCCGCAGGGTACAGCAGGAACAAACGGTACCAACGGAACCGATGGCAACACCATTTTATTTGGCACCGCCATACCCTCAAACAGTACTACAGGGGTTAACGGCAATTTTTATATCGATACCAACACCTATGTACTATATGGGCCAAAAACAGCCGGCATTTGGGGCGATGGCATTTCGCTTATTGGTACAGGCATACAAACCGGTGGCACCACCGGCCAAATATTGGTGAAAGCGGACGGGACAGATTTCAATACGGAATGGGAGGATAATTCATTTGCAAATCTTTCAGGTCAGCCGGGCGACAATACCAATATGGCAACCGCCCTCGCCGCAAAACAAAATACCCTGGGATATACGCCAGAGAACATCGCCACCAAGGCCCAGCCAAATGGATACGCCTCATTAGACAGTACCGGCAAAGTGCCTTCGGTCCAACTACCGGCTTATGTAGATGAAGTACAGGAATTTGCCACGTTATCCGCCTTCCCGGCAACAGGAGCGGCCAATATCATTTACGTGGCAGTTGATACCAATTACGAATACCGGTGGAGCGGATCAACCTATATCCAGTTGGTGGCCTCGCCGGGCAGTACCGACGCCGTTCCCGAGGGAAGTACCAATCTTTACTTTACTGCCGCAAGGGTTTTGGCCGTAGTGCTTACGGGTATCAGCTTCGGCACAGTTTCGGCGGTAACGGCTACCGACAGTATCCTTGCCGCAATAGGAAAGTTGCAGGCACAGGTCACTTCCATTTCGGGAAAAATACTGCCGACCGGAGGTACAACCGGGCAAATACTGGCCAAAACATCAAATACAAACTACGACACCGAATGGATAAACCCGCCAACCGGCGGCGGTGGATCCTCTAATTTCTCCTACAATTTTTATCAAACCACATTATGACAAGCTCATCAAATACCACTTCATTTGCAACGTTGACCCAAAGCTATCCATCCGTTAATATCGCTTCGGGAACAGCCGCCAATACAGTTACCCAGGTTACCACTGGTAACACCAACGCAAGCGTTGTAACCGACATATTATTCAGAAATCTCGGTTCAGCAACGGTAAACTTCGATATCTACATCGGGTCAACATCAACTGCGCAAAATAAAATTGCGCAAATACAAATTCCCGGGAGCGCTGGTAATAACGGTACTACACAACTTGCGTCCTTAGCGGCATTAGGCCCTTATTTGTTTGATTTAGATTTGGCAGGCAACCGCGTGATAACCCTTGAAAGCGGCGTGGCCATATCGGTAGCAAACACCTCCACCACTTCTGCCGCAGTATATATAATGGCTAAACAAAGAAATTTTTAACTGCGAAGCATTCTTGAGTGCCAATAAAAAACAAATAATACACGAAAAATTATGTACGAAATAGCAGCGGTTAACACTTCGCCTTATAGGTTGTTTTTGTCGAGAAAAACTAATATTTGGTTTACGATTTTTGATGGCTATTGGAGCAATCCAAACGTTTGGATTTCTAATGCCTTAGATAAAAAAGTTATAACAATCCCGCAGCCAGGCGACACAGTCTATATAAATCACAACATAACAATGGATAGCAATATTCAGGTTAATAATATGTATATATCTGGCAATTTGAAAGGCACGAGTGTATCAGCATTTACTATCACAATTAATGGTGACTTACAAGTAAGTGGAAGTGGCTCACTTGATCTTTCTCTTCAATTTAACAACCTAATTTTAAACGGGTATAACAATGTAATTCCCTTTGATAATTTTAATGGGGGCAGTTTTTCAACTGTTACTTTTAATGGGCGCTTTGATCAAAATTTATTAAATATTCCTTATCATAATTTAACGACTCAAAACGGGAAAAAATATCAAGTATCGGACATAACGGTCGGAGGCAATTTTAACCAGCAAAGTGACTATGAATGCAATGCCTATAACCTCACCATTAACGGCAGCTCCACTATCGGCTCCGTTGGGTCTTATACATTTTCAAAAAATTCTTCAATTGGAAATATCCTATTCATTGGTGCTGTTGATTTTGAAGGGGGAACGGATTTAAGTACTGGAAATCCAAATGTTGAATTTAGAGGCGGTATTACAATTCACACGTTTAATTTCACAACGGGTACCGGCGTGTTTACCTTCTCCGCTAATAATCAGACGATCAACCCCAGTGCATATTTGGGTGGCTCTTGGAATGCTGACATACTGGTTGCGGGACCAATAACTTTAACCTGGAGTGGAAATCCAGTTGTTCCAGTCAATGGCACAATTAACGGAACTAGCTCCAGCTCAATATTTAATAATAACGGAACATTATATTTAGGAAACAGTACTACTCCAATGAGTACAGGCGTTTTCAATTATCAAAACTCATCTACCTCAACCTTAGGTTATGTGTTCAATGGTAATTACGCATTACCTTATACCTCCTACGCGAATTTATATATCGGTGGGACGACTGGCATCAAGTCACTTTCCGGAGCTACCGTGATAAGCCAATCTTTAACAATAGGAGCTCCAAGTTTAAGTGGATCAACACTTGACTGTGCTGGATACAATTTGGATGTCAAAGGTGAATTTGTTTGCTATTGTGTTTTTATGGCAAGTACTTTTAGCAATATAGTCTTTGAAGGACTTGCGACATTCAGCAACGGCGGCAACAGTGCCGAAGGCGTTGATCTCCGAAGTGGCAATCCAGATATTGAGTTTAGAAATGGCCTGACTACACATGCCTATTTTGCGTATACAGGCGCAGGAATATTTTCGTTCACAACTAGTAATCAAATTATCAATTTCAGCATACTGAATAGTGGTTCACTCGACTGTAATTGGTTGATTAGTGGCCCAATAACGGTTCAGTTCTTAAATGGAAACGTCAACAACCCAGCTTTCAAGGGCACAATAAATGGAGATAACTCTGCGTCGATATTTGATGTAAGAGGAAATCTAAGTTATCAAAATTCAAACGCACCAATGGCGACTGGACATCTATATTGTAATCAAGCGACAAATACTTTCTTATATAATTCTTCGGGGAACCAAAATATTCAGGCCCCATCTGACCCCTCGTCTGCAGGATATTACAATCTTACTTTAGGTGGTTCAGGATCGAAAACTTTATTAGGTGATGTTTCTGTAAAAAATGTTTACACATTAACAGCGCCAGCAACTCTTAACTTAAATGGTTATTTACTAACCAATCCATGATTTGCCAAAATATACGCCCCTTTGGTCCGTCTCAAAAACTGACATAACTCAAAAATTTCAATAACACCACTCAAATTTTATTTTACCCACATGCAAACATCATCACTATTCTCCCTTGATCTGAAGGATCTGGGGAAAGGCCTTTTAGTTGCCGTAGGCGGCGCAGTAATTGCAGCCATTGAAACAAGTATAAAGGCGGGCTCATTAACTATCGATTGGCCATCCATCGGCAGCGTGGCTTTAGCTGCCGGCCTGGCCTACCTGGGCAAAAACTTTTTTACACCCGCAAAAACAGTAACGCCGGCGCAATAATCCATCCGTCATTCCGGCGGCGCCGGTAGTGGCTTTTATTAACAAGACATTAAAATACAAAAACATGCAACTAAGTGAAAACGGATTTAAGATCATTAAAAACTTTGAGGGGCTAAGGTTGGCCGCCTATCGGGATGTGGCGGGCGTTTGGACTATTGGCTACGGATCAACCCGCTACCATGATGGTAAACCGGTAAAACCAGGCGATCAATTGGCAAGTGAGGCCCAGGCCGATGCCCTTTTTGCAAACACCCTCGGGCAATACGAAGACGCTGTTAATCGCTGCGTAAAGGTTCCCCTCACGCAAAACCAATTTGATGCGCTGGTATCTTTTACCTATAACGAAGGTACCGGCGCACTGCAGGAATCAACCCTGCTGGTAAAACTAAACGAAAAAAATTACGCTGAAGCAGCAGCTCATTTTTTAGCCTGGGATAAAATAACTGATCCCAAAACCGGGCAAAAAGTGGTTTGCGATACCCTGGTGCAACGGCGCAGGGAAGAAAGCCAATTGTTTATGCAGCCGGATACTCATCATTAACACCTTTAACCATGACAGCAATTGAGCATAAGGAGTTAAAGGGCATAACTATAAAAAACCTTGTTGTCACCATTTTTAGTACAGCCAGCATCGTAGCCTCTGTAATGACGACTTATTTCGGTTTAAAAAGCGATATCCAGGAAATAAAAAGCTCGCAAAGTACAGAATCAAAGATCAACAACATCCGCATTAAAGTACTGGAGGATCAGGTGAACCTGCTGCAAAAAGAAGTGGATGAAATCAAAATGTCAAAAAGTGACGGCGAGACCACAGGAAACTCATCCATAAAAACAATCAGCGCAAGTTTATTAAGTGCTGCCAGGCCTTAATGCGTTGTCCGTAAAATCAAAAAACAATCGGTGTAATCACCAAATAATCAGTGCAATCAATAAATATAAAAACCATACAACCATGAGCTTAAAAACATTTATTACAAAAATTTGGGACGAGATCAAGAGCCTTTTTGACAGTTTCCCGGCAGAAATGCAAATCGCCATACACATTGGCGTTGAAGTTACCGAGAACATTAAAAACTTTGTGGATTCACCCGCTGCTGATGTTCTTACAGCTATTATTCCGGGTGATATCGATGATGAAATCAAAAACCTTCTCCGCGCCAAACTACCAGGCATATTAACTGAACTGAAGCTTGCCGACAGTTGCGCCGGTCTTACTGATCCCTCACAAATTACAACTTGTGCAGTAAAAGTGTTGCAGGGATTGGATAGCGATATTAAGAGCGCTTTCCTCCACAATCTTTCTGTATTCATAGCTCAGGTTGCATCAAACGGCAAATTAACGTGGAGCGACGGGGTTGAAATCCTGGAATGGTTCTACCAGAATGAGTTTAAAACAGCTGCTTAATTTTTAGAAGGATTGTGCCCGAAGAGAGATTCGAACTCTCAGTAGATAATTCTCGACGAGTTCTGAGCCTTCACGTTTATCAGTCCGAGCCTACCCACAAATTAGGAGTAATAATTTTCCTGACTCAGGACTTTAAACTTAAGGCTTTTGACTGAAAAGAAACGTGCCCAGGAGCAGATTCGAACTGCCACATCCTTGCGAATGCCACCCCCTCAAAGTGGTGCGTCTACCAATTTCGCCACCTGGGCTTTTTTAGTCGAAAGTCTTAAGTCCGGAGTCCTAAGTCTAAATAACGACTCTGGACTTTAGACTTAAGACTCTTTACTTAACAAAAGGATGTGCCCGAAGAGAGACTCGAACTCTCAAGAGACAATTCTCAACGGCTTCTGAGACCGCAACGTTTACCAATTTCGCCATCCGGGCATTTCTGTTCGGGCTTACGCCTTAAACAAGGGTGCAAATATAATCGTTTCCGGCAAATTGTTTATCAATAAATATAAAAATGCGCAGGCGATTTGCAGAAAGGGATTTATAAGGTAATTTAGGAACTCAATTCATCCATTATAAGGGGCACGAAATGTTGCAGCATAGTGGACGACACGGAAATAAAATGATGAAAATTCTTTTTACATACGCAGCAATAACAAGCTGTTTAATATTAAACCTCGATGTAAATGCACAGAGCATTTCATTACTACAGCAAGGCAAACCTACAAGTATCCGCGGTTTATCCGTAGTTGACGACAGCGTTGCATGGGTTAGCGGCAGCAAAGGCACCATCGCCAAAACAACAGACGGCGGTAAAACATGGAACTGGCAACAGGTAAAAGGATTTGAGAAAGCTGATTTCAGGGATATTGAAGCATTTTCAGATAAGGAGGCCGTGATCATGAGTTCCGGTACCCCGGCTTTAATTTTAAAAACCACGGATGGTGGCGCAAGCTGGAAGGTAAAATATAGCAATACAGACACGGCCTATTTTTTTGATGCGATGGATTTTGCCGATGGGAAGCATGGGATGATTTTGGGAGACCCGATTAAGGGTAAGTTTTTGTTAATGGAAACAAACAACAGTGGCGAAACATGGACGCAAGTTGATGGCTCGCCGGCGGCTCTGCCAGGAGAAGCGGCCTTTGCAGCCAGCGGGACCTGCCTCCGATTGAATGGCCTGATCACCATTGTAACCGGAGGCGGTAGCAGCAGGGTGCTACTTTCGCCGGACAACCCGAAAAAAGTTTGGATACCGGTAAAATTACCCTTAACTAACGGCAAACAAAGCCGGGGTGCTTTTTCAATCGCATTCGGTAAAGACGAATCAATTGTTGTTGGCGGTGATTATCAAAATGATAAAAAAACCGACTCGGTCGCTTACCTGGTGCCCGAATCAGCTAAACGTGATAATGATTATTACCCTCTAAAAGGCCCCGCCGGTTTCCAATCATGTGTAGAAAATCTTTATACTAATACTTTTCTCTCCACCGGCACCCCCGGCAGCAATATAACTACCGATGGTGGCAAAACCTGGACCAAAATAGATGACAACAGTTTTAACGTTTGCCGCAAGGCCAAACACGGAAAACTGGTGTTATTAGCCGGAAACGGGGGCAAAATAGGAATTTTTAAACCGTAGTTAACTGGCAATGAAGCCCTTAATAAGGCTAAAAAATAAATTAAAATAAGGCTTGCACACTAGGTTGAATAGTCCTATATTTGCACCACTTTAAACGAAACGGTTTAAAGCCCGATTCCGTAGCTCAGCTGGTAGAGCATAACACTTTTAATGTTGGGGTCCTGGGTTCGAATCCCAGCGGGATCACGAAAGCCTCTCAAAGAAATTTGAGAGGCTTTTTCATGTTGACACAATAAACTTTCACGGCTGCATGCAAAAGATCACCTCGCAAAAACATAGTATTTGCGAAGGCATCTGTAACAGATATATCTTTTAATCGGCAACCAGGGTAAAAACATTTTCACAAATTTTCCACGGTGCACTCTATGGCCATGGGCTTTCTTGCATTTTGGGCAAGAGTGATTTACCTTTCCGCAATTGTCCCCGAAGTGGATATCATCCCGCTCAACAATTAGTTCCATGATAGCATTTTTTGGGCATTAAACAAACTAAAAGATTACATCGGTATTATCCTTAATCCGCTGTAAGCGCTACGGGCGCCAGTTGACGTGGCGAGCCATCGGGCCCAACCGCTATGATATTATCAAAAATAACATGCGAACCCGGTTTAATCGAATTCAGCGAGGCCCTCATTTCGTCATTCAGGCTATTACCGTTTGTCACCTGTACCGTTGCACTTTCGCGGGGATTGGCAATGATCATACTGAATTTGGTGATCCTGAAGCGCGTATCAAAGTCGAAATTATCCAGCGTAGCGTAAATAGCATCCTGCGCTTTCAGAGCTACAGTTGGCACTGCGCCTCCCGAACGGCCTGAAAACCGCGCCACAGGATCAGGGATTCTTTTCGCCCTGAATTTGGTACTGCTTAGTACCTGGCTTTTACCCGGCGAAACCTCCGCTGACACCGTAACCGTTAAGGCACCGGGGTTATAAACCTTCGCGATATATTTACCGCCTGAACCATTCAGCGATCCTGAAGACATGCTAACCCTGATATCTTTTGACGGGATCCCCGGAACCGATACCGATACCGGGTTATCGACCCCGATATAAAATACGTTCATCTTATCTGGCGATACTACCGCTGATGGCCGGGCTACCATATACTGCTGCTGGGGTGTGGTATAAGTTTTAATGGTGCCGTCTGTTTGTTTTACCGATATGGTTCCCGTCCAGCTAAAAATGCCTTCCCTCGAGGTATTGACGTTATATTCGCCACGGCCTTCAGCCACATTTATGGGCGAACCATCCACCTGTATTTCGGGGTTAGCTTTTGAATCATAGGCGGTTAAAAAAACCTGGGCCTTATAAGGTTGCCCCTGGATGAGGTAAGAAGTTGGCGCAACAGCTACTGCCTCAAACTTATCCAGGTTAACAACGGCCTTGTCCATTTTCCCAAGGATTTTCTTAACCACTTCCGATTCGGCGTTTTTGTTATCGGCCTGGATCT
>Ga0265338_10007823_pt1 | contig 13139 bp, 13 predicted proteins | sample 42126metaG_FD_193579 | JGI IMG/M metagenome (GOLD analysis project Ga0265338, IMG submission 193579) | Rhizosphere microbial communities from Carex aquatilis grown in University of Washington, Seatle, WA, United States - 4-21-26 metaG | ecosystem: Host-associated > Plants > Roots > Rhizosphere... | reverse complement strand
CCACGGACCTCGACGCGTAGACGTGCGAGCGCAGCTTGCCCATCGAGCGGATCTCGAGGGCGGCGTCCGGGATCTCCGCGCTGTAGTAGAAGCCGAAGTCGATGAGGTCCTTCTTAAGGGCCTCCGCCATCTCGCGCGGGCCGAGCTCGTAGATGCCGAAGCGCGTCGTCGGATGCTTCTTGCGGAACGCGAGCAGCGACGGCCCCAGCAGATAGTTGGTGATCATCTCGCGGCTGCCGATCTTGAGGACCGAGGGATCGGCGCCGTGCCCGCGCAGCTCCATGCCGGCGCGCTCGACGTGATCGAAGATGGTCTCCGCGTGCGCCTTCAAGCGCTCGCCCTCGAGGGTCAGCAGCACTTGGCGCCGGCTGCGCGTGAACAGCTTGCGGCCGACCGAGCGCTCGAGCAGCGCCACGCTCTTGCTCACCGCGGGCGGCGAGATGTGCAGGTTCTCGGCGGCGCGCGTGAAGCTGAGGGTGCGCGCCACCTCGAGGAAATAGCGCAGCTGGTATAAATCCATGGTTAACGATCTGTTGAGCCTTATTTACTTTACTGAAACACCGAGCGGCCTTACAATGCTTCCCATGAGAGATTTCGACGCCTTCAAGGACGTGCTGCGCCGCGAGTTCTTCGAGCATCCCGTGATCACGGACAACCGCTACACGGCCTGGTTCTCCGAGGGGCGGGCGAGCGACGACGAGGTGGCCGAGCTCATCCTGCAGTTCTCGGTGTTCTCCAACCACTTCCTGGTCGCCCAGGTGAAGCGCATGGTCAACGCCGGCACGCTGGAAGGCGAGCGCTGCGCCCGCGCGATCTTGGTCAACGAGTGCGGCGTGGCGTTGGACAAGGCCGGCTCGCCGGAAGGCCGCTCCTTCTCGAGCGTCAACGCCCACCTGAACTGGCTGCGCGAGACGGGCGCCGCGCTCGGCCTCTCGCCGGTCGAGCTCGGCAAATGGAGCAACGGCAGCGCGGCGACCCACCGCTTCCTCGAGGGCCTCGACCGCACCTACGGCAGCCGCGACGGCATGATCGGCGCCGGGGCCAGCTTCTCCATCGAGACCTGGGCGGCGTTCGGCATCGGCGCGGGCCCGGAGCTCGAGGCGCGCAACTTCTGGAAGCAGCTCATCGTCGGCCTGGAGAAGGTCAACGCGCGCCGTCGCGCGTCCGGCCAGGACGAGGTGCCGCTGCATTTCTTCAAGTTCCACTTCCAGATGGAGTCCGGCCACGGCGCCAACGTCTGGCATGAGCTGGAGCAGATCTTCGGCCAGCCGGGCTTCGACGCGCGCAAGTTCCTCCGCGGCGGGCGCGCCGCGCTCGACGCCATCGACACGTTCTGGAAGGGCCTGGACGCCTCGCGGCGGCGCTCGGCGGACGTCGGCGCCGGGATCAACGTCGCGCAGTGGGCGGTTTGATTTAGTATCCTGGCGGCGTGCCAAGCGCCGGCTATCCGTTCCTATTCGGCATCTACGGGACCAAAGCCGCTCGGGAGACCGTCTCGCTGCTCAAGAAGAGCGGCGCCTGCGGCGTGCTGCTGCTGGCGCGCAACATCGAGACGCCCGAGCAGACGCGGGCGCTGACCGAGGAGCTCGTCCAGCGCGTCGGCCGGCCGCTCATCTTCTCGATCGACCACGAGTGCGGCTGGGTCCTGCGCTTCCGCTCCGGCGTCACCCCTTTCCCGGGCAACTTGGCCATCGGCCGCGCGGGCGATGAGAAGCTGGCGTACGCCGTCGGCCGCCAGATGGCGCTGGAGCTGCGGCCGATGGGCATCCGGCTCAATCTCGCGCCCGTCGTGGACGTGCTGACGAAGACCTACAATCCGGGCATCGGCATCCGCTCCTTCGGCGCCGATCCGGCCGTCGTCGGCCGGCTCGGCGCGGCGATGATCCGCGGCATGCAGGATCACGGCGTCGCGGCCTGCGCCAAGCATTTCCCCGGCAAGGGCGCCGCCACGGTCGACGCCCACGTCGCCATGCCCACCATCAAGATCGCCCCCAAGGCGTTCGAGCGCGATCACTTGCGCCCGTTCGCGGACGCGGTGAACGCCGGGGTCGCCTGCGTGATGACGTCCCACGTCCGCTACCCGGCGCTCGACAAGGAGATCGCCACCTTCTCCGGGAAGATCACCGGCAAGATCCTGCGCGGCAAGCTGGGCTTTAACGGCGTCGTCATCGCGGACGACCTGTGCATGGGCGCGGTCAGCGGCCGCATGCCGATCCAGCAGGCGGCCGTCCAAGCCTTCGCCGCCGGGCACGACCTGCTCATCTTGGCGCACGACCGCGACGCGCAGGCCGAGGCCGCCGAGCTCATGGAGCAGGCGCTGGCCGACGGGCTTCTGGAGCGCGAGGCGTTCGAGGCCTCGTGCCGCCGCATCGGCGCCCTGGTCGCGCCGCCGTCCCCGAAGAAAGGGACCGCTTCTCTCGCCGAAGGCGCCGCCCTCGCTCGAGAGATCGCCCGGCGCGCCGTCCGGACCGCGCGCGCCGGAGCGGAGCCGCTGCCGCTTTCGCCGTCGAAGACGCCGCTGCTCGTCGTGCTGCCCGACTTCCAAGAGGTCTCCGAGCGCTTCACGTTCGAGGGCGGCCCGCGCGGGCCCGAGGCGGCGCTCAAGCGGCGGCTGCGCGAGTGGGGGCCGGCGCGCGTCGTGCGCGCCCCCGTCGAGAGCGACCGGATCAACGGGCTGGCCCGGGAGATCGAGGACGCCGACCGCGTCCTGTTCTTCTGCTTCGAGGCGCGCCGGTTTCCCGGGCAGAAGAAGACGCTGCGGCTGCTCGCGCGCCGGGCGGCGCGCAAGACGGTGCTGTGCCTGATCCGCAGCCCGTGGGACCTGGAGCTGGCCCCGCGCGCCATGACGGCCGTCGATCCAGGAGGTTATCGCTTGAACCAGTTGGAGGCGGCGCTCGACGCCGTGCTGGCCGGATGATCGCCCCCCTGCTTTTCGCCGCGTCCCTGGCGTCCGCGCAAGGCGCCGCCTCGATCACGCAGCTCAAGGCCACGTTCGTCGAGTCGATCGACGACAAGGTCAAGCTCAAGGCCCTTCAGACCCTCGCGGGGACGGCGCCGACGTCCGCCGCGGACGTGGAGGCCCTCTACGACCTCTTCATGCGCTTCCCGATCGACGCGGCGCGCCAAGCCGCCGTCAGCTCCCTATCTCTCCTCAAGCCGGGCGTCCAGGACGTGGAGCCGCTGCTGCTGCGCGCCATCAACGACGAGGATCCGGCCAGCGCGCTCTTCGGCATGAAGGGCGCCGAGGCCCTGCGCCTCAAGTCGGCCGTCCCGTTCGTGCGCAAGCTCGCCGAGCGCAAGTTCAAGTACGAGGCGATGGAGAAGGCCCCCACGGTGGCCGAGCGCAACGCCTGGTCCGTCGAGTTCGAGGCGTTGGCCGCGCTGGCCCAGCTCGAGGGCCCCAAGGCGCTGCCGCTGCTCGAGAAGCGCGCCAAGGAGGCGCCGCAGGTGGCGCGCCTGATGGGCCAGTACCTGTGGGCGGACTCCCTGCCCGTCGTGATCCGCTGGAACGCGGGGGACGTCGGCGACAAGGAGCGCGCCATCGAGGCGCTCGACGCCCCCGTCTCCGCCGAGGCGCTGCGCGCCTCCCGCCAGGAGATGCTGCGCCTCGTCGCCGACCCCAAAGCCGACGAGGAGCTGCGCCACAAGCTCGCCGTCAAGGTCGGCCTCTGCTCGACCCATGACGAGGTGACGGCGCTGCTCAAGGACTACGACGCCGCCACCGACGCCTACGCCAAGGAGCTCTACGCCGCCGCGGCGTTCGCTTCCCGCGACGTCCAGGTCATCCCTCTGCTCGTGAAGTTCGCCAAGGAGGATCCACGCCCCACCGTGCGGGCCGGCGCGCGCGTCGAGCTCAAGGAGCTCATGACGCCCGCCGATTATCGCGCTGTCCTCGAATGGGCCGCCAAGAGCGACCCGGACGCGGAGAACCGCGATCTCGCCCAACGGGAGCTCAAAGTGCTAACCTATTAGGAATGCACTGGATCTCATGGTTGTTGGCGGCCGTTTGCGCCGCCTTGACGATCGCGCTGGCCTGGGCGCTGAGCCGTCTGTATGACAGCGAGGTTCAAGCCGACCTCCCCGCCAGCGCCGGAGACCTCCCCGAAGGCTGGCAGAAGCTCGACGAGCTGCTCTCGATGCTCCTGTCGCTCCAGGAAAAGGGCGTCTCCCATTCCGGCACCGTGTCGCGCGAGGACTTCGGCCGGGCCGTCCTCCAGAGCGCCTGCCAGCTGATGAAGTGCGGCCGCGGGTCGGTCATGCTGTACGACGACCTGGCGGGCCACTTGAAGATCATCGCCGCCAAGGGCCCAGTGCCCGGGCAGACCCAGACGCTGTTCCTCAAGCCGGGCGAAGGCGTGGCCGGCAAGGCGTTTCAGAGCGGCCAAGCCATCTTCGTGCCGGATCCCCAAAAGGACCCGCGCTACGTGAAAGGCATGGCCGGAGACAGCCAGCCGTTCATCTCGCTGCCCCTGCTCGTGAAGTCCAAGCCCATCGGAGTGCTCAACCTCCACGCGGACGGCAGCCCGGAGCCGTTCAACGATTACGCGATCAAGTTCCTCAACATCCTGGCCGGCGAAGCCGCCGCGATGCTGCACAACCTCGACCTCTTCGACCGCCTGGAGACGTTCTACCTGGAGATGGTCAAGACGCTGGCCCGCGCCGTCGACTCGAAGGACCAGTACACCCACGAGCACTCCGACCGCGCAAGCCTCCGCGCCCGGCGGCTCGCCGCCGAGATGCAGCTGCCCGATCAGATGGCGCGCTACATCGAGTACGCCGCGCTGCTGCACGACATCGGCAAGATCGGCATCGACGAGGCCATCCTCCTCAAGCCCGGAAAGCTCACGCCGGAAGAGTACGAGCAGATGAAGAAGCACCCGGTCATCGGCCACCAGATCCTCGCTCCCGTGAAGTTCCTCGGCCCCGTCGCCCAGATGGTCCTCTACCATCAGGAGTGGTACGACGGCCGCGGCTATCCGGAAGGGCTGAAAGGCGAGGAGATCCCGCTCGGCGCGCGCATGGTCGCGGTGATCGACGCCTGGGACGCGATGACCTCCGACCGCCCGTACCGCAAGGCGCTGGGCCGCGACATCGCCACCTCCGAGCTGCGCAAGGGCGCCGGCACCCAGTTCGACCCCAAGGTCGTCGAGGCTTTCCTCAAGCTCGAGGCGGAGGATTTCGCGCGGGAGCAGGCCGCCAAGGACCAGGAGAAGCAGCCCCGCTGATGCTCTACGTCGTCCCCACGCCGCTCGGAAACCTCGAGGACATGACGCCCCGCGCCCGCAAGACGCTGGGCGAGGTGAGCGCCGTTTATTGCGAGGACACCCGCCGCACGCGCCAGCTGATGAGCCATTTCGGCCTGAGCACGCCGCTGTTCCGGTACAACGACGCGGAGATGGTCGAGAAGCTGGGCCGCGGCCAGAACCTCGCCCTCGTCTCCGACGCGGGGCTCCCCTGCATCTCCGATCCGGGCTGGCAGGTCGTCGCGCAGGCTCATGCGCTCAAGACCGGCGTCACCGCCCTGCCCGGCGGCTCGGCCGTCACCACCGCGCTCGCCGGCTCCGGCCTCCCGGCCGACTCTTTCGTCTTTCTCGGCTTCCTGCCCCGCTCCGCCGGCAAGCAGAAGAAGCTCATCGCCGCCGCCGCCGCGCTCGAGAAGACGATCGCGATCTACGAATCTCCCTTCCGGGTCGTCGAGCTGCTGGCGACGGCGAAGGAAGTCCTCGGCGGGGACGCGCAATGCTGCGTGGTCCGGGAGCTGTCGAAGCTCTACGAGGAGTGGGTCAAAGGCACCCTCGATGAAGTTCACCGCGAGCTCGCCTCTAGGAAGGAGATCTTGGGCGAATTCGTGGTGATGGTGCATCCCTATGCTCGCCGGCAGGAGGCCAGCTCGCCCGACGCCTAATATCTTGCCGCGCCTTTTCACTATCCACGTGGATAGCCGCGACATCCAGATTCCAAACACCCATGACACAGATCATCAAGGCTGAGAACGGCGCGCTGAGCGACGAGCAGGTCAAGACGCTGGCGTCCGCCGTCAAGTCGTGCAAGATCGTCGCCGTCCCGACGGACACGGTCTATTGCCTGGCCTCGACGGGGCTGATCAAGGCGGCCTCGCGGCGCATCTTCCAGATCAAGGAGCGGCCCAGCATCAAGCCGCTGCCCGTGTTAGTGCATTCGGCCGAGGCGGCGAAGAAGTGGGCGGAGTGGACGCCTCTCGCCGAGGCGTTGGCCAAGCGGTTCTGGCCGGGCCCGATGACGCTGGTGCTCAAGCACACCGCCGAAGGCCAGCTCCTCACCTTCCCCGAGTACAAGACGATCGCCGTGAGCGTGCCCGGCCACCCCGCCCTCTTGAAGGTCTTGGAGGCCTCTGGCGTGCCCTGGGTGCAGAGCAGCGCCAACCGCTCCGGACAGCCGCCGCTCTGCGACGGAGCGGCCGTCGTCGCCGCTTTCAACGGCGCCGTCGACTTCATCGTCGACGGAGGCCGCGCGCCGGGAGTCGAGTCGACGCTCGTCGACGCCGCCGGTCCCGCGCCCCGCGTCATCCGCGAGGGCGCCATCAAAGCCGCCGACATCACAGGAGTCACCGCATGACCATGAACACTTTGAAGAACGAGGATCCGCAGGTCTACGACGCCATCACCAAGGAGCTGCGCCGCCAGTCCGAGAACCTGGAGCTGATCGCCTCGGAGAACTACACCTCCCAAGCCGTCCTCGAGGCGCAGGGCTCGGTCCTGACCAACAAGTACGCCGAGGGCTATCCGGGCAAGCGTTACTACGGCGGCTGCCAGTTCGTCGACGTCGTGGAGGACCTGGCGCGCGATCGCGCCAAGCAGCTCTTCGGCGCCGAGCACGCCAACGTGCAGCCGCACTCGGGGACGCAGGCCAACATCGCCATGTACCTGTCGGTGCTCAATCCCGGCGACACGGTGATGGGCCTCAACCTCGCGCACGGCGGCCATCTTTCGCACGGGCATCCGCTGAATTTCTCCGGCAAGTACTTCAAGATTATTCCCATAAACGTCCATCGCGAAAGCGAACTCATCGATTATGACGAGGCCGAGCGCAACGCCCAGGAGCACAAGCCGAAGATGATCTTCGCCGGCGCCTCGAACTACTCGCGCGTGTTCGACTGGGCGCGGCTGAAGAAGATCGCCGACTCCGTGGGCGCCTATTTCGCGGCCGATATCGCCCATTACGCCGGCCTCATCGCCGCCGGCGCCTACCCCTCGCCCGTCGCCCTCACCGACTTCACGACGACGACCACGCACAAGACGCTGCGCGGCCCGCGCGGCGGCATGATCCTGTCGAAGGCCAAGCATCAGGCCGCGCTCGACAAGGTCGTCTTCCCCGGCAACCAGGGCGGCCCGCTCATGCACGTCATCGCCGGCAAGGCGGTCTGCTTCGGGGAGGCGCTCAAGCCTTCCTTCAAGAAATACCAGACTCAGGTCGTGGCCAACGCCCGGCGGCTGTCGAAGGCGCTGCAGGACAAGGGCCTGCGCATCGTCGCCGGCGGCACGGACTGCCACCTCTTCTCCGTCGACCTGCGCCCCAAGAACGTCACGGGCAAGGAGGCCGAGGAAGCGCTCGACAAGGCGGGCATCACGGTGAACAAGAACGCGATCCCGTACGATCCGCAGAAGCCGTTCATCGCCTCCGGCGTGCGCATCGGCACCCCCGCGATCACGACGCGCGGCATGGGCGAGGCCGAGATGGACCAGATCGCCCAGCTCATCGACGACGCCCTCACGCACAAGTCCGACGACGCCAAGCTCAAGGCCATCCAGCGCGAGGTGGCCAAGCTCTGCGCCCGCTTCCCGATCTATCCGGAGCTGGTGAAGGAGACGCTGCAGACCGCGTGATCGCCCAGATCCTGATCGCCGACGACAACGTAGACATCACGGACTTGCTCAAGACGTATCTGGAGAGCAAGAAGCACCGCGTCATCGTCGCCAACGACGGCTTCCAGCTCGCGCAGAAGGCGCACGAGCACAAGCCGCATCTCATCATCACCGACATCCAGATGCCGGGGGCTTACGGCTCCTCGGTGTATCAGACGCTGCAGAAGGACCCGCTCACGAAGGACATACCCGTGCTCTTCATGTCGGCGCATCCGTACGAGAAAGTGCGGACGGTCCTGCCGACCGATCCCAAGACGCGCTACATCGGCAAGCCGGTGCCGCTGCCGAAGCTGGAAGAGCTGATCAAGGAGCTGCTGCCCCTGGGCGGCTACATGCCATGATGACCAAAGAGAAAGCGACGATCGGAGTGCTGGGCGGAAGCGGCCTCTACGAGATCAAGTCCCTGCGCAGCGTGCGTCAGGTGACCGTGAAGACGCCTTTCGGCGACCCGTCCGGCCCCATCACGATCGGCGAGCTCTCCGGCGTCGACTGCGCCTTCCTTCCGCGCCACGGCCTCGGCCACGTCCTGCTCCCGTCGGAGATCAACGTGCGCGCCAACATCTGGGCGCTGAAGTCGCTCGGCGTGGAGAAGGTGATCGCCGTCAGCGCCGTCGGCTCGCTCAAGGAGGAGATGGCGCCGCGGCACTTCGTCATCCCCCAGCAGATCATCGACCGCACGAAGGGCCGCGTGTCGACCTTTTTCGGCCAAGGCATCGTCGCCCACGTCGCTTTCGCCCGGCCGTTCTGCTCCGAGCAATCCGCGCTGCTCGCCGAGAGCTCCCGCGGCCTGGGGCTCACCACGCACGAGGGCGGCACGTACCTGTGCATGGAGGGCCCGCTCTTCTCGACGCGCGCCGAGTCGGATCTGCATCGCCAGATGGGCTGCTCCATCATCGGCATGACGGCCATACCCGAGGCCAAGCTCGCCCGCGAGGCCGAGATGTGCTATTCGATGGCCGCTCTCGTGACCGACTACGATTGCTGGAAGGAAGGCGAGGAGGTCAGCAACGACAAGGTCGCCGCCGTCATGCAGGCCAACGTCGCCAACGCGATCAAGCTGCTCGAGGCCGTGATCCCCGCCGCCGCGCGCCGCCCGCGCAAGTGCGAGTGCGCCGCCGCCCTCGAAGGCGCCATCTTCACCGCGCCCAAGAACATGGACCGCAAGACGGCCAAGAAGCTCGAGCTGCTGATCGGCCGCTTCACCAGAGGCAGAAGGTAATGGCTCTGACCGAAGGGAATAGTTCGACTCCTAAGGATACGGGAAGAGAACTGTTCAAGAAGCTGCCCAAGACCGACCTGCACTGCCACTTGGACGGCTCGCTGCGCCCGGCCACGGTCCTGGACCTCGCCCGGCGGTTCAAGGTGAGGATGCCGGCCGACAACGTGAAGGACCTGACGCCCTTCGTGCAGGTCGGACCGACCTGCGGCTCTCTCAAGGAGTTTTTGGACGTCTTCGACCTCCTGTATCCGCTGCTGCAGCACGCGGAGGCGGTGGAGCGCATCGCCTATGAGCTGATCGAGGACTGCGCCGCCGAGAACATCCGTCACGTCGAGGTGAGGCTGGCCCCGGAGCTGCAGCGCACGGAGACCTTCTCGACGGACGACGTATTGGAATCCGTCCTCAAGGGCCTGCGCCGCGGCGCACGGGACTTCGGCACGACGAGCTCCGTCATCGTCTGCCTATTCCGCTCCCACGGCCCGAAGGAGAACCGGCGCGCCTTCGAGTCCCTCAAGAAGTTCTTCAAGAAGGACGCATCCCTCAAGGAGCCCGCCGTGGTGGGGCTGGACGTGGCGGGCGACGAGGCGCGCTACCCGACGATGCTCTACTCCGAGTTCTACGAGGAGGCGCGGGAGCTCGGCCTGTGGACCACCTGCCACGCCGGCGAGACGCAAGGCACGGCCAACCTGAAGGCCGCCCTCGAGCTCTCCGTGATGCGCATCGGCCACGGCACGCACCTGCTCGAGGACGCCGGGTTGATGAAGGAGGTCGTCAAGCGCCGGGTCGCCCTCGAGATCGGCCTGACGTCGAACGTCAGCACCAAGTCCACGCCCTCCCTCGACGACCATCCCGCTCTCAAGTTCCACCGCGCCGGCGTGCCGATCACCCTCAACACGGACGACCGCGGCATCATCGGCATCGATCTGACGCACGAATACGAGCAGGCGCTGAAGATGGGCTTCACGGTCGACGAGCTGTGCCGCCTCTCCCTGGACTCCACCGACCACGTCTTCCTGCCGGCGTCCGAGAAGGCGGCGCTGCGCGCCCGCTTCTCGCGCGAGATCGAGCGCCTGCGCCCGGAGGCTCCCGCGCGATGACGAAGCTCGACTCCGCCGCGCTGATCGAGGCGGCTCTCGCCGCCCGCAAGAGCGCCTACTGCCCGAGCACGGGCTACGCCGTCGGCGCCGCTGTCATGGGAGAATCGGGTCGGCTGTACCCGGGCTGCAACGTCGAGTCCCCCACGGCGATCCTCAACGTCTGCGCGGAGCGCTCGGCCATCTACTCGGCGCTGGCCCACGGCGAGCGGCGCATCACCGCCGTCTCCACCGCTTCCGCCGCGTCGCTGCCCTGCGGGGTCTGCCGCCAGGCGCTGCTCGAGTTCGGCGGCCCGGACACCCCCGTTTTTTCCGTCATGCTCGGACGCGGCGCCGGAAAGCGCCGCGTCGTCAAGACCACCGCCGGCAAGCTCCTGCCCGGAGCGCACACCGGCGCCACCGTCGAGAAATACACGAAATGAAAACCGAACAGCTGCAGCAAGTCATGACCTGGATCAAGAGCACCGACCTCGTCGAGGTCTCCTACAAGAGCGGCGACGCGGGCTTTTCCCTCGCCACGCACGAGCCGGTCCCGCAGCCGCATTACCCGATCCCGGCCAGCCGCTTCCAGGCCGTGACCTCCCCCGCCGTCGGCGTCTTCCAATGGAGCGCGCTCGGCAAGGCGCGCCAGGCCGAGGAAGGCGTCGAGGTCAGGGAAGGGGACACTCTCGGCATCGTGGACGGCGGCCGCGGCCAGACGACTCCCGTCAAGGCGCCGTGCGGCGGGCGGATCGCGCGCGTCTTCGCCGAGGGCGGAGCTCCCGTCGAGTACGGCCAGGCCCTCCTCTTCCTGGAACCGCGTTGAGCGAGGCCGTTTCCGTCGTCTGCGCCCAGTGCGGCGCTCCCGGCTCGGGCTTGGTCTGCTCGGCCTGCGGGGGCGCGCTGGTGAAGGTGTGCCCGGCGTGCCAATTCCGAAACTCGCTCGCCAAGAACTACTGCGACAGCTGCGGCACGTCGATCGCCGCGCCCGCCCGGGCCGCGGCGGCGCCCATGAGCCCGGGGGCCGGCGTCGCCCTGCCGCAAGCCGGGCGCTCGGGCACGCGCTTGGGCGAGGCCGTCGACGTGCGCCCGCCGCTGCCCAGCGACGCGGGCGAGCCGGGCCGCCCGCGGGCGCCCCGGCCGGTGCCGGCGCCGCTGCTGCCCAACGGCCCGCTCTATCTCCTCAAGTCCATCGTCGCCCTCACGGTCATGATCGGCGCGCTGCTCGCGGCCGGCGCGTTCATCATCACGGTGCTCCATGAGGGCAGCCCCTCCGTCGTCGTGCCGCAGGTCGCCAAGCAGTACCTCGACGCGCTCAGCTCCGGCGATTACGCCACCGCCTACACGATGCTCACGGACGCCGCGCGGGTCAACTGCAGCTTGGACGAGTTCCGGATGCTGCGGGACACCACCCCCTGGACGTGGTCGAACCTGCGCGTCGACAAGGTCGAGCCCGGCGCCGTCGTTTTGGCTTACGATCTCAGCGCGAAGGGCCGGCCCACCGTCCGCGACTCGATCGTCTTCGTCGACGACAACGGCCGCTGGGCGCGGCCGTACGACTGGCCCGCCCTGCTGCGCGCCGAGCAGGCGTTCGACCTCAAGGACCCCGATCTGATGCTCACGCGCGCCGAGGAAGCGGTGCAGCTCGACCCGCGCGACCCCATGGCGCGCGGCTACCTCTGCGAGGCCGCCTACTTCCGCAAGCTGGCCGACAAGGCCGTCGAGGAGTGCCGCGTCGCGCTCGATCTCGCCCAGCGCTACCCGACCAAGCTCGGCCCCATCAACCTCTACCATCTGCACGCCTTGCTCGCCGACGCCTACCTGCGCCAGACGCGCCGCTACGACGAAGCCGTCGGCGAGTACACGGCCATGATGGGCTTTCCCGACATGGCCAACCAGGACCGCTGCGACCTCTACCTGGCGCGCGCCCAGGCCTACGAGGCCATGGACCGCAAGGCGGAGGCCATGAAAGATCTTTCCGACGGCCGGCACTACTGCGAGAGGCCCAACGACCAGCAGTACATCACCGCCCGTCTCGACGCGCTTCAAAAGAGGTGACCTGATATGTTCAAGAAGATCCTGATCGCCAATCGCAGCGAGATCGCCGTGCGCGTGATCCGCGCCTGCCGCGAGATGGGCATCAAGTCCGTGGCCGTCTACTCGGAGGCCGACCGGGAGTCCCTGCACACCCGCTTGGCCGACGAGGCCGTCTGCATCGGTCCCGGACCCTCCCGGCTCTCGTACCTGAACAAGGACGCCATCCTGGCGGCCTGCAAGATCACGGGAGCCGACGCGGTGCACCCTGGATATGGATTCTTATCGGAGAACCCCGACTTCGCCGACGCCGTGGAAGCCGCCGGCATGACCTTCATCGGCCCCAAGGGCGCGGCGATGCGCATGCTCGGCCTCAAGAGCGCCGGCAAGGCCGTCGCCAAGGCCGCCGGCGTCCCCGTCGTCCCGGGCACCGACGGCAACGTCGACGCGGCCTACCTCAAGAACCTCAAGAAGAACGTCTCCGACGGCATCGGCTTCCCCGTGATGATCAAGGCCTCGGCCGGCGGCGGCGGCAAAGGCATGCGCTTGGTGCGCGATCCCGAGCAGATCGAGGCGCAGCTCAAGCAGGCTCAGGCCGAAGCCCAGGCGTCCTTCGGGGATTCGTCGGTCCTCATCGAGAAGTTCGTCGAGGAGCCGCGCCACGTCGAGATCCAGATCGCCTGCGACACGCGCGGCAACTTCGTCGCCCTCCCGGAGCGCGACTGCACCGTGCAGCGGCGCCACCAGAAGCTCATCGAGGAATCCCCCTCTCCCGCGGTGCCGCCGGAGACCCGCCGCGCGATGCAGGAGGCGGCGGTCCGCCTGGCGCAGAAGTGCAACTACACCAACGTGGGCACGGTCGAGTTCCTCTACGACAAGCACGGCAAGTTCTACTTCCTCGAGGTGAACACG
>Ga0265338_10007820_pt1 | contig 13144 bp, 13 predicted proteins | sample 42126metaG_FD_193579 | JGI IMG/M metagenome (GOLD analysis project Ga0265338, IMG submission 193579) | Rhizosphere microbial communities from Carex aquatilis grown in University of Washington, Seatle, WA, United States - 4-21-26 metaG | ecosystem: Host-associated > Plants > Roots > Rhizosphere... | reverse complement strand
ATCGCGGCGAAGGACCGTGTTCCGCTTCTCGAGCTCGAGACCGAAGGCGCCCTCCGCGTGAAGCACGAGGTGCCGGGCGCCGTCACGATCTTCATCTCGGCCAGCGTCGACGAGCTCGAGCGTCGCCTCCGCGAGCGCGCGACGGAGAGCACCGGTGAGATCGGGGAGCGGATCGAGCTCGCGCGCCGGCAGCTCGAGCAGGCGGACGAGTTCGACCACGTGATCGAGAACGACGAGCTCCACCATGCGGTCGACGAGCTGACGAAACTCGTCGCGGGCCTTGTCGCTCCGGCAGCTACCATGCCCGGACGATGATCGAGCCCCGTGTAGATGACCTGCTGGATCAAGTGGACTCGCGCTACGCGCTCGTGATCGTGGCCGCTAAGCGCGCCCGGCAGATCAACAACTACCACCACCAGCTCGGCGAAGGCACCTTCGGCGACAACCTGCCGCCCCTCGTCGAGAGCCGCTCGAAGAACTATCTGACCATGTCCTTCGAGGAGATCTCGCAGGGCATGCTCAAGTACACCTACCCGAAGTAGCCAAGCGCGCTGGCCGCTTCCGGCTTCCGCCGGGCGGAGCCCGGCTCCGCCGGAAGCTGACGCCGCTGGCGGCAGGGGGCTGCGCTCGCGCCGCTTGGCCGTACACCCGCGTACTGTCCTTCGCGTCGCTCCCTTGCCCCCTTTGCCAGCGACGCCCCAGCGCACTTGGTGCGCAGGCATCATTTTGTGATGACCCGCGTCCTCTTGGGAGTGACGGGTGGGATCGCCGCCTACAAGGCGTGCGAGCTCTGCCGGCTGTTCGTCAAGGACGGGCACGACGTCGTGCCGCTCGTGACGCCCGGCGCCGAGCGTTTCGTCACGGCGGAGACGTTTCGCGCGCTTGCGCGGCGCCCGGCCGACGACGACGTCTATCTCCATCTCACGCGCGCCGACATCCTCGTCGTCGCGCCGTGCACGGCGAACACGCTCGCGAAGCTCGCGCACGGCATCGCGGACAACGTCCTCACCGAGGCCGCGCTCGCGCACCGCGGTCCTGTGCTCGTCGCGCCGGCGATGAACCCACGCATGTGGGCGCATGCGGCCACGCGCGCGAACGCGGAGGCGCTCCGTGCGCGGGGTGTCGCGTTCGTCGGGCCCGACGAGGGTGACACGGCGGAAGGAGAGCTCGGGGTGGGGAGGATGGCCGAGCCGGAGGAGATCTTTCGCGCCGCGCTCGAAGCGCTCCGCGGCACGAGCCTGTTGCGGGGGAAGCGGATCCTCGTCTCCGCCGGAGGCACCCGCGAGCCGGTCGACGCCGTCCGCTACGTCGGCAACCGCTCGTCGGGTCGGATGGGCGTTGCGCTCGCCGCGGAGGCGCGCCGCCGCGGCGCCGACGTCACGCTGCTCGCTGCGAACCTCGCCGTTCCCGCGCCCGAGGGCGTCGAGCTCGTCGACACGCCGACCGCCGCTGATCTCGAGCGCGAAGCCCTCGCCCGCGCCGCCGAGGCCGACGTCGTCGTCATGGCGGCCGCCGTCGCCGACTACCGCCCTGCTGCGGCGCTCGCGGCGAAGCGCCCGAAGGACGCGGAGACGTGGGCGCTCGAGCTCGAGCCGACGACCGACGTCCTCGCCGCGCTCGGAGCGAACCGCCGCGACGGCCAGGTGATCGTCGGGTTCGCCGCGGAGACCGGGGAGAGCGGCCTCGACCGCGCCCGCGCAAAGCTCGAGCGCAAGGGCGCCGACCTCTTCGTCTTCAACGACGTCTCTCAGCCGGGCATCGGCTTCGACGCCCCCGACAACGCCGTGACCCTCGTCTCCGCTGCCGGCGACCGCGTCCTCCCCAGGGCGCCGAAGAGCGAGATCGCAGCTTTCGTCCTCGACGAAGTGGAGAAGCTCATCACGCATGGCTGAGCGAGCACTAGGCGATCCTGTCGACTGGGCTCCCGCGGACGTCCTCGAGTCGATCACCGCGAACCTCGGCCGGGTCGTGCACGCGCCGGAGGAGTCCCTGCGCCTCGTCGTCCTCTGCCTCGTCGCCGAGGGGCACCTGATCGTGGAGGACTTTCCCGGCGTCGGGAAGACAATGCTCGCGAAGGCGCTCGCCCGCTCGCTCGACTGCCGTTTCGCCCGGCTGCAGTTCACGCCGGACCTGCTCCCGTCCGACGTCACCGGCGTCAACGTCTTCAACCAGCAGCGCAACGAGTTCGAGTTCCGGCGCGGCCCCGTCTTCACGAACCTCCTCCTCGTCGACGAGGTCAACCGCGCGTCCCCGAAGACGCAGGCCGCGCTGCTCGAGTGCATGGAGGAGCGGCAGGTGACGGTCGACGGAGTCACGCACCCGCTCGAGGCTCCGTTCATGGTCATGGCCACCCAGAACCCGATCGAGTACGAGGGGACGTACCCGCTGCCCGAGGCGCAGCTCGACCGCTTCTCGCTCAAGCTCTCGCTCGGCTACCCGCCGCTGGCGGAGGAGGCGAAGATGCTCGCAGAGCAGACGGGCGAGCCGCCTCTCGGGAAGCTTGCGAGCGTCGCGACCGCCGCCGACGTCCTCCGGCTTGTGGAGGCCGCGCGCGCCGTCTACGTCGAGGAGAGCCTCGGCCGGTACGTCGTCGCCGTCCTCCGGAACACGCGCGCCGACCCGCGGCTCTACCTCGGCGCGAGTCCGCGCGCTGGGATAGCTCTGCTGCGGATCGCAAAGGCGCTCGCGCTTGCTGAGGGCCGCGACTTCGTCTCGCCGGACGACATCAAGGCGGTCGCCGCGCCGGTGCTCGCGCACCGTTTCATCCTCGCGCCCGAGGCGCGGTCGGCGGGGCTCGGGGCCGTCGAGATCGTCGCCGACGCCCTCTCGCGCACGCCCGTTCCCGTCTGATGACACGGGTCTGAAATGACACGGCGAGGCGGAGCGATTCTCGCAATCGGCGCTTCGGTCTGGATCGTCGCCTGGCTGTTCGGCTCGCGGGCGCTTTTCCCGGTTGCCGCCGGCCTCGTCCTCGCCGTCCCCGTTGCGGTCGCGTGGGTCCGTCTCTCCCGCCAGCACCTGGCGGTCAGCCGCCGCTGGGACGGGCACGTGGTCGTCGAGGGAGGAGACGTCCACGTCGATCTGCGGCTCGAGCCCGGTTCTCGCATCCCGCTCCCGGCGGCGGTCGCGCACGAAGGGATCGGCCGGCTCGGCGACCAGAACGTCGAGCTGCGCCGGAGGGGTGGCGTCTACCTCGGCTCGTACACACTGAGCAATGTCGCGCGCGGACGTCACGTCTTCGAGCCGCTGCGCGTCGCCGTCTCCGACCCGTGGCAGCTTGCCGAGACGTCGCTCCGCGTCGACGCGCGAGAGGTGCTTGTCGTCTATCCCCGGCTCGTCGAGCTCGAGCGGCTCTTCTCCGAGGTCGGTGCAACTCTCGCCGACGGGCGGCGCCTACTCCTCCGCCGGCCGACGGGCCTCGAGTTCCACACCGTGCGCCATCACGTGCCGGGAGAGTCGCTCCGCCGCGTCCACTGGCCGTCGACTGCGCGCACGAGGACGCTGATGGTGAAGGAGTTCGAGGACTCGCCCCGTGACGAGGTCGCCGTCCTGCTCGACGGTGATCCCGCCGGCGTCGCGGGCGCCGCACCCGACTCGTCCTTCGACGCCGCCGTCCGCGCGGCGGGGTCGATCCTGCGCGCGCACGTTCGCGGCGGCCGCTCCGCGGTGCTCGTCCTCAACACGCGCGAGCGCGAGGTGCAGTCGGTGACGGCCGACGGGCCGGAGTGGGAGCGCGCGCTCGGCGTTCTTGCGGGAGCCGTTCCCGACGCGTTGGCGCCCGCGGCGGCGCTGCTCGACTCGGCGGACGGCCCGGCAGCACGCTCGCTCGAGCTCGTCGTCGTGACCTCGCGCCTCGAGCCGGGACTCGTCCGCCGGCTGCTCGCGCGCGCTCTCTCACACCGGCCCGTCGCCATCGTCCACGTCGACGCGCCCAGTTTCGCCGGGCGGCCGTCGACCCTGCACGCGGAGCTGCTCCATCTGCAGGCGGCCGGCGTCCCGGTTGCGGTCGTGCGGCGCGGCGACGACCTACGCGAGGCGCTTGGCGGGATCTCGGCACCCGCGCGCGCGGAGGCCGCGATTGCGTAGAACGATTCTCGCCGCGGGCGTCGCCGGCGCCGTGATCGCCGTCGCGTGGCTGAACTTCGAGGAGCCGCTCGCGGCGCCGGCGCGCGCCGGAGTACTCGTCGTGCTCGCCGTTGCGGCCGCCGTGCTCCCGGGACGGCGAATCCGCGCCGCCGGCAGTGTCGTCGCCGGGATCGTCGCGGTCTGGATCGCGTTCGGCGTCTGGCTCCCTCTCCATCCCGTCGGCGGCGGCCGCGCGGTGTGGACGCATTTCGACAGCGGCTTCCTCGACTTCTACTCGACGCACCTGCCGTTCGACCCCCGCCTGCACGTGGACATGGCCGAAGTCGTGCTTCTCGCGGTCTTCCTCTTCACGCTCGCGGTCGGCCTCTGCGCAGCGGCGCGGAAGCCGGTCGCCGCGGCGGTGCTCCTCCTCGCGGGCGCGGGCTGGCCGGCGACGCTGATCGTCCCGGCGCACGGCACCCCGTTGGGCGCAGCGATTCTCGGAGCCGCGCTCGTCGTTCTCGCGGTGGCAGGCTCGCGGAGGATCTCCGGCGTTGCCGTGCCGTCCGCACTGGCTCTCGTGCTGGGCGGGATCCTCGTCGGCACCGCAACGGCGTCGAACCAACCCGTCCTCAACTGGCAAAGCTGGAGTCTCGCCGGCGGCAGCGCCGGAGAGAGCGTCAGCTTCGTGTGGGACGCGCGCTACAGCGGCCTCGCGTGGCCGAAGGCCAAGACGACGATGCTCGAGGTGCGGTCAACCACTCAGCCGGCCTATCTCCGCGCCGCGGTGCTCGACGACTTCGTCGACGGGAAGTGGATCGAAGGCCCGCCACGGGCGGCGGACTCTCTCGAGCCGGCCGCCGCGTTCCGTCCCGCCAACCAGACGAAGGAGGTCGTCACCGTCGAGGGCCTGGCAGATACGCGGCTTCTGGGCGGCGCAGTGCCGGTCCGCTTCGCCGCCAGCACGCCGCTCGTCGAGCCCGAGCGGGGTTTCGCGCAGCTTCCGACCGGGTTCGGCCGCGGGTTCCAGTACACGGCCTGGAGCTACGCCCCGAGCCCGAGCACCCAGGCGCTCTCCCGCTCGCCTGCCCGCTACCCGGCGGAGCTGCTCGACGGCGGGATGCTCGACGTCAACGACGGAATCCGCGTGCCCGTCTTCGGCGTTCCCGGGCGCGAAGCGGAAGTTGCGCGCTCGCTCGCGCTGACCTTCGACCTCTCGAACTACGTCCGGCTCGCGCGTCTTGCCGATCGCGTCACACGCGGAGCGCGGACGCCGTACGCGGCCGTCGCCGACCTCGAGCGCTGGTTCCTCGTCGATGGCGGCTTCACGTACTCGAACGACCCGCGCATCGTCGAGCCTCCGCTCGTCGGCTTCGCCACCACGACACGGAGCGGGTATTGCCAGTACTTCGCCGGCGCGATGGCGCTCATGCTGCGGTACGCCGGGATCCCGGCCCGCGTGGCGGTCGGCTTTGCCGGCCCGACGTTCAACGGGTCAGGCTGGACGTTCACCGACCACGACGCGCACGGCTGGGTCGAAGTGTGGTTCAAGGGATACGGCTGGCTCCCGTTCGACCCGACGCCGGCGACGCGCGGCTCGAGTCGCGCGCCGCTCATCGCTCCGTACACCCGCAGTAGCGGCAGCGGCGGGGGAGGATCGCGCACCGGAGCCGGCGACCACTCCAGCACTGCACGATCCGGAGGGACCGGCAACGGCCGGATCCACCAAGGTCGCGGTCCCCGGAGCAGCGGAGCGCCCATCGCGCGTAGCGGCAGCGGCGCCTTCCCGTACGCGCTCGTCGTCCTGCTCCTCGTCGTCGGCGTCGTCGGGGGGATCGCGCTGGCGAAGGAGTCCCGCCGGCGCGTGCGGAGGCTCGCCCGCAACCCGCGGCGGATCGCGGCCGCGTGCCGCGACGAGCTGGCGAGTTTCCTGCTCGACCAGGGAATCGACTCGCCGCCGAGCGCGACCGTCCGCGAGCTCGGCGAGCTCGCGCAGCGCCGGCTCGGAGCCGACGTCGACGAGTTCGTCACCGCGACGACCGCCGCGCGCTTCGGGCGCCTCGAGTCTGCGGCTGCCGCCGCGCGCGTCGCCCGCCGTGAGTCCCGTCCGCTCCTTGCGTCCTGCCGGCGCTTTCTCACGCGGCGAGAGCGGCTGCGCGGCCTCCTCTCGTTGCGGTCGCTAGCCCGCGTTCGGTGGACAGTTGACGGTTCTGCTTCTCTGGGTAGCACGCCACCGTGAGTGAGTCGACGTACAGCCTTTTCCAGCGAGGTAGGAAGCATCTCCGGTCGGGCATGGCCGCCCAGGCGACCGTCGCGCTCGAGAAGGCGAAGCGGCGGGAGCCCGACAAGGCCTCGATCCGCGAGGCCCTCGGGATCGCGTACTTCCGCATCCGTCGCTGGGAAGAGGCTGCGGCAGAATTCCGCATGGTGCTCGAGCTCTCGCCCGTCAACGACTACGCCCACTACGCGCTCGGCCGCTGTCTCGAGATGCAGGGCAAGCAGGCCGAGGCGAACGGCCACTACAAGCTCGCAAGCTCTCTCAGGCCAGGGTCGAAGCAGTATCAGGCCCGGATCATTGACCTCGAGTAGACATTGAAGGTTGTCGTCCAACGGGTCGCGCGGTCGCGGGTCACGCCGGGCGGGGAGATCGGCGCCGGCCTGTGCGTCCTGCTCGGCGTCGCGCGCGGAGACGGGGCGGACGAGGCGGTGCGGCTCGCGGGAAAGGTCGCGCGGCTGCGCGTCTTCCCCGACGAGGAGGGGAGGTTCGACCGCTCCGTCCTCGACGTGGCCGGCGGAGTGCTCGTCGTCTCGCAGTTCACGCTCATCGCAAACACCGCCAAGGGCAACCGGCCGAGCTTCGCCGACGCCGCGCCGCTAGAGGAGGCAGAGCCGTTGTACGAACGCTTCTGCGCGGAGCTCCGTGCGCTCGGCGTCCCGGTCGAGACGGGTGTCTTCGGTGCGAAGATGGAGCTCGAGCTCGTCAACGACGGGCCGGTCACGATCGTGCTCGACACGTGACACCCGCGGAGCTCCAGGAGCGCCGCGCTTTCGAGTGCCGCCTGACGCCGGACCGGGCGCTCGAGACCCTCGAAGAGGCCGAGGCGTTCCTCCGCGACCGCTGCTTGCTGACGCGCACTGCCGACGCGGCGCTGCCGAGCCTCTTCGAGGCATGTCACGAGGAGCCGTACGCGCCGGACAAGCCCGGCTTCGGGCAGTGGCCGGCGACGAAATTCCCGTGGTTCGGCGAGCTCGGTGCGCGCGGCTATCTCGTCCTCAGGGTCCATCGCGGCAAGAGCCTTCTCGTCACCGAGGAGATCGCGGCGCTCCTCGACCCGATCTGCCGTGCCGAGCTGACACGGATGGAAGAGGCCGATCCCGACTGGGCCCGCCTCCTGCGGCATCTCGCCGACGCGGGGCCGTCGGAGCTGGAGGATCTGCAGACGGAGCTCTCGCTCACGCCGAAGGCGCTGAAGCAGCTGCGGCATCCGCTCGAGCGCTGCGGCGCCGTCGTCTCCCGCGCTCTCGTGTACGAGGAACCCCACCGGCACACGAGCGTGCTCGCGCGATGGGACCACGTGCGGCCGGAACCGAGCCGGCACGAGGATCCGCGGCACGCCCTCCGGGAGCTCGTCTGCGCCGGCGTCCGGGCCGCAGTGGTCGCACCCGAGCCGGAGCTCGCGCGCTGGTTCTCGTGGCGGTGGTACTGGGAGGGCGGGGTCGTCGACGAGCTCGTCGCCGAGGGCCGCTTGCTGCGCGTCGACGGCTACGTCGCCGCCGCCTGAGACGAGCCCGTTGCTACACTCGTCGCACCACATTTCGGCGTTACTGAAATGGGCCTGCGGGCCCATTTTTGTTGAGGAGACCGGATGCCCACAACAGTCGAGAAAGAGCAAGCGCTGACCAACGAGATCGTTCCGCGTGTCAAGCACGACGTCCCCGGCGTCGACGTTCTTGCGGTCGAGCTCCTCTCGCCGTCGCGCTTCTGCGTCTACGTCGACCATCCAGCCGGCGTCGACCATGCGCTCTGCCAGCGCGTCACCGACGTCCTCCGCGAATACCTCCGCGAGTACTCGGTCGAGGTCTCCTCGCCCGGGCTCGACCGCCCTCTGCGCACGCGCGAGCACTTCACCGCGGCGATCGGGGGCCGTGTGAGGGTGCGAACCGCGGGCAAGAAGCTGAAGGGCGAGATCATCGCCGCCGGAGAGAACAGCGTCACCGTCGCCGCCGCAGACGGCGCCGAGATCCACATCCCGTACCAGGAGATCGTGCGGGCCAACCTGATCGGGGACATCGATATGAATGGGAGCGTGTCATGAGCCAGGAGATCATCGACGCCGTTCGCGAGATCGAGCGCGACAAGGGAATCGAGGAGGGCGCGCTCGTCGCAGCCCTCGAGGATGCGCTCCTCGCCGCGTACAAGAAGACGCCGGGCGCGGCACGGCACGCGACCGTCGAGATGCACGACGACGGCGAGTTCCGTGTCTTCTCCGTCGAGCTGCCGCCCGAGGTCGAGGAGCGCCTTATCGACGACGCGCGCGAGCGGAAGCTAGAGGAGCTCGAGCGGCTCGAGGAGGAGACCGGCGAGCGCCAGCACACGCTCATCTCCGACGACGACCTCGACATCGACTGGTCGGAAGTCCCCGAGAACGACGTGAAACGCGAGGACGTGACGCCGGAAGGCTTCGGCCGCATCGCCGCGCAGACCGCGAAGCAGGTCATCCTCCAGCGGATCCGCGAGGAGGAGCGCCGGATGATGTACGACGAGTACATCGACCGCGTCAGCGAGGTCGTGACGGGCATCGTCCAGCAAGCGGGCGACCGCAACAACGTCCTCGTCGATCTCGGCAAGGTCGAGGCGCTGCTGCCGCGCTCCGAGCAGGTCGACGGCGAGCGTTACGAGCAGGGCTCGCGGATCAAGGCCGTGATCACCGAGGTGCGGAGCGGGACGAAGGGCCCGCAGGTGATTCTTTCCCGCCGCGATCCGGAGCTGATCAAGACGCTGTTCGAGCTCGAGGTGCCCGAGATCGCCGACGGTCTCGTCGACATTCGCGGCGTCGCCCGCGAGCCGGGCTACCGCTCGAAGATCGCCGTCGAGTCGCACGCGCAGGGCGTCGACCCGGTCGGCGCGTGCGTAGGGCCGCGCGGTTCCCGCGTGCGCATGGTCGTCTCCGAGCTCCGCGGCGAGAAGATCGACATCATCCCGTGGAACCCGGAGCCGGCGCGCTTCGTCGCCAAGGCTCTGTCCCCGGCCCGCGTCCGCGAGGTCTATCTCGACGACGAGGCGCGCGAGGCGACCGTCGTCGTGCCCGACGACCAGCTCGCGCTCGCGATCGGCAAGGAGGGCATGAACGCCCGGCTCGCCGCGCGCCTGACGGGCTGGAAGGTCGACATCCAGAGCGACACCGAGTTCGCGCAGGCGGAGGCCGACGCGGCATACGGCGGCGGCGACGGCGAGAGCGGGGAGGACTACTCCGGCCGCTGCGCTGCGATCCTCACGAACGGCAAGCGCTGCCCGAACGCCGCGCTACCCGGCTCCCGCTTCTGCGGCGTCCCGGCGCATCAGGAGCTCGAGGGATCCGGGAGCGACTACGTCGGTGGGCCTCCTCCGGAGGAGCCTGAAGTCGAGCAAGCCGAGGAGACCGAGGAGGTTGAGACCGCCGCCGAGGCCGAAGGCCCCGAGGAGATCGAGGCTGCCGTGGTCGCTCCGGAGGAGGAGTCGTAGGGTCCGAGCCGTTGCGGACGTGCGCCGGCTGCGGCAGGCGCACTCCGCAGCGGGAGCTTCTCCGGTTCACCGCGCGCGACGGCCTCCTGGTCGCCGGGCGCAACGAGCCGGGGCGCGGTGCCTACACGTGCCGCAACATCGCGTGTTTCGAGAAGGCGGTCGAATCACGGCAGTTCGCTCGCGTGCTGAAACAACCCGTCCGAATCGACCCCGCTCTGAGTCGTCTTTACACTGATGCAGGAAGCGACACCGGTCAGGCCGGTATCGCCCAGCAATTGGCCTAGGAGAAGACCACACGTCATATGGCAAACGGAGGCAATAGACCGAATCGTCCGCTCCGCCCGCGCGGCGGCGGTGGCGCTGCAGGACGGCGCCGGCGCGTGGTCATCGACCAGGGCGCGCAGCGCCCGTCCGCGCGCGAGCAGCGTCAGGCGCGCCAGGACGGCGCGCGCCGCGAGCCGCGTGCGCCGGCGGCGCCGCCGACCGGTCCGGCCTCCGTCGAATCGGGCGTCAGCGTCCGCGACTTCTCGCAGGCGCTCGGCGTCTCCATGCCCGAGCTCATCAAGATCCTCATGGGCCTCGGCCAGATGCGTACGGCGACCCAGTCGCTGAGCGACGAGGAGGTCGAGCTGATTGCCGCCGAGCTCAAGCGCGAAGTGACGATCAAGCACGCCGCCGACGAGGAGGAGGAGCCGGAGGCGTTCGACGACACGGAGGAGTCCCTCCAGGCACGCCCGCCGGTCGTGACGATCATGGGCCACGTCGACCACGGGAAGACCACCCTGCTCGACGCGATCCGCGATGCGCGTGTCGTCGCCACCGAGGCCGGCGGCATCACGCAGCACATCGGCGCGTACCAGGTGGACGTCGACGGTCGCAAGATCACGTTCCTCGACACGCCAGGCCACGAGGCGTTCACCGCAATGCGCGCCCGCGGCGCGAAGGTCACCGACATCGCCGTCCTCGTCGTCGCCGCCGACGACGGCGTCATGCCGCAGACGAAGGAGTCGATCGCCCACGCGCGTGCCGCCGATGTGCCGATCGTGGTCGCGGTCAACAAGATCGATCTCGCCGACGCGAACGTCGACCGGGTCAAGGGCGAGCTTGCGCAGGAAGGCCTCAACCCGGAGGACTGGGGCGGCGATGTCCAGTTCGCGGAAGTCTCCGCCAAGGCGCAGACGAACCTCGACGAGCTACTCGAGAAGGTTCTCCTCGTTGCGGATCTCGAGCTCGAGGGACTGCGCGCGAACCCCAACACGGACGCATCCGGACCGATCATCGAGTCGCGGCTCGACGTCGGCCGCGGCCCGGTCGCGACGGTCCTCGTCCAGCGCGGGACGCTGCGGGTCGGAGACGCGATCGTCGCCGGCGACGCGCACGGCCGCGTCAAGGCGCTCTTCGACTACAAGGGTGAGAAGAAGGACAGCGCAGGCCCGGGCGATCCGATCGAAGTTCTCGGCTTCGACAAGCCGCCGGGAGCCGGTGAGCTCGCGCGGGTCGTCGTCAACGACCGCGAGGCGCGCGACATCGCGAACCGCCGCGGCGAGCGGCTCCGCCGCGAGCAGCTCGCGTCGGCACGTCCTGTCAGCGTCTCTCTCGAAGGCCTCTTCGACGCGCTCCAGGCAGGCGATGTCTCCGACCTAAACCTCATCGTGCGCGGCGACGTCGTCGGCTCGGTCGAGGCGGTCGTCTCCGAGCTCGCGAAGTTCGAGCATTCGGAGGTGCGCCTCAACGTCATCGCCTCCGGCGTCGGCGCGATCACCCAGAACGACATCATGCTCGCCTCCGCGAGCGACGCACTCATCGTCGGCTTCAACGTCCGTCCGAACGCCGAGGCGCGCGAACTCGCGTCGCGCGAAGGCGTCGAGATCCGCACGTACGACGTCATCTACAAGCTGACGGAGGAGATCGAGCAGGCGCTCGTCGGCAAGCTCTCCGCCGTCAAGACGGAGGAGACGATCGGCGAGGTCGAGGTGCGTGCGATCTTCAAGGTCTCGCGCCTCGGCACGATCGCCGGCTGCATGGTCACGAACGGGGTCGTCCGGCGTAACTCGAACGTCCGCGTCATCCGCGACAGCGCCGTGATCTACACCACGACCGTCGCGGATTTGAAGCGGTTCAAGGACGACGTCCGCGAGGTCGCCGAGGGCTTCGAGTGCGGCATCCGTCTCGATGGCTTCAACGACGTGAAGGAAGGCGACGTCCTCGAGGTCTTCGAGACGCGTGAAGTCGAGCGGACTTCCTTGGACGAAGCGCCTTCTTAGCTCGCGAGTGCTTCGCACTCACTCGCTGTTGGTGGAACTCCGGCCGGGAAGAGCGCGGTCTTCCCGGCCTCCGTACAGAGACCTCGTTACCCGCCGCGGCGGGCGCCTACGGCGCGCGCCGGGGAGCGGGAGAAGCCTGCGGCTAAGCCGCCGCTGACGCGGCTGTCTTAAGCCTCCGGCCGAAAAGCGAGAATTGTCGAATGGCGAGCGGCTGGGTCGGGATCCTCACGTGCGAGCTTCACTTTCCCGAGGCGCACTCGCTGAAGGAGAAGCGCCACTTCCTCCGCTCCGCGAAGGCGCAGCTCGAACGCCGGGTCGGTGCTTCGGTCGCGGAGGTCGATCACCACGACCTTTGGCAGCGGGCGCGGATCACCGCGGCGTGCGTCGCGCGCGAGCACGGTGAGGCCGAGCGGCTCCTCGACGAGGCGGAGCGCTGGTTGCGCGGCCAGGAGTGGGAGGTCGCACTAGTCGATCGCTTCCTCGTCGATCCCGAGGACTAGGTCACCGCGTGAACGTCGTCGAGCTCATCGAGCGGAAGAAGGCGGGCGGGGAGCTCACCGCCGCGGAGCTCGAGGCAGTCCTCGACGGCTACGAGAGTGGAGAGATCGCCGACTACCAGGTGTCAGCGCTCCTCATGGCGATCTGCTTCCGCGGTCTCAGCGCGGCCGAGACGTTCGCACTTACGGACGCGATGGTCCACAGCGGCGAGACCGTCGATCTCGCGGCGCGGCTCGGATGCCGCGTCGTCGACAAGCACTCGACCGGCGGTGTCGGCGACAAGGTCACGATCGCTGTCGGACCGATCGTCGCGGCGTGCGGGGTGCCGTTCGGGAAGATGAGCGGCCGCGGGCTCGGCCACACCGGCGGGACGCTCGACAAGCTCGAGTCGATCCCCGGGTTCCGGGTGGAGCTGACGACGGACGAGCTCGTCGAGCACACCCGCGCGATCGGCATCGCGGTGGCGGGGCAGAGCGCGAACCTCGTCCCTGCCGACAAGAAGCTCTACGCGCTGCGCGACGTGACCGCGACCGTCGACGAGGTCTCTCTGATCGCGGCGAGCATCATGTAGAAGAAGATCGCCGCCGGCGCGAGC
>Ga0265338_10007818_pt1 | contig 13145 bp, 10 predicted proteins | sample 42126metaG_FD_193579 | JGI IMG/M metagenome (GOLD analysis project Ga0265338, IMG submission 193579) | Rhizosphere microbial communities from Carex aquatilis grown in University of Washington, Seatle, WA, United States - 4-21-26 metaG | ecosystem: Host-associated > Plants > Roots > Rhizosphere... | reverse complement strand
ATGGCGACCCGGTGCGCCAGCAAGGCGCCCAGCGCGATGGCCTGTCGTGGTACTTCGCCGCGTTCAACCGCAACAAGCGCTCGGTGCGCCTGGACCTGCGCCAGCCGGCCGGGCGCGAGGTACTGGCCCGGCTGGTTGAACGCGCCGACGTGCTGGTGGAGAATTTCCGGCCGGGCGTGCTGGCGCGGCTCGGCTTCGACGATGCGCGGCTGCGCGGGCTGCGGCCTAGCCTGGTGACCTGCGCCATCAACGGTTTCGGCAGCACCGGGCCGTACCGCGACCGTCCGGCGTTCGATTTCATCGCCCAGGCGATGAGCGGCTTCATGAGCGTCAACGGCGCGCCGGATGACCCGCCGTTGCGCTCCGGTGTGCCGATCAGCGACCTGGTGGCCGGCCTGTATGCGGCGCTGTCGATCACCGCGTCGGTGCACCGGGCGCGGTCCACTGGCCAGGGGGAACGCGCCGAGGTGAGCCTCACCAACGGGCTGGTCAGCATGCTGGCGTATATCGCGAGCGACTTTTTCGCCACCGGGACCGTGCCGCCACGCAGCGGCAACGACCACCCGATCTCCGCGCCGTACGGTTTGTTCCCCACGCGCGATGGGCAGCTGGCGCTGGCGCCGCCGGGCGATGAGTTCTTTGGCCGGCTGGCCGATGCGCTGGGCGAGCCCGGCCTGAAGTCCGATCCGCTCTATGCGACGGGGGCGGCGCGGGTTGCCAACCGGGCGCGGATCAATGCGATCGTCGGCGGCAAGCTGGCGGCGCAGACGACGGCGCACTGGGTGGAGACGCTGAACGAAGCGGGCGTGCCGTGCGGGCCAGTGCAGCGCGTGGACCAGGTGTTCGCGGACCCGCAGATCGCGGCGCAGGAGATGGTGCTCTCGGTGCCGCATCCCGGGCGCGGCGAAGTGCGGATGCTGGGGTTCCCGATGAAGCTTTCCGCCGCCCCGTGTTCCGTGCGGCTGCCGGCGCCGGGGCTGGGGGAGCATTCGGAGGCGGTGCTGGCGGAGCTTGGCTACGACGCGGCGGCGCGGGAGGCACTGCAGGCTGCGGGAGTGGTGTAGCCGGGGGGGTGAATGTCGGCAAAGGGTGAGGAGCAGATCTTGGACGCGGCACAGTTTGCGACCTGCGCCCCGCTTATGGCGCCAGGGCCCTGACATCCCATTCGCGCGCGCTTTTGCCTGCCCTACGAACCGGACGCCCCGATGGTATCAGGTGACACAGTCATTGCCTCCGGCGGCAGCTTCGAAATCTGCTGCGCCCACTTCGAAGTGTTCCGGGCCTGAGTAGTTTCCGAACCTATCGCCCACGATGTGCGGCTGCTACATCTTTGCCAGCCTGACTTGCCGGCCTGTCTCGTTAATGGCTGGCGGCTTTCATGGAAACGCTCCGCTGTGTGCAAGCGGTCAGCGTTTGCAAGGCCCCCGGCGAAGCACCAGCTAATAAAGACGGCAGCAGCCTCCCTTCCACGCCTCGCAGAACGGCTTTGATCTCGTAGGTTACAATAACGGAAATATAACATAGTTTTAATGGAAAATCAGACGAATGCATGACCTCCTTGGACGCCACGGCAGCACTCTTGGATGGCCTTGTGCCCGAAGGTAATTCCGGCGGTGCCATGACCGCCCGGAACGTCGTCGGCGACGGCAAGGCGCTTGCAACCGGCGTCGATAATCATGCAGCCGAACCTGACGATAGCGGCACGTCTCCGCTCCGGACCGAGCTGACGAATGAGCGTGCGGCATTTCTGTCGACCGAGTTCGTGAGTCGACGAGAGGTTCGGTTCGCGCTGGCGGCCACGTTCGTCTCAAGCGCAGTCTTTGTAACGGCGGTGCCGTTCGTCAGAACACCACTTCCGCAGATTCCGGCCTTCATTGCAATTTACGTGTCGGCGCTGGTGATTTGCGATGTGATGACTGCGGTGTTGTTGATCGGCCAATTTCACTTTTTGCGCTCGAGGGCACTGCTTGCCCTGGCCAGCGGCTATCTGTTCACTGCTTCGATAACCTTATCCTACGCCCTGATGTTCCCAGGTTTGTTTTCGCCGACCGGCCTGTTCGGTGTCGGGCCGCAGAGCACCTCGGCCATGTATATGTTTTGGCACGCCGGCTTTCCAATCGCTGTCATTGGATACACCTGGCTCAAGGACGGCGAGACCAGGACGATCGGCCGGCCCGATCCTGTGCACGCAGCAGCGCACGTCGCTATTCTTTCCAGCATAGCGACGGTGGTAGCCATCGTGCTCGGATTCACACTTTTTATCATATTTGGGCAGGACTACATCCCGGATTTCATCCAGGGCAATCACACCACCGGTCTTGGGCGGATGGTGTTATTCGGTGACTGGATACTGAGTCTGCTTGCTCTGGTTGCGATTTGGCGGCAACGCCCCCACACGGTGCTCGACCTGTGGCTGATGGTCGTGATGGTCGCGTGGCTGTTTGATATTGGCTTGTCCGCGGTGCTTAACACTGGTCGTTATGACCTCGGCTGGTACTTCGGCCGAATCTTCGGTTTTCTCTCGGCAGCTTTTTTGCTCACGGCGTTGATGATCGGGAACAGCAACTACTACGCACGGCTTGCCCGCATGTCGGCAAGATTGACCACTGCGAACCGGTCTCTGGAAGCTCAATCCGAGCGCACCGCGGATGACCTGCACCGATATCGGGGACTGCTGGAAGCGGCACCGGATGCGATGGTGGTGGTGAACCAGAACGGCGAGATTGTCCTGCTGAATCTCCAGGCAGAAAAGCAGTTCGGCTACCATCGTGACGAGTTGGTAGGACAGCAAGTCAAAAGCATCATTCCGGAGGGCTTCGCGGAACGGCTTGTGGCAGACGATTTGCGCTCTACGGAGGAGGCGCTGGCCCAGCAGATCGGCACCGGGATCGAACTCAACGGGCGGCGCAAGGATGGCAGCGAATTTCCGATCGAACTGATGTTGAGCCCGCTGGCCAGCGCCGAGGGGATCCTGGTGACGGCTGCGATCCGTGACATCAGCGTACGTCGGGCTGCGGAAGGCCACCTCGCTCAGATGGAGGGCCGCTACCGCGGGTTGCTGGAGGCGGCACCGGACGCGATGGTCGTGGTCAACCAGGCCGGCGGGATCGTCTTGCTCAACCTTCAGGCCGAGAAACAATTTGGCTATATCCGTAACGAACTAATCGGCCAACAGGTCAAGAACATCATACCGGAGGGCTTTGCGGAACGCCTTGTCGCAGACGATTTGCGCTCCACGGAGGAGGCGCTGGCACAGCAGATCGGCACCGGGATCGAACTCAACGGGCGTCGCAAGGACGGCAGCGAATTTCCGATTGAACTGATGCTGAGCCCGCTGGCAAGCGCCGAGGGGATCCTGGTGACGGCCGCGATCCGTGACATCAGCGTACGCCGGGCGGCGGAAGGCCATCTTGCTCAGATGGAGGGCCGCTACCGCGGACTGCTGGAAGCGGCGCCGGACGCGATGGTGGTGGTGAACCAGAGAGGCGAGATTGTCCTGCTGAATCTTCAGGCAGAACAGCAGTTCGGCTACCATCGTGACGAATTGGTAGGGCAGCAGGTCAAGAGCATCATTCCGGAGGGCTTCGCGGAACGGCTTGTGGCAGACGATTTGCGCTCCACGGAGGAGGCGCTGGCACAGCAGATCGGCACCGGGATCGAACTCAACGGGCGTCGCAAGGATGGCAGCGAATTTCCGATCGAACTGATGTTGAGCCCGTTGGCCAGCGCCGAGGGGATCCTGGTGACGGCCGCGATCCGTGACATCAGCGTACGCCGGGCTGCGGAAAGCCATATTGCTCAGATGGAGGGCCGTTACCGCGGGTTGCTGGAGGCGGCACCGGACGCGATGGTCGTGGTCAACCAGGCTGGCGGGATCGTGCTTCTCAACCTGCAGGCCGAGAAGCAATTTGGCTATGTCCGTAACGAACTGATCGGCCAACAGGTCAAGAACATCATACCGGAAGGCTTTGCGGAACGGCTTGTGGCAGACGATCTGCGCTCCACGGAGGAGGCACTGGCACAGCAGATCGGCACCGGCATTGAACTCAATGGGCGTCGCAAGGATGGCAGCGAATTTCCGATCGAACTGATGCTGAGCCCGCTGGCGAGCGCCGAGGGGATCCTGGTGACGGCCGCGATCCGTGACATCAGTGTACGCCGGGCTGCGGAAGTCCATCTCGCGCAGATGGAGGGCCAGTACCGCGGTTTGCTCGAGGCGGCACCTGACGCGATGGTCGTGGTCAATCAAGCTGGCGGGATCGTCCTTCTCAACCTTCAGGCCGAGAAGCAGTTCGGCTACATCCGTAACGAACTGATCGGCCAACAGGTCAAGAACATCATACCGGAGGGCTTCGCGGAACGGCTTGTGGCGGACGATTTGCGCTCCACGGAGGAGGCGCTGGCACAGCAGATCGGCACCGGAATTGAACTCAACGGGCGGCGCAAGGATGGCAGCGAATTTCCGATCGAACTGATGTTGAGCCCGCTGGCCAGCGCCGAGGGGATCCTGGTGACGGCCGCGATCCGTGACATCAGCGTACGTCGGGCTGCGGAAGGCAATCTCGCTCAGAAGGTAGCGGAATTGAGCCGCTCGAATGAAGAGCTGGGTCAGTTTGCCTATATCGCTTCGCACGATCTGCAAGAGCCATTGCGGATGGTGGCCAGTTATACGCAGTTGTTGTCGCGGCGATATAAGGGCAAGCTGGACGCAGACGCCGATGATTTCATTGCCTTCGCTGTCGATGGCGCTAATCGCATGCAGCGGCTTATTCAGGATCTGCTGATCTACTCGCGCGTCGGAAGAAGTGACGACAAACTGGTCAACACCTCTGGCGAATACGCGTTGCAGCAGGCAACCGCCAATCTCCGTGGCGCCATCGAAAGTAGCGGCGCGCTGATAACCCACGACCCGCTACCCATGGTGCTGGCGCACGAGGGGCAGTTGGTCCAACTTTTTCAGAACCTTCTGGGCAACGCCATCAAGTACCAAAATCCCGGCATTCCCCGGGTGCATGTCTCGGTTGGCGAGGCCCGCCGGGGTAAGCGCATGTTTTCGATCAAGGACAATGGCCTGGGAGTCGATCCCCAGTACTTCGAAAGAATATTCGGGATGTTTCAGCGTTTGCATAAACGTAACGAATTCGCCGGCACAGGTATCGGATTGGCCATCTGCAAGAAAATAGTCGAGCGGCATGGCGGTAGCATCTCAATCGACTCCAAACTCGGGGAAGGGTCCACGTTTCACTTTACGCTGACGGAAGGTATCGCCAGATGAGGTATCTGATTGGAGTAGACGGTATGCCGATAAATCTTCTCTTGATTGAGGACAATCCGGGCGATGTCCGGTTGACGCAGGAATGCTTCCGCGAGGCCAACAGGTCGATCCAGATGCACGTGGTTTCCGATGGTGTGGAGGCGATGGAATTTCTGCGGCGCGAGGGACGTTATGTCGATGCCCCGCGTCCTCAACTGATCCTGCTGGACCTGAATCTCCCCAAGATGGATGGCCGCGAGGTGCTGCGGCACATCAAGGAGGATGTGGACCTGAGGACGATCCCAACGGTCATCCTGACGACATCCGACGCCGAAGCCGACATCGTCAAGGGCTATCAGCTTCAGGCGAACTGTTACCTGAACAAGCCCGTTCAGTTGGACGAGTTCGAGGCGCTGGTAAGATGCATTAATGATTTCTGGCTGACAAAAGTGAAACTGCCCCGGCACGCATAGGGGAGATGGACGGGGCATCGCTGAAGGCGGTTCTCCGGATCGAAGACTGTGATGGGTCGTCCGTTGGCATATGTGAATGTTCAGGGAGTGGAGATCGTCCGGATTCGATCTGACGCAATTCGGGTTTGGGCGATCGGGTCGCCTCGCTCTATCTGCTACGGTGCGGCCCGATCACCCTCACCCTCGGTGCTGCGCACCATCGACCTCTCCCGCTGTCGCGGGAGAGGTTTACGCGTTCGATCAGTCCGGCAACCCTTTACCCGGCGCCAACTCCAGCCACATCGCATTCAGCGACGCGAACGCGGCGGCGAAGCTCAATCCGAGAATCCATGCGAAGTACCACATCGAACCACTCCTCAATTCAGGACATATGCGAATCAATAGGACATATGCGAATCGGCCTCGATGTCCGCCGCGGTCACCGGTCCGCGCAGCACGCGATACACCCACGCCGTGTAGGCCAGCACGATTGGCAGCAGGATCGCCGTCGCCACGGTCATCACCATCAGAGTGGTGGCCGACGACGACGCGTCCCACACCGTCAGGCTCGAGGTGGCGTCGATCGACGACGGCAGCATGAACGGGAACAGGCTGACGCCGACCGTGGCGATCACGCCTGCGATCGACAATCCGCTGGCGACGAAGGCCAGCACCCGCAAGCGCCGCAGCGAAACCAGCAACGCCGTGAGCAGGGCGCAGGCGATTCCGAGCAGGGGCACCACCATGGTCAATGGCATTGCGTGGTAATTGTTCATCAGCGCGCCGGCCTGATGGATCACGTGCTTGTTCATCGGGTTGGACGGCGCATCGACCCCGGCGAACGATTGCAGCACATAGCCGTCCAGCGCGGCGGCCCAGATGCCGCCAATCACGAACAGCACCGCCAGTGCCAGGGCGGCGACGATGCCGGCGGTTTGCGCACGGCTGCGCACCACGCCCTCGGTCTTGCAGGCGAGCCAGGTGGCGCCGTGCATGGTGATCATCGCTACGCTGACCAGGCCGCACAGCACCGCGAAGGGACTGAACAACCCGAACAACGAACCGGTGTAGGTCATGCGCAACGTCTCGTCGAAGCGGAACGGCACGCCTTGCAGTGTGTTGCCGAAGGCGACGCCGAACACCAGTGCCGGCACCAACCCGCCGAGGAACAGTGCGGTGTCCCAGATCGTGCGCCAGCGCGTCCCCTCCAGCTTGCTGCGATACTTGAATCCCACCGGCCGCAGGATCAACGCGCACAGCAACAGCAGCATCGCCAGGTAGAAGCCGGAGAACGCCACCGCATAAAGCGGCGGCCAGGCTGCGAAGATCGCCCCACCGCCCAGGATCAGCCACACCTGGTTGCCTTCCCACACCGGCCCGACGGTATTTATGACGACGCGCCGTTCCATGTCGGTGCGGCCGACGATCGGCAACAGGATCGCCGAGCCCATGTCGAAGCCGTCCATCACCGCGATGCCGATCAGCAGCACGCCAAGCACCGCCCACCAGAGCAAGCGCAGAATTTCATATGACGACATCGGGGGTTCCTATTCGGCGGCTGCGGCGGCAAGCGCTGGGTGAGCGGGCACCGGTGCCGTGTCGGGGCCATGCCGGATGGTGCGCAGCATCAGGTACACCTCGACCACCGCCAGCACCGAGTAGAACAGCACGAAGCCGGCGAGCGAGACCCAGACGTTCCAGGCCGGCACACTGGAAACCGACAGGAAGGTCGGCAGCACGCCATCGATGGTCCAGGGCTGCCGGCCCACCTCGGCGACCACCCACCCGAGTTCCGCGGCGACCCAAGGCAACGGCAGCGACCACAGGCACACCTGCAACAGCCAGCGGCGGCGTTCCAGAGTGCGGCGCGACGCCAGCACGAACATCGTGCCGAACAGCGCGATGAAGTAGAAGCCGAGTGCCACCATGATGCGGAAGGTGAAGAACAGCGGCAGCACCGGCGGGATGGTGTCCAGCGCCGCCGCAGCGATCTGGTGCTCGCCGGCATCGGTCACCGTCGGTGTGTAGCGTTTCAACAGCAGCGCGTAGCCGAGGTCGCCGACATGCGCATCGAACGTCGCGCGCGTCGTGGCATCATCCGGATGCACGCGCAGCGTCTGCATCGCGCCGTAGGCGATCATGCCGCTCTTGATGCGCAACTCAGCCTCGGACACCAGATTGTCGATGCCCTCCACCTCGCCGCTGATCGAGCGCGTTGCGATCAGCCCAAGCACCCAGGGCACGCGGATCGCTGCATTGGTCTCGTGCGTCGCGATGTCCGGAATGCCGATCACCGTGAACGATGCTGGCGCCGGCTCGGTCTGCCACATCGCTTCGATGGCGGCGACCTTCATCTTCTGGTTGAGGCCCGCGGTGTAGCCGCTCTCGTCGCCCAGCACGACGACGGACAGTGCCGATGCCAGGCCAAAGCTGGCCGCCACGGTCATCGAGCGGATCGCCAGCCCGCGATAGCGGCCGCGCAGCAGGTAGAACGCGCTGACCGAGAGCACGAACATCGCGCCGGTCACGTAGCCGGCGGACACCGTGTGCACGAACTTCGCCTGCGCCACCGGGTTAAACATCACGGCGAAGAAATCCGTCACTTCCATGCGCATGGTGGCAACGTTGAAGCGTGCGCCGACGGGATATTGCATCCAGCCGTTGGCGATCAGGATCCACAGCGCGGACAGGTTGGTGCCGAGTGCCATCAGGCAGGTGCAGGCCAGATGCTGCACACGGGTCAGCTTCCTCCAGCCGAAGAAGAACAGGCCAATAAAGGTCGCTTCGAGGAAAAACGCCATCAGGCCCTCGATCGCCAGCGGCGCACCGAAGATGTCTCCGACATAGTGCGCGTAGTACGCCCAGTTGGTGCCGAATTCGAATTCCATCGTCAGACCGGTGGCGACGCCGAGGGCGAAGTTGATGCCGAACAAGGTGCCCCAGAACCGCACCATGTCGCGCCATATCGTGCGCCCGGTGGTGACGTAGATGCTCTCCATGATGGCGAGCAGTACGGACAGTCCGAGCGTCAGCGGCACGAACAGGAAGTGATACATGGCCGTCAGGCCGAATTGCAGGCGCGAGAGTTCAACAACATCCATGTCAGTCACTTTCGGTTGCCGCGTGGCCGGCTATTGGCAGGCGTAAGTCGACCCGCCCCTGGCCGCCACGAATGCAATGACGCGCGGGCAGGACACGGTTCTCCAACCCGGCGGAGCGTTCTGGCCGCCGCCGGCAATCGGGTGCTGTGCCCCGTGCGGCGCACTCAATGACATGCGGCCGTGTTGCGGCATTGATCTGCGTCAATGCGGGCGCCGAGCGATGGCGGGGAGGCCGAGAAGTGACACCGCACACCAGAGCAAGCGCAATCGGCGGATGGCGACCGCAGCCTCGGACGGCCCATCTCTGGCAGGTCAATCAATTAAGAGGACCAATCGCATGGACTTCCGGATTACCGGCCTGCCGGCCGAACCATTCCTGCCGTTCTTCGGCATGACCGACGATGAACTGCTGACGCATGGCGCGCGGCGGGTGGTCGCCACGCCGGACATGGCGCCGTCTTTGCCGCCGTGCCGGGTCAGCCTGCGCGACGCCGCGCCAGGCGAGGTGTCGATCCTGCTGCACTATCCGCATCATGTGTCGCCGGCCTCGCCGTATCGCTCCAGCGGGCCGATCTATGTGCGCGAGGGCGTGCGCGAGACCGCCAGCGTCATCAACCACGTCCCGGCGCAACAGCGCACCAGGTTGCTGTCGGTGCGCGCCTACGACGATGCCGGCATCATGGTCGATGCCGACGTGGTGGACGGCACCGAACTGGAGCCACTGATCGCTCGGATGTTCCAACGCGACGACGTCGCCTTCCTGCACGCTCACAACGCGCGGCGCGGCTGCTACTCCTGCCGCATCGATCGCGCGTGACATCCAAGCCCCTCCCGCTTGCGGGCTTGGGCCGCGAAGCGGACCAAGCAGGGGAGGGTCTGGCGGAAGGCACGCATCGCCTACCCTTGCAGGGCCGCTGCGATCGCCTTGGTCAGCTTCGCGCCTTGCGGCTCGTCGCCGGAACCGAACGTTCCGGCGACGCGGCCGTCGCGGCCGATCAGCACTTTATTAAAATTCCAACTCGGCTTCCAGCCGGTCTGCTGTTTCACCCAGGCATAGAACGGCACCGCCTGGGTGCCGCGCACATGGGCGATGCCGGATAATGGGAAGTCAACGCCGTAGTTGGTCTCGCAGAACGTCTTGACCGTGGCGTTATCCGGCGATTCCTGGTTGAAGTCCCGGCTGGGCACGCCGAGCACCGTCAGCCCGTGGCCCGCTTCCGCCTGGTGCAGTTTCTTCAGGCCCTCGTATTGATAAGTGTAGCCACAGAAGCTGGCCGTATTGGCAACCACCAGCACGCGTCCCTTGAATGCACCAAGGTCGAGCACTCCGCCGTCGATCGCCGGGAAGCTGAAGTCCCACGCGTAATGGTCCTGTTCTGCTGCCATGGCAATCACTCCCGCCAGACTATTGTGGAGTGGAAAGCGAAGCGCATTCCACCATCAGCGTCGATTCAACTATAGCGCTCCTCGGTCCACGGGTCGCCATTGTTGTGGTAGCCGCGCTGTTCCCAGAACCCCTTGTGGTCGCTGATGGTGAACTGGATACGCCGAAGCCACTTTGCCGACTTCCAGAAATAGAAGCGCGGGATCAGCACGCGCACCGGTCCGCCATGCGCGCGAGACAGCGGCTTGCCTTCCCATTGATGCACCAGGAACACGTCCGGCTGGTCGAACTGATCCAGCCGCACATTGGTGGTGTAGCCGTCGAACGCGTGGAACACGATGTGCTTCGCATCCAGCTTCGGTTGCACCAGGTCGAGGATGGTCCGCGCCGCCACGCCCTTCCAGCGGTTGTCGTAGCGCGACCATTGGGTGACGCAGTGGATGTCGGAGACGCTCTCGGCCTGCGGCAAAGCCATGAATTCATCGAGCGACAGGCTCAGCTTGTTCTCGACGACGCCATCGACATCGAGGCGGAATTTCTCTGGCGTGACGTTCGGCTCGGCGCCGAGGTCGAGCACCGGCCAGTCGGTCACCAGAAGCTGACCGGGCGGCAGGCGGTCACGTTCCGGATCGGCGGTCGTGCCGGTCAGCAGGCGCCCGTCGCGCGCCCAGCCCTGCTTGGCCTCGATCAGCTTGTCCTTGATCCGGCCGGTGATCTCGATGTCGTCTGCCATTTGCTTCCGTCTGTCTTGTCGTTATTCCTCTCCCGCGAAGCGGGAGGGGGCAGGGGAGGGTGAGGCGTGCCGCACGCCTCACCCTCCCCTGACCCCTCCCGCTTCGCGGGAGAGGAATAATGCTGCATTACCCGCGTGCCCGCATCAGCCGGGCCTTGTCGCGCTGCCAGTCGCGCGAGGCGATGGCGGCGCGCTTGTCGTGCGCCTTGCGCCCCTCCGCGACGCCGAGCAACACCTTCGCCCGGCCACGTTCGTTGAAGTGGATCTGCAGCGGGACGATCGTGGCGCCCTTGCGGCTGATCTCACCGGTGAGTTGGGTGATCTGCTTGTGCTTCAGCAGCAGCTTGCGCGGCGCGCGCGGTTCGAAGCGTGACAGCACGCCGCCCTGGTATTCCGGGATATAGGCGTTGAACAGCCACATCTCGCCGTCGCGCTCGCCGGCCCAGGCCTCGTTCAGCGTGGCGCGGCCGTGCCGCAGCGACTTCACCTCGGGGCCCTTCAGCACCAGGCCGGCCTCGAGCGTGTCCTTGATCGTATAGTCGTAGCGCGCCTTGCGGTTCTGCGCCGCAATGCCGTGCGAGATCAGGCCCTTCTTGGGTTTCGCTTCTGCCATGCCGCCGCCGTCATTTCCTAACCGGCCGCCCGGCAACTAACCCGGCGCGACGGTAAGATGTCATCGGGATTGTTTGCGAGTTGACCACCGGCCTGGCGGCCGACCCGCCCTGGATGAAACAGTCAGATCGTCGTGGAGAGAAGGCACTCCCCCTCCCCTTGAGGGAGGGGGAGTGCCTTGTTTCTTGCTAGATGGCACCATCTGGTTCGCGGCGAAAGTGGAGGCGGAGACTTTTGCTGCATCGCCGGCTTAGCTTCCTCGATAACGAATCTGGCCTGACTTGGTCGGAAGCGAGTTGGGCTATATCGCGCCGCTGTCCGGGCTGTCGCTTATCTGAATACGAACCCGCCCACAGCCGTTGGCTCGTAACGAATGTTCTCACCGCTCGCCTTAATATCCTCCCGCGTCAGTTGGACAAGCCTATATGGGCGGCCAGAAGGTCCTGTAGGTTCCGAGAATCCGCCATTTTTGTACTTCGCGGCGAAGATCCGGCGGAAAGCTTTGAGATTCCTGTCGATCAGTGACTTGCAGTCCTGCGCGGAAAGTGGCGGCAGGCCGTCTTGCTGTAGCTCCGATATTTCTACCTGGCAAACGACGGGCCAGTAGCGATCTCGCCCTGACAGGCGCACCTGGTGCGGATTGTTATCGGTCCACTCCACATCAAGTCCCGAAAGCGACCTGTCGGCCCGTTCGAGTTCGTCGACAGTCGCCTCTTCATCCGGGCGCGGCCACCAGCCCCTAGTGATGATCTGCATCGGCGGGGCCGACGGAATCCGCGGTCCCGCCGTGGCCTGTGCCGGCTGATTCTGGCCCTCGGACCGGGGATCCGTTGGTTGGCGCGGCGGCGGCCGGGGTTGGTCCATGCCCATCTCCTGTGTCGGACGCCAGAGGAATATAGTAAGCGAAGGCAACAGTCACCAGAAGCAGGATTGTCAGGACGGAACCGACAACCGCAAGCCCGGCGAAATCTCTGAGCCGTCTCCGGCGCTTGTTGATCTGCCGATTGTGGTAGGTTGCATCTGCGAATTGGCGGGCAAGATCCCGTCGCAAGGTCGCCAGCGCGTCCAATGGATCATCCCGACCTTGGTTCTCAGGCGCTTGCTCGGCCTGGATCAGATCCTCCGTGAACCGCAGCAACAGCGGCTCCGGCGATATGTAACGGAATTGTACCGGCGCGACGCAGGCGGCAAGCAGGCATAGCGCCGCAAACATCAGCAGTCCGGCTAGTGTCAGCAGGAACAGTGAAGCCACCCCGGTCTTGGTTCCGAGCAGTGGTAGTCGCGTGATGAGCTGAAATAGCGCGGCGAGTTCCAAAGCAAGTGTAGCGGCGAAAAAGGGCAGAGACCGCCAAACGTTCTCCTCTTGGTCGATCTCCTTCCGGTAGGCGTCAGCGAGGGTCCGTGCGATGTGGCTGAGTGCGGGCTGTTCCAAATCGGCTACTCACGCCGCCGCCGAACCGTTAGACAAGCCGATAGAACGGCCTACCATCGACCCGGCGCGGCGCGGCCAGCTAATTCAGCAGACCCACCTCGGTCATCGCGGCGCGTACCTTCGCGCGCGTGCCCTCCAGCAGAGGCGCCAGCGGCAGACGGCAATGCTCTGTCGAGG
>Ga0265338_10007817_pt1 | contig 13146 bp, 12 predicted proteins | sample 42126metaG_FD_193579 | JGI IMG/M metagenome (GOLD analysis project Ga0265338, IMG submission 193579) | Rhizosphere microbial communities from Carex aquatilis grown in University of Washington, Seatle, WA, United States - 4-21-26 metaG | ecosystem: Host-associated > Plants > Roots > Rhizosphere... | reverse complement strand
TATTTAACGCCAAATAAGACGCCAAAACACCATGTTTAAGACCCCTTTTGCGCCCCTCTTTTGCGTGCAACGCACAAGGATTCAACAGCTGAGGCAATTGAGAATCAATACCCCCCACCCCCCTCCATCACAGCCCCAGTGAAACTGTGAAGCCGAGGGGCATCGATTTCCGGGTTTATTCGGGGCGACACACACTGAGAAATGCATCGGCAACTTGCATTCCCGGCCGCAATAGCGACGCTCCCCCAGCGTCCTATACTTCCTATGTCAGGTTTCCAGAAAGGAACGCGCTTCATGTCCTCGTCCGCCGTCGATTTTGCCCAAAAGAACCACCCAAAGTTCTTGAACGAATTGAAAGACTTTCTCCGCATTCCATCCATCTCCACGCTGCCCGAGCACAAAGAAGATTGCCGCAACGCCGCGCGAATTCTCGAGTCCGAACTCACCCGCATCGGCATGCAGAACGCGCGGATCATCGAAACCGAAGGCCATCCGCTCGTCTACGCTGACTGGCTTCACGCAGAAAACAAACCAACCGTCCTCATCTATGGCCACTACGACGTTCAGCCCGTCGACCCCATCGACGAGTGGCTGTCGCCGCCCTTCGAGCCAACCGAGCGCAACGGCAACCTCTACGCCCGCGGCGCGGTCGACGACAAAGGCCAGGTCTGGGCCCACGTCAAGGCTCTCGAATCTCTTCTCGCCGGCGGCGGCAAGCTTCCGCTCAATGTCCGCGTCCTCTTTGAAGGCGAAGAAGAAGTAGGAGGGGAGGGAATTGCCAACTACGTCGCCTCCAAACCCGCCAACCTCAAAGCCGACTTCGCCCTCGTCAGCGACACCGAACTCTTCGCTCCCGGTCTGCCCACTCTTTGCGTAGGCCTGCGCGGCATGATCTACACCGAGATTGAAGTCCGCACCGCAAAGTCCGACCTGCACTCTGGCATGTACGGCGGCGCAGCTCCCAACCCCTTCGTGACTCTGGCGCAGATCATCGCGAAACTCAAAGACGAAAACGGCCGCATCCTCATTCCCGGCTTCTACGACGACATCATCCCGCCCAGCCCCGAGGAACTAGCTGCCTGGAAAACTCTGCCCTTCGATGAAGAGGAATATCGAAAGTCCGAAGTAGGTTCGCGCAAACTCGTCGGCGAGCCGGGCTACAGCGTTATTGAGCGCACCTGGGCCCGCCCCACGCTCGACGTGCACGGCATGCCCGGCGGCTTCATCGGCGCAGGCGCCAAGACCGTTATTCCCGCCAAGGCTCAGGCCAAAGTCTCCATGCGCCTCGTTCCCGGCATGGTTCCCGCAAAGAGCTTCGCGCTCTACAAAAGCTACATTGAAAAAATAGCCCCCGATGGCGTCGACATCGATGTTCGCCTTATTCACTCCGGCGACCCTTGTCTAATCCCCGTTAACAATCCTTACATCCAGGCCGCCACCCGCGCGCTGCACGAAGTCTGGGGCAAGGACACCGTCTTCATTCGCTCCGGCGGCTCCATCCCCATCGTTGGCGATTTCGACAAGCATCTGGGCCTGCCCAGCGTAATGATGGGCTTCGGCCTGCCCGACGACCAGATCCACGCGCCCAACGAGAAGTTCAACCTCAAGAACTTCGAGCTGGGCATTCAATCGCTAATCCGCTTCCTTGAAGAAGCCGGCGCTTAAACGTGCCCGAACCCCTCTCCGCCTACGTCCTGGCCGGCGGCCAATCTCGCCGCATGGGCCACGACAAGGCTCTCATCCCGCTAGCCGGCCGGCCACTGATCGCCCACGCCCTGACTACCCTGCGAGCCGCCGGCCTTTCACCAGAAATCGCCGGCGCACGCTCCAATTTATCCATCTACGCTCCCGTAATCCCAGACCCCTCTCCCGACCTCGGCCCGCTTTCAGGCATCTGCGCAGCCCTCGAATCCAGCCCTGCCAAGTTCGCAGTCTTCCTCCCCGTCGACCTGCCTCTCCTTCCCACTTCACTAATCGCATATCTAATCCACCACGCAAAAATCACCTCGTCCGCCGTCACTCTACCCTCCATCTGCGGAGTAGCCAACACCTTTCCAGTAGTCCTCGATCGCTCCATCCTGCCGACTCTAAAATCCGAACTCGCCGCCGCCCGCCGCGGTTGCATGGCCGCCTTCCACACCGCCACGCAAACTCTCGCCCAGCCCATCTCCATCATCCCCGTCGAACAACTCGCCCAATCCGGCCACGCCACCCATCCCCGCGGTCTCCCTCCGGCCCTATGGTTCCTCAACCTGAATTCCCCAGCCGATCTCCACCGCGTCGGCCGCCATTTCCCATCGCAAATCGCGTAAGCTTTATCTCAAGTGGACTCGCACAAACCCATCGACGATCAGGACCCAGAAGAAATCCCGGCGCCGGGACCCGATCATCTGGCCCCCACCGGTGACCGTCCCGAAGAGTTCAATCTCGAGCTCAGTATGACCATGGCTGAAATCGCTGAGTCCGAGCCTCAGCAACCTCTCGCGGAACCAGCAACACCTTCTTCAGGTCCACCCGAGCCCATCATCTCTTTCGATAATGTTTCCATCTCGTTTGGCGACAGGCCGGTGCTTGAAAATGTCTCGTTCCACGTTAATCGCGGCCAGACTCTTTGCATTCTGGGGCGAAGCGGCGTCGGCAAATCCGTCGCGCTACGCATGCTGATGGGCTTCCTCCAGCCTGACTCCGGCTCCATCCGCGTCGAAGGCAATGAGATCGTCGGCGTCAGTGAAGAGGGAATGCGGGCCATCCGCAACCGGGTCACCATGGTTTTTCAAAATGGCGCCCTTTTTGACTCGCTCAGCGTTCGCGAAAACGTCTGTTTTGCTCTGCGCGAGCGCGGCGGCCTCGATGAAGACCAGATTCTTCAGCTTGCCGACCGGCTCATCAGCCTGGTCGGGGCCGAGGACGTCGTGGAGGCGCTTCCAGCCAGCCTCTCCACCGGTCGCAAACGTGCCGTAGCCATTGCTCGCGCTCTGGCTGCTCAGCCTGAGATTGTTTTGTACGACGAGCCCACTACCATGGTCGATCCCATCATCGCGCGGCGAATGGGCACCCTGATTCAGCGCCTCAAATACCAGCTCGGATATACCAGCATCGTCGTCACTCACGATATGCGCTTCGCTGAGCGACTTGCAGACAGCGTCCTATTCCTCCACCAGGGCGAGGCGAAGTTCTTCGGGCCTCTCAGCCAGTTCCTCGCCTCCCCTGACCCCGATGTCCAGCAATTCCTTTCGCTTGATGCATATGTATTACCTTCGGCTTAAAACGATTGCTGACTCGTAATACAATTTCACAAATTTTTGCTTGCCTAATTCCCGCCAAAGAGCCATCCTTTATGTGTAAGCTCCCTCGTAAGGGCTCATTCAGTCGGACTGGAATAAAAGAGCCAAAATACTGCTGATCCGCTGTTGAGCGATAGGCTAAAACCGTTTATAATTGCTTTGAAATCATAGCTTTCCCCCGATGTTGGAACGTTGAGCATCCGCTCGATTTGTTCAAGTTGTCTTGCGAGGCAAGTGGTGGCACTTCGGGCCGCGCACAAGCTGAACGGGAGTGAAGTAGTCCCGAATCCAACCCCGTCCCCTTTTTTGGGGGGTATTGGCGGGCAATCGAATCATCGATAGAACTGGACGGACGGGCCCGTAAGCTGCGGTTGCGGGGAATCTCAATCTGTTAGGAGAGTTTAATCGTTTTTCGAAATTGCTCGATTGTCCAAAGTCATGACCCATGGAGCAACCATGATTTCAAAAACGTCATCAAACAAGTTAGTCGTCGCTTGCACACGCCTTTCGGCACTGGAATCTTTTCAAAACGCGAACCGGTACCCGACACTCAACTTTCATACTTCCTCGTTTCTCACCCAGTTCTTTTATTGAGGTCATTTAGCGCCTATGGCGAGCTCAGATTTCTGGCAGAGACTTTCAGCGTCAGTGGCATCCTCCGCCGACTGGGAAGCGGGTTTGGCAGGCAATTCTGCGCGCGGTACACGCGGCACGGTAAAGCTGTGGATGGTCCTCGATATTCTTACCGCCGTCGGCGCCGCGTTTCTCGCTACAATGTACGAACTGCATGCCGGCCCTGTCCGCAGTGCCAGGGGCTTCTGGCATGGGACACTCTTTCACGGCAGCTCCAGGTGGATACTGCTGGGGCTTCTCTGCGGATTCATTGTCTCTCTCGTTATCACCAGCAGGCGTCTCAATCTCTACGTCCCTACCCGCCTCACCAGCTTTCTTCATGAGCAGAGGCTGAGTGCGCAGGCCTGTTTCACTTCCGGCCTCATACTTACGGGCGCACTCTACCTGGTTCGCGAGTACGAAATTCCGCGCGGCATCGTTCTCATTACATTGGCGCTCGTCGCCGTTGCTTTGAGCGTGCGAAGACTCGTTTACCGTGTGCTGCTCTATCGGCGCTTCGAAAGAGGAGTGGGCACCCGCAATGTACTCATTGTTGGAACTGGACCTGAAGCTCACGCCCTCCGCCATCACTTCGAAAGCATCCGGCACCTCGGTTACAGTTTCAAGGGCTTCATCGAACTACCCAACTGCTCATCGCGCTTTGCCACTCCATCAACTGACATTGCCGGATCGCTTGAGAACCTCTTCCAGACGGCCCGCAAGCAGTTTATCGATGAGATCTTCTTTACCACGCCCTGTGAGCGCGGCATCATTCAGAATTCAGTTGAAGAGGCGCGTGTCAAGGGCATTGACCTCCGCGTGGTTCCCGACATGTACGACGGCCTGGCATGGAACTCCCCCATCGAATACATTGGACAGTTTCCAACCATTCCATTGCATTGTGGTCAGGTCCCCGAAGTTGGGTTCTTCTTCAAGCGACTCTTTGACATTGCCTTCTCGGTCCTGGCGCTCATCGTTCTTTCGCCTGTCCTCATTGCCGTCGCCATCGCAATCAAATTCGATTCACCCGGCCCCATCTTCTATCTCTCTGATCGCATTGGCAAAAAGGGCATCGTCTTCCGATGTATCAAATTCCGCACCATGATTCGGGATGCTGACAAGCGGCGCGCGGAATTGATGCACATGAATGAGCGCGACGGCGTGCTTTTCAAGGTCACCAACGACCCCCGCATCACCCAGCTCGGCCGCTTCCTCCGCAAGTACTCCCTCGATGAGCTGCCTCAGTTCTTCAATGTTTTCAAGGGTGACATGAGCGTCGTCGGACCCCGTCCGCCCATCGGCTCCGAAGTCAAGCAATACAACCTCAACCACCTCCGCCGCCTCGACGTTACGCCAGGAATTACCGGCCTTTGGCAGGTGCAGGCGCGCCAGGATCCCTCTTTCGCCAGCTACATCTCCATGGACGTCCAATACATCGAGAATTGGAGCCTGTGGCTCGACTTCAAGATCATTATGCGCACCATCGCGGTTGTCTTTGGCGGCACTGGCAGCTAGTCCAATCCTGATCCATGTCTTGGTTCTCCGCATTGGCCGCTCATTCACGAGCGGCCAATGCATTTTTATCCCCTCATTGCAAGACGCGATAAACTAAGACTGTGAGGATCGCGCTCGCTCAGATCGACCCCACGGTTGGGGACTTTACCGGAAATATCGAGAAGATCGTCGCCGCCAGCCGCCGCGCGGCTGAACTCGGCGCACGTCTCACCGTCTTCTCTGAATTGGCGATCTGCGGCTACCCTCCGGCCGACTTCGTTCAAAAGCCCAGCTTCCTCGCCCGATGCCGTACCGCCGTCGACGAACTCGCCCTCGCAACCGCATCGCTGCCAACCGCAGTTCTCGCCGGCGTCGCCCTCAAATCAACTGAGGAAGACGGCAAGCCCGCCTTCAACGCCGCCGTCCTCCTCGATCACGGCCAACTCCTTCTCGAACAGCACAAGCGTCTGCTGCCCTTTTACGACGTCTTCGACGAGCAGCGCTACTTCGCTGCTTCCCGCGGCCAGAAGGTGGTGGAACTCGACGGCCTGCGCCTCGCCGTCAGCATTTGCGAAGACGCTTGGAATGACAAGAACTTCTGGCGGCAGCGCCTCTACAAAGTCGATCCGATGGAAGAGCTGATGCAGCAGAACCCCGCCGTCCACATCAATCTCTCGTCGTCGCCTTTCTGGCACTCCAAGCGCACCGTACGCCGCGAGATGCTCGCCGCCATAGCCCGCCGCGACGGCATCCCCGTGCTCATGTGCAATCAAGTTGGCGGCAACGACAGCCTCATCTTCGATGGCTCATCCCTCGCACTCAACTCTCGCGGCGAACTCATCGCCCAGGCCGCTTCTTTCCGCGAAGACCTCATCGTCCTCGATCCCTTCCATGCCGCTCCCATCCCCGCTCCCGTTGACGACGACACTGAGGCGGCTTATCGCGCCCTCGTCCTCGGCACGCGCGATTACGTACGTAAATGCGGCTTCAGCAAAGTCATCGTGGGCCTCAGCGGTGGCATCGATTCCGCCCTCGTCGCCGCCATCGCCACTGAAGCTCTCGGCCCTGAAAACGTCATCGGCATCGGCAATCCGAGTCAGTATTCTTCCCTGGGGTCCATCGACGACAGCAGAATTCTGGCCGCGAACCTGGGCATCCGCTACGACATCATCCCTATCGCCGGCCTCTTTCACGAATACACAAAAGCCCTCGAACCGCTCTTCGTGGGAACCAGGCCCGACATAACCGAAGAGAACCTCCAGGCCCGTATCCGCGGCACCCTTTGGATGGCCCTCTCAAACAAATTCGGCGCCCTCGTGCTCACCACCGGCAATAAAAGCGAGATGGCCGTGGGTTACTGCACCCTTTATGGCGACATGGTCGGCGCGCTCGCCGTAATCGGCGACCTCGTCAAGACCCGCGTCTACGCTGTCTGCCAATGGCTCAACCGCGATCGCGAAATCATCCCGCCGGCAATCCTTGAAAAACCCCCTTCCGCCGAACTCCGTCCCGATCAAAAAGATACTGACTCGCTTCCGCCCTACGACATCCTCGATCCCATCCTTGAGGCCTATGTCGAGCGTTACGAGACGCCCGAGTCGATCGCCCGCGCTAACTCCATCTCGGTCGAACTCGTCCAACAGATAGTCCACCTGGTCGAACGCTCTGAGTACAAGCGCCAGCAGGCTGCGCCGGTTCTAAAGGTCACCGCCAAGTCCTTCGGAACCGGTCGCAGATTTCCTATCGCGGTCAAAGTGCAGGTGTAAGCCTGCCGTCAAATTGCAGGTGTAAGCTGGAATCTGGGAATTTTCCCAGCATCATCGATCGTTTCTCCCGAGTGTGGAGAGAAACGCCTAAGGAGAACCGCTTGATTCGCCCGTCCCTCCGGTTGTTGAGCGCTGCTGCGCTATTCTCGCTCGTCTCATTTGCCTCGTTTGTATTTCCTCTCTATCAGGCATCGGCTCAAACCCAGGTTCCGCCCGCTCCGGCCAATACGCCTGCCACGCCCTCCGCCCCGGCTGCTGAGCCTTCCGCTCCGGCTCCTGCAGCCGCGCCCGTCTTTCCCAAGCCCGATCCCGCCGACTTCACCTCCGCCACCCCCACCAAAGAAGTGGTCAACGCCTTCTTGCAGGCCAACTGGGGATACGACGAAAACCGCGTCTGGCAGGTTCAGGGCATTCTCAAAACTCCCGTTGACGGCGTCAGTAAGGTCATCATCTTCGTAGCTGACAAGTCCGGCAAAGAGAAGGCCGCCGCTTTTGCCTTCTTCGTTCTTCCCGGCGGCAAATACATGATCTCCGGCGACGATGTGATCCCCTTCGGCGAAAATCCCTTCGTTGAAAATCGCACCATGCTTCAGCAGCGCGCCGACGGCCCCTATCGCGGCTCCGCCGACAAAAAGATTGAGCTCGTAGAATTTGCGGATTTCCAATGCCCGCATTGCAAAGAAGCCCAGGCAAACATGGAGAAGCTTGCAACCGACTTCCCCAATGCCCGCGTCATCTTCCAGAACTATCCGCTTCCCCAGCACCCGGCAGCCGCCAACGCGGCGGCCTACGGTGTTTGCGTTGCCAAGCTGGGCGGCAGCTCCGCCTTCTACACGTTTGCGTCAACTGTGTTCGATGGGCAAGATGGCCTTGCGACCGCCGACGGAGCCACCCTCACTCTCAACAGTGCAGTCACCAAGGCCGGCCTCGATCCCGCCAAGGTTGAGCCCTGCGCAAAAGACCCTGAGACCATCAAGAACGTCGATGCCTCGGTCCAGCTCGCCAAGGATCTGCACATCAATCAGACCCCCACACTCGTCGTCAACGGTCGTCCCGTTCCAGCCAACGCCCCTTACGACGTTCTCAAGAAGATTATTCTCTTCCAGGAAAAGCTGGACGGCGTTACCCAATAACCGCCACAGCCCTCAAACATCCTCACAATACAAAAACTCCCTGTCGGTCCATCGCATCATGCGATCAACCAACAGGGAGTTCTTCTTTTCATCCGGGATTTTACTCTCTCATTTCGTTACTGCCCGGATTTCACTTCCTTGTTTTCTGCACCAGCCCCGCAACAACGTCAGCAATCTTATCGAGTATCTGGTTCCAGCCCTCCATCTGACCGCTGTTCTTCGCGCTCTCCATGGGTTCATTTCCAATGAAGGTGAGTTTCGTCTGGCCGTTTCCGAGATCCTCAAAGAGTGTCACGTCGTACGCACCCTCTACGGCCTCATGTTCAATTCCGAGTTGCGCAGGGTCAATCTTGTTTCCGTCCGGGTCCGCAAAGTACATCAGGGAAACGATCTTCTCGGGCGGAACAATCTCGTAGTATTCAACCGCATTCCAGAACTCCTGCCCATCCGGCGCCTTCATGCAGCAGAGCAGTTTTCCCCCAACGCGAAAATCCATCTTGCAAGCAGGCGCGGTAAAGCCCTTCGGCCCCCACCACTGCATTATGTACTTTGGGTCTGTCCACGCCTTCCAAACCAACTCGCGTGGGGCATCAAAAACTCTTGTGACAGTCATCCGCTCTATCTCGTTAACCGTGTTGTTTGTCATCTCTGACCTCCTCTTTCTTCATTCGATTCACTACCACTTCCAGTTTGTCGAAACTCTCTTCCCAGAATCGGCGATAGCTGAACGCCCAGTCGCTGACTGTCTTTATCGACTCTGGCCTGAGCGTGCACACACTCTCTCGTCCACGCTTTGTCTTCACCACAATTCGCGCCCGCACAAGGTAAGCAATATGTTTTGAAATCATCTGCTGCGACAGTGCAAACGGTTCCGTCAATCCATGTACTGACGCAGGCCCATAGCTGAGTCGCTCGATCATTGCCCGCCGGGTCGGATCGGACAAAGCCGTAAATGTTGTACCCAATCGATCCACAACCAAATGGTAGTGGATTTTCCGCCAATGTCAAGCCCGAATCTCGCGATTCCAGATTTTTTTAATCTCTTATCTCAGATCACTGACATTAGGAGGGGGCAGCAGCCTTCAGGCTCGCCGCGCTATCAGTACTTGAATCGGAGGGAGCAGCAGCCTTCAGGCTGCTGAATAGAGCGCAAATACCGAATCGGCTTTAGCCGCGGGTCCTTCCAGGCAATAGCCCGGTTGTCGTGTGGGCCTCCAGGCCCGCACCCCGGCGCTAGTTTTCCGTCGGCTTAGTAATGTGGTCCACCACCAGGTTAGGCACAGTCTCATGCACAGGCTCCAGCTTCAGCCCAAGCTGCTCCTGCACCGCCGTCAAGATCTCAGGCCAACTATCGGGATCGCGATCCGACCATGGGCGGCCAATCTGCAGCTTGTAATTGTAGACACCGGTCAGACCGGTCTTGTCGATCACCGGCGCTTCAACCATCGAACTCAGCACGCCGGTCAGGCCCCGCATCACGGAATTCGTACCCACAAACTCCAAGCCATGCTGCGACCCATGCGCCTGCACGTCCGTGGGCGGCATCGGCGGCGGCGCCTCTCCATCCGCAGGAGGCGGAGCCGGCGGCACAACATCCATCTTCACGCCCTCTTTCCCCACCACCAGGTTGTAGATCTGCGTATTGCGAGTTTCAAGATGCGTCTTCAGGCCCAGGCGGTCCGCCAGCAGCACACGAATCGCGTTCCGCTTCTCAAGCCGTACCTCGTTAGCGGTCAGCTTCGCGAGCCGTGCATCGGCCGCTTCGTCCGACCGCGCCTTGATGTCGTAGAACGTGCTAGCCACCCAGTCCGGTGCTCCCACCACCGGAGCATCGAAGCCGTAAGCAATCTGCAGGAGCGACTTCATCGGAAGATTCGTGGCTTCGAATCGGCTGGAGTGCGGCGGGCTCGAAACGGTTACGTGGAAATTGGCATCCGGCGGTGGCGAAGGGCGAATGGTGACAACGTCAAAAGTCAACGTGGGTGTGTAGCCGGGCTCCTCTACAATGGGAGCCTGCGCGCGAACATAAAGCCCGCACTGGAAAACCAGCAGGGCCGCGAACAAACCGATATGTCGTTGAGCGATGCGAGTCATGGAGCAAAACATGGGCGTAGGACTCCTTGTGGAAATGATACGGACGAGCAAACCGCCCAGTTCCCGCCCCGGCGCCCTTATTAACACAAAAACCATCAGCCAATTCTGATTGCGAGTAACTCCGCCGTCCATCGGCGATGTAGATCTTCACAGCGCTGGCAATCAGCAAACACAATCCGGTATCATTCTCCTCGATTTGCGCAGCCTGGCAAGCCGACTCCAATCCGGTGGTTCCTGGGCGCTGTATGGGCAGCGCTAAGCCAAGGAGATTTACATGAACGTGCAGACACAAATTAAGGAATATATTGCCGCTCAACAGGAACCAAAACGTAGCGAGATGCAACAGTTGCATCACATCATTTTGGAGTTGATGCCAGCATGTAAATTGTGGTTCTTAGACGGAAAAGACGAGAAAGGAAAAATCGTTTCCAACCCAAACATTGGATATGGTTCTCAAACCATCAAGTACGCCGATGGAAAAACCAGGGAGTTCTATCAAATCGGTATTAGTGCAAATACCACAGGCATTTCCATCTACATTATGGGAGTAAATGACAAGAAGTACCTGGCCCAGACATTTGACAAGGAACTCGGCAAAGCAAGCATCACGGGATATTGCATAAAATTCAAAACACTAACAGATATAAAAATCGACGTACTTAAAGCAGCAATGCAATATGGAATCGAACAGACCAGCACTCAACATTGATTCCAAACTGAGCAAAGAACCGGCGGGTAGCCTGCGGCGGCTCTTTGTCGCCAGGGTGGAATGCCGCAATCCCCAACCGTCAATAACATTTGTCATCTTGAGATGAGGCCGACTAATAAAATCTGTCATCTTGAGCGGAGGTCGTCGCAACGACCGGAGTCGAAAGACCTGCGGTTGCCTTTCGGTACTTGCCAACCCACCAGAAAGCGGGGTGCCCCATCCTCGCGACGCCTCTGTTTTTGTCGCTAGGGTGGGATGCGACAAAAGCTAGCATCAAGAAAAGTTGTCATCCCATGCGAAGATTGGCCCTCACAAAACTGTTGTCATCCTTCAGTCGCCGCGGCGACTGAAGGATCTTCCCTGAAGATAGCGCCAAAACCAGTAGCGCCGGGCTCCAGCCCGGGGTCACCAACGAATGATTTGTATTCGTTGGGGTGGAGGCCGGTTGTCGTACGGGCGTCCACGCCCGTACCCGTATCGCCTTGGAACCTATTTTCATTCTCTATGGGTGTCGCAACGCGACATGTGTGACTGCGGTTGTTCTTCATCACATTCCGCCGCCCAAGTGTACGATCAGCCACGCGCGAGGAATCCTATTGCACCCACATTAGCCGACCGTACAGGCATAAGAAGATACCAGGGCTCTTTCGCGTTTTCCTTTCGTTGGACCCTTCAAGATTTGCGGCGAAACGTCCACTCGTCAATGTGGTCCCACGAGCCATTGAGATTTTGTTCTTCGTTGACGAAGCAGAATGCGTCGTCGTTGTCTTTAGTCCAGCGCATCCGCCATTCTAGGTTGAGTCCGATCATGGTCATGGTGCCGGTGAACGAAATGCTATTGCCGACCCAACCATCTGGCGATCGAAGCATCCCGTAGGACCCGCGCGTTAGCAGGTAAATCCATTGCCTGCTGAATGGGTCGAAGGTGATCTGGGGTATCTCACGGCCGTCCGCGGCGAGAGCGCAAACCCAGGTGCCGCCTTCTCCAAGAACGAAACGGCTGGCGCCAATGTCTGCGTATGCTGGCGAGACGGCAGTAGCGGGGACTAGATTCTCGTGCTCCCAGGCGCCTTGAATCCACGCGAACTTTTGTAGCTCCGCGGCGCGTTGCGGGGCCATGCCCGCAATGCAATCCGGATTGAACACTCCCACCATCCGGGTGGGCTCCATACGGGACGGTCCCATCCGCATCACTCCCGAAGAAAAGAGGCGCTCCATCAGCATTATGTCTTCCGTTCCTCTTTGACTTCGCCGGCAAGCTGCTCAGCGTTGTATTAGAATACACAACTATGGTTGTGGATTCTAGCGGAATTGATCTGGAGCGGATCGACCTTGGTTATCTGGCGTTGTTTCTCGGCCAACGCATCAATGAACTCGTTGTCAGCAGGCTCGTGCATGCAGGCTTCAAGCACGTCCGAGAAAGCCATGGATACGTAATTCAACACCTGATCGAATGTGATCGATCGGTCACGGACCTTGCCCGGCGAATGGGAGTGACCCAACAGGCCGCATCTAAAACGACCGCAGAAATGATCAGGTTGGGGATATTGGAGTCGAAGACGGCCATCGACCGGCGATCCAGAGTGATCCGGTTATCGAATCGCGCGTGGGAGTCCATCCAATTCAGCCGAAGAGCACGGGCGCGTATTGATCGCCGGCTTGCTGCCCTGGTAGGGGTCATGAACTATCGGCGCATGAAAGCATGCCTCATTGAGTGCCTGACGGAATTGGGGGGCGTTCAGAGCATTCGCTCGCGAACAGTACCAGAACCCCAGTAGCAATCTTCACGCGGGAACGCAATCTTGCAGGGCCGCCAGTCCCTATCCATCGCCAGCTCAAACCCGCAATTTTGTCGCCCACCATTTGCGTTTAATTAAGCCCAATGCGCGCACAATCAAATCATGCACAATACTCCAAACAAAGCGCTCAGCCCACGCCCCCGATCGCGCAGAAGCCTTCCTCCGCGCAACACCCGTAAACCCTGAAGAATCTAAGAGAAGGGAACCGAAAGCCGAAAAAGAGGGGGGGATACCCCCTTCCCCCCCCCAGTTTTA
>Ga0265338_10007816_pt1 | contig 13147 bp, 11 predicted proteins | sample 42126metaG_FD_193579 | JGI IMG/M metagenome (GOLD analysis project Ga0265338, IMG submission 193579) | Rhizosphere microbial communities from Carex aquatilis grown in University of Washington, Seatle, WA, United States - 4-21-26 metaG | ecosystem: Host-associated > Plants > Roots > Rhizosphere... | reverse complement strand
CCCATTCCTTTTCATAGAAAAAAATCTGTGTGGACTCCTATCAACGTTCAAAAAAACGAAAACATACATAATCAAATCGTTATGGATGGATGATTGCAATGTGGGTTAATGTATTTCTAATTAGAAGTAGTTCGAGTACTTTCAATTGATGGGTTTCTTTAAGCTAATTACCAAATGTGCCATTATCTTTTTTCTCTGTATCTTCTTCTTTTTCTTCTTCCGACAATATTGATTCAATCAAATCATTAGCTTTTATCGTTTCATTAATTTTCAACTCGGGATTTTTATTTTCACCTGATTGGATACTCCATAGTTTGCTATAAAATACACTCGTTTTAAGTAAATTCTGGTGAGTTCCACGATCTATGATTCGTCCTTTATCAAGTATAATAATTTCCTCAGCATGCATTACAGCACTCAATCGATGCGATATGATAATGTTGGTTTTATCTTTTTTGCTTTGTTGTAAGTTTTGTAAAATCAAACGTTCGTTTGTCATATCTACTGCACTGAGAGAGTCGTCCAGAATGTTTATGGGGGAGTCTTTATATATAGCTCGAGCTATTGCTACTCTTTGCTTTTGACCTCCCGAAAGACGAACACCACGTTCGCCTATTTCAGTTTTGTATCTATCTTTTAGTTTTAAAATATCATCGTGAACAACCGATACACTAGCCGATTTTTCCACTTTATCTTCATCAAGCTTATCTTCCGAAAATGAAATATTAGCTTCGATGCTTGTTGAAAATAAGAATCCGTTTTGTGGTACAAAAGCTATCGATTGACGCAAATCTTTTAAAGAGTAATTATGTATATCATTACCATCAATAAATATTGTTCCATGTTGTGGATCGTAAATCCTTAGAAGTAAATGTACGAGTGATGTTTTTCCAGAACCAATAGCTCCAATGATACCTAATGTTTGACCTTTTTTTATGGTGAATGATATGTCCGATAATACATTTTCTTTCGATCCCGGATATGAAAAAGATAGATTTCTAACTTCAATATCTCCACTAATCGTTTCTTGATTCCTTGTCGTTTCGAGATCTGAAACAGTAACCTCAGCTTCTAAGATTACGGCAACACGTTTTAGTGAAGCAGCTCCTCGTTGAAACGTATTGAGTGTATTCCCAAGTTGCTCCAATGGTTGTCGTAATAAAATCAAGTACAATAAAAATGATACAAAATCGCCCAAACTTATCATCTTATGGATTGTTAGATATCCACCATAAGCTATTACTACAATAAATCCAACAGATACCATAAATGGGATAATTGCGGTGAAAATGGCAGATAGTTTAACTTGTTTTATTTGTTCAGTAACGATATCATCTATTTTATCGCCAAAGCGAGCTATTATTACTTCTTCGTTACCAAATGCTTTAATTGTTCTTATTCCACCCAAAATTTCTTCAACCGATTGCGACATTCCTCCAATACTTGCCTGTACTTTTGCCGATTGTCTTTTTATTTTAGGACCAAAATATTGAATAATGAAAGGAATAGCTATCAATGGTCCAAGTCCTGCTATTGCGAGACTCCAATTGATGTGCACTAACATCATATAAAGAGTTCCGAATAATAAAAATATACCTGTAACAAAATTGTTAAACCCATTTAGGGCAACCATTTGTTGAATAACAAGCACATCATTTAATGCATGCGACAATAATTCTCCTATTGAATTTTCGTGATAGTAAGCTAATGGTAATGTTTCCCATTTTTTAAATAATTTGTCTCGAACCTTATTATTAAGTATTCGACCATGTTCCATTGAAATCGTTCTACCTATCCATGCCAATGAAATACGAGCAGCTCCTATTCCAATGATAAGAAAACAAAAATATGATGCAGAGTGCATATCAAGTTTACCTTTTGTAAAGGTATCGGTAAAACGACCAATGATACGAGGTATTTTTGTTGCTAAAATTGTTGAAGAAATTATACTTACAATACATATTGTATAAAGTATAGGATGTTCGGCAATATGTTCCCATATCAAATACCAACCCGATTTTCTTCGCTCTGTTTTACTTGATTCTTTCCCTTTTTTATTCATTTCTTTTGAATAGTTTGCTGATATGGTTCTGCAAATTAGCACAGTACAAATTTACTGCGTTCAGAAAAAGGAGAAATACCTTCATTACGGTAAAATTATACCATAATGAAGTTAGCAGATATTGCATTTTAATCTCTAAGGGTTAAATTCCCCGAAGCTTTACTTCGAGTTATTGTTTGGATTTATTGAAAAGAAGACTTATTTCGGAATTTCAATTGTAATTAATTTGATCACTAGAATATGGTATTAAAATGCCGTAAATGTGGTATAGCTATTTATACTGAATATCATGATCTTTACATTTTCTATAAAGTTTATGTTAAAATAATTTTACTTGAATAGTTGTATCATTCGTGAACAGAATATTGAAAACTAGGTATGAATAAGGATTATAAATAAATGTAAAAAAACTATGTTTACATGGACATTACCACAAACAAAATAAATACAAATCAAAGTCGAAAGATTGGTAAGCTGCAAATCATGTACCGATTTAATTCTAACGCAGCCTTCGCATTCAATTATGCGGAGGAAATGGGAAATACTTTTATAGGTAGGTCGCTTATTTATATTTCTCCTAAAATATTGAATCATACTTTTGACCATTTTGAACAAACACCTGGTGACTTATCAAATGCAATGGTGGTAACAGCATTTGGTGTTGGTAATACAACAAAACCCTTCTACAAGCTCACGACTCATGTTATGCTGACTTGTCGAAGCATTATTAATAACATAGACAGAGCCTGAAACGATTAAAAACGCTATAGGTAGTAACGAAACCAAACACAACTATTACTTTTTATAAGTATTAAAGTTATCGCAATTTTAGAAAATTGAACATCCAATTAATATAACGTTGTTTTAGTTTTTAATTATTAGTTTTTAGTTACATAAGAGTCAATAGACAATATAGATTAATCAAAAGGAATAAAGATGGGATCGAAAGTTATTTATATTGCCGGCAATCAATTTTTGTGGTATATCGGATTAAGTCAGGTATTTAAGAATTTCTATGGTTCAGATGCTTGTATTGAGTTTACTCCTACAATGGAAATATTACAATTTGCAATCGAAAATACTGAACCGGCAATTATCGCAATCGATTATCAAAATTTCGATTTTACTTCGGATAATGATTTTTTAAATCTCAAGGTATTGGCTCCAACAGCTGCAATTTTAGTTGTGTCAGAAAATAGTGATGGAAAGCAACTAAAAGACGTTTTAAAATTAGGAATTAGTTACTACATTTATAAATCGAGTCCCGAGGAATCTTTTACATCTGCATTAAAGGCAATTCAAAATAAACGGAAATTTATTTGTAGTGAGCTTTATGAAATTCTATTACAAAAAGATAAAAAAACAACTGTTGCTGAATTAACAAAATTAAGTAATAGTGAAGTTGAAATTGTAAGATATATTGCCGATGGTAAAACAACGAAGGAAATAGCTGAAATTAAACATTTGAGTTTTCATACGATTAATAGTCATAGAAAGAATATTTTTAGAAAATTGAATATTAATAATTCCTCTGAATTAATTAAATACGCTAATAATAATGATATAATACATGATATGGATTATTATATTTAGACCTATCACAAATATGGATCACTAATAAAATTTGTTGCTATTCAGAAATTCGAAATTTTTATTTGGTTGTAATCTGCTTATTCTAAATTCATGATTAAACGTGCAATAGTTGTTATGGAAATGAAAGATAATTTTGTGAAGTTGTAATAAGCAACGGAGTAAATTGGATTTTTAGAATTCCTGTGTTTTATCGATTGTACTATTTGCTTTTATCTTTCATCAACAGATCAATTGCTTCATTTAGCGAGCCGGCACGAATTACATTTCTTGAATTAACAAAATAGATCTCATCAGCATTTTCAATAGTATTTAAGCGATGGGCTATTATAACGCGAGTTGTAGTGTTTGGAAGTTTTAGGAGAATTGAATCAAGCAATTTCTCAGTAACAGTATCAATGTTAGCTGTAGCTTCATCCAGTATCAGCAAATCTGGTTTACGTAGCACTGCTCGCATGAATGCAATCAATTGTTTTTGCCCAAGGCTGATACTTTCGTTACTACTTTCAACAGCTGTATCCAATCCTTGATCGAATACTTGGAGTAAACTATCCAATCCACTTTCTTGTAAGGTTTGCAGTAATTGTGTGTTGGTAAAATCCCTCATCTCAGGATTTGCGTACAAAATATTATCACGCACCGTTCCACTGAATAAAAAAGGCTCTTGCAAAATAAAACCAATGCGATGAGTACGTTCTTCGAGTGACATTGAACTAATGTCTTTACCACAAAATAAAATGCTTCCATCATTTGGGTCGTATAGCCGAGCCATTAACGATGCTGTGGTAGTTTTTCCGCCTCCTGTCGGACCAACAAAAGCATAGGTTTTTCCTCGTTCCAAATCAAAACTTACCTGATGCAAAACCTCGGTATCTTCATTGTAACTAAATGATACGTTATGGAATGACAATAATGCATCGGAACGGTGAGCATTGTTTTGCTCCTTAGTCTCTAAGTTGTTTTCGAGATTTAATATTTGGTTAATTCTATCCCATCCGGCTAATGCAGTTTGAAAATTCGTCCACAAATTTGCCATTTGTCGTAAAGGATTATAAAAATTACTGAGGTATACAAAATAGCTTATCAGCAGCCCAACCGTAAAATGACCTTCACCAATTAAGAAAAGACCAAAGCTGAGAACAATCAACTGTCCAATATTTGCAGCTAAAGTATATGAAGGCATAAACATAGCACTCGACAATCCAGCCTTTACCGATGCATCAAAATTATCATTATTTACCTCATTAAAGCGTTTACGAAAATAATCACGACGATTGAATGCAATAATCAGTTTAAAATTGTTTAAACTTTCTTGTATCTCGGCACTCATTAAACCCAATGTTTTCATGCTAACCGAAGTTTTAGACTTTACCCAAGGTGATGCAAAGCGTGTAAACAGAAATACCAATAAAGCCGGGAACAATGCTGCTAAAGCTAATTTAAAATTTATGATTAATAAAAATATTGCTGCTGCTGTCATGGATATTATACTAAAGACAAATACCATCAAAGATTGTGAAAAAAACATATTGATTCTATCCGAATCGTTATTGATGCGTGAAATTAAATCACCGGCCTTGTTTTGAGTAAAGAAATCGACCGGTAATTCTTGAATTTTATTAAACAATCGGTTACGCAAATTAAACAACATTCGCTGACCCACACCACCCATTAATTTTGTATGTAAATAGCCGGTAACTACAATGGTTAAATAAACAAGAAATAAAATGCCTGAAAAGACCAATACACCATGAAACTGTTTGGTTTGAATATAATTGTCAACAGTGTACCCAACTAACCTTGGAGCAACCATTATCAATATTGTGTTGATTGTTATTGAGGTTAATGCAAGAATTAGATTGCTACGCTCATCGCCAATCAATGACAATAGTTTTTTTATTGTCTCTAATGTAGTGGCTTTTTTTTGAGGCTTTGGCAATGCTGCCAATTTATAGTTGTTGGGTTGTTTTTTCATATACTTGAGAAAAGGATAGTGCTATTCAAAATTGACCATTATTTATTTTTCGTAATGACTTGTGCTACGTTGCGAATCGAATATTTGCACATATTCGGTACAATTATTCATTAATTCGGAGTGCGTTCCTTTAGCAACTAAATCACCTTCCATCAACAAAACAATTTGCTCGAAATGCGATACCGAAGCTATTTTTTGAGTCACAGAAATGATGGTCAAATCTGGATAATTCTTTTCAACATTCTGTAGAATTATTTTCTCTGTTTTGTTATCTACACGAGCGGTAAAATCATCCAACAAAAGAATCTTTGGATTCAGTGCCAAAGCACGTGCCAACATAATTCTTTGTTTTTGTCCACCCGACAAACTATTCCCACGCTCAGAAATAACAGTATTTAGTCCCTGTGGCAATGAGTCGATAAAATCTTTTAACTCCGATGTCTCAATGGCTTTTGCTAAACTTTCGTCTGTAACAAAATCGCTAAAAGCAATATTTTCGCGTAAACTTAAATTGAACAATATACTGTCTTGAAATACAAAACCAATTTGGCGAGATAGGCTTTCCTTTTTATAATCATCAATAGAAATATCGTCGTATAATATTGAACCATTCGATGGTTTATTCAAACCGGTAAGTAAATATAAAAGCTGGCTTTTCCCAGCTGCTGTTGGTCCAATAATAGCAGTTTTCTTTCCTTTAACCACCGAAAACGAAATATCTTTTAAAATATATTTCTCACCATATAGCACACTAATAGATTTTAATTCAATATTGCCACCCAATTCTTTTATTGTTGTTCCATCTTCTTCGGTATCTTTAGCAAGTAACACTTCTTTAACTCTTGCATACGATGCTCCAGCTTGTGCAATCATATTGCTCATGTTACCTAAAGCCATAATTGGGAATATTAACATAATGATATATTGATTGAATGCAGAAAATTCGCCAAGACTCATTGTGCCGACAATAATCGAATGTCCACCTACAATTAAAACCATCACCGATGCCAAATTCATTACAAAGAAAATAGCAGGCATAAGCAATGCCGATAGTGAGCGAATACTCAATCCCAAGTCTTTAGCTTTTGAATTGGCATTATAAAACTTCATATATTCAATTTGTTGCGAATTTAATACGCGAATAATGGCAGCCCCCATAACACTTTCTATAATCACCCGATTGAGCCAATCAACTACTTCGCGAGTTTCTTTGAACATTGCATTTACTTTCGAAAAAATGAAGTAAAATACCAAAACTATTATCGGCACAAAACTCAATACCATCGATCCCAATTTCCAATTGATAGAAAGCAACATAAACGAAGTTCCGATTAATATGAAAATTGAAGATGCAATTGAAACTATACCCTGAGATACAAATGATTTTACTCCATCCACATCGGAAGTGAGATTTGAAAGCAATTTTGAAGGATTGGTTCGTTGAATGTAAGCGTAACTTTGTTGCGAAATCTTGTCTGATAATTTTTTTCTTATATCTCTCCCCACACGTTCGGAAACATAGGTTTGAGTAATTCCTTGCAAATAAGCAAAGACAAAAATAACTAATGCTGCTCCACTAAATTCAATAATCAGTTTTATATAGTCAAAATGTCCTTTTTTAAAACTATCAATACAGTGAGAAATGAGTTTTGGAATAATTAAATTTACCAAATTACCGAGCAGAGCAAAAAGCAATAATAAAAACGTAATTCCCTTATATGGCAAAACCAACTCAAACATATTCACTTTTGGTTTTTTACCTGATAAAGCGTTTCCTTTTATATTTTTGGGCATAATGTTTAGTTTTAAATTTGGTATGCTTGGTGCTTTAAGTAATCACGAATTATTTTAGTCTGTATTTAAATAGCATTTTTAAATACTAAAACAGTTTCAATCTATCCCCTATGGGGTACATCAAAGGGTGATTTTCTAGTAGCAATGTATTTTACACTTAAAATAGTTTTTAAAATATTCTTGTAAAGCTTCCTCACTTGAGGGAAATATCTTTAAGGACACTGGTTGTTTACGATGAATCAAAATGTAGTTTATCATAGAATCAAGCCTTATTTTTTTCAAAGTCAACATAACAGGCTCATTCCTAAAAGAATTAAAAGAATACCGGTAATCTTTTTATTATGATGTTCGAGGTAATGAAATTTAAACTTATTGACACCTTTTAATCGAAGAAATACTAGGGCAAACATGAGAAACAGCGTGATAATAACATAAACAATCGAAACGATGAAAATACCTAACCAACCAATTGTTGCCGCTTGAAAATAATATGCTTCAATTTCAATACAAGACGTCGAAAACACTGCAAGACTTAAAGATGTTAAAATTGCCCATTTTGATTTATTCTTTTTTATTTGATCTTGTATATTAAAATGATAATGATGGAGATGGCGAAATGCTTTTAAATCAAAAAACAAAAAAAGAATACCTATTGATATTAATAAAATTGGAGCTATAATCTCAGGAACATAGCTATAATATTCAAACAGTTTAATTCCAACAAAACCAACAATTATTCCAATTAATACCGTACTAAGTGTATGAGCTATTCCGGATACAAACGTAGCAAATAATGTTTCCTTATTAGTCATTTTTTCTGTTTTCGAAACAACAATCAAAGGTAACCTTTGATTAGGAATTACTGCATGAACAATACTGAGAATCAAACTACATAGAAATATTTGCCACACAATAGAATCTTTTAATCATTATCAATTTTATTTTAAACACAAAAAGGGATAATGTTTAAGCATATACCTGACTTTCGTATTCAACAAGCGATTGTGTTTTATAATGGGATTCAGTGTTGAGGTACTTTAAATTTATGAAGAATAAACTACCGGCATTTGTAAACCCGGCCTTTTCGAGTAATTCTTGAGCTGCTTTGAGAGTACCTCCAGTAGCCAAAACATCATCAACAATTAAAGCTTTCCCTTTACCTCTTTTTGTCTCCAATTCTACCGTAGCATATTCCGATTGACTGATAACACTAACCAATCCATCGGGAGGTAATTTCCCTTTTTTTCTTACCAGATGTAATGGTTTCTGTAAATGAAAAGCAAGTACCGAAGCAAAGATAAAACCACGAGATTCAATGCCAACAATTACATCAACATCACTAAAATGTTTATTGAATAAATCGACCATTAACAATAAGGCCTTTTTAAATAAAACTTCATTTTCTAATATTGGTGTTATGTCTTTAAATGAAACTCCCGGAATTGGGAAGTTTGGTACTACTTTTATGCTTTTTTTAATATCACTCATGTGAACGTTATTTCCTGATAATTTAAAATGTTAATACAGATATTGATTCTGGTCCATTACCATTTCTTCTATCCAAAATTTTAACCTCTTTGGGATCGACACGATACACTACATTATTCTCTAAACCGTTTTTGTCAACACGTTCTTTAAATTTAGGACTACGAGCAGCTATTACTTCAATAGCTTTATCAATATCAGCCTTAGAAGATAATTGTATTGAATTACCTTGAATACTCACATTTATAAATTTTGAACCGTCTTGATTCTCGTGTTGAAATAAACCGGTAACCTTTGGGTTATGAGTAATATGATTTACTTTAGAACTCGTAGCTTTCGTTGAGAAATAGAATGTATAACCATCTACTCCAAATGCACCTAGTACTCTTAATGCAGCTGCATTACTTCCATTTACTGTTGCCAATACAAGTAATTTTGTATCGTTCAAGTATTTTTCGATTTCTTGTTTATCTGCCGACATAATGTTATTTTTTAAAATGAATAAATATTATTTTATAAGTGTTGAAGAATTATATTTAAGTAATGCTCCACTAAAATCTTGCAAAAGGGTAACAGCACCCGAATATCCCATATAGGTATGATTTAAAAATAATGTATCATAAACCGGCGATGCTATTTGAATCAATGGTACAGATAACTTATTTGCAATATTTTGTTCAAGAGAGCTACCTAATATAACTTGAGGTTTTATTTTTAACAACAATTCATCTATTTCTTTTCCGTTGCTGGTAAATACTACTTGTGTGTCAAACGATGAGTTGACCGGCAGTGTATCTTTTATTTGTTGACGAAGTTCAGAATCAGGTTCATCGGTGATAATTACTAACGAAATTATTTGACCGAAACTATCTTGTAAAAAACGACTAATGCCTAGTATATTAGATGTTTCACCAACTAAAGCTATTTCCTTTTGAAAATCGTAGGTTAAATATGTTTGAGCTAATTTCAATAATTGATACGTTAATCGTTTCTCGTTTTCAGATTTAACTTTTTCAATTAGTTCTTTTTCAATTTTTAATTTATTGCCTAATAGGTCTAAGAACTTAGAAGTATCGGGAGCTCCAACCGGAATATATCCAAAATACAAATATGGAGTACCGAATTTCGTTTCAAGTTGTTTTGCGGCTTCTAATCCCCAAGGTGAAACAATTATATTTAATTCGGCATTAGGTACTTTTTTCCAATTTTCTTTCGATTGGTCATAACCTAAAAGGGTATTTGCTTGTAAACCTATTTGAGAAATAATTTTTCTTGTTTCTTCGAGATTACCTTCCCAAAAAAGATCTTGATTCGGCACTACACCCAATATATTTACCAATCCTTTTTGTTTGGTAAAATCAATGGTTTTAAAAGCAATTCTATCGAGAATGGCTTTTACCGTCCACTCGTATCCTTTATAAACATTTCCTTTAAAACCAGGAGTTCCGACTGCGATAACCGGAAAATTTTGATCCTGACCCTCTTTTACCATTGCCGGCACATCATCGCCTACTAGTTCGGGAGCACAGCCCGAAACAACAACATATAAATCGGCAGCCTGAACTTTTACGGTATTTTTTATCTGCTCACGTAAACGCGATGAACCACCAAAAACTACTTGCTTTTCGAAAACTGCAGTAGCCGGTACTTCACGCCATCCACGATGAAACGATCCATTATTCCCCGTTAAAATATTTTCGCTTTGTTTCGATTGAATACTACAGCCTGCGGTGGAATGAATAATGGGAACTAAACCATCGATGGCATTTACCACCTTTAATGCTCCGTGCAATGCACAGCCATTTCTATTTTTATGTAAAATTTCGTTTGACATAGTATTTATTTAACCTCCTGTTTAATAAACCAATTTGTACTTTTTTTTATCCACTCTTTGGTATATGTTTTTGATTCCTTTTGAGCTATTAATTGAGTGAATGATGTGTTTGAAAGTGTTTTCGATATTTTATCGAATAACTGAACTATCCCATTAAATCCAATGATATTAATGGTATTAATATTTATCACGGGAATACCATTACGAGTTGCAACAGCAAAATCGCCAGTTCCTATATAAATGTCAGGATTAACTTTTCGAATTAGATTTTCTTCCTCAAAAAGTTGACCTTCACCTACAAGTATTGGCAAATCGGGTTTTTCAGTATTTAATCTTTCAACAAACGACAGATGTAATTGGTCGATATATGAAAGTTTTATTGCTACAACCTCGTAACCAAACTCAAGTAATAAATCGTAAATAGCGATTGTATAAGCAGGGGTTAAACTAATAAAGACTTTCTTTTTATTGCTATTCTTTTTCTTAAGTAATTCGGTCAATTTCGATTTTTCACGTTCGAGTAATTCAATAACTTTCGTTTGTTTTCCTGTAGCAATTGCTATATCGGTTAACCATTGCGAAGTGCCAGCTATACCAACCGGAAGAACTGAATGAATATAAGGAATCTGAAATTCACTTTCGAATATTTTACCTGGATAATCGGCTTCATCGGGATTAATGGAAATAGAAAATGAAGCATTTTTGGTTTTTTGAATATTTTCAATTGACGTATTACGAGGGAAAACATTTGTTTCCAAACCAAGTTCATGTAACAATCGATTTACTTCGGTCAAATTATCTTCACTTTCAGATATTGAAAGTAGATTAACATAATCAGCCCTTTCCGATTCTTTATTTACAAAGTCATTTCTTTTAAGAATATATTTGGCAATTGCATGCGAAACGATGTCATAACCTGTAGTTCCTATTTTAGAACGGAAACCGTCGGTATAAACAGGAACAATTGAGATTCCAAGTTCTTCGGTCAATTCTTCAACAACCGATTCAATATCATCGTTGTTTATTGCAACTATTGGAGTAGCAACAACAAAAATGATTTTAGGATTATGTAATTTATAAACTTGTTTGATTGTAACACGCAGTTTAACATCACTACCTAATATGGAATCGCGTTCATTTAGGTTAGTAACAGCCCATTTACCATTGTTTTTATCAATTATTTCTAACGACAACCTACCAACACCACAACCAGCTCCGCCATGTATAATAATAGCAGATTCAGGAATCGTTGAAATAACATTTACGGCATATAAAATATCGCTTGCGGTTTCTTGCGAAAATGTGCGAACACGTTGCAAAAACTGAGTTTCTTTATTATTTTCTTTTACAAGGATATCTACCGGTTCAAAAAAAGCCGAAATTGCCTGTAATCTTTTCTCGCGAATCAGCGATGTTTTTTTCTTTAACAAACTCATTTAATAATTTTTAAATGTGATTAAATACTTGCTTGTTGTAATACTTCTCCTTGTTCTTGTTTTAAAATTTTGTCACCCCACTCACGAGCCCAGTCACGAAGTTCAGTCACATTCAATGGTCTTGGAACAACAGTTTCAGTATCGTCAACAATACGACGTGCTAATTGGCGATATACATCAGCCTGAGCAGAATGTGGTTGAGCTTCAATCACCGTTTTACCATACAACTCGCTTTGAGCAACAGTTACAGAACGAGGAACATATCCTACAACTGAAACTCCTGTTCGTTCAGCAAAATCATCAATTAACGATTTTGCATACGGAGCATTTAAACTATTTGCAATAATTCCACCTAATTGAGCTCCACCCGTTGAAGCGTATTTCGTAATAGCTTTAAATAAATTATTGGCAGCATAAATTGCCATAAAATCGGACGATGAAACGACATACACTTTATCTGCCAATCCTTCACGAATAGGCACTGCAAATCCTCCACAAACCACATCTCCCAACACATCATACAACACAAAATCGGGTTTATATTCTTCAAAAAGATGTAAATCTTGCAACAAACTGACAGCAGCATTTATACCACGACCTGCACAACCCACACCAGGTACCGGTCCACCAGCTTCAATACATACTACACCCTTGAACCCAATTACCGAAATGTCTTCTAAACGAACTTTTTCTCCATCGCGTGTACTGTCTAAAACGGTTGGAAGATAGTTTCCACTTCTTAATGTATTTGTAGAATCACTTTTAGGGTCACATCCTATTTGTACAACTTTATATCCAGCCTCTGCTAATGCAGCAGCGATATTCGACGTTGTAGTCGATTTTCCAATACCACCTTTTCCATAAATGGCAATTTGCTTTGGTTTACTCATTTTTAGTATTTAAAATCTATGTTTTTATATCTATGCAAAGTTCGATTATAGTTATACAAACTGAAATACCACATAGAAGTA
>Ga0265338_10007815_pt1 | contig 13148 bp, 9 predicted proteins | sample 42126metaG_FD_193579 | JGI IMG/M metagenome (GOLD analysis project Ga0265338, IMG submission 193579) | Rhizosphere microbial communities from Carex aquatilis grown in University of Washington, Seatle, WA, United States - 4-21-26 metaG | ecosystem: Host-associated > Plants > Roots > Rhizosphere >... | reverse complement strand
CCAGCAGATTGGCGAATCCCGGATGAATGACCAGCGCGATGATCGCGTCACTATCGTCAATCGCCTGGTCGACCTGACGCTGGTTGCTCGCGACGAGCACGATATGGAAGCGCCCGTCGGCCGTCACATGGGAAAGAAAATCACGGCTTTCGAACGTATGGTCGAGGTCAAGCACTGCCGTCGGCACATTCCAGACATCGAACGTCGCGGCATAGCCGAACACGAGAATCTGCAGAATGGGCGGGATGAGAAGGCGGATCAGGGCCCATTTATCCCTTCTTATTTCCAGGAATTCCTTGATCAGAATATGGCGCATGCGCTGGAACATGGCTGTCAATCCAGCGTCTTGCGGAACGCGCGGGAGGCAAAGAACGCAATTCCCGCTGCAAAGAGGCTCATCATAGCGATGGGTACGAGAAGATCGGACGGTCCCGAGCCCTTGAGAAAGATAGCCTTCACCGCCGTCACGTAATAGCGCGGGTAGACGAAATAGGTGATGACGCGCACGACCCACGGCATCTGATCGATCGGAAAGCTGATGCCGGAGAGAATCGTCGTCGGCATCATGGTGACGAGCAGCGCAATCTGGCTTGCGCCCAGCTGATTGCGGATCGCGACAGAAATCATGTAGCCGATCCCCAGCACAACGACGAGAAACAGCATCGTAAGAAGCATCAACGTCAAAAGCGCGCCGCGGAACGGCACTTCGAACCAATAGAGCGCAAGCACAAGACAAAGTACGGCATCGAGTAATCCGATGACGAAATACGGAATAAGCTTGCCGAGCATCACCTCCATGGGCTTGACAGGGGTGGAGACCAGAAGCTCCATCGTTCCCCGTTCCCACTCTCGCGACACGGTGAGCGCCGTTAGCTGGGCCCCGACCAGCGCCATAATCAGGGCAACCGCACCGGGAATGATGAAGTTGCGGCTCTGCAAATCTTCGTTGAACCAGACACGGGATTGCACCACGATCGGTGGAAGGATCGCTACCCCGCCGGCGCCGAATTGGGTTTGCACAAACGCCGAGAATCCCGACACCACCGCTTGTGTGTAGCCAATGGCGATCGTCGCGGTGTTGTTGTTGGTAGCGTCCACAATGGCCTGAACGGAAGCTTCTCCCCCCGTACTCAGGCGCTCGGAAAAGTGCTGTGGGATGACGATAGCGATATCGCATGTGCCGCGGTCTATTGCCGTCGTCAGATCTCGATAATTCGACGGCGATGCCGTAACCGCGAAGTATTTTGAGGCTTGGAAGCGATTGAGGAGTTCGACGCTGAGCGGGCTCACTTCCCGGTCGAAGGTGCAAAGCGGGATATGAGCGATATCGAGGCTCATGCCGTAGCCCAGAAGGAACATCTGCATGACCGGCATGAGAAGCGCGATGATCAGGCTGCGCGGATCGCGAACGATCTGGAGCATCTCCTTGACTGCGATTGCCTTCAGCCGCACCAATCTCATGCGGGCGCCCCTGCGGACTCCTCGTGCGCGCCGACCAGACGCACGAACACGTCTTCCAGCGTCGGTTCGATTCGCTCGTTGCGGGTCACAGTAATGTGCTGCGCCGCGAGATAGCCTGGCAATTCCGCTTTCGCCTGGCTCCCCGCCTTTATGAGCACATGCAGAGTGTTGCCGAATGGCGCCACATCTTCGACACCTCGCATTTTGGAGAGGGCACCGATAGCGGACCCGACGGAATCGCATTCGACCAGCAGCAATTCGCCTCCGAGAGAATGCTTCTTCAGCACGGAGGGCGCATCCATCGCCACCAGTCGGCCCCGGTCGATCAGGGCGACGCGATTGCAATATTCCGCTTCGTCCAAATAATGGGTGGAGACCAGGATGCTTACCCCGTCTGCTGCCAGCGTTTGAATGAGTTCCCAGAAACGCCGGCGCGATTCGGGATCGACGCCGGAGGTGGGCTCGTCGAGAAACAGAACGGGCGGCCGATGCAGAATGGCGCAACCAAGCGCCAGCCGCTGCTTCCACCCGCCAGCCAGCGTGCTGACCAGGGTGTCTTCGCGTCCCTGAAGTCCAGCCATATCGATGGAATAGCGCAACCGGTCCGCAAGGACATTGCTCGGCACGCGGTAGACCCCCGCGAAGAAGCGGAGATTTTCGAGAACCGTGAGGTCGGCATAGAGCGAGAATTTCTGGGACATATATCCGATGTGCTCGCGCACCGCTTCGGGATCGCGCGCGACATCGAAGCCCGCGACAAGCGCCCGTCCCGCCGTGGGCCTTAACAGCCCGCAGAGTATGCGGATAACGGTGGATTTCCCGGCGCCGTTCGGCCCGATGAAGCCCACGATCTCTCCGCGACCGATGCTGAAGCTGACATGGTCGACCGCAGTGAATGAATCGAATTGCTTCACCAGGCCCTCGACAACGATCAGAGGCGTGCCCGTAGCTGTGGAGTTCATGATACTTTCGACTCGTTTCCCAGCAGGGTGATGAACAGATCCTCGATTCCCGGAGTGACGCGGGAGATATCGCCCGCAGGGACGTTCTTTGCCGTCAGCGCGGCTTGGATTTCGGGAATGCGCAGGTCCGCATCGTCGACGGCCGCATGGACACCATCGCCAACGAGCATCGTGCTCGACACGCCTGACATGTGGGCGATGGCATCGCGGACTGTTCGCGGCTCCGTGGAAACAATCTTGACGAGCGCGCCCGGCATTAGCTGCTTCAGCCTTTGCGGGGTATCGCAATAGCGCAGCCGCCCCTTATGCAGCAGAGCAAGCCTCGTGCAGCGCTCGGCCTCGTCCAGATAGGCTGTCGAGATGACGATGGTCACGCCTTTCTCCCGCAGTCCATAAAGAATGTGCCAGAAGTCGCGGCGCGAAATCGGATCGACGCCGGTAGTCGGTTCATCGAGCAGCAGCACCCGGGGCGTATGCACGAGCGAGCAGACGAGCCCGAGTTTTTGTTTCATGCCGCCCGAAAGCTGGCCGGCGCGGCGTTTGCGGAACTCGCTCATACCCGAGGCCGCGAGCAATTCGACGGCGCGCTGTTCGCGCAGGGCCGGCGCTATCTCGAACAGGTCCGCATAGAAGCGGATGTTTTCATTGACCGTTAGATCTTCATAAAGGCCGAAGCGTTGCGGCATATAGCTGATATGCTTTTTGGTTTCTTCCGGTTCGCGAATCACATCGACGCCATCGATCACAATGGTGCCGCTGTCGGGCCGCATGACTCCCGCGCACATGCGCATCAGGGTGGTCTTGCCCGCACCATCCGGCCCAACGAGGCCGAAAAGCTCGCCGCGCCCGATTGAAAAGCTCATGGAATCCACGGCAAACACACCGGGAAAGTGCTTGCTAAGGCCATCGACTGCGATAACTGGGCCCGCAGCCGCGCTCATGGCGCCACCCGAATATTCGCATCCGCCGGCATACCGGGCAGAAGCTCATGTGTCGGATTGGCCACGTCAATCTTGACGCGATAGACGAGAGTGACGCGTTCGGCGTGCGTCTCTACCGTCTTGGGCGTGAACTCTGCGTCGGATGCTATGAAAGACACGCGGCCTTGGTAAATCTTGCCGGGATAGGTATCGGTTTTGATGGTGACGGGCGTGCCGAGCCGTACCTTGCCGATGTCGGTTTCATTGATGTAGGCGCGCAGCCAGACATGGTCGAGATCGGCAAGCGTGATCACGGGCGTGCCCGGCGCAACGATCTCGCCGAGCTCCGCTTCACGCACCGTCACCACACCGTCAAACGGCGCGAGAAGACGTGTGTAATCGAGCACGATCTTGGTGTATGTGAGATTCTCTTCGGCGTTATGCACATTGGCCTTGGCCAGCTCGATATTGCGGGCGGCGCCGGTGAACAGCGCCTGGTCACGTTCGAGCTGTGCCTGCGCTTGCGCATGGGCCGTGGTGGCAACGTCACGGGCATCGGCGCTCACCGCGCCCTTTCCCCAAAGCAATTGCGAACGCCGGTCTTGCGTATCCTTCAGCACTACATCGGCCTGATCGCTGGTTACGACCTTCTCGGCGGCGGTTAGATTTTGGATAACGGCTCCCAGCGAGCTTTGCTGCACTTCGAGGGCGGCAGCGGCCAATTTCATCTGCTGGTGATAATCAGCGTCATCGGCGCGGGCGACGAGCGTTCCCGCCTTCACCCATTGGCCTTCATCGAAAGGAAGTTCAACGATGCGGGACTGGATCGTCTTGAACCCCAGCACGCTTTCATGCGCTTCAATATTGCCGGAAAGCGTGAGCGAATCTTGGTGTTCGGACGGCCAGAACCAGGGGCGCCACAGGTCCGGGCGTTGGATTCCGATAGCGGCGATCGCCAAGATCGTTGCTAGCGCACCGATTTGGAGACGATGTTGCATCGCGGTATTCGCGCCTCAAAGGGATCGCCAGTTTTGTAGACTGCTGAATCGGCGAGCAAATTGATCTGTCGCAAGATGATGAGCGAGCACTGTTAAATCGCATTCATGTGGCGTCCGGCACGCGGAAAAGACACGGAATATCCGCGTTTCTCCGGCCCCAAGGAGAGTTGGACACCAAGTTGATCTTGAGATGGATCAAGAGCCATTTCCTCATTCCGGTTTACTTAGAAAGGGGTTTTCCTCGAGGAAACGCACGATGTATCAGCCGGTCACGGTAAAAGCAGCGGTGTCTATCCCGACGCCTGCTCCCGCTCTTGCCGGATTGAGAAAGCCCGCGCTCTCCCGCTGGACGCTTGTGGCAGGGCTCATCGCCATCCTTATCGGCGCTATCGCCGCGTATTGGCTGACACGCGGCGAACCGGCGACGCGTTACATAACCGCGCCTGCCAGCCAGGGAGCGGTCACACGAGTCGTAACGGGAAGCGGCGCGGTCAATCCGGTTCTCACCATCCTTGTGGGGAGCTATGTATCCGGCGTGATCCAGAGCATCTCCTGCGATTTCAACACGCAGGTGAAGAAGGGACAGCTCTGCGCGAAGATCGACGCCAGGCCGTATCAATCAGCCATCAACGAGGCCGCCGCCGCGTTGGGAACGGCCAAAGCACAATTGGTGAAGGATCAGGCCAATCTCACCTATCTCCAGGTCAGTTATCAGCGTAACACGAGACTTCTGGCGATTGGCGGAGCCTCCCAGGATACGGTCGATGTCGCCAAGAACGCCTATGATCAGGCTACGGCCCAGATTGTGTTCGACGAAGCTTCGATCAAGCAGCATGAGGCGGCCTTGGACGCCGCACAGGTCAATTTGGGTTACACGAATATCGTTTCGCCGGTGGATGGAACCGTAGTATCGCGCAATGTGACGGTCGGCCAGACTGTTGCCGCGAGTTTCCAGACGCCCACCTTATTTCTGATCGCCACGGACCTTACCAAGATGCAGGTAGACACCAATGTCAGCGAAAGCGATATCGGCGCGGTGAAGCTCGGCGATAAAGCGAGCTTCACTGTCGAAGCCTATCCGGAAAGAACGTTTCAGGGCGTCGTTACCCAGGTCCGGCAAGCGCCTCAGACCGTGCAGAATGTGGTGACGTACGATGTGGTCATCGCAGTGGACAACAAGTACCTGTCACTGAAGCCGGGCATGACGGCCACTACGAGGATTGTTACCGCCGAGCGCGAACATGTGCTGCGTGTGCCGGACCAGGCGCTGCGCTTCTCTCCGGCCGGCGCGTCCGCGGGGGCTTTCGCAACCGGGCAAGGCCGTGTGTGGGTGATCCAAAACGGACAGCCGAAAGAAACAGATGTGAGATTGGGTCTCGACGACGACACCTACACGGAAGTCATCGAGGGCGCTCTGAAACCAGGCGATGCCGTTATCGTCGGCGGTCAGGCCAGCAGCAGCACCAGCAGCCCAACGGCCACAAGACCGCGCCTCTTCGGATTCTAAAGGCACGCTATGGCAGAGCTGGTTATCGATGTCCGCAATCTCGCGCGTATCTACCGCGTGGGCGATATGGAAGTGCCGGCGCTCAATGGCGTAAGCCTTCGGATCGAACGGGGCGAATTCGTGGCAATCATGGGCTCGTCGGGTTCAGGAAAATCCACGCTCATGAACATGCTGGGCTGCCTGGATCGGCCGACGAGCGGGAAATATCTGTTTGAAGGCGTCGAGGTGAGCTCGTTGAGCGAGCCTCAACTCGCACGGATCCGCAGCGAGCGGATCGGCTTCGTATTCCAGAGCTTCAATCTTCTGGCGCGCACAAGCGCGATAGAAAACGTCGCTTTACCACTGTTTTACGCCGGCTCTGCTCCGGCACGCCGAGCCGAACGGCTGGCGCGTGCGCACAAGGAGTTGCAGTTCATTGGCCTCGCGGATCGGGAAAAGAATAGCCCAGGCCAGCTTTCCGGGGGCCAGCAGCAGCGCGTGGCGATTGCCCGATCGCTGATTAACAACCCGACGGTCCTGCTGGCGGATGAGCCGACCGGAAATCTGGATACAAAGACCTCGCACGAAATCATGGATACACTGCGGGTTCTCAATCGCGATCAGGGAGTCACGATCATCGTTGTGACGCATGAACCCGACATTGCGGCCTATGCCGATCGCGTCATTACCATGCGCGACGGAAAGATCGTTTCGGACGAACGAAAAGCGGAAAGTTCCACGGGCCGGCAAGTGCCACCGATACGGGTCTCCTTGAACAACGGGAAAGCCACAGCGTCCGCGCTTGAGTTCACCAAAATGGTCGCCGGCGCCGCGATCCAGGCCATCGGGCGGAACAAGATGCGTTCGGCGCTGACCATGCTGGGGGTGTTTATCGGCGTCGCCGCCCTTATCGCCATGGTGGCTGTCGGCCAGGGCGCAAACGATGCGGTGAGAAAACAGATCGAGAGCCTGGGTACCAATCTGCTCGTCGTGATGCCGGGCACGACCACGGCAGGCGGAGTCCGCGCCGGATTTGGAAGCGCATCGACACTAACGGTTGCCGACGCACAAGCCATCCGCCGCGAAAGTTCAGCGGTCGCTCTGGTCAGCTACAACATCCGCCAAATCGGGCAAATCATAAACGGGAACCAGAATTGGACCACAAATGTTCAAGGCGTAACGCCGAGCTATTTGACGACAGGCAATTGGCACGTTGATACCGGCCGAGGATTCGACACCGACGACGAAAGCAATGCGGCCATGGTGTGTCTTCCTGGACAGACCGTGTACCACCAATTGTTCGGCGATTACGAGAATCCAATCGGGGCCGTCATTCTGATCAAGGGCGCACCCATGCGCGTCATAGGACTGCTAGCGGCCAAGGGGCAAAGCTCGTTCGGCCAAGATCAGGACGATCTTGTTATGATTCCGTTCACGACCGCCGAACGCAAGGTGTTAGGCGTGGCCGCACCGAGCCAGGTGCAATCGACGATCGCCGCCAGCTATCCGGCTCCGCCCAATCCTTACGGGCTCACGCCCCGCCTTACCGGCTACGTCAACGCAATTTACGTGCAAGCGTCAGCGCCTGAACTCGTTGCGACCGCCATCCAGCAGGTCACGAGCACATTGGTGCGCCGCCATCAAATTCAACCTGGGCAGCCGAACGATTTCGCGGTGCGGAATTTAAGCCAGATTGCTCAGACCGCGACGAATTCAAGCCAGATCATGGCTTTGTTGCTGGCAACGGTCGCTTCGATTTCGCTTCTGGTCGGAGGAATCGGCATCATGAACATTCTGCTGGTCTCGGTGACCGAACGGACTCGCGAAATCGGTTTGCGCATGGCGATTGGCGCACGCCGGTTGCAGGTGCTACTCCAATTCCTGATCGAAGCGGTCTTCCTCAGCGTCACCGGGGGCATCGCAGGTATTGTGGCGGGAATCGTGATTTCGCAATTGATTTCCGCAATCACCCATTGGCCGACGCGCCTGTCCTTGAGCGCGATTTTTGGAGGCTTCCTGTTTTCCGCTGCGGTAGGAATATTCTTCGGCTATTACCCGGCGCGCAAAGCCGCGCGGCTCGATCCTATCGAAGCCCTGCGTTACGAATAGGTCGAAGACGAAGGATCTCTTTGCGCGCGGACGAGGCTTATGAGGTCGAAGCCCTGGAAGACCTCTTCAAGAGCCCGCTAGCTAGCCCGCATTTCCCATTGTCAACTCGGCCTGAAGGCTCTCCACGTCGCGAAAGATCGAAGCCACGGCGAGGGTGCGCCCATTGCGATTGAAGCGCAGCACGCAGTCCTTGGCCGCAATATCGCCGTCGATTAGGAGTTCGTCCCACTTCTCCGCATGGCCGACATAATTGATCGGAATATCGTAGTGCTGGCTCCAGAAGAACGGCACTGCGGTGAATTTGCGGCGCTGCCCAAGCATGTTGAGCGCCGCCACCTGCCCTTGGCGTTCGGCAACAACCCAATGCTCGACGCGAATGCTCTCGCCGCTGTGCGGATCGGGCCAGCGCGCAATGTCGCCGGCCGCAAATATGCCCGGTGCGCTGGTCTCGAGATAGCTATCAACGACAACGCCGCGATCCATGGTAAGCCCAGCCGCTTCGGCAAGCTGGGTTCGGGGCCGTACGCCGATACCGACGATCACAAGATCCGCGTCAAGGACCGCACCGCTTTTGAGCCTGACTTGCTTGCCATCTATGGCACTCGCCGTATCCTCGAGATGAAAAGTCACGCCGTGCGCCTCATGAAGCGCACGCACGAAGTCGCCCATCTGTGGACCGAGGACCCGCTCCATCGGTCTTTTCTCCGGCGCTACCACGTGCACTTCGATGTCGCGTGCCCGCAGGGCGGCGGCGCATTCGAGTCCGATGAAGCTCGCGCCCACGACAACTGCACGGCGTGCAGTCGTCGCCTGCGCGATGATGGCTCGGCAGTCGGCAAACGAACGCAGCGTATGAATGTGCGATTGATCGGCCCCGGGAATCGATAGCCGAACCGGCTCCGCGCCGGTGGCAATTAGAAGGCGGTCATAGGAGATGGTGCTGCTGCCATCGGCCAAGGCGACTTCCCGCAAGGTCGGATCGATGCTTTTGACGACTGTCTTCAGATGTAGGTCAATGCCGCTCTCGGAATAGAAGTTGTCCGGACGCATGGGCACCCAATCCTCCGGTGCATTGCCCGCGAGATAGTCCTTTGAGAGGTTCGGCCGATCGACGGGCGCCGCCTCGTCATCGATCAGCATGACGAGGCTGCCTCTGTAGTGCACACGCCTGAGCATCTCGGCGGCTGCAAAGCCAGCGGCTCCGCCGCCAATAATCACGATTTTCTCCGGACTGGCGCCCGCCAGGGCAGGGGCTGCTTCCTGCCTTGCTTCCGGCAGTCTCTCGCCAACGAAAATCCTGCCATCGCGCTGCTCCACCTTCCATCGTGCAAGTGGCGTGAAAGCCGGGGCGTGCAGAGCTTCGCCTGTTCGCAGATTGAAGCAGGCGTGATGCCATGGGCAGCGCACCGTCTCGCCAACCACCAGGCCATCGGAGAGCGGCCCATGGTAATGCGTGCAATGGGCTGCGACCGCAAACACCTCGCCCCCCCGCCGGACGAGGAGGACCTCGTCTTCACCGACGCGACCCACGAGCATCCCGCCGTCGACAAGCGAATTTGCTTCGAGACCTTTCGTGAAATCCGCCATCTCGTTTTGATTTCCCGCCATTTTGCTCTCCGCCAATGAGATTGTGGCCGCCTTTATCCCAGTCTTTGCCAGTGCGTTCTGTGTTGCAACCGCGGTCTCACGGAACTCGGTGATATTGGGGCGGAAGTACGCTTTTGTAATCTGCACGGCCAAGCGACTTCGCAGCGTGGAAGGGCCAATGCGGATCGTCGAGCGTTGCGCGCGCGAGCAGAACCATGTCCACTTGTTCGCCCCGAATGATGTTATCCGCTTGTACAGGCTCGGTGATCTGCCAGCTCACGGCCGCAGGAATCTGCACTTCCCGTTTAACGCGCGCGGCTATCGGGACCATGAATGCCGGACCGTACGGGACGCCTGACACATCGGGCGTGTTGCCGCCAAGGCTGGGGTCGATGAGGTCGAGCCCGGCGAACTTCAGTTGGCGGGCCAGCTCTATTGTTTCTTCGATCGGCTGACTGTCTTTGTGAAAATCTGTCATGCCCAGGCGGACGGTGAGCGGAAGGCGCTCCGGCCACACCTGCCGGACGGCAGCAAATGTCTCCCGAATGAATCGCGTGCGCCCCTCGAATGCACCGCCATATCCATCCGTGCGCTTGTTCGCGATAGGAGAGAAGAAGCTTTGTCCGAGGTAACCATGCGCGAAATGAAGCTCCAGCCAATCGAAACCAACGCTCAGCGCACGTTTTGCCGAGGCCACAAAATCGGCCTGGACCCGCTTGATCGTTTCCTTCGTCATGGCTTCGGGAACGCGCGACAGAGTTCCGCCGAATGCTATCGCAGAGGGGCCGATCGGCTGCCATGCGAGGGGATCATCCGCCGGCAGATTTCCTTGCCCCAGCCACGGGGCGTAAGCACTCGCTTTGCGGCCGGCATGGGCGAGTTGGATGCCCGGGACCGCGCCCTGGCTCTTGATGAACCGGGCGACAGGGGCGAAGCGTTCCGCGTGAGCATCCGACCAGATGCCCGTACACCCGGGTGTGATCCGGCCCTCCGGTGAGACGGCGGTCGCCTCAGCGATCACCAGCCCGGCACCGCCTATGGCCCGCGCTCCCAGGTGCACGAGATGCCAATCACCGGCGAAGCCGGAAGGCGCGGAGTATTGGCACATGGGCGAAACGCCTACGCGGTTCTTTACCGTGATGTCCTTGAGTCGAAATTCACTGAACAGAGATGGCATATGTTGTCTCAAGCTCTTCATGGGGCTGTCCGGCGCGGCCGGGAGCGGGCATCAGATGCGTGACCTTTCTGCGATCCTTCTATCCTGTTCTCAACCGGGTCAAGACAGGTCAAGAGCACCCGTGCGGAAGGCGGCTTTCGATGCTATCGTTCTTTCCCCTCGTCGTGGATGGTCTTACTGTTCCCCTTCAGATGACTCGACCGGGCGATCGGGGGAATATCCGCTTCCATTTCCCATATCGCCAGAATTCAATTGCGAAATAACCCATGGCTCTCTTCAATGCATTGCCTGCCGATCTGCTCTCGCGGCTTTTTACGAAAGCCAGGACACGGGAGCTTGCCGCCAAGACAGAATTGTTTCCGGCGGGGGCGCCGGGCGATGAATGTTACCGGGTCGAAAAAGGCCTGCTCAAGGTGAGCGTGATCTCGAAGGATGGCATCGAGCGCACGCTTTCGATCGTGGGCGCCAATTCGGTCATTGGCGAATTGTCGATGCTTGACGGGCGGCCGCGGTCCGCGGCCGTGACTGCATTGACGGATTGCCGGCTCAAATACATCAGCCGTGTGGAGTTCGAGCGTTTTGCGGCCCAAGTTCCAACGATCTACAAACACTTGACGAAATTGCTTGCCGGTTTGGTGCGGGATACCGATAGCTCTGTCGCCGCGGGCAGCTTTCTATCGAATGAGGGCCGTCTCGCGTGGGCTTTCCTGAAGCTGGCGCAGGAATTCGGAAGCAATGACGGCCCGGGGCGCATCGCCATCCGGCTGAAGCTTTCACAGAGCGAATATGGAAGTCTGGCCGGCGTTTCGCGCGAGAATGCCAGCCGAATTCTGAATAATTGGATGCGCCAAGGTATTTTATCGCGTGCCACCAGTCATTATACGATCCTGAATAAGGGCCAGCTGGAAAAAATCGCGCAAATTTAGCACGGATGCCGCACGGGCTCGTGTGTCGTAGCGGACCCGGGTTGTATTCCCGTGTTCGGCCGAGACCAACGGTTCCGCCACCCTCTCCGAACAATTGAGCCGGCTCCAAACGTTTTGCCTCCTCAAGGCGAACCCCGCAGGATGTGTGCCGGCCATCACATCGCCCATCCTGACACGCATTATAAATTGTCGATGTAAGGCATGGGGGGGTGTCTTGCAGGAACTCCCTCATGCTGGAGTGTACTGCGTAAGCCTAGTTGCGTACGAGTTGCGTAGTAGGGCGGCCGGCCGGGGGACTGGCCGGCTGCTCGCTTCAGCGACAATTGCGGACCAAAGCCGCCTTTTCCGAAACATGGAGTCCGCCAAAAGAGCCGCATAAGCGGCTCTCGATTCCGACTTCAAACGAATTCGCAGGATGTGTGCCGCCCGTCACATCGCGCGCCCAGGCAGAATCGTAACTTGCCCCCGTTAGGTCGCTCAGATTGGCATAGGCCTTTCTCGCGAATTGAAATGTGTAGCATGGGACAACATGATGTCTACCCAGCCTCGATGCCCGCAGTGCGGTGATTCCGACAGCCAAGCGCGCTTGACAGTTTCCGCGCTGGCCAAGATCAAATTGAACCTGAGAGGAGAGGCGGCTGCTCATTTTGATACAGCCCATAAATGTGGGGTCTGTGGATCGCCCTATTTGTTTCGACTCGGCGCTAGTTTCGCCCTAACTGCTGCGCGGCCAGCCGGTCAGGCGTCGACATCGTGGCCGGCGGCGTCAGGGCAGAAATAAGCGCCACTTATGGCTGCGTTCGTCGATAGGTCGCGTTCGCCGATTCGGCAGGCGTCCCTAGGTTCGACTCTGCGGAAAGAATGGCAGCGTCACCATCTTTGACGCACTCCCGGGAACCTGATTATCTTGAGCGGAAGCGTAGATTTCAAGGCTCCATGATACAGGGTTGGAATGAACTTCTCAAAAAATGCCTCCACGGGCGGAAAGGCCGATGCCGCGCCCCCCAACCCGCTTTCGCAATTTCTTGCTCGAACCCACGCAGCGCTAACCCTCGAGGAGGATGGCGCACTCGCCGATTATATTCCGGAATTGCTGCGGGTCGATCCGCGCTATTTCGGCATCGCCCTCGCGACCATTGATGGCCATGTCTACGAGATCGGCGACACCGCGGTGCCCTTCACCATCCAGTCGATCTCCAAGGCCTTCGTGTTTGCTCTCGCGCTCGAACTTGTCGGTCCCGACCGCGTCGCTGCCACGATTGGCGTTGAGCCGAGCGGGGACGCGTTCAATTCCATTCGCTTGCGCGCCGACAACCGGCCGTTTAATCCGATGGTCAATTCCGGCGCGATTGCCTGCTCGGGGCTGATCCACGAGGCCAAGGGGGATGGCGCTGCGGACTACATCTGCCAGGCGCTTGGACGTTTCGCGGGGCGCGATCTCGGCGTCGACGAGTCGGTATTCGCCTCCGAGCGGCTGACCGGCGACCGTAACCGAGCCATCGCCTATCTCCTGCACAATTAC
>Ga0265338_10007814_pt1 | contig 13148 bp, 7 predicted proteins | sample 42126metaG_FD_193579 | JGI IMG/M metagenome (GOLD analysis project Ga0265338, IMG submission 193579) | Rhizosphere microbial communities from Carex aquatilis grown in University of Washington, Seatle, WA, United States - 4-21-26 metaG | ecosystem: Host-associated > Plants > Roots > Rhizosphere >... | reverse complement strand
GGGGTGGCTTTGGAGGCGCCATCTTTACATCGGGCTATAGCAATTACATTTACGCGACGGCGTTTCAAAACAACACGTGCGTGTGCGGCGCCGGTGGGTTGGGTGGTTCGTCTCCGCCGGCTGCTTTCAGCGGGACGGGCGGCAAAGGCGGCGTTGGCGCAAACGGCGCCGGCGGCGCCATTCTGAACTCGACGCCCATTCGCATCGTCGCCTGTTTTTTCCAGGGCAACGGCGTTACGGCAGGCGCCACCGCTCCCGCGCTCGACGCGACAAGCGGCACGGGGAACAATGGCCAGGCAGGCGGCATGGCGCAGGGCGGCGCTCTCTATCTCGGAACCTCCGCCAACGGCAGCTACATCAATGACACGACGATGCTGGGGAATTTTTGTTCCGGGGGCGCCGGGGGCGACACGACGACAGACTCGACGACACGCGCGGGCGACGGGGGCGGCGCTTATGGCGCCGGCATCGCCAGCCTCGCGCCGTTCGCCCAGGTCCGCTTTTGCACCATCGCCACCAACATTCTCGTCGCAGGCACGAATGGCGCCGCCCAGAACGGCGGCGACAGCGGCAATCCCGGCGTGACAGCCGGCGCCCAGATTTTTGCGTCGCCCGGCGCGATCGCCATCGCGGGCACAATCCTCTCAGGCGGGGCGCCGTACACTTACGTCAACGCCGCAGGCGTTGGCGACAGCGGCGAGTCGATCAGCTCTGACGCCACCGCCATCAGCGCTTCGACCAGCTTCGCCAATCGCGATCCGCTCCTGCTTTCAAGCCATGTGGAAGTCATCGAGACAATCACCAGCGCGACCAACGGAACCGTGGTGACGAATAGCGCCACATACCCTGCGACCAACACCTACATCCCGCCCGTCACGACGAACTTCATCCTAATAACGACTAACACTCCGCCGGTTGGAATTCAGGTCTACAACCTGACATCCAACACCACTGTTATCCCGACGCTTTACATCTACGACATCATCTCGAATTACAGCTATGCGACAATATCGCCCGGTTTCACGAATGTTACGTTTACGACCAATTTCCTTGCGGGCAACAATGGCGGGCCCACCCCGACCCTGGCCGTCAGCAACGCCAGCCCCGCTGTCAAGCGTATCACGGGCATCCCGGGCATCGCCTTCCCGGTCCAGGACCAGCGACTTTTTTACCGGCTTTCACCGGCGACCCTCGGCGCGTACGATCCTGGCGCGATTCCGGCGCTCGTCACGAACGTGCCGGCGGGCACGAATGATTACACGGTGACGGAGAATCCCGTGGTCACGGACACGAATGCCCCTGCGCCGTTTCCCATTGCGACGTTTAATAATGTCCGCTCGTTTACCAATGAAGTGACCAATTTCGTGCTGACCTACGTGTTTCATGGGAACCTGACGCTTACGAACATTACCGAGGACACCAACGTTGTGTTCACCGTGAGAACCAACAGCCTGGCGACCAACGCGTTTACAACCAATTACGTGGCCACGAATATTCCGCTGCCGATTATTTCCGGCCCGCATGTCGTCGGGTTCGGGCAGAACGCGGTGTTGAACGCGAACCTTGGCACGAACATTCCGCACATCGCCTTTCAATGGCAGCTCAATTCGCAGAATCTGTCCGACAACGCGCTCTATTCGGGAACGACCACCAGCAACCTCGCCCTGAAGAACATTACCCAGGCGGCCCAAGGCCAGTATCGCGTGATTGCCGGGACGACGTTGGCCTACACTAAGACCAGCGCCAATTATTTCGTTGCGGTGACCAATTTGCCGGCGGTGACGATCACCCGGCCCGCGACCGGCGCGCAAACCAGCGGGGACGTGACGGTCGCGGGCGCGGTGACGCAGCCATGGACGGTCGCGAATGTCGTGATTTATTTGACAAATCTCAATGACGGCTCCGTAGTGAGCAACGTTACCGACATGAACAACAGCCCGTATTGGTCCGCGACATTTTCGCCCGCGCCGGGAACCAATGTGTTGATGGCCGTCGCGAACGATGTGCGCGGATTTCCATCGCTGCCGGTGACGCGCCGGTTTTTCGCTTTGGAGCCGCGGCCGCTGACGCTGATCTACGCCGGCACAGGCGGCGGGGCTGTGACCGGACCGAATGGCGGGGCAGTGTTCGATGGGATGTCGCTGCCAATCGGCCGCATCGTCACGCTCGTCGCGCATCCGGGCGGAAAATCTCTATTTGGCAACTGGAGCGTCACGACCAACGGCGCCAGTGAAGCAGCGGGCCTCAAGAGCCTCACGATTAGTTTCCTTATGGAATCGAACACCGTGGTCACGGCGACTTTTGTCACTAATATTTTCAGGACCACAGCCGGAACCTACAGCGGCCTTTTCTACAACACCAACACCGACACGAACGCCGACACCGCCGGCCCGGTCGGGTTCATCGGCGGCCTGGCGTTGACAACGAACGGCGGATACAGCGCGAAAATCATCGCGTGGGGGTGGCCCACGAACCATACAATCACCGGTTTGTTCGATCCGGCGTCGGGCGTGGCGACCAACACCGTCGGCAGTGGAACGAACCTGCTTTCGCTATCGATGCTCGTGGCCAACGGCCTCATCACAGGCGTGGTGTCGAACCAGGACGGCCCCGCGTATTTATTGATGAAGCCGACCGTCAAATCGAATTTTACGGGCGCTTTCACACTCGTGCTGGGACCGGGGTTCGAAACAAACGTCGCGCAGGGCTACGGCTATGCGGTCATGACCAACACCAAAGGCTCCGTCGTCATCAGCGGCGCCACGGCCGACGGAGCCACATTCATCCAGAGCGTCGGCGTGAACAGCGACGGATCGGTTCCTTTTTACTATCCGCTCTATAGTTTTGGCGGCGTGCTGACAGGCTGGATCACCAGCGGGCCACCGCCGGATTCTTCGGGTCTGCTTTGGATCAAGCCGGCGATCACCAACGCGCTATATCCAGCCGGCTTTACCAACGGGCTGGTGGCCACGAACGCTGCCTGGGTCTCGCCGCGAAGTGGCGTTCCGCCGATCACTCTGCCCAGCGGCGGCGCAATCATCTTCAGCAACGGCGGATTGGCGGCGCCGCTCAATTTCCAGATCCATGTCGGAACGGATTATCGCATCACCAAAGCCGATCCGGCTACGCCCACGAATTATTTCCTGGGCGGCGTCAACCCGGCCAACGGACGGGTCAAAGTCGTTTTCGCCGGTGACGACGGGACGAACTACACGGCCTGGGGCGTGATTCTACAGAGAGCCGGCGCTGGCGGCAGTGATGCGGTCGCGGGGTATTTCCTGGGCGCGACGAATTCGGGAACGATGATCCTCGTGCCCAATCACTGAGGCGACGAATTACCGGCGGCTCTCGAAGCCCGTTTCGCCCTCGGGCTTGACAGGGCGGGCCGGCGCATCGGGGACGAAATTCTTGTAAATGGAGAGGCCCTCTTTGACGATCGCCATCGAGTCGCGATCCACCACCTGGTAGTAGCGATTGCGTTCGCTCAGGATGTTGTCGAGCGCCTCGGGGACGGATTCAAAGGAATCGAGGAAATCCTTCATCCCGCCGAGCGGACGGCCAACGTAATAAGTGAACACCAGGTAGCGTTTCATCAGGGAGCAGATGTCAAGCGCCTGCTCGAGACAGGGACTTAGCAACTGCTGTGCCGCGTGGTGTGAGCGCGGCTTTCCGGGGAAAGCGCGGGGCTGGCTTGTCTTGTTACGAGACAGCGCCTACTTTCGCTCATCTTCCTTGGGCGCCTTCAGCTCCTTAAGGAACCAGATCAATAGCGCCGGCCCAAAACAAATGAGCAGCCCGACCGGCACCACCAATTCGCCCCAAAAATTCAGATTGCTGTCCGTCATAAAGACGCCGAGGGTCGAGCGCCGAAGGGTTCTTGTAAAGGAGTTTTTTGGCGTGTTCTTCCCGCGTGCCAAGTCCATCGTAATCAGGTATCTCTCAAGTCACAGCATGAAACGTAACCTCACCAACGCCCTCCTTCGCCCTCTTTCCGTTATCGCCATTTGCCTCTTCGCGCGCAACCTGCCCGCGGCCAGTCCGGCCCCGCCCCTGGTCAACGAACCCATCGACATCAGCGGCGATTTTCGCGATTTCTCCGACAATTACTACCTCGCCGACCACGTCGCCTCCTTCGATTCGGCGCACGGCGAGGGCTCGCTGGTTTACCGCCGCGCCGCTTACGTCACCCGCCAGGCCTTCGACAACATGCTGGCATCCATCCAGACCGTCCCGCCAAACGAATTCCCCGCCAACGAGTATGAGGCCAATCCAACCCTGCCGTTCTCCATCGATTTTGTGTCGCCCCGCACCGTCCGGATTCGCATGACCAGCGGACCGCAGCATGCCAAGGCGCCGGATGAGTTGATGCTTGCCGGCCCCGTGCCAGAGGACGCCTCGTGGACATACGCGAAAATCCCCGGCGGCCATAAATACACCAGCGCTGGCGGTTCCGTGACGCTATTGGAAGATCCGTTCCATCTCGAATTCCGCGACGCCGCAGGCCGGTTGCTGACCCGCACCGATCATAGCGCCGACAATAACACGTCCTTCACGCCGATCCTGCCGTTTTCGTTCGTCCGCCGCGCCGCCGATTATTCGCGCAGCATGGACGCGGTGTTCACCCTGGCGCCGGGCGAAAAGATTTTTGGCTGCGGCGAATCCTTCACCGGCCTGGACAAGCGCGGCCAGAAAGTCGTTTTGTGGACCGATGACGCCAACGGCGTCCAAAACCCCGGGATGTACAAGCCGATCCCCTTTTTCATGAGCAGCCGCGGTTACGGGATGTTCATGCACACCACCTCGCCGATCACCTGCGACTTCGGCAATGCCTTCAGCGGCGTCAACTCCCTGATGATCGGCGACGACGCGCTGGACCTGTTCGTCTTCATTGGTTCGCCGAAGGAAATCCTCGACGAATACACCAGGCTCACCGGGAAAGCGCCCATGCCGCCGCTGTGGTCGTTTGGGATGTGGATGAGCCGCTGCACCTACAGCTCCGAAAAACAGGTGCGCGAGGTGGCGGGGATGCTGCGCGAGAACAAAATCCCGTGCGATGTGCTTCATCTTGACACGGGCTGGTTCGAGACGGATTGGCGCTGCGACTACCAGTTTTCCAAAACGCGCTTCACCGATCCCGCCAAAATGATCGGCGATTTGAAGAGTGAGGGATTCCACGTCTCGCTCTGGCAACTTCCGTATTTCGTGCCCAAGAACACGCTGTTCAACGAGCTTGTGACGAAAGACCTCGTCGTGCGCGACGCCAACGGCAACCTCCCGGCCGAGGACGCGACCCTGGATTTCTCGAACCCGGCGGCGGTGACATGGTATCAAGACAAGCTGGCCAACCTGTTGAAAATGGGGGTCGGCGCGATCAAGGTCGATTTCGGCGAGGCGGCGCCGAACAACGGCCTGTTCGCCTCCGGGCGCACCGGATTTTACGAGCACAACTTTTACCCGTTGCGCTACAACAAGGCCGTCGCCGACATCACGCTGCAGACGACCGGCGAGCACATCATCTGGGCGCGGAGCGCCTGGGCGGGCAGCCAGCGTTACCCGATCCATTGGGGCGGCGACGCCGAGAGCACGGACCAGGGAATGGCGGCGGAGTTGCGCGGCGGGCTGTCGTTTGGGTTGTCGGGCTTTTCGTTTTGGAGCCATGACGTCGGCGGGTTCACCGCTTCGTCGATTCAAGGCATGGACACGAATCTGTATGCGCGCTGGCTGGCCTTCGGCGTCTTGAGTTCGCACACGCGCTGTCATGGCATCGCGCCGAAGGAACCGTGGAATTATGGCCCGGAATTCATGGGTTTGTTTCGCCGCATCGACGAACTGAAATACCGCCTGATGCCGTACGCCTACGCGCAAGCCAAGGACGCTTCCGAGCGCGGCCTGCCGATGTTGCGCGCGCTATTCATCGAATATCCCGATGACCCCGGCTCATGGCTTGTCGACGACGAATATCTTTATGGTTCGGACATTCTCGTGGCGCCGCTGCTGCACAACCGCGAGAATGCTCGCGATGTCTATCTCCCGCCTGGCGACTGGATCGATTACCAGACCGGCGCTTCTTACTCCGGCGGCTGGCGGCACATCGACGCCGGCGACATTCCGATTGTCATGTTAGTCCGCGACGGCGCGGTGATTCCGCAAATCCAACTCGCCCAAAGCACATCGCAAATGGATTGGTCAAAACTCGATTTGACAGTCTTCGCCAAAGCCGCCCAAACCGCCGCCTGCCTCGTCTGCCTTCCATCCGACAACGCGCTGCACGCAGTAACGCTGAACAAGACGGGAGACGTCTTCAAGTTGGCTAACGATCCGCTGGCCGGAAAGGTGCAATGGACTGTGCGGTCGTTTGCCGCGCCTTGATTCAAACGCCGCCTCCGCGTAAACTACGCTATATGAACGCCGCAACCTTGGAGCCTCTGCCAATCGAAGTCGGCCAACTGGGCAATTTCGATTCCCGTATGACGCGTAATTTTCGCATGGCCGTGGACGATTGGGACGAAGTCTGTTCGGCGCTCGGGGAATGGGAGGCTGCGCATTTAACAAGCGAGCGCTCCAGCGCCGCGTTTGCGCAGCATTCCGCCTGGGTCACTCAGTTGATGGGTTGGGGACGGTTTTTGGAAGACGTCACCAAGCATCCGGGATTCACGGATCGCGCTGCATCCGAGCGCGTCTCGTCGCGGTTGCGGCATCTGCAAGACAAACTGGATCTGTGGCATCGGGACATGTCGCGTGAAGAAGAGGACCGAATCCTCCGGGCCGCGTTCGCGTGAACCCTGAATTGGAGAAATTGCTCGCGGCTCTTGCGGCCCGAGACAACGCTTTGCCCGGCAATTTCGATGCGGCGGACGCGGAATTCGAGAAACTGCTGCAGCCTATTCTACTGCGGTTGTCGTCGACTGGTCGAGGAGAGTTCCTTCGCGCGCTTCAATCGCGCTATCGCGCGTGGCTTAAGGCCGCGGGACGTCCACCCACGCTGCCGCCCAAGGCGTGATTCATGAAATTTGGCGCGCATTGTTCGACGGCGGGCGGGGTCTGGAAGGCCCTGGAGCGCGGAGCTTCCATTCAGTGCGAAATCGTCCAAATTTTTGTCAAGAACAACATGCAGTGGTTCGGCAAGGCGCATGCGGCGGCGGACATCGACCTTTTTGCGGCGCAGCAGGGAAAATTTGCGGCGGTCTTCGCCCATTCGGGTTACCTCATCAATTTGGGCGCGGCGCCTTCGGGCAATCGCGACAAATCTCTGGAATCGCTCGCGCAGGAAATCACATTCGCGACGGCGCTGGATTTGCCGTTTATCGTGCTGCATCCGGGCGCGCATTTGGGCGCGGGCGAGGAGGCCGGAATCGCGCGGATTGTGGACGGGTTGAACGAGGCGTTTCGCGCCACAAAGAAGTCGCGTGTGCGAATCGCGCTTGAAAACACGGCGGGGCAGGGGAGTTGTTTGGGAAATCGCATCGAGCATCTCGCGGCGATCTATGACGCGGTGGAGCGCCCGGAACGCCTGGGCCTGTGCATCGACACGGCGCATTTGTTCGCGTCGGGGTACGATATTCGGACGCCCGCCGGATGGGACGGCGCCATGAATTCGATTGACAAACTTATTGGGCGCCGCGAAATCCTCGCCTTTCACCTGAACGATTCGAAGACCGATCTCGGCTCCCGCGTGGATCGGCACGAGCACATCGGAAGGGGCAAAATCGGGCGAGAGGCTTTTCGATACCTGGTGAACGATCCTCGTTTTGTTGACACTCCGGGCTGCCTGGAAACGCCGAAATCCGACTATTTGCACGAGGACGTGGAGAATCTGGCGACGCTGCGCTCGCTCATCGGGAATCGCAAAGCGCGCCGAAAAGGCGCATGAAATTCTGTTCGACCTGCGCGGCCAATTCTTCAAGCGGCATGTCGAGCAGTTCGGCGGCGAACTCGTAAACGGCGATAATATTGCCAGGATGATTGAGCTTTTCCAGGAGCGGAAAGCGAATGCGATTCTCGGGCAATGGTTGATCGGGCGCGTCCGTCTCGATCAACAACCGATCCATCGGCACGCGGCGAAACGTTTCGCGCTGGCGCGTCTTGCGTTCGTGGGCGAAATAGCCAGGGAGCGAAAAGTAAGCTCCAAGTTTCGCAAGTTTGGGGACCATTTCCACGGGGCCGCCGAAGGAATGAAGCATGAAACCGACGGCGGGGCGGGGTTCGCGACGCAATGTGTCAAGCAGCAGTCCCCAGGCTTGCAAGCAGTGGACGCTGGCCGGCAGGTTCCGCTCGGCGGCGAGGCGCCACTGCCAGAGAAACGCGTCTGTTTGGGCGGCGACATCGTGGCCCCTTATCCACTTGTCAAACCCAATTTCACCCACCGCCGACGGAACACGGTCCAGGAACGAAAGCAAATTCGCCTGCCATTGCGGACTCCGCTCGGCGACATACCAGGGATGATAGCCGAAGGACGGAATGACCTGCGGCCATGATTGCGCCAGCGCGAGCACATCCGGCCAATCCGATTCGCACGCGCCGTTGATCACCATTTTGGCGATCGGTTGCGAGGCGACGGCGCGCAGTATCTCCGCCAAATGCGGCTTGAGCCGGTCGTCCTGCAAATGATTATGCGCGTCGTAATACATGGTCCGCTGCGAACTGTCGGATTCGCTTAAACAGCGTGGACAGGCTGTTCCGGCGATTGGGCGTCAGGTGCTGTGTGATGCCGAATTCTTCGAGAAACCGCGTGTCGACCAACATAATCTCTTCGGGAGTCTGGCCGCTGAAAAAATCGCACAGCAACACGGCGATGCCTTTGATAATCGCCGACTCCGAATCGGCGCGAAACCGGCAGCGGCCGTCGGCGAATTCGCGCACGAGCCAGGTCTTGGCCAGGCAACCTTCGACGTGGTTGGCATCGGTCCGTTCCGTGGCCGGCAACGAGGCCGCGGCCCGCCCGCGTTGCGTGACCCACGCCAGGCGCTCCTGCGAATTCTTGAGCGCAGCCATCGCGGCCTCAAGTTCGCGCCGTTTGTCGGCGATGGAGGCGGGACAATTTGCATTCATCAACCGTGAGGGGGCCTGAGTGGCGGGAGCGGTCGCTCCACCAAAGTGATTTCTTCGGCAGTCAACCGGTAAAGCTCACGAACGAGATCTTCGATGCGGCCATCCAAAGACTGAATCTGGCGTCGATGTGCGTTCTGCTCTTGCGGGATTGTGGCGTCAGCGAGCTTCTCTTGAAGGGCCAACATCTGCCGCACGCAGGAGTCCAGCGCGTCGTGCCTGGACTTGTCTGCCGGAATATCCGGATCGACGTGCGGAATGGGAATGTTCGCAAGATCGCTGACAAGGACTTTAGGGAATAGCGCCTTGCGGGCCTTTGGGCTTCTTCGATGGTGCCGCCAGGTAATGAACGCGGAATTCAGGACGCCGAGAAGATAGTACGGGCTCGGCCAGGTCAAGTCGCATTTTATCGGTATGATGTCTCGACTGTGATAAAGCTCCTGATCGCAGTAGGTGGCGATGATTCTGCGGTCGCTTCCACCCGTTATTTCCTGAACAAGAAGACGGGGGCCGGTGAAGTTGGCGGGATCGCGAGGGGCAGCGAGCCAGCTTCCATATTTGATGAACCGATGTTTGGGCCACTGGAGAAAATATCGCCGCAGGTCGCGGCCGATCGCCTCTGGCTTCCACTCTTTGCCAAGTTTCTCGGCGGAATGAAATGGACGGTTTCTGATCGTTTCTTCGGTGTGAGGGCGGCCATTTGGGGCGGCGCCTTTGCCAACCTCGTAAGGATTGTAGCCCGAGCATGGGCGCGCGACTGCGCTCAACCGAGGATTGAGCGCGTCGATCCTGTCGAGCAGAATGGTTTCGGGACTGGATTCGAATATACGTATTGAGAAGCCTGCGCCGACAAATGTGCGCTGCGGAATTTCCTGGGTGTCGCCCTTCGCCAGGGCCGGATTGGTTGTGTCGGAAACCAAGATCCGGCAGATTCCGGGTTTCTCGCGTTGAATGATCGAAACGAGCGTGTTGACTTGGGCATTCTTAAAGACCAAGTCGGGCAGCCATGCGATAGAGCGGAGCGCAAAATTCTGCAGGACGAACTTTCGCAAATTCAGGGCGCTTGGGATGGTCAGCCAGGTTACCGGCGCGATAAAGCCCAAATACCCACCCGGCGCCAGCTTCTTGAGAGCGGCCTCATAGAACAAGAAGTAATGCTCGAAACTCCCCGCGCTCGAAACGTAATGTAACTTGAAGTACGCCTTCGTCTTTTCGTCGTGAATTTGGTGAAACCCATAGGGGGGATTGCCGATTACCGCGTCAAAGCCGCCGTCAAAATCCGGAACATAACGCGACGCCGGGGAGGGTTCGGCCCGGATCTTTTTCGTCGCATAACGACCGTGCAGCGGCACGCCGGGCATCGAGTAGTCCAAAGGGGCAACCATAGAGTCGCGCAATTTGCCGCTGGAGCCCGTCAAAAAAACGCTGGGAAATTCAGTCTTCCAGTCGAAGACATTTAGACGCAGGCGCTCATCATCCTCCAGCAACGGGATCTGGTCCCACTCGAAGTAATCAGGTCCGACCAGTGAATTGCCGCATTTGATGTTGTCGGCAAGGTCCGGCAGCGCGCGCTCCTGGAATAAGCGCAAGATTGTCTGCAAGGTCTGGCCGGTTTCGCCCTCTAAAACTTTAAGAAGCAGCGACAATTTTGTCACTTCCACCGCTTGAGGGTCGATGTCGACGCCAAAAATGCTGTTCGTGAGAATACGTTTTCTCTCCCCAATGGAGAGTTTCCAGCCGCCCTGTTGGGTTTGAACAAGCGCGGGTCTGGATCCCTTGGAATGTTTTGCGGGATCGTTTTTTAGGTAATGTTGGAGATGCCAATCCAGAAGAAATTGATAGGCGACGATCAAAAACGAGCCGGAGCCGCAAGCCGGATCAAGAATCTTGATCTTCTCCGCTTGTCTCAACGTCTTTTTCTGCAAAAGGGCTCCGACAGTTTGGCGCACGATATAGTCGGCAATATATGTCGGCGTGTAGTAAACCCCTCCCGCCCTCTTGACTTCCGGCTTGTCGTCCACCCGGGCTTGATGGCCCTCTGTCAACCGCACCACTTTGCCAAGGAATTGCTCGTACACCTGGCCCAGGATGTCGGCTGACAGGGCGGAGAAGACGTAAGGGCACTCCGGGTAATAGAGGCCCTCGAGAATATCCCGCAGCAATTTGTCGTCTATCTTAAGGCCCGGCGTCAGTTCGTCCGGCGCCTCCAGGCGGCCTTGCTCGCGCTTGAAGTGAAAGAGGCCCGAGTTGAACCGCTCATCGGCGGCGTCAAAGAGTTGGACCAGCCGCGGATAAATCCTCTCTCCATTGGCCAACGCCCGAAGCCGCCCATAATCCTCGATTCCGCGCCCTTCGCATATTCGGAGGAAAATAATCCGGTCGATGATCCTCTGGACCGCGAAGTTCAATTCGCGTTGCGAGAGGCGCCGATTGCGAAGGGCGATGTTCTGCGCCAATTCTTTGCGCCACCCCTCGATCGTCTGGAGGAAAGCTTCATCGACGTCGGCTGTGCCGCGTTTGAGTTTGCTCGACTCCGCAAACCTGTCAAATGAACCTTTGAGGATGGCTTCGCGCCCAAAAATATTCGCAATCTCATCCCATCGGGGGACATAATCCCGGAACGTGAAATAAAGAACTCGCGCCGTGGCCGCATCGTCGGATTTGTCCGGCCTGATCCGGCAATCGTAGACGGCGAATTCTTCGAAGTCGCTGAGCACGCTGAGCGGGAGTTTGGTTGTCCACGCGTAACGGCGAAGTTGAAACGCGGGATGAATATCGTTCTTGATGTCAATAGAAGGCTTCTTTGCCTCAAGAAAGAACTTTCTCGCGCCGCCGATACGAAAGCAATAATCCGGAGCCTTGGTGGCCTCGCCTATCCGGATCGAGTCTTCGTGGATGACGTCCTTGTAGGCCTCGGCGTAGCCTTGGGTGTTGTCAATGTCCCAGCCCAGGGCTTTGAAAAATGGATCTAAAAACTCACGACGAAGCTGCGCCTCATTGTAACTGGTCGATTTGAAAACATCGATCTCGCGTTCGAATCGTTCAACAAGGTCAATGATTTCTTTTGGCGCTCCCACAATTGATGCGCTGCTTAAGCTTCCTGTTATAGCGAGTCCCGCCGCAAGAGGCAATCATCGAGTCATTTCGCTCATTTCGCTTTGCCGCGCCTTAATCCAAAGCTTGCCGCGCGGCGCGAAATCGACTTTGCTCTCATCCTGATGGATGCGCGGGAAGCGTTGATCGCTTTGAATATGATTGACGGCATCGGGCCCGTGCGGGTCCGGCAATTGCTGGAGCATTTCGGCGATCCGCCGGCGATTCTCTCCGCCGGCCAGGCGCAGCTCGAGCGCGTCAACGGCATCGGCCCCGAGCTTTCGCGCGCGATCATGGCGTGGGAAAAGACCGTCGATCTCGTCGGCGAATTGCGCCGCATTTCGGAGTTTGGCTGCCACGTCGTCATTCAAACGGACGAGAATTATCCCGAGTTGTTGCGGCAGATATATGATCCGCCGGTCGTGCTATACGTAAAAGGCGAGCTGCTGGCCAAGGACAAAAATGGCGTGGCCATCGTCGGTTCGCGGTTGACGACGCACTACGGCGTCGAGACGGCGCGGAAGCTCGCGTATCAACTGGCGTATATCGGCGTGACGGTCGTCAGCGGCGGCGCGCGGGGGATCGACACTGCGGCGCACCAGGGCGCCCTCAACGCGAAAGGCCGCACAGTCGCCGTGCTGGGCACCGGGATCAATTTGGTGTTTCCCGCGGAGAACCAAGAGCTCTTCGAGCGCATCGCAGCCGGGAACGGCGCCGTCGTCACGCAATTCCCATTCAATCGCAAAGCCGACAAACAAAGCTTTCCCATCCGCAACCGCATCGTCGCCGGCATGACGTTGGGGACAGTCGTCGTTGAGGCGAACATGACCAGCGGCGCGTTGATCACGGCGAAAATGGCCAACGACAACGGGCGTCAAGTATTCGCAGTGCCGGGTCGCATCGATTCGCCGCGCAGCAAGGGCTGCCACGACCTCATCAAGAACGGCGGCGCGAAACTGTGTGAAGGCGCCGAGGACGTCCTCTCCGAATTCGAGTATCTTTTTCCCGCG
>Ga0265338_10007813_pt1 | contig 13150 bp, 11 predicted proteins | sample 42126metaG_FD_193579 | JGI IMG/M metagenome (GOLD analysis project Ga0265338, IMG submission 193579) | Rhizosphere microbial communities from Carex aquatilis grown in University of Washington, Seatle, WA, United States - 4-21-26 metaG | ecosystem: Host-associated > Plants > Roots > Rhizosphere... | reverse complement strand
CGCCAGAAAAAAACGCTGCTCGACAGTCAATCCGTTTATCACGACATCGGGTTTGTCCTTCAGCGACAGGACATAGGCGTCGTGGGCCACGAGCAATCCCGCCAGGTCCGCGATATTTTCACTCAAGACTTGCTTGCCATTCACGCACAAGCTGGCAAACGGGCAGTAGCCATCAAATTGTGCCGCCAGCTTCGCCGCAGCCGCGTGATACGCGGCCCGGTCTTCCGCTGTCCACCAGGCGCCGAGCCGTCCTTGGGCGTCGTAGATATTGCCCAGTTCGTCGAAGCTATGGCTGATTTCGTGGGCCATGGCAGCGCCAGCGGATCCGTAGTTGGAAGCGGAGTCGCCCTCGCTGTCGAAATACGGCGGCTGCAAAATGCCGGCCGAAAAAAACTCGACATTAGGGCTGAACATGATGACCGCTCCTGGAGTTTGCGGATTGATCGGCCACTCGATGGGCGCGACCGGTTGCTTCAGCTTGGCCAGGCTGCGCGAACGAAGGAAGCTTTCCGCGCGGCGCATATTTCCGAAGGCGTCGCCACGCACGATCTCGAGCGTCGAATAGTCGATCCAGGTGTCCGGGTAGCCGACGATTACATCGAGAGCGGCCAGCTTGGCCAAGGCCTTTTCCTTGGTCTGCGGTGACATCCAGGTGAGATTTGAAATGCGGCCGCGATATGCGGTGATTAGGTCGCCGGCCATGGCCTTCGCTCTAGCCTTGGCTTCAGGCGGGAAATATCGTTGCGTATAGAGTTGGCCAACCGCCTGACCGAGAGCGCCGTTGGTGGCGGCAATGGCAGCCTCGCTTCGTTCCGGCGCCTGCTGTGTACCCGACAGGATCTTGTCATAAAACGCGAAATGTTCGGCACGCACAGCCTTAGGCAGCACGCTGGCATAGCGTTCCAGAAGGTGGAACTGGAGATAGTCCTTCCACAGATCGGTGCTTTCACTCGCCACCAGAGCGGAAATGCCGGTCACGGCCGAGGGCTGCCAAACAATGAAATCGGATTGCTGGGCAAGTCCGGCCGATTCGAAATAGGCGCCCCAATCCATGCCCGGCGCCTTGACACCAAAGTCAGCCCGCTTCCATGGATTGTTCTGCTTGAAGACATCTGCGGCGTCAGCGTCTGGCGCGAAAGCTTGCGCAATCCGGATCTCAAGCGACAAGACACTCGCGGCCCTGCGATCCGTGTCAGCCACGCCTGCCAGTCTCAAGACCGCGGCGATATGCGCCTGATACTGAGTGCGAAGCTCAGCCATTTTCGGGGAGGGGTCGATGTAGTTGTCGCGATCTGGCATCCCCAGACCACCCTGCAAGAAGTGGACCACGTTGTGGTCCGGGTCTTCGAATCCCTGGTTGATCCACATCCCGAAGATGTGGTCGCCGTTCGCCGTGAGTCCGTCCACCTCGGCGTTCAACGTCGTGCCCAGATAGGCTGAGAGCGACGCCTTGTTGGCAATCGCCGAAATCCGGCCCATTTCATCGGCCAGCGGGGTCAGCTTCTTGGCCTCGATACCGTCTTCGTCCATGAAGGTGGAGTAGTAGTCGCCGACTTTCTGCGCAGCGCTGCCCTTGACCGCACGCGCCGCGGCCGCATCTTGCATCAGATCGCGCACCCGCCCCATTGTTTTCCCCATCAGCATGGCGCGGTTGTCGTAGCTCGGCTGGCCGGCGGGAATCACTGCCGTCCTGAGCCAGCCTCCATTGGCGTAGCGGTAGAAGTCATCTCCTGGATTGATGGAACCATCCACGCCGTCCGTCTTCGCGTCTTGTGCACTCGACGGGGCGGCCGCGGCTAACCAGACTGCCGAAGCTAACATCGCGATCAGAGTCGTCGTTCGAACAACTGGCACCGTCGTCATGGCGAGCCAACTATACGAAAAACGACGATTCCCAAATGCAGGCGCATCAGCAATTGTCCCAGCATGCTCGGGTTGCATGTCATCTCCATAGTCAGGTGTGTGGATTGGTCCCCCTCAGCCGCTCGGCATCTGCCAGCTTGCTCACTTGCCGTTCCCAAGCCCTAAACCGAGCACCCTCTTGACCATAGCGCAATGCATGCATGCCCAATAGACGTTTGCGGACCTCTGTCCTCCGCCCTGTTTCCTCGACTGAGTGAATCGAACCGGAGCACCGTCCGAAAACGTCCAATCCTTCCCGCTGAACCCGTTATCATGACTCTTTCCCTATGGCCTTGGACTGGCACGTCTGTTCGCGGGCAAGACTCTCGCGCGATCCGCGCTTCGATGGAAAATTCTTCATCGGAGTCCTCGGCAGCCGGGTGTACTGCCGCTCAATTTGTCCAGCCCCTACCGCGAAAGAAAAGAACTGCCGATACTTCCCCACCGCCGCCGCAGCCGCGGAAGCCGGCTTCCGCCCCTGCCTCCGCTGCCGCCCCGAATGTTCCCCCGGAACTCCCGCCTGGATGGGAACCTCTAACACCGTCTCTCGAGCTTTGCGCCTGATTGGCGAAAGCGGCCTCGACGACGGAGGCGTGGAGACTCTCGCCGAACGCCTCGGAGTAGGATCGCGTCACCTCCGTCGTCTATTCCTCCAGCACCTCGGTGCGCCCCCCATAGCGGTTGCTCAAACGCGACGTCTGCACTTCGCCAAGAAGCTGATCGACGAAACAACCCTCCCCATGGGCCAGGTAGCGCTGGCCGCAGGGTTTCATTCCGTCAGGCGATTCAACGCGGCCATCTCGAAGACCTATCACCGCACCCCGTCTCAAATTCGGCACATCGCGCGTCACGCCCCGGCCCAGCCCGAGAATCACTATGTTTTTCACCTGCGCTTCCGTCCGCCGTACAACTGGAAAGGCATGTTGGCGTTTCTCTCAGCTCGCGCCACGCCCGGCGTCGAAGTCGTCGAGGACGATTCTTATCTGCGCTCGATTGCAGTGAATGGACTCGCCGGCTATTTCCGAGTCTCGCTCGACGCGGAGCATGACTCGCTCACCGCAAGTATTCAGTTTGCCGACCCGCGCTCTTTGTTCTTCATCGTCGAGCGCATCCGCTCCCTGTTCGATCTCAATGCCGACTGGACGCTCATCGCGCGCGCGTTGAAATACGATCCCACCCTCGCTCCATTGCTGGACTCCGCTCCCGGGCTCAGGGTGCCCGGATGCTGGAATGGCTTCGAACTCGCGACCCGCGCCATCCTCGGTCAGCAGATCACGGTTCGCGGAGCAACCACTCTGGCGGGGCGAATCGTAAGAGCATTCGGGCGTCCAATCCCCGGCCCCGCTCCGCTCACTCATCTGTTTCCCGAGCCGGAGATCTTGGCAGACGCCGATCTGACATCCATCGGCCTTCCCACCGCCCGGCGCCAGACCATTCGTGCCCTCGCCCGTGCCGTTTGCGATGGTCGGATCCGCTTCGAAGGAATCGTCGAAAGCGACACTTTTCTACAGCGCCTCACCGAAATCCCCGGCATCGGTAAATGGACCGCACAATACGTCGCTATGCGCGCCCTCGGTGAACCCGACGCCTTTCCAGTCGGCGATGTCGCCCTCCTCTCCGCGCTGAATCTTGCGAAGGCAGCCGATCTCGAGCCCCGCTCCATCGCGTGGCGCCCATGGCGAGCCTACGCAACGATGTACCTCTGGAACTCTCCGCATGAATCCGCTCGGAAGACGAGACCCTCTCCTCAGTCTTCCCTGGTCTCCCCTGTGGTAAATCTGTTAACCGCCAAGTCTCCCGTACGATCCGAGAAAGTCCGCTGGTGATCATCGTAGTGAACCCAGTAGTGAACCCAGGAATCCTCCCCGGTTTCGTCTGGGCAGGCGGAGCCCCCTTGACAACCTGCCGCTCACCTTCTACAATTAGCACTCGATAGGCGCAACTGCTAACAGCGTCGCCTAACCCATCCAAATCATAGGGTTACAGAGATTCAATCGAAGCAACAACCTTCTAACTACTTGAAAGGAGTAGCAAACCATGGCGAAATTTTCACCGCTCCATGACCGCATTCTGGTCCGTCGCGTTGAGGAAGCCTCTACCACTCGTGGCGGCATCATCATCCCCGACTCGGCCAAGGACAAGCCCCAGGAGGGCGAAGTCATCTCCACCGGCAAAGGCCGCACCAACGACGAAGGCAAGACCTTCCCTCTCGCCGTCAAAGAGGGCGACCGCATCCTGTTCGGCAAGTACTCCGGCACCGAGATCAAGATTGATGGCGAAGAGTTCATCATCATGAAAGAAGATGAAGTCCTCGGTATCCTCACCGGCGCCGCCAGCCCGTCCAAGAAAGAACTCGCCGGAAAGCGCTAGCTCTCAGCCGTCAGCTGTCAGCCATCAGCTAGAAACTGACCTGACATGCGGCGACATCAAGATCCAGGCTGAGGGCTGAAAGCTGATAGCTGACAGCGCCAGCCAAAGAAATCGCAGGCCAGTCCTGCAGCAGAAAAATTAGGAGAAGAAACAAATGGCAAAGCATATCGTTCACGGAGAAGAATCCCGTCAGGCGATCCTCCGCGGCGTCAACCTTCTGGCCGATGCCGTGAAGGTCACCCTCGGTCCCAAGGGTCGCAACGTAGTCATCGAAAAGAAATTCGGTTCGCCGACCATCACCAAAGACGGCGTCACCGTAGCCAAAGAAATCGAACTGAAGGACGGCCTGGAGAACATGGGCGCCCAGATGGTTCGTGAAGTTGCCTCGAAGACGTCCGACGTCGCCGGCGACGGAACCACCACCGCCACCGTTCTCGCCCAGGCCATCTTCCGCGAAGGCGTCAAGACCGTTGCTGCCGGTGCCAATCCCATGGCCCTGAAGCGCGGCATCGAGAAGGCCGTCACCATCATTTGCGGCAAGATCGATAAAGAAGGCAACCGCGTCAATGGCGAGCTCGACAAGCTGTCGAAGCCCGTCAACAACGACGGCATGATTGCGCAGGTCGGCACCATTTCGGCCAACAATGACGAGACCATCGGCAAGATCATTGCCGAGGCCATGAAGAAGGTCGGCAAAGACGGCGTCATCACCGTCGAAGAGTCGAAGACGCTGGAAACCCAGCTCGAAGTCGTCGAAGGCATGCAGTTCGACCGCGGCTACCTCTCGCCTTACTTCGTGACTGACCCCGAGCGCATGGAAGTTGCCATCGAGAACGCCTACATCCTGATCAACGAAAAGAAGATCAGCTCGATGAAGGATCTCCTCCCGCTGCTCGAGCAGATTGCCAAGTCCGGCAAGCCGCTCCTGATCATCGCTGAGGACGTTGAGGGCGAAGCACTCGCCACTCTCGTCGTCAACAAGCTGCGTGGCACGTTGCAAGTCGCGGCCGTCAAGGCTCCTGGCTTCGGCGATCGCCGCAAAGCGATGCTGCAGGATATCGCGATCCTGACCGGCGGCAAGGCCATCACGGAAGATCTCGGCATCAAGCTCGAGAACGTTCAGATCTCCGACCTCGGCCAGGCCAAGAAGATCACCATCGACAAGGACAACACCACGGTGGTCGAAGGCAAGGGCAAGCACGCTGAGATCGAAGGCCGCGTGAAGGAAATTCGCAGCCAGATCGACAAGACCACCAGCGACTACGACCGCGAGAAGCTGCAGGAGCGGTTGGCGAAGCTGGTCGGTGGCGTAGCCGTCATCAAAGTCGGCGCCGCGACCGAAACCGAAATGAAGGAAAAGAAAGCCCGTGTGGAAGACGCGATGCACGCCACCCGCGCAGCCGTGGAAGAAGGCATTGTCCCCGGCGGCGGAGTTGCTCTGGCCCGTTGCGCCGCAGCGCTCGACAAGGTGAAGGCCGATGGCGATGAGCAGATCGGTATCAACATCGTGAAGCGCGCCATCACCGAGCCCCTGCGCATGATCGCCGAGAACGCCGGCGAAGAAGGCGCAGTGATTCTGGGCAAGGTGCTCGATTCCAAGGAGAGCAACTACGGCTTCAACGCCTTCTCCAACGAGTACGAGGATCTGGTCAAGGCCGGCGTGCTCGATCCCACAAAGGTCGTGCGCACCGCCCTGCAGAATGCTGGCTCCATCGCGTCGTTGATGCTGACGACCGAAGCCCTGATCGCCGAGATTCCTGAAAAGAAGGAAGCCCCGGCCCCAGGCGGCCACGGTGGCGGCGGCATGGGCGACATGTACTAAGAACAGCTATTAGCTTTTGGCTCTTAGCTGTTAGCTTGAATCGAGGCCCCGCTCGCAAGAGCGGGGCTTTCTTTGTTTGCGCGCCGAGAGAGCGCGGGCTAAATGTCCCTAAATTGCGAAAGCGGCCAGGTGACTTGACGCCTCTGATTCGGGAAGATCTATGCCGAAGGCCCAGAAGAACTCGCGATAAAGCTGAGTTACCCGTAGTACCAACGACTCCCTCGCTTCTTTTACGGACAAAGTAAACCCGAGTTCGATCGAATCTTCGAGGCTCCTGTAACTCGAGAGGTGATCTGGCCCGAACTGGCCGGGCACACAAAGGTACTTATTTAGGGTTGGAGTTGCCTCGAAGTGGAAATCCGTGAGGCCAGCAAAACCGGTCATCTCATATAGGTTGAGTGCAAATCTCAAGCTGGCCGTTATGAGTGAAGCGATGAGAGAGGACACAATCGCCTCGGCATACTCCTCGCCTCGCCCGGTGAATCCAATTTCTGTGTAGATTAGCCCGAACCTATTGACCTCGGTGTACCAGTAGTTTCCGGCGGGCAAGGACGGGTGCCTTATTCCGTTGAAAATCGGCATTGCATCGCCGGTGGGAAAATCGAATGAGACATCATGTGTTTGGACGTTCGCCCTCCAGTCTTTCGTTTTGCTCAGCTCCAGTAGCGTTCCCGGGGACGCGAGTTCGGACCGAGGAAAAGTCGGAATCGTCCACAGAACGTACTTCCCTCGCGGCTCCGTCGTAGAAAGATGCCTGGCCGTTCGGTATGTCACGAGGTAGTTCGCGGCTCGTTTTCTCGCCCCGTCTAGAAGACGCTCCTTCAATTCAAGAGTCCGCTGGCGTTTCTGTTGCAACCACTCCACCTCAGAAATGGTCGCTTGGCGGGTGAAATGATCCGAAATATTGTCGACTCGTAGATACACCGTTTTCCCACCATCTACCGCATGGGCTGAGTCGTCACTCTCATGCACCCGAACGACTACTACTGCCCGATCGGGCGACGTTGCGCCCGGAGATTTGAATTCGACGACTTTAACTTCTGGGTTGACCGGCGGGAAAATCGCGCCCAAAGCCGTAGCCACCACGCGTTCCCTCAGCCCACCTACGAGCGGCACACCAGCAATCGGAAGGGCGGGCTCGCCAGTTACGGTCTCGTCGACGCCGATGAGTATGTACCCACCATAGGTGTTTGCGAAAGCGGCGATAGTCTTGTCGAGACGCTTAGGAAACTCGCGCTTGTAGTCGAGCGTTAGGCCCTCGCGAGGCAAGGATTGACAAAAATCTTGAACCTGTTCGAACGTTAGGGCGTCTGTCGGCGTCGCGAACATGAACGATAGTAGCACCAGCACGCTGGTAGCCCGCACTGCCGGCGGGTAGCCCATCCTTGCGTTCTTTGCAAGGGTGGGCACACTGCGAGATCAGAAGCGGGCGACCAACCCCTCGATCTACTTCAGGCTATTGGTGAGGACACGGGCGCCAACTATATCCACCCCGGTGAAAGCAGCATCACTAGGGTCATGCCACGCCGTCTTATAGGTAAGCCTCGTCGGCTGAAGCTGGTACTCCTCAGGCCCTGCCTTTGGGTTCAGGATTGTTGTGTAGAGATGAAAATCGGTCGCGAAGGTGGTGTTTTCGTACTTGAGTGAACCCTTCTTACTGTCTTCGACATACAAACGCATCCTGAGATGCAGTACTTCGTCAAAGACGCCCTTTGGCTGATGAGGACCCTTTAGAACGTTGAGAACGCCGGCACCGCCCAGCGCAGCCTCAATCCAGAACATTAGGCCAGCGTGCTTATGGCTTTCAGCAAGTGCCACTGCGGCGTTTTTGATGAGCCCTCGGGCTAATGCCTCCGATTTCAGATGATTGACGGAATGTTCGCGCCAGCCGTTCTCGAACTCAAGCATACTTATATCCTCTGGCAGGATTTCGCGGATCAATTGTATCTCTCGCAAGACTCCTCCGATTCAGTAAACTCGAAAGAGACTGGCGGGTGGCCCACACAACGCGGTTTCCGTTGTGTGGGAACCGATGCTGCCGATGTCTCTTGTTTGGTTCAGGCGTCTCTCCGGGACGCGGTGGTCTCTTTAAATGCGCTCATCCGCCAGTGAACGGGCGGGCTATCTTCGGCCGTCTCGGCGGAGTTGTGATACATTCTGCTCCACTGACAAACCGCCCGGGGCGGTTTCCCGCAAAGGAGATGACATGCGCTTTGCTACGTTGGTGTTGCTGGCTTTGCTGTCCTCTTTACCTGCGATGGCTCAAAGCACAGACGCCGGTTTGGAGTCTGAACTTTCCGCCATCCATGCCAAGTGGTACAAGGCTTTCGACTCTGGAGACGGCACGACCATGGATCAAGTCGAAGTGGAGAAACTTGTTCTGATCATGCCCAACGGCTACATCTGGAACAAGGCGAAACCGAGAGGGGGCGAGCAGCAGAAATCCGATTCGCCAACCGAATACAGCTTGAGTTCGACCTCGGTCCGGCGATTCGGCGATACGGCGATCCTGACCGGCGTCCTCACGGCCAAGTCGGCGAAAGAGAACTCGCAGGCAGCGACTACGGTCGTGTTCTTACGTGAGGCTAGCAAGTGGAAAATAGCCTCCGCCCAGTGGACGCCCATCGATAGTAAGAAATAGCCCTGCTGGCAGGCTATCGTCAGGACTGAATCGGCGACTCATGGGAGTGGGAAATTTCGCCGCGACGGTGGACGCAGAGCCCAGGAGCCAACTGTGACTCCAAGCATCACGACCAGATACACGAGCGTACCGGTCTCGATGAATCCCGACGCGAGGTGTGATGCGATGGCGCCCGTCAAGTCGAACACCGCACCTGCATAGGCCCACTCCTTCAGCCGGGGATAACGAGGAACGAGCAATGCAACGGTGCCGAGGAGTTTCCAGACCCCCAGGATGAGAAGGAAATAGGCCGGGTATCCAGGCGCTCCATCATCAGGCGAACGTGCGGCAGTCTCAATACATCCCATACCCCGCCAAGGCCCAGTTCGAAGGCTAGCAGAACCGTAGTGAGCCAGTAGAGGACAGCCCGAGTGATCAAAGATTTCATCGCCGTATCCCTCCCCGGGTTGTGCCACAACCACACTTTCAAATACGACGTATAGGCGGAGCGGGAAACAGCATTATTTTCGGGCCGGGTGGCCTGTGGCCTACACCACGCGGCTTTTGTTGTGTGGGGAACCGATCCTGCCTAGACCGATTTGCAGAGCGTGGGATACATCTGGGTCAGTTGGGCGGTGGCTTTGGCGAAGTCGGGACCTTGCACGCCGAATTTGTATTTCTTGCCGCTGAGGGTCTCCAGAATGATGTCTGGAGTGATCAGCGCCCCGGCGCTTGCCCCGGCGAACTTCGCGCCCTTGAAGGTAATCGAACGCAATTGTGAAACCGAGTGGACTGTGTTGGGCTTCATGCGCAGCTGAGAGTTCGGAGCGGTAGTCAGCTTCGCCTCGATGCGTTGCCGCAGGGTCTGGCCGCGTTTGGATGCAACGGCGACGATAAGCGCTCCCAATAAGCCGAAAATCGGCGGGACGCTGTTCGACATCGCCAGCATCAAGCCGTCCCAAATGCCCTGGGGAGCGGCGACGATACAGTCCTTGAAACATGCCAGATACCAGTACTGGAATCCGGCAGAGTTGAAAACTGGGCCAACGATGGCTCGGTCAGGAGCGGCGGCGGGGGCGAAACCTGCGCTGGGCATACGTCTAATTTTGACCCGGTTCTGAGAACAGAGTCGATTGGTTTGTGGGCAGCGCCGTAACGTTGGTAATTCAGGCCCTGCGGCGGAGCGGGGCTTTGCTTTTGCGTGCAGTCCGTTGACGATCAGGGCCGGGTGGTCCTTTGCGCATGTTGCAAAGGGTGGGCATTCCCAGCCTTTGTTTTCTTGGCTTTGCGTGTCATGACAAGTCTGTACACCCTATACCGTCATGACATTGTGTTCCTGCAGGAACACTTTAGCGGGTGGGCTGCCTCGTGCCCACCCTGGCAAAGACGCGAGGGGGCTGGCTCATACCAAGCCCTTACTTCACGCCCTTCTCCGGATTCCACGAGCCCTGCAGCTTGCGTGCATAGACGATTTGGCCGACGTGATACGCGTTGTGCGTGCAGATGTTGCCAACCATCGTGGCTACCGACGCCAGCTTCTGATCGTCGGCTGATTCCACAAACTTTTCGTAGTCCGTCATCACCTGGTCGAGCTGCTTGACGATATCGCTCCATTGTTTGTCGTCAAACTTGGTGAAGGTTTCGTCGTTCGTGCCGTTGTATTTTTCTTCCTTGCCCGTCTTGAGTTGCTCGAGCATGTGGCGATTCCAAAACAGCAGGTGATAGGCGAGCTGGCCGGAGGAGTGCAGGCCGCCAGAAGGCTGCCAACTGGCCTGCTGTGCGGTGAGTCCGTCAACCGCTACGTTGATCGGTACAAACCAGTCGGCCTTGTTGTGGGTTGTGTGCAGCTCATGGAGCAGGAGGCTGCGCAACGTCGCTGGAGGCTGCTGGTTTTGCCCGTAAGAATAAGAAAGAGACGAGAACATCAGGACTACCATCGAAAAGATCACGACGACGGCATGCTTCATCAGGGTCGCTCCTTGGAATGAAGTGTGAAATCACGTTGGCATTCTACGCCGGGTCAGGTTAGCACGCAGGCGACAGGTGGCGTGCATTTTTCCGAACAACTTGTGCCATCAGGAAGGAATTACCTGACACTGTCAGCACGCCGACGTTTTACAATCGACAGCGCTCAGCCACTAAGCTTTCAGATTCCAGTTAGGAACCGTCGTCTCCTATGAAGCCCCATATGAAGAAGAGCCTTCTCCTGCTGTTGCTGTTCTGCCAATTTGCCTGGACCCAGGACGTCCCAAAAGACGCCCCTAAGCCGCCTGCCAGCGAGCATCACGAATTCGTAATCCAAAACTTCCGCACCGAAAGCGGTGTCACGCTTCCCGTGGCGCGCATCGGCTACGGAACATACGGACGTCTGAACGCTGCCAAAGACAATGCCATTCTTCTCCCGTCGCACTACATGGCCGACTATCACGGATACGAATGGCTGATCGGCGCCAATCATGCGCTCGACACGTCGCAACTCTTTCTCATCACCGCCGAACTCTTCGGCAACGGACACTCTTCCTCTCCCAGCAATACGCCCGAACCCTTCCACGGCCCGCGCTTCCCCGTGACCACCATCCGCGACAACGTGGAGGCCGTCCACCATCTGCTCACCGACGAACTCCACATCACGCACCTTCGCGCCATCATTGGATTCTCTATGGGCGCGCAGCAGGCGTTTCAGTGGGCGGTAAGCTATCCCACATTCGCCGATCGCATCGTCGCCACCGCGGGCACCGCCAAGACCTACGGACACGGCGTGGTCCGCCTCGAAGGCCAGATCGCCGCGCTCACCGCCGACGCCGCCTTCCAGGATGGCGACTACACTTCGCAGCCCACGAAAGGGATGGAAGCCTTCGGTGTCGTGTGGACCGCGTGGCTCTTCTCGCAGGAGTGGTGGCGCAAAGAATTGTGGCGCGAAGGCGCGAAGCCCGGCACGACATTTGAAAGCACGCTGAAAGAGTTCCGCACCAATTTCATCCCGGGGGCCGACGCCAACGACCTCATCCTGCAGTGCCGCACGTGGGAGCACCACGACGTTGGCAACACGCCCGGCTTCAATGGAGACACCGAGCGAGCCCTGCGCTCGATCAAAGTTCCATTTCTCTATATGCCTTCCGAAACCGACCTGTACTTTCCTGTCGGCGACGCGCGCTACGAGGCGTCGTTCATGCCGAACGTCTCATTGGTGCCGATCCCATCGCTGTGGGGACACACCGCCGGCGCAGGAGGAAGTCCTGCGGACGAGAAGTTTCTGAACGAGCAGATTGGGAAGTTTCTGAAGGGAGATTCTGGTCACTAGCTAATAGCTTCTAGCTAATAGCTCCTAGCTTCTAGCTTGCTACCAAGTAAGGAAGGTTTCTCCGTTTGTGATAAGGGTTCCTGCAGGAACACTGGGGAATTAATGAATAATTGGAGGCTGCAGGTTACTGATTCTTGGCCTCTGGCGCTGCCGGAAACCGGGGCGCCAACGTGCAGGACATCAGCGGGGGCTACCAGATCAGTCCGGCACGCAGCGCCATCCTGTACTACGGCCATGCCTGGGGAAAGGGCGTGATCGCACAGCTTTACCCGAAGGATTCCAGCAGGCTACCTATTTTCCCAAGGACAAATTTTCCACTTCCAGGCAAGCCGTCCGGTGAGACCTAACGAAGGCCTTTTTTGGGAGATAATGGAATTCTGTTATTGACCACGGGGCCGGCAAGAAGTGATCGTGTTGACATTCTTGTGGCAAGGCAGTGGTACAGGTCTGCACAGGGAGAGCGGATATGGCGGTTTCAAATCCCACACTTCCCGATGTTCACATCGGCTCGCAGCCAAGCAGGAGCTTCTACGAGAAGCTCAACACGCGATGGCATGAGCGGGCGCTCCAGGTCTTTATGTTTATCGTGCTGGCGCACTGGGCGGAGCACTTGTTTCAGGCGTATCAAATTTTTGTCATGGGATGGCCGCGCCCCAAGGCCAACGGCCTGGTCGGCCTGTTCTATCCGGGCTTGATCAAATCTGAAAGCCTGCATTATGGCTACGCCGTGGTCATGCTGATCGGGATTTGGGTGCTGCGCAAGGGCTTCACCGGAGTCGCGCTTAAGTGGTGGACGGCGGCGCTGGTGATCCAATTCTGGCATCATATCGAGCACTTTCTGCTGATCTGGCAAGCAACGTTCCATCACAATTTCTGGGGCAGGCCGGTGCCATGCAGCGTGTTGCAGTTGATGTTCCCGCGCGTCGAACTGCACCTCTTCTATAACTCAGTCGTATTTGTCCCCATGGTCATTGGCATGTACTACCACATGTTTCCGCCCGCAAATGAGCAGGGAAAAATGTCGTGCACGTGCGAATGGGGACACAGCGGCTCGGCAAAAACTTCGTAGTTCAGGACGCGCCGGGATGGATGGGGTTCGCCTCGGTTCTGGATGAGGCGGGCACTTCCCGTCCGT
>Ga0265338_10007812_pt1 | contig 13152 bp, 20 predicted proteins | sample 42126metaG_FD_193579 | JGI IMG/M metagenome (GOLD analysis project Ga0265338, IMG submission 193579) | Rhizosphere microbial communities from Carex aquatilis grown in University of Washington, Seatle, WA, United States - 4-21-26 metaG | ecosystem: Host-associated > Plants > Roots > Rhizosphere... | reverse complement strand
CTGTCGAGCAAGGCCGAAAAAGGTGCTGATCCTCGGCCTCGACAGTGTGGACGGTCATTGGCCGAACTGGTCGGGCTCCTGGAGACCTGCTGAGGCTAGGGGTGTCACTGTGGCTGGACGACCAGGGGATAGACACGGCTGGCCCGTTCGCGTGACCAGACGATACGCCTTGACACCAATCAAGCACCAGCCCTAGCCTTCCCTGGCTGCTGCTGGCGGCAGCGTGATTTTGCGGCCTGCCGTCCTGCATCACTATAGGAGATAGTCATGAGTTGGTGCGACAAGCTCGCGTCGGTGCCAACGGTTGGCCTGACGCTAGACTGGCATTTTGCGCCTGCCGCTGAACTTATCACCGCATTGTCGCCCCTGTTGAATGAATTGGTAGAGGGCGACAAGCAAAAATTCCAGGTGAGCCGTCTCGATGCGTTCTCGGTGATATTGCAGACGGATTCCGGTTTTCAGTATGCAGTGGAACCTTCCAAAGTAGTTGTATCTTTTCAGCACCGGATGCGCGCCAAGGCAGTGAGCGGAGGTGCGCCGATAATGGAAATGATTTCACAAGCTCAACCGTTCACGAACCTACTCACAGAAGTGATACGTCGGTTGGTAGAAGTCACTATCCGTATCCCTGGGCCACGTAATCGCAAGCTGACGCGCGTGGGAGTAGTTACTACGACGACAGTGGATATAGAGGACTCGCCACCGGGCGTTGTTCGCCTCATTAACTACATGGGCCGACCGTGGGGTGGAATTGGTCCTGGTTCATCATTCCAGATCGCTGGTGATGTCGGCAGCACGACTGGCTGGACGGATAGATGCATCCATACCTATGCTCTACCAGAACCACAAGACCAGATAGCGAGCGTGATGTTCGATTGGCAGCGTACGTTCAAAGCCGGGCACGCACTGCATAAGGACACCTTGCCCGAGATACTCAAGCGCAGCAGGGAAGACGCCGAGAAGTACTTCGAGGACTTAGCAGAGGGAAATCGGTTCGATGAAAACGGCAGCGTATAAACCGGTTGAGCAAGATGAATTCGACCTCTCGCCCAGCGAGACGTCTGCGGGGTCCCACACGGGTATAAAGTTCCCAGACTTTGGTGGCGGTGACGCCGCGCTAATCGCCGTCACGGCGAAATTGGCGGGGCGAATAAATGCTGCGTCTGTATCCGATCAGGAACACAAAGAATTGCTTCGCGAACGTCAAGCACTGTTGGATAAGAAGCTCGACGGTACAATCAACCGGCAGGAAGAAAACCGACTTGCCTATGTGCGATGGTCTCTCGATCGCATTGAGGATGCGAAGTACGGGCACAGTCTGGACAAGATTGATGATGCGGTCCAAATGTACCAACGATTTGTCGATCAACTGCACGACTTTCATCATCAGCTAGAAGGTGCGACGAAGCGGCGATGAGCGGTTCAGAAAACACAAACGGGGTCGAACCAGCATCCAAAACAACCGATGCCTCTCATCTAATCACGAGATCAAAGGTGCCAGCAGGTAGACCATATTCAGAGTACCGGGGGACTCTTCGGTGGGACTTTTTCTACTCGTGTGCCTATTGCACAATGACCGAAGCCGAAGCCCAAGCTATCCGTTTCGTAATAGACCATTACGAATCGCGTGCTGCGCGACCAGACCTGGAGGACGACTACAACAATTTGATGTATTCGTGCGACGAGTGTAACTCAAGAAAAGGAGATCGCTCCCCTCCTGCGGACGCGCGGGCAAGAGGTTATCGGTTCTTCCGACCGGACTACGACATTCATGAGGACCACTTCGAACTTGCAGGACAGAGAATTGAATCAAAGAGCAATACTGGATACTATTCGATAGAAGCACTCGACCTTAACAGGTGGTCGCTTCGGAGATTGCGCGAGATACGGCAGAAGCTATTGGATAACCTTCGGGCTGCCGAGGCCGGAATACTGGCTTTGCGAAAGTTTCCGATCGACCGCTTGCCACCAACCGTTAGGGGGCGCGTTCCGCTGGTAATCAGGCAGGCTGAGGCCACGCAGGTTAGAATTATGGACCAAGTTGACGATTTGTTGCGAGAATATGCGCGTTCACCGCTGATTGATGACGACCTTGACCCCGGTGCCGACGCAAGAGCCCGCAAACGCTCGGAAGCTTTGAAGAACATTGAGGCAATTTATCCTGGCGTCTGGCGCGGCAGACATACGGCAAGGTAATGCCAGTGACCCTACCAAGTCCCGATCTCGATCTATGCCCTAGCCGAGTAGTGGGTCGGAACCGTGACAAGGATCGGGGATCGCGAATTTCCTATTCTTTTGGCGCAATTCACCTTTGTCTCTATTGAACCGATTCCATTACGGATTATTTTGCATCACGCTTCCACACTTCTCGTCAGTCGATCGCGTCTGTCTAGCTGTGATCACGCTAATTACCAGCATCCATAATTACATCTGACGCGCTCATGGTTGAGGTCTCGCCCGCACAGCTTTATCCCGCCGAGTATCCTAGATATGACCTCGAACAAAACTTTTGTTGCCTCGGTCCATTCTGAGGCCGGGGGATCGAGCGGTGAGGCCAGCGTTACGAGTGCGCTTCCGCTTCGAGGAAGACAAAGGAAAATTGGAAAATTCAATTCGGCGTCACGCATGAGCATCGTGATCTCCGACGCCAGACCGGGGAGCGATTGCCGAATTAACTCGCGCCGAGCTTCAACTGAGAGTTTGGGATGCGGTCCGTAATCCTCATCGTTCGTTGATGCACGGTTCTCTTGCGCGATATCCATGATTCTTCCTCCTGTTGTATGGAGGTATTTATCGAGCGAAACTGGCCGATGCCTCACGCCGAGGGCGGAACGAAAAGGCAAGCCTCGCCTTATCATTGCGAGGGCGCGTTACAATCGTCATCCGCCGGGATCGCGTTGAGGCATGATGGTGATACGCAGCGGTTCGACGCCGCGCCGGTGCCGCGCAAGATCGGCGGCATCGTCGGGAGTCATCGCCATCGTTGGTGCCTCTTGCTCCAGGCTCTTGACGACGACCTGGAGCCATCGTCGGCGCAGGACATCCAGCACGTCCTGCCGATCCACGCCGTCGTGCGAGATCAGCACCAGTGCCGTGCCGTCGCCACCGGACATGCCAGCGAAGCACACGTCACGCCATCGCGTCCTGTGCCGGGCGGTCCTGTCCCGGACATCGCGCAGACTGCGCCGCAGCCGCCGGACGCCATCGCATAGGCCCGCCGTCGATTGTACCGGGATGATGACAAGGCTCGACGTTGTTCCCGCCGACCAGTTGCAGATGCCAGACCACCAGCGAAGCATTATCGGCGGACGACACCATGCACATCCAGCAGATCGGCAGGTGCGCGGCCAACCATCGCCGGTGTGTCGTTCGTGGCGCGTTGTCGTGCGGCAATGGTCGCTTTGCTACTTAGCCTCGTGACGATCATTATACGGCGCCCCAAGAATAGTCTTGAATTCACCGTGCGGTGAGCTTTCATAGCAGAATTCAATACTTTGAATTCGTTCATCAGGTCCATGATACAAGATAGTCCCTATGAAATAGATATTCATGGCGGATTGCACTGGGATACCCATCGGAGGCGGATTGAGGGCGGCCCTTCCCAATATCCAGTACTCAGAAGTAGTCTCTTTCTCTCCCACAACGAATGGAACGATATAAGCGGTTGATTCAACTCGTGTAGGTGGGGCATCGGTCACTTCCAGATTTGTCCTTACGGCATGCTGGCGGGAACGAAAGATGACAGAACCGGTATTGCCCCTTGGTGCTCTGGCCCATTGATCTTTGAACGTCTGCAACTCACTTCGCGATGGAAAATCAACGATGCCAGACTCCTTGATCACTGTTGCCGGCCCAACCTCAGAAATCTTGTTTCTAGGCCCAGGGCTAGGAAATATAGCTCCCTTTATCGAGAGAACGATAGCTGGCGCCTTTCCATAATTTGTAAGCGAAAATACGACGCTGAGCCCGTCGTCACCATTAGTCCATGCGAATTGATTGTGTCGCGAATAAGTTACAAACAACCATGGTCTGTCAAGAGCGGCCAGCGCGGTTTTAGCGACCGTCTCAGAATGTTTAACACTGGTATTCATAGTTCCTAATTGACGCCAAAACATCCGCAACTGGCCCAGGAGGATTGCGGCGGTTATAGCAGTGACGAAAACGAGGTACACCGTGAAATCAGCGAGTCTATCCGTTGCATGGACCAAAGCACCAGTGGCAATTACGAGTTTGTCGGTCGCTATGGCCGTACGGTCAGCGGCATCCGCAGATTTCCTGTCTATGTCAAATTGTTGTTTCTCCTTCTCATGCTCTGCCCGTGCTGCGTCATCATCTGGTTTGGATGGAGCCATCTGTATGATGATAGGTGGTGGCAGGGGGGTAGCCTGTTGATTGCCGCCTGTGCTGGTTTTGCGACGGTTTATGGTTGGGCGGCTTTTTGTGGTCCCGTCGAGATTTAAGGAATGGCTTGGCGCCTGTTGTGGTTGCGCCCAAACAGGACCCACGCTCATCAATAGACCAACAACTATCAAGCGCACCAATGGCCTCACCGGCGTAACTCCCCCGCAGGCTACGATTTTGGCTGACAGGTCCGAGAGCCTCAACCCCTAGAGCGGTCAGACAGGCGACGACGAAGGTCGCCGCAAAGGTGCCGATCGTGCCAAGCTGTCCGGTAACTTCCTGTCCAGGCTGAGCACCCTGGCCACGGACTCGGTTATGGGTCATCTGTGGCTCGCCCGGAACTATCGCCCTCGACTCGAAGGCGGCACGAGAAAGCAAGGCTTGCTTCCTTGTTCCACCCTCGGCGCAGACTGTTGCGGATCGGCAGTAAGTCCGTAATACGGACTCCTTGCGTGTGCGAACCCAGCAATGCTGGCTTGGGTCGGGCATCTTGAGGCTGAGTAGCGATCCGTCTGTCGCGTCTCTTGGCTGCCACTGCTAGTGGGTTTGCGGGTTGACCACCCCGACCATCCTGGCGTGTACCGTGGTGAGCCCAGCGAAGAGATTAGACGGCGGCTCGGTGTCGGGGTGGGGAGCCGTGGCGTCGTGGCAAGTTCGTTCTCACTCACAGTCCTTGAATTTACGTTGCTGACACTCCCGCGCCAGCTTTTGCGCTTCTGCGATCTGCTGCGGTGTCATCCTTGTAGCAATTACCTCACGACTCTTTTCTCCATCGACATCACCCGAGGCACCACTAAGATTAAACCACATGTGTGCATAAACATAGTTCTGTGCGACACTTTGCCCGTTGGCATACATCACGCCGAGATTGAATTGTGCAGTCTCGATTCCCTGTGATGCTGCCAGTCGATACCACTTGACCGCTTCCGCCTCGTTTTTAGGGATACCTTTACCAATGGAATACATCAGACCAACAGAGGATTGTGCCTTGGGGTCGCCCTGCTCCGCTGCTCGTAGATACCACCCGATTGCCCTTCCATAGTCCTGAGTGACACCTCGCCCTTCGTAATACATTCTACCGAGGTTGAATTGCGCCTGTTCATCACCTTTGTCCGCAGCTAATTGGAACCATCTAGCCGCTTCCGGGTAGTTGTGCATTGTGCTCTTTTCATCATTATATAACACACCCAGATTGAATTGTGCCGGTTCATTTCCTTGCGCTGCCGCAAGGCGATACCACTTGACTGCTTCCGTCAGAGCCAGTGCGACACCGCGCCCGTTGGCATATAGGACGCCAATATTGCATTGTGCTGACGCATTCCCCTGCGCTGCCGCTAGCCGGTACCACTTCATTGCTTCCGCATAGTCCTGTGGGACACCTTGACCGTTGCCGTACATAACGCCGAGGTTTGTTTCTGCCGTCGGCTCACCCTGTGTCGCCGCCAGTCGAAACGCTTTGATCGCTTCGGCATAGTCTCCACGGTTGTACGCTCTATCTCCGTCTTCGAGCGGGCTCGCCAAGACCGAACCAGCGCTCAGCAGCAGAGCGGTCATTACCGTCAGCAGCAGCCTGCTCATTCGCGCATTTCCTAGACGGTCATCACCGTCCCCGGCTGTACCGTGTCAATCATTGTAGCACTGTCTGACACCGTTCAGAAATCCCCCTCGCTGACCGTCGCTGAAAGCTCGCCTTCCACCACCGCCAGATCGCTCATAGCCCTGATCCGCCTGGATGGTGGCCGGGCGCGGCGTGGATTTGGCCATTCCGACGGGTGTTGGCGACGCTGCCCGACCGTCGCCTACCCTCGATGTCCGCCCCGTCTCTCCCGATGCGCCGAACCGCCGAGGAACATCCGGGGTACCGTCTGGGACCGCAGCGATCCAACCGGCAGGCCGATCTTGCAGCCAGCGCACCCGATCCAGGTCGCCTGTCGCATCCAGTGGTGCCGTCTGACCCCTGGCCGCAGAAAATTGCTCACCACGACCCTGCCAAGCCGTCTGGCGGCATCCTGTCCAGGCTGACCACCCTAAACAGCCGCGAGCCGGCCATGCACCCATACAGTTACCTGCGAAGGGCAGTGGTCGTGTTCCAATGCCCCCGCTGCAATCGCCATGATGGGCCGCAGGCCGATAGCGGGTGGATACGGACCGCCCCCCGACCAGCGGTTAAATTGCGTCCACGTACGTGCGGACTTCCCACTGTTGTGTGACTGCAAGTGAGGTAACTCGGTTGCTACTCGCAGCCATTGAAGTTGCCCTGCCGACATTCCCACGCCAATTTTTGCGCTTCGGCTATTTGCTGGGGTGTCATCCTCGTAGCAACAAAATCACGAAGCTTCACTCCATCGGCAAAGCCGGATGCACCGGCAAGGTTGGACCACATGTGCGCACGAACATAGTCCTGCGTGACGCCTTGCCCGAGAGCATACATCCTGCCGAGATTAAATTGGGCCTCGACAACCCCCTGCGCTGCTGCCAGTCGAAACCACTTCGCAGCTTCTACATAGCTCTGATCCACGCCTTGCCCGTCGAGATACATCAAGCCAAGATTGGCTTGCGCACCAGAAAGGCCTTGTGCTGCTGCTAGTCGAAACCATTTACCTGCTTCTGCATAGTCCGGCACAACACCTTCTCCGCTGGCATACATCGCGCCGAGATCGGATTGCGCAGCGGCAAGCCCCTGTGCTGCCGCTAGTCGATTCCACCTGATAGATTCCGCGTAGTCCTGCTTGACGCCATTGCCCTTAAAGTACATTAGGCCAAGATTATGTTGTGCATACGCATTACCCTGCGCTGCTGCTAGTCGAAACCACGTGACTGCATCTGAGTAATCCCGCGTGACGCCATGCCCGATTGCGTAGGCCATACCGAGTTGAAGTTGCGCAGTTGCTTCTCCCTGTGCTGCCGCTAGTCGATACCACTTGACTGCTTCTACGTAGTCCTGCGCGACGCCGTCGCCGGACTCGTACGCCATCCCGAGACGGGTTTCCCCTCGCGCATCACCCTGTGCTGCAAGTGATCGCAGTATTCGCAACTGAGTCGCGTAGTCACCACGCAGATAAGCAGCAGCGGCATCTTTGACTGAGTCCGATTGACATCGCTGCCAAGTCTTTTGGGCCTCGCTCTGCTCAGCGGTACCGAAGCACCACCCCCGCGAATTAAGCCGCAAAACAAGTTTGTCTCGCTCGTCGCAGGATGTTTTCGTCGCTGCGTCGTCAGGTGTAATGCTGCCTTGGCATCGGTCGCTAAGCTCGCCCCATTTGTTGATTAGGTCGCTAATATCCGGCAGGACAGCCACGGCTGGCGACGACGCTGCCGCGATACACCCCAGCAAAGCCAGGACAAAGTATTTCGTCTTATTGACAGATCGCATTTGACCTTCCGTGGTTAGGAAAGTGCTTTGATCGCACTCCAACCGATTGGCGGCAAAAGCTCACAAAGCTCAAGCTGCTGCTCACGAGATAGGTTGTCCCATGTTTCTGTCCTCAACGAAACTAGACAAGGTGTGCCATTCGGCATCTCTGGCTCTTGAAAACGGCTGCTTAGCGTGTTCGCCTTCTGTCGAAGGGTCACAACCACGTCGTTCCAAAGGTGATCGCTGAGGGCAGCCCACACGAGACATCCGACCATGCAGGGCATCTCCGGCACTGTCCCACGGATCACTGATAGATCAAATGAGATACCCACAGGAACGGAGGCGGGAGTTGTACTCGCGGGGCTGCCCGCTGTTCCGGGTAAGCCACATTCGTAAGAGAAAAGTCGCTGGCGACTAATCTCAAGGTGCCAGCTTGAGTCAATGTTCCCCCCCGAACCAGACCAGACCACTGAGTCCAAGCGGGCTAATACATTGTCTGGAATGGAAGATCGTGGGTGTTCCATGGCCGCAGGCGGCGGGTGGACATCAATCACATGCAGTGGTGTGTTGGGCTGCACAGTGCGTCCCTCCGGAAGGTCGATACTGAGGCATCGCCATCAAGGGAGACAAGTTTAGATGCTGAAGCAGTCCTAGGCAATGCCACAATCGACACCGGTTCAGAAATCCCCCTCGCTGACCATCGCCGAAAGCTGATCTACGACCGTGGTTTCCAGCGTCCTGCCGACCGTATCACGATCGGTTGTAGCCCTGATCCGTCTTATGGTGGCCGGGCGCGGGATCACGGTTGAAGGCGAGCTTTCGGCGACGGCGAGGGCCGTTTCTGAACGGCTCGGATCGGTACGACCATCCTGATCATGCGACGGTCAGTTGGCCGAAATCTGGTGCCGCATCGCTCCTGTGTCCGTGGCTTCAAGGTCGGCATGTAGTCATGCGTAAAGCGTTCGAGAGCTTCCTTGTAGGTGCTCCGAGGGCGGCCTCCACGGTCAAGCCGACGATGCTCATCGAGAAGCTGGGCGAGGAACTGTTGGGCCGTGGCCTTGGAGGTGGTGTGGGCGGATCTCCTTATTTGGAAAGCAAAAACACCCCCGCTTCGTCAGCGTCAAAATGATCCCACGTTATGTCTGATCCCCGTCCAGGTTTCACCCACTTGCAATAGCCGCTTGAACGCAACAATGTTCCCATCGCATTTTTTGAATCGAACGCAACTCCCACTAGAATCTTCGTAAATCCGTTTCTTCCTAAGAAGTCGTCAACATCTTTATATTCGTCTTCCATTTTCTTTCTTGCTTTCATTGGATTATATGCTTCGAGCTTTCCAAGAAGTTGAGAAATCGTTGCGTATCCACCTCCATCTTGGCATTTATGAAATCTTCTCGATTGTAGACCTGCGGTGTTTCAATGTAATTATAGTTGGCTCGTTGATAGCTCGTTGAAGACTTGAGCATCTCCTTGATACGTTCCTCACAAAGCCGAACCGGCATCGGAATCGAGCCAACCGTCCACCACCAAAAGACGGCTCCTCCTCCGGCACCGACAGCAGCAAGTAGCAGGAGACAGACCACAATTGGGGATTTCATCCGTATTCACCTATATCCCAAATTGGCTCCAAGCAATTACGATAACGTGCGCTTGTACTGGTGGGCCACGCCGTACTCTTGACCATATAGGCACCGACCGCCAGCATTTTAGCTGAGATCGCCTTTGACGGATCGGACAGTCACCTACAAAAAGCTTGCCGTCACAAGGATCGGCCTATAGAGCGGGTAGGACTTGGTAAGCGGCTTACCGTTGCCTTCCGAGATCAGGTCAGTGATCGCTATCTGATCCTGCTTAGCGAGCTTGTGAAGGTTGCTAACCTCCCAAAAGAAATCCCAGTCGTCGGTATCCGATATCGTGGCCGATGGGCGCACGTCAGGATTGGGATGCCGCCCAGCAACAGCCTGCACAGTTCCCAAGTACAAGCTGCGGAAATTGACATAACCGACGGATGGACAAAGCTCATCCGGGTCGTCTTTCCGCCCAGTTGGGCAGATCAGCACCGGAATGCCCTTGCCATATTCAGTAGTCGCTTTGTCGAACACGTTCCACACTTTACTTCCGAACGCTACCCGGCCAGCCGTGACGCACGTCTCGATTGCCGACTTGAGAATGCTGGCGGGGACGGGTGCGAGGACGGCAATGCCCATGTGTGCCTCCGTGAAACAGTATCGGATTTCAGAAAACGGCCCGTCGTCTCGGCTGCATCGATCTGACGGCTACCGTAGCACCGGCTATTCCGTCATACAAACATTTTGCGGGCCGAGAATCACCCAGGTTCCGCAGCCGAGGATCGGATCATCCGACCCTGTTCAGCAATACTTCTCGCTGACCGTCGTTGAAAGCTGGCTTTTAACCGTGGTTTTCGCCGGTCTGCCGACCGTATCCAGAACCATCTGTTTTCGGATACAGGTGGGGCCTGTGACCGGGCTGACCACCCTGACCGGGGTGACCGGCTGGTGGTCAGGGTGGTCGCCCTGGCCGAGTCGATGCCGGAGGGTCGCCACTGGCTGTGGCCATCCTGCCGGGGGGAGACCCCGGAGGGCTGCCTCTGGCATGGGGTGCGCTCACCGGTGACGGGACTGATCCCGCATAATGCCGGTATGAGCGTTTGACCGGTCAAGCATGGTGCTGCACGCGGGCTTGCAGCGCATGGACCACTCCGCTACAATCGCCACCATATCGACCAAGTCATATCTACCAAGCAATATCTACCAAGTCATTTCGAGATAGCGATGCGCGGGCCGTGGCAACACGCACCGCAGCACGCCTCCGGCAGCGTAGTCTAATCGCCGGATTTTCTAAGCCAATTGGGCCTTTGCCGTGCCGTGCCTACCAGCACCAGATGATCTGCGTGCTGCGATCTGCAACCCGCGTGATCCGGGTCGCCGGAATCGCGCGCAACCGTCGAAAGGGAAGTCATGCCTGCTATACGACAGGTGGACATTGCCACCCTGCACACCCTCGCGCGAGATGCACTCGCAATAGCCCGCAAGCATCCGAAGCCGATGAAGGCAGGCCGCCCCCTTGCTCATGGCTGGATGGAAGTGAGTAGCGAGGACGACATCCACGAGTTCCGAACGAAGCTTGAAGACGACTGCGACCGCTTCCACGAGACCTGGGTGTTCGGTGTGGCGATGGCAATCATTGCCCTACTGCTCCTTGCGCTGGCCTTGGGAGCTATTCACGAGTTCTGGCTCAAGTGGAATACGGGCAAAGCAGCGGGCTTTGTGGTGAGCAACGGTAAAAACGCGGGGCGGCGGTTTGAGGTGGTCTTCAACAAGCCGGAGCGCCGATTCGATTTCTATGATCGTACAGTCCGTCCGAAGCAGATGGTTCACTCAGTCCGACAAATGGAAGCGGGAGGCGCATTGGTGGATTGGCTGTCAAGGCTGACCGAGCAGGTCATTCCGATCTCCTGATGGCGACGACCAGGACGACCATCATGACCACCCTGACCGATGGCGCGGTCAGGGTGGTCAGCCCGGACAGGGAGCCGCTCATTCAGCCCACCGGCGGCCTGACCCGGTGATGGTCAGAGTGGACATCCTCGATCCGCCAATTTCGTTGACAGATAAGAACTTCGTGCAAGTCTGGCTGTATGCCTGCAACCACACGCCGTGCCGCTCTGTATGTCCGTGTCTCGACCAGCGACAAGGGCCAGACCGTCGAGAACCAGCTACAGCCGCTACAGGACGCCGCTGGACGGCTCGGATGGACGGTCGTGGCGATCTATCGGGATGAAGGTATCTCCGGCGCCAAGAGCCGCGACAAGCGGCCAGGGCTGGATGCGCTGCTCCGTGGTGTTGCCCGGCGTGAGTTCGATCTGGTGGCAGCGTGGTCGGTGTGCCGCCTGGGTCGATCTCTGCCCGACCTGATCTCGCTGTTGGGCGAGCTACAAGCCCGCGACATCGACCTGTATTTGCACCAGCAAGCTGTCGATACCTCGACCCCATCCGGCAGGATGTTGTTCGGGATGCTGTCGGTGTTCAGCGAGTTCGAGCGCGCCATGATCAGGGATCGAGTGCTCGCCGGGTTGCACCGTGCCCGTCACGTTGAGGGTAAGCGGCTGGGCAGGCCGCCGATCTCGGCCATCAAGATCGACCGTGTGCGCCGTGCGCTCGATGAAGGCCGTGGCATTCGCGATGCAGCGCGGCTGTTAAAGGTCTCGGCGGCCAGGGTCAGCGAGATTCAGGCGGATGTCGTCGGCTTCGGCAAGTCTGCATCCTTGTTCGTTTCACCGATGGTGGCTGTTGTTCAGCCTTGTATCATACCGCCCAAGCAGCACGTTCTCGACCGCAAGGTAGTCGTTGTACGTGCCGAAGTCCGTGGTGACCATCGGACCAACCCGCGCGTACAAGGTGCCGATGCCATACTGAGCAAAGCATTCGCGCCAGATCACTGTCTCGCGCTGATTTTGCGGTGGGCATTTGCCGTTCAGGAAGTTGGTTAGATACCTATCGGTTTGGCGACAACGCGCTTGCAGCTTGCCCTTCGATGATCCGATTCGCTCGATGATGTCGTTGAACACGATGGCGTAGATGGTGCATTCCCAGTCCGCCGCTTCTGGCACCTCTATCGTTGTGCGCACGGCTATCGGGTTCAGCAACTCCATCCGTGCAACCCGTTGCATTCCATACTTCGCCAAGTCAGCGATATGTGAACCTCTGGTACTGGCTTCCGTCGCTGTTGGCATCGTCAGTCTCCCTACAAGCGTTCCATCGTCCTTACGATGGCACTCTCCATTTCATCGGCTGCGGCCAGAAACGCGGCGTCAACGCAATGGACGTACCTGCCGGCAGTGAGCAATGGCGCTGCTGTCGGGTTCGGCATCGGCCCGTTCCTTTGGTTGTTACGCCGCCCGCCGCTCACCGCCACCATTGGCACCCAGCACCCGATACACGCTGGCCCGCCCGATCCCAAGCCGGACGGCGATCTCCGTCGGCTTCACGCCAGCCTCATGGAGCCGGATGATCTCCACAGCCCGCCGCCTAGCAGTCGGCGCACGACCCTTGTACTTCCCCTGCTGTTGCGCTTTGGCGATCCCTTCGCGTTGCCGCTCCAGCATCGTCTCACGCTCAGCCTGACCGACCGCGCCGATGACGGCGAGCATCAACCGGCCCATCGCCGTGCTGGTGTCGAGCGGCTGGCTGCCTGACATCGACGGAACCCTCAGCGACACCTTCTTGGCTTCCAGGCGGGCGACGATGTTAATCAGATCACTGACCGAGCGGGCTAGCCGTTGGTTACGCTTCGTCGCTTGACGGCTTCATCTCGCAATCGATATTGCTGGCTTCCCACTAGGATCAGGAGTCGCTCAACATGGCAAGGTCCGCAGC
>Ga0265338_10007811_pt1 | contig 13152 bp, 10 predicted proteins | sample 42126metaG_FD_193579 | JGI IMG/M metagenome (GOLD analysis project Ga0265338, IMG submission 193579) | Rhizosphere microbial communities from Carex aquatilis grown in University of Washington, Seatle, WA, United States - 4-21-26 metaG | ecosystem: Host-associated > Plants > Roots > Rhizosphere... | reverse complement strand
CATCGGCGCCGCTGCAGAAGCTTGCGCCGATGTTCGAACAGTCCAGCGGCAACAGGCTCGTCATCAGTCCGGGCTCCTCGGGCCAGCTCTACACGCAGATCAAACAGGGCGCGCCATTCGATGTGTTCCTGTCGGCGGACACGGATAAGCCACGGCAACTCGAAAGCGAGGGCCTGACCATTCCGGACAGCCGCTTCATATATGCCGTGGGCTCGCTGGTGCTGTGGAGCCCCAAACCTGGGCTGGTCGATGGCGATGGCAAGGTCCTGAAGGCACAGAGTTACCACTTCCTCGGGGTCGCCAATCCGCAGACGGCGCCCTATGGCACGGCCGCACAGCAGGTGCTGACAAAGCTTGGTCTGTGGGACCGGCTCAACCAGGAACATCGCATCGTGATCGGCGAGAACATTACGCAGACCTGGCAGTTCGCCGCCACCGGCAACGCCGATCTGGCCTTCGTCGCGCTGTCGCAGGTGCTCGGGGAGGACGGCCGCATCACCGGCTCATCCTGGCGTGTGCCGCAATCGATGTACGATCCGATCGAACAGGGCGCGGTCATCATCGCCAGCACGCACGAGGATACCGCCGCGACCGCGTTTGTGACCTGGCTGCGCACCGATCCGGCTGCATTGGCAGCGATTCGCGCGGCAGGTTATCGCACCGCGAACTGATACGCCCACATGGGCAGCGTCGATCTGATCGCGTTGTGGCTGTCGCTGCGGCTTGCCACGCTGACAACGACGCTGCTGCTGCTGCTGAGCGCGCCGCTGGCCTGGTGGCTGGCGATGGGCGCCTCGCGCATCCGCACCGTCGTCGATGCGCTGGTCTCGCTGCCACTGGTCTTGCCACCGACCGTGCTGGGTTTCTACCTGCTGCTGCTGCTGGCGCCGGGCGGCGCCATTGGCAGCGCCTTCCGCGCGCTGGGTCTGCCGGCACCCGCGTTCACCTTTGCCGGGCTCGTCATTGGCTCGATGCTTTACTCGCTGCCCTTTGCCGTGCAACCGCTGCGAGACGCATTCCAGGGTATCGGCGCGCGGCCCCTGGAAGTGGCCGCAACATTGCGCGCCTCGCCCTGGGATCGGTTCGCATCGGTCGCGCTGCCGCTGTCGATGCGCGGCATTCTGACCGCGACGGTGCTGTGCTTTGCGCACACGCTCGGTGAGTTTGGCGTGGTGCTCATGATCGGCGGCAACATTCCGGGCCGCACCCAGACCGCCTCCATCGCCCTGTTCAATCACGCGGAAGCCCTCGAATACGGTGCCGCCTACCACCTGTCGCTGGTGCTGCTGGCGCTGTGCTTCCTGCTGCTGCTCACTGTCTACGGCACGAACCGTCGGCTGCGGACCACAGGTGCGCTGCTGTGACGCTGGCGCTGCGCGTGGCACTCACGCGGCCGCAGTTTTCGCTCGAGGTCGAGTGCGAGGTGCCGACACGTGGCATTACGGGCCTGTTTGGCCGCTCGGGCAGCGGCAAGACCACGCTGCTGCGATGCATCGCCGGGCTCGAGCGCCGCGCACAGGCGCAAATTGCCTTCGACGAGGAGATCTGGCAGGACGCGGATCATTTTGTGCCGGCGCACCGACGCCGCATCGGCTATGTCTTTCAGGAGTCGAGCCTGTTTGCCCATCTGGACGTGCGCGGCAATCTGGAGTTCGGCCTGCGGCGCGTGCCGCCCTCGGAACGTCGCCTGTCCTTCGATGAGGCGGTGACACTGCTGGACCTTGCGGCACTGCTGCCGCAGCGTGCGCCGCAACTGTCGGGAGGCGAACGCCAGCGCGTTGCCATCGGCCGCGCGCTGCTGATGAGCCCCCGGCTGCTGCTGATGGATGAACCGGTGTCGAATCTCGATCAGAGCAGCAAGGCCGAGATCCTGCCGCACCTGGAACGGTTGCGGGACATCTCGATCATGCCGATTCTCTACGTCAGTCATGCACTCGGCGAGATCATGCGCCTGGCCGATCATCTGCTGCTGCTCGAGGCAGGCCGGGTCCGTGCCGCCGGACCTGTGCAGGAAATGCTCGCGCGCAGCGATCTGCCGCTGGGTCGCTACGAAGACGGCGGGTCGGTCTTCGATGCGATCGTGGAAGAACACGATGATCGCTATCATCTGACCTATGTCCGGATTGGCGCAGGCCGGCTGGCCGTGGCGCGCAGTACCCTGAGTGTAGGACGGCGCCTACGCGTCCGAATCGATGCCCGCGACGTCAGCCTGGCGCTCAGGGCTCCGGAATTGACCAGCATCCTCAATATCCTGCCGGCGCGCATCGTGGATTTCAGTGATGCTGAGGATCCAGCGCAAACCGTGGTTCGGCTCGACGCCGGCGGCGACCCCCTGCTGGCCCGGATCACGCGCCGGTCGGCGGCGGAACTCAATCTCGCCCCCGGGACGCAGCTCTTTGCCCAGGTAAAGGGCGTGGCGCTGATGGGCCAGTAGCGGCCGGCGAGGGAATTGGTACACTATTTTTGACTGCGTGGAGGACGCGCGGACAGCTTTGCATGGGAGGCAATGTGGCAAAGGCGCTGACGGCAGCGGCTGCTTTGACTGCCCTGGCGGTTTTCCGCGCAGGCCGGGTAGTTCTCGGAGTTTTCGGTTTATGGCAGCTGCTGGGCCCCGTCTGTGCGGTTGCCGGACTGGCCGCGCTCGTTCTGCTGCGTTTCACAATTCCCATTCGCATCGGCGTAGTACTGGCCGCCGCGTATCTGTGGGAACTGCCCTGGATAGTGGCACTGCTGCTGGCGGCTCCCCGCATCCCGCTGATGCTGCCCGGGCTGATCTCGACGGCGTTGGCCCGCGTGCGCCACCGGCGCCCAATCTGGCGCAGCTTCGACGGCGCCAGCGTCTGAGGACATCGGCGTGCTGCGCTACTGCATCCCTCGCGTTCGCAATCGTGGGCATGGACTCGGTAATGAACTGGTCCCCTGGGCGCGCGCCTTTCTGGCATCGCAGATACTCGATGCCCAACTGTTGCCACCCGCGTTTGGACTGAACCGCCGCGGCTACTGGCGGCATTTTCGCACCGGGCCCGATGACTGGATCTACCATCGGGCCATGCAGCGCCTGCTGCCCGTCGTCAAATTCAGCGAGAGCGACTATCTCGCGCACGGCGGGGGCAATGCCGTTGAGGCGCTGCGCAGTTTTGCCGCGGCCCATGAGCTGCATCGACGGCACATCTTTGCGCTGGTGACCGAAGGGATGTGGGGCGGCTACAGCCATGTGCAGGACGCGCGCGAATTCATGCGTGCCACCCTCTATCAAAGCCGCTATGCGGCACGCAATCTGCTGCGGCTCCAGCAGCGCGTCGATCCGAACAAGGTGCTGGTCGGCATGCACGTGCGTCTGGGCGATTTTGCGGCGCCCGCAAGACTGGCCGACTATCAACGCTCGCCCAACACTTCGCTGCCGATCGGGTGGTTTGCCAATATCGCCGATCACCTGAAGCAGGCCTTCGCCGACGACTGGCAACTACTGCTGGTCAGCGATGGCGGGCCCGAAGAGCTGCAACCGCTGCCGAGCCGTTATCCCTGCATCGTCACGGGCGACATTCCGAACGGCGACTGTTCCGATGCGCTGGCGCTGTCGCAAGCGGACCTGTTGATCTGCTCGGCGTCGAGCTATAGCTCGCTGGCGGCGACCTTGTCGGAATCACCGTATGTGTGGTTCGCCGGCAATCTGCACGAACATCCGGAAGGCTGCTACTCGATGCACGGCGAATCAAAGTCGCCATCGAGCAACCTCCGCACCAGAGGCGCGATTGCGCATTTCCTGGGCGGCTCGCAATCAGCCGTCCCGCGTGGCGCGGCGGTGGGCGCCGATGGCAAGGTTCCCATGGCGACGCTCGAAGCAGCCGTCAAGCGCCGCGATTGGCGGCGATGGGAGACGGACCTGGTGCGCGGCGGCGTGACACCAATGCCGGTCAACGCGGAATCGCAGGTGCGGCGCTTGAGCCGATGACCCCGAATCGGCGCCGCGGCGCCCCACTGCCCTGCCGCGGATCTCATGCGCAATCCGCGATCCAAAATACTGTTTTGACATTGGACGCGACGCCGCGCGCAACTTAGCGTTGAGGCATGAAGCACAATGCGAAAATCCCGGGTGCGCGCGCGTGGATCAGCGGCGTGCTGCTGTTGCTGACCGGCGCTGCTGCGGCTGCAGCTTCAGACAGTTCGAACAGCAATGCAGCCTCGATTGCCGGCCTGTGGGATGCGACGGTCGGCTACGGCGATATCCAGGTACCGTTCGAGTTCGGCATCGCGCAGACGGCCAGCGGCGTCAGCGGCTGGTTTTTCAATGGCGACGAGCACGTCACTTCCGACAGCGGACAGTTCGAGTCCGGACACCTGGTGCTCGACTTTCCCTCGTATGGACGGCGCATCGATGCCCAGCTCGGCGCCGACGGCGCGCTCAGCGGCAGCTACGGGCCGGCCGCCGCCGGATCAACCTTGCGCACCTATCCTTTTGCGGCACGACGTGCGGCGGCGACGCACAACGTAGCGCGCATCAGGGCACCGTCGATAGAGGGCCTGTGGATCGTGCCCGCCGAGGGCGGCAAGAGCGGTGAGAAATCATGGCGGTTCATCGTTCACCAGACAGGCGCGATGATTCGAGCCGCGATTCTGCGCGTCGATGGGGATACCGGCGCGCTCACGGGCCATTGGCAGGACGGCAGCTTCGTACTCAGCCATTTCGACGGCGCGCGGCCGCTGCTGCTCGAGGTGGCGCCGGCCCCCGAGAACACGCTGAGCATCGTGCTGCGAAACTCGAACGGCACTAACGCCAGGCTCACCGGCTACCGCGCCTCGGATGCCAAGGCCCGCGGCGTGCCCGAAGCAGCCGACCCTGAGGCGCACACTCGCATCAAGGATCCCAACGAGCCCTTCCAGTTCAGTTTTCCGGACCTTGCCGGCCACATCGTCTCCAACACCGACAGCCGCTTTGCGGGCAAGGTGCTGGTCATCGATGTGGCGGGGAGCTGGTGCCCGAACTGTCACGACGAGGCACCCTTCCTGCAATCGCTGTATCGCAAGTACCACGGCCGCGGGCTCGAAATCGTGACGTTGAGTTTCGAGGAACCCGAGCAGTACGCGAATCCGGTACGCCTGCGCGCCTTCGTCAGGGATTTTGGCCTCGACTACACGGTGCTGCTGGCGGGCACGCTCGATGATATGCACGCGCGGTTGCCGCAGGCCGTGGACCTGGACGCATACCCCACCACTTTTTTCGTCGGACGCGATGGCCTGGTCAAGAGCATCCATGCCGGCTTTGCCGCCGCCGCCACCGGCAGTTTCAATACCAGGCTCAAACAGGAGTTCACGGCTACCATCGAGAAGCTGCTGGCGCGGAAGGCACCCCCTCCGCGCGTGGCATCGCTGCGATAACATGCCGCCGCGCCAGCCAGCCGGCCAGCCGCTGCGTCAGAAACGATCGCGAGACTCGAGATTCGCTTCCACCAGCGTGCGCGTTCGCCACGCGTCGCGCAGCGTGCCGGCGGAGAGCAGCGGCAATTGATCGCTTGCATGCGGCGAGCCGGGTTGTGAACTTGTGCCGTAGGACAACAGCACACGGGCGCGGGCTGGCGAATCGAAGCTGACGATCGCGGAGTAACTGCTGCCGAAATTCGCCGCGCGGGTTCCATTGGCCAGCGGCGCGTAGTCGACGGCGTTGAATACGCCCAGCCGTCCCGGTGCGCCGGTTGCCGGCAGATCGACCGAGCCACCCCTGAAACGCATGACCGATCCCCAGGGGACATCCAGCGCGCCATAGGTTGCAATCATGTCGCGCGCGGCTGCATTGAGTGCGGCGACAGCGGCCTTGGGATCGGCGAGGCCTGCTGGAGTCGTCAGGGGCTGGCGCAGATCGTAGGGGCGTGCAAAACCGGCAGCGGCATAGCCGCTGATTCCGCCCGGTCTGTCGCTCCAGTTCATGAACAGCAGCGCGCCCCGGCTGTCGGCGTTCATGCAGCGATCCCACTGCGCCAGCACGTCCCCCGCCTCGCGTGCCTGGCTGTCGCCATAGCGGCCGACGGCCTCGAGCAGATCCGGAAGCACACGGTCCGCGAGCTCCGAACGCGCCGACCACTTGTCGGCGATGAGCTCTTCGAAACTGAGCTTGCGATGCTCCTCGAGCATCCGAATCCCGCGTGCCATGCGAAGGCTCACCACATCGGCCGGGATCTCGCTGCTGTAGGGTGCCGGATCCAACGTCTCCGGCCATGCCGCATTCCAGGGCGGGTCGTTGGAATTGTGCACCGTGCCGCCTGGCGGATCGGTGACCTTGGGCAACTCGTCATAGCTCAGGTAGTCATTCCAGAGCGTCTTCGAGGTATTGCCGGGCACAACGCCCGACCAGAACTTCAGATCCCCGAATGCGTGCCGGGGCAGCAGCGCCATATAGAAATACTGGATGTGGCCATCGCGGTCGGCGTACATGTTGTTGAAGGTCGGTATCTGCATGCGTCGCAGCGCCGCCTCGTAGCCCGCGAAATCGTGGGCAATGTCCATGCGCCAGTACTGATCCAGGGATCCGGACCGATCGAGCCCGGCAATGCGCATCGCAATCGGGGCACCGTCGCGCTCTGCAACGATCGGGCCGTGGACCGTGCTGCGGACCGGGACAGTTTCAGTCGTGAAACTGCCATCGGGCTGTCGCACTTTGATGGACCCGGTGCGCGTCTGAAAGGCTTGCACGCGGCCATCGAACCGATAGCCCTCGTCCGCGCGCTCGATACGATAGAACGTCACCGCATTGGGCGCGTTCACGGTGTGCGTGAAGCCCAGGTAGTCGCTGAAGACGAATCGCAGCACCGGCAGGCCGACCTGTGTGGCACCGTACAGGTCGATTCCGGGCGCGGTGAGCTGAATTTCGTAGTAGGTCGACCAGCCCGGCGCCCAGGGCAGATGTGGGTTCATCAGCAGCATCGAATGCCCGCTGGCCGAGCGGCTCGGCGCGATCGCCCAGCCGTTGCTGCCAGAGTCGTCGCTGCTCGCCGCGATCGCAGCAGGTGTCTGCGACCGCTGCGCCACGTCCGCAGCCGCGTCGGCCGGCAATCGCTTGACGATGTCAGCCGGCGCGGCATACACGAATTCGAACAGACGATGCGCATGGGCGATGACATCCAGCGCCGACATCGGAAACACGCGCCGCGATGCCTCATCGAATGCATCGGGATGGGCGCGCTCGTAATCGTTCATGCCAGCGGCAAATGCTTCCAGGTTCCTGCGAAAACCCGGCTCCTGCTCGCCCAGCCAGCGGCGCGCGCGCGCCGGGACATCGTTGACGGCCATCCAACGATCATTCTCGACTTCGGCGGCTCCGTAGTATTCCGCGGCCCGCCCGCGGCTCTGCGCATAGAGTCTGGCTACGACATTGCCGTGGCTGCGCGCCTGGGCCCAGCCGAAGCCGTAGAACAGGTCGGGCACAGTCTTCGCGTATACGTGTGCGACACCGTAGCGGTCCCAGAGAATCTCGGAGCCGTGGGTGGGGTGGTAGGCAGGCGCGGCAAGGGTGAACGCAGGCGCTGCGGCGAGGACCAGCGCAGGCAGCCAACCGAACAGGCCGTGCGACAGAGCCATGCGACATCTCATGGCATATTTGGCTGGAGAGTTTATTGTCATCATGAAAACAGACTCTCCAGCCGAAGATGCCCACTGTGGCGTTCGCCTTTTTTCACGTCCTACTCCCTGAGCGCCTGCTCAAGATCTTCGATCAGCTCATCCGTTGCCTCGATACCCACCGACATCCGGATCAGCCGATCCGGGATCTTAAGCTTCTGACGCTGTTCGCTCGTCATGCCGGCGTGCGAACTGACCGCGGGCCGGATCAGCAGGGTCTCGACACCGCCGAGGCTGGCCGCGACAATCGGAATCTTTACGCGCCCCATGAACTGGCGCGCGCGTTCCGTAGTACCGTCGAGTTCGAAACTCAATACGCCGCCGTAGCCGGAGAATAGTTCGCGCGCGCGCTGATGATGCGGGTGACTCTCGAGCCCGGCGTAGTTGACGCGGGCCACCGCCGGGTGCGAGCTGAGGTATTTCGCGATCGCGAGCGCGCTGTGGTTCTGGTGCCGCACACGCAGCGCCAGCGTCTTGAGGCCACGGTAGAGCAGCGAGGCAGCGTGCGGGTCGAGCGTGCCGCCGAGGTGATTGAGCTTGTGGGTGATCTGCGCGATGTGCTCGCGGCTGCCGGCGACGGCGCCTGCGACAATGTCCGAGTGTCCGTTAAGATATTTGGTGGCGCTGTGCACCACCAGGTCGAAGCCGATGTCGATGGGATTGAAGTTGACCGGACTGGCGAAGGTGCTGTCGATGATCGACACGAGTTTGTGCGCGCGTGCGAAGGCCACTACCGCCGCAAGATCCGCGACATCGAGCAGCGGATTGGTCAGCGCCTCGACGTAGATGACGCGTGTGTTCGGACGCAGTGCGCCGGCCCATGTTCGCGGCGCAGCGCCGTCTATGAAACTGCGCTCGATGCCGAACTTTGGAAAGTCGTTCATCAAGAGATCGAGCGTACCGCCGTAGAGGCAATCCTGCGCCAGCACGTGATCGCCCGCGCTCAGCAAGGTCAGCAGCGTGGTCGAGATGGCGGCCATGCCGCTGCCCGCGACCAGCGCATCGGGCGCATGCTCGAGCGCGCTCAGCAATCGGTGGAGCGCCAGATGATTCGGTGTGTTATTGAGACGCAGGTAGCGCAGGTCATCGTAGCGGCTTTCCCCGGCGTACTCGAAGTTGGCCGATTGAAAGATCGGCATCGCCACGGCCCCTTCGATGCGTGGCTCCGGCGTGCCGGCATGCACGAGCTGGGTATCGATTCGCTTGTAGGTCTTCACCGTCCACTCCCCTTACGCGTTACCATTGTCGCAAAGATTCAATCGACATGAATCAACGCCGATGAGGTACCCGACATGAAATCACCGCAGCGGGCAGCGTACCGCAAGCTGCTCGGCGCCGCGCTATGCCTGGGGGCCGGCAGCGCGATGACGGCCACGCCGGCGCTGGCCGGCTACACGCCGATCACCGTCTCGATGGACGATCATGTCGTCACGCTGACAGGTCACGACCTGAGTATCGATCAGATCATCGAGGTTGCGCGCTGCGGAGCCAGGGTCGAGCTCAGCGGCGAGGCGCGTGCGCACGAGGCCGACAGCTTCGGCCTGCTGCTCGAGGCCTCGGCCGAGGGGATTCCGGTCTATTGGTTCAATCGCGGCGTCGGCCAGCAGCGCGAGACCGTGCTGTTCGAAGGCGACCCGATGTCGGCGAAGAACCGCCCGCTGATCGAAAAGACCCAGCTGCAGCGCTTCCGCGACGGTGCCGCCACCGGGGTCGGGCCGGAGATCGAGGCCGAGGAAATCGTGCGCGCCATGATGGTCGTGCGCGCCAACGAGATGATCTACAACGCGCCCAGTCCGCAGCTGGCGCAGATGCTGCTCGATTTGCTGAACCACCGCGTGACGCCGGTGGTGATGTCGCGCGGTACGCTCGGCGAGGGGGACCTGGCGCAGCTCAGCAATGTCGGCCAGACCATGGTCGGTGTTGGAGATGCCTACTTCGGTGGCGTGCGCATGAGCGCGGAGCAGGCACTCAGGCGTGCCGGGCTGGCCCCGCTCCGTCCTTTTGGCGCCGATGACAATGCGCTCACGAGCAGCAACGCATACGCCACCGGGCAGGCCGCGCTGCTGGTGCATGAGGCGCAGTCGGCGCTCGAGTGGGCCGATCTGATCTACGCGATGGACCTCAATGGCATGAACAGCAGCATCACGCCGCTCAGCCGCGGCGTGCAGCGCGATCGGCCGGATCGCTGGCTGAACTGGCATGCCGCACGCACGCTCGACATGCTCCGCGGCAGCTACCTGTTCGAAGCCGATCCGAACCGCGTCATCCAGGATCCTGAAAGTCTGCGCGCGTCCTCGATCCGCCAGGCTTCCGCCTGGGAGCAATGGTCTGCACTCAACGATGCGGTCGTGCTGCAGGCCAATTCCTCGGATCACAACCCGGCGGTCAGCGTTGGCCTGGGACCTGCGGATTCGTGGGAACTGGCCACGCCGCAGATGATGCGCTACTTCATCAAGGGCGGACCCCATAGCCACGGCCAGCACGGCTACATCGTCTCCAATGCCAACTGGGATCCCTATCCGATGGCGAACCAGGTCGAGGGATTCGTCATCGCGCTGGCGAACATGGATATCGCCGTGATGCTGCGCATCGAGCGCTTCAAGAACCCGTTCTTCACGGGAGTCCGCTCCGATTCGGTCATTCATACAGCCGATGAGGACGAGTTCGACTACAACCCCGTGGATCTGCAGCAGGAGGTGCAAAGCCTCATGGCACCGCTGGCTCCCGCCGGCAGCGCCATCGTGGCGACCGTGGAGGACCTGCAGTCGCAGACGCGCGTCAAAATGCAGCGCGCACGGCAGGCGGTGTCGGTGACGATCGATCTGCTGGCATTCGATCTGCTCGAGGGCAGCCTCTGGATGGACGTGCGCGCCGCCCAGGACCCGAATCGCAGATTTGGCGCGGTCGCGACCTCGGTGTTGATGGCCGTCCACAAGCTCAATGGCGCCGGCACGCCGGCGCAGGCCGCGGCCCAGAACGCCATGCAATTCCTGCGCACGACACCGGCGTCGCAATTCTACAAGGGCGAGGCCGCGCCGACTGCCCGCTAGTGCGCCATGCGCTAGCGGCGCGGAATCACTTCGTAGCCGGGGCCCTCAGGCTCATCATCGACCATCTGGGCGGGAAATCCAGTGCCCAGCACTTCGACGCCGCAGGCCTGCTCGAGGCGTCTGATGATGTTCGGGGATAGCTCCCGCGGTCCGTAGCGGCGTTGGCCATCCTTGAAAATGTCGAGTACCAGCGGCGAGAGCTCGAGCGGCACCCCGAGCTGCCTTGCCAGCGCATCGAACAGCCCCACATCCTTGATGACCAGGTCCATCGTGAAACTGATGTCGCGGCTGCCGTTCAGGATGACCTGCGATTCGGTCTCGTGGACGAAGGAATTGCCCGAGGAAATGCGGATTGCCTCATAGGCGGTGTTCATATCCATGCCGGCGACCCTGCATACGGTCAGCGCCTCGGCCAGCGCGGCCAGATGCACGGTGCACAGGTAGTTGGTGACGACCTTGATGCGGGAGGCGGAGCCCAGCTCCCCGGTATGTAAAATCCGCCGCCCGAGGATCTTCAGAAACGGCAGCACGCGTTCGAAAGCCGCGCGGCTGCCCCCCGCAAAGATTGAGATGTTGCCGGTCTCGGCGCGATGGCAACCGCCCGACACCGGGCAATCCATGGCGAGCGCTCCGCGATCCTCGACCAGTGCACCCAGCCGCCGGACTTCATCGGCATCGGTGGTGCTCATTTCCAGCCAGATCATGCCGGGTCGCAGCCCTGCGAGGATGCCATCCGGGCGCTCCATGACGTCGGCTGAGGCCGCGGGCGATGGCAGGCAGGTGACTATGATATCGACGCGCTCGGCCATCGCGCGCGGCGAGGCAGCCCGGGTAGCGCCCCGGGAGACGAAGCCCGCTTCGAGTTCGCCGTTGAGATCGCGCACCGTCAGATCGGCACCGTTTCGAAGCAGGCTGCCGGCGAGCTTGCCGCCGACGTTTCCGAGGCCGATGAAGCCGATTTTGGTATTGTGCATATCTGGTTCTGCCAAATTCGACGGGGGATCGTCCAGGTGACCGCTAGAGGATCCGGATGAGCGTCAAAGCCGAAGTTCTCGAACCCATCGGTACCGCAGCTTCGCCCCCGGCGTCGGCGCTACTTCGTTGGTATGCGCTGCTGGCCATGTCTCTGGTCTATACGGTCAGCATAGCAGACCGCTACGTCATCTCGACCGTGCTCGAGCCCATCCGGCTCGACCTGAAACTGTCCGATTCCGGCGTTGCGTTTCTGACGGGCGTTTCCCTGGCGCTCTTCTACGTGTCCTGCGGCCTGCCGCTGTCGCTGCTCGTGGATCGCGTCAATCGCACCAAGATCATCGCCTTCTGCATGAGCGTCTGGTCGGCAATGACGGTGCTTTGCGGTATCGCCACCAATTACTGGCAGCTGCTATTTGCACGCATTGGTGTCGGTATAGGCGAGGCCGGCGGTACGCCTGCGGCAAGCTCGATCATTTCGGACTACTTTCCGGCCGGCAGGCGCCCCATGGCAATGACCGTGTTTTCGCTCGGTGCTCCGCTGGGCGCCTACGTCGGCTACAGCCTGGCGGGCCGCATTGCCGATGCCTGGGGATGGCGCTCGGTGTTCCTGGCGCTCGGTGTTCCCGGCATTTTGTTTGGAGGACTGGTCTACTTAACGGTGCGTGAACCCCGGCGCGGCCGGCTCGACGCCACCATGGGCGCAGGCAAACCTTCGCTGATCGAGACGCTGAAGTTTCTCTGGACCCAGCGCGCCACCTGCCACCTCATGCTCGGCAGCGCTCTTACCGCGCTCTGGGGCTGGGGCCTGACGTGGTGGACGCCGGCCTTCCTGATGCGCAATTACGGCCTGACGGCCGGTCAGGCCGGGGAAATGACCGGCCCCATTCACCTGTGGGGCGGCATCGGCGCCACGGTCTTCACGGCCTGGCTGCTAGGGCGGCCTTTCATGTACGACCCGCGCCGCGTGGTGTGGTTTCTCGCGTCGGGCATTACCCTTGCGACCATTCCGTCCATCGTGATTTTCTGGACTCACTCACTGGCGCTGACGCAGGCCATGTTCTGGCTCTTCATCCCCTTCATCTACTTCTACATAGGGCCGGGCTTCGGGCTGCTGAACAATCTGTCGCCGCCGCGCATGCGGGGGCAGTATTGTGCCATTTCGCTGCTGCTCGCCAACGTCGGCAACCTCATAATCGCCCCGCAGCTCGTCGGTGCCTTGAGCGATGGGCTCGCACCGGGCCATGTCGCCAATGCCGAGTCGCTGCGCCTGGCACTGCTGTGCCTGGCGCCGACCGGGTTCTGGTCGGCGTTTCACCTGTTCTGGTCGACGCGCCGCCTGCGACAGGAGCAGCAACGAGCCATTGGCATCGCCTGAACCGGAATGATCCTAAGGAGACCGCGTGCGATCCCTATCTGTCTGCCTGGCGCTGCTGGGCTTAGCGCTGACCGGCTGCGGTCGACACGCGGACGGCAAAAAACTGCGCCTTATCACGTGGGCCGACTATGCGCCGGCCGACGT
>Ga0265338_10007810_pt1 | contig 13153 bp, 11 predicted proteins | sample 42126metaG_FD_193579 | JGI IMG/M metagenome (GOLD analysis project Ga0265338, IMG submission 193579) | Rhizosphere microbial communities from Carex aquatilis grown in University of Washington, Seatle, WA, United States - 4-21-26 metaG | ecosystem: Host-associated > Plants > Roots > Rhizosphere... | reverse complement strand
GCATATCGTTGCTGCGGGCCCCAGTGTCACTTGTCCTGGGTCCCGGCCTTCGCCGGGATGAGCGGGGGTTGGGGCCTAGTGCTTCTTCCCCTTGGCCGCCGCCGGCAGCTTGAACACCCACATGGTGGTCCCGCCCGCCGGGTTTACGATCTCGGCGCCCGCCGAGGCGGTGGCGCCGTCCCAGGAGCTGCCGCCGCCTGTGGCCACCGCCACGTACTGCTGGCCGCCCTCGGTGAAGGTGACCGGGAAGGAATTGGGCGTGGCGTTCAGGCGCGTCTCCCAGAGCACCTGGCCGGTCTTGGCGTCCTGGGCGCGGAAGTAGCGGTCGCGGTCGCCGGAGAAGACGATCCCGCCGCCCGTCGCCAGCATGGCGGTGGCCAGTGGCGCCCGCTGGCGGCGCATCCAGAGCACCTTGCCGGTCTTCAGGTCCATGGCGGTGAGGCGGCTGAACTTGCCGTCGTTGCCGGGCCTCGGGAGCATGCCCGAGAAGTTGATGTCCACGCCGCCCTTGGCGGTCTGCTCGGGCGAGCCGGGCGAATAGCTGTAGTCGGTGCAGAACTCGACCATCGGGACATAGACCACGCCCGAGGACGGATCGACGGCGGTGGAGGGCCAGTTGCGGGCGCCGAGCGGACTCGGGCACATGAACTTGGGCTTGCCGGGCTCCGGCGCCAGAGCCGGATTCAGCGTCTTCTCGCCCGTCCTGGGATCGACGCCCAGGACCAGGTTCTGCAGGCCCATGTCGCGCGAGAAGGCGTATTTGCCGGTGGCGCGGTCCATGGCGTCGAAGAGGGCGATCTTGCCGCCGGTGAGCACCAGCTTCCTCGGCTTGCCGCCGAGGTTCAGGTCGACCAGGGACTGCTCGAACACCCAGTCCAGGTCCCAGACGTCGCGGTGAACGTGCTGGAAGTGCCACTTCAGCTGGCCGGTGTCGGCGTCCAGCGCCAGGGTGGAGTCGGTATAGAGGGCGTCGTTGGGCCCGACCTTGCCGTCCCTGGGCTCCAGCAGGGTGGCGGCGTCATAGGTGTTTCCGACGCCGAAATAGACGAGGTTCAGCTCCGGATCGTAGCTGCCGGCGGTCCAGACGCCACCGCCGAAGCGCTGGTCGGCCGGAGCGCCGTTCCAGCTGTCGCCGCCGGGCTCGCCGGGCTGGGCCACGGTGTGGAAGCGCCAGACCTCCGAGCCGTCCTTGGCGTCCAGCGCGATGATGAAGCAGCCGCCCTTGGGCGTGTCAGTGCCCAGGCTGACGCCGAAGATCACCTTGCCCCTGGCCACGATCGGCCCGCCGTCGAGATGGAAATTGACCCCGTCGGCGCGGCCCTTGTTCGAAGCCTCGGCCGGCGTCAGCACCGCGTGATCCCAGATCACCCGGCCCGACTTCACGTCGAGCGCCACCACATGGCCATCGACGAACGAGGCGAACAGCTCGTCGCCATAGAGGGCCATGGTCTTGACCCGCGTGCCCTTGGGGTCGGTCCCGTCCGGGGAGAGGGGGCGCAGGTACTGCCAGAGCAGGTCGCCCTTGGCGGCCGACAGCGCCTGCACCGTGTCGCCGCTCTGGACGAACATCACCCCGTCGTGGATCAGCGGGGTGATCTCGTTCTGGCTGGCCGGCAACGACCACGACCAGGCCGCGGCGAGTCCCTTCGCGGTGGACCGGTTGATCTGGCTGAGCGGACTGTAGCCCAGGGTCTGATAGGTGCGCCGCCACATCAGCCACTCGCCCTGGGGCGGCGCCTTCAGCATGGCGTCGGTGACGGGCGAGAGCCGGTCCAGGGGCGCGAGCCGATCGGCCTTGGCCTGCTGGAGCGCTGGATCGGCGACGAAGCCGCGCCGCGGGGTCGGGGCCGCGGGGACCGGGGCCCCCGCCTGGGCCGCCGGCGCCGGGGCGGCGGCGTCGCCCACCGAGCCTCCGCTCTGGACATAGGCGGCCAGATCGGCCGCGTCAGCGGCGGTGATCGTGCCGGGCGCCGAGGGCGGCATCCGGCTGGAGATGAAGCTGGCCAGGGCGCCGGGCGGCTGGCCCTGCCAGTGGCCGGCGAAGGAGGCGCCCTTCAGAGGCGGGCCGAACTCGCCGCCCACCAGGCCCGCGCCGTGGCAGGAGGCGCACTTGGCCGAGAACAGCTCCCCGCCGTGAGCGGTCGATCCGGGTTCGGCGGCGCGGACGCCGGCCAGGGACAAGGCGGCCAGGGCGATGGCGCCCCCGCCGGCGAACAGCATTGGCCGGCCGTACCCGCGGCTCGATTTCATGGACGCTTCCCCTCGTGCTTGACCGCACGAAAGCAGCCGGGGCCGAGCTGCGCAATGGGCGAAGGCCGCTTCAGCTGCCGAGGTTCACGCTCACTTCGGCGGCGGCGTCTCGTCCGTGCCCCAGAACGGCTGGTGGCAGCCGTCGCAGTTCTCGTCGAGGCCGGCGGAAACCTTGTAGAGCGTCGCGGCGTCCTTGCGGTGGGCGGCCTTCAGCATGGCGTCGCCCGCGTCGGCCAGCTCCTTGGCCTTCTGGGCGAACAGGGCCGGGTTCCCGTCGATGAGCGCCTTGACCTGCTCGGTGCTGGCCGCGTCGTAGGTGCCCTTGGCGCCGGAATGGGAGGAGTTCTGGCCCAGGATGGTCTCGTTGGGGGCGGCCACCACCAGCGCGGTCGGCGCCTTGGCGAGGATGCGCGCCCGGTCGCGCATCTGGCGCGCCGCCTTCGCGACCTTGATCCAATCGACGGCCGGGATCTTGGACGCCTCCAGGCCGTCTCCCTTGTCGTTATAGGCGCCGCTGGTGATGTCCCAGATGGTCTGGGCGTTCGGCTCCATGATCTGGGTCATGCTCGCGTTGATGGTCGGTGTGCTCTGCTTGGCGCAGCCCGCCGCCGACAGCACACCCAACGCCAGTGCGGCGACGCCGACTCTCTTGAACATCTGGTCCTCTTCCGACTTGCGCGACGCAGGTCTCAACGCCCGTAGCTCTTTACGCGGGACGTCGGTCAGTCCCTTATCCTGGATCAAGGCCGCGGTCCCCTCAGAGCTTTGTTGTCACAGTCAACTCATGTCGGCTAGGTTGGCCGGGGCCGTCGGGACCGCGCGTCAGAATCGGCCGATCAGAACGAAGTGATTAGGGGGCTGGGTTGAGCAATCCGTCATACATGCCGTCGGGACGGCGCCATCTGCTGCGCGCCGGCGCGAGCTTCCTGGCCATGGCGGGCGCCTGCCTCGCCATGGGCGCCGCCGCCCAGGCCGCGCCCGCTCCGGCCCCCGCCAAGGCCGCCGCCCCCGCCAAGGCGAAGGCCAGCAAGGCCGTCGATTTCCACAAGTGGTCGTCCTACCTCGGCACCGAGTCCGACCAGTACTCAGCCTACAACCAGATCAACACCAAGAACGTCGGCGAGCTGAAGCCGGCCTGGACCTTCGAGACCGGCGCGGGCGCGCCCGATCACTTCCAGCCGCTGTTCGTGGACGGCAAGCTCTACATCATCCTGCACGGCAACACCCTGGTCGCGCTGGACGCGGCCTCGGGCCAGGAGCTCTGGCGCAAGGCGCTGCAGGGCCGGGCAGGCTCGCGCGGCATGAACTACTGGCAAAGCGCCGACGGCAAGGACCGCCGTCTGCTGTTTCTGAACAACGGCATGCTGACGGCCGTATCGGCCGAGAACGGCGAACCGATCCCCGGCTTCGGCGACGGCGGCAAGGTCGATATCCGCGTGGGCCTGGATACCGACATTTCCAAGATGCGGCCGCTGCAGACCGACAATCCCGGGCAGGTCTACAAGAACACCATCATCATCTCCCTGCCGGCAGGGGCCTACGACTTCGCTTCGCCGCCCGCCGACATCCACGCCTACGACGTGCGCACGGGCAAGATGGTCTGGCAGTTCCACGTGGTGCCCAAGAAGGGCGAGTTCGGCTACGACACCTGGCCGGAAAAGGACCACGAGAAGTTCGGCGGGGTGCACAACTGGTCGGAGTCGACCATCGATCCTGAACTGGGGATCATGTACGTCCCCACTGGCACCGGCCGTTACGACTTCTACGGCGGCACCCGTCCCGGCAATAACCTGTTCGCCAACTCGATCCTGGCCCTGGACGCCAAGACCGGCAAGCGCATCTGGCACTTCCAGGCCGTGCACCACGACCTGTGGGACTACGACTTCTCCGTCGCGCCCAAGCTCCTGACCATCCACAAGGACGGCAAGGACATCCCGATCATCGCCCAGGCCTCCAAGCAGGGCTTCCTCTATGTGCTGAACCGCAAGACCGGAAAGCCGATCTGGCCGATCGTCGAGCGGCCGGTGCCGGCCTCGGACGTGCCGGGCGAACAGGCCTCGCCGACCCAGCCGTTCCCGACCTGGCCCAAGCCCTACGCGCGCCAGAAATTCACCGAAGCCGACATCAACCCCTACATCTCCGACGCCGACCAGGCGAAGGTGAAGCAGCAGCTGCATGACTGCCGCAACGAGGGGATCTTCACCCCGCCGGCCCTGACCTGCTCGATCGAGGTTCCCGGCCACAACGGCGGCGCCGAGTGGGGCCTGGTGGCGGCCGACCCGGTGAAGCACCGCGTATTCGTGGCGGCCCGCAACCTGCCGACCTACGACAAGCTGACGCTCGATCCCAAGGTCGATCCGGCCACCCTGCCGAACGCCGGCCCCGGCGTGGGCCCCTACAAGGCCCCCGTCGATTTCATGCTGCAGTCCAACAGCCTGTCTGCCATCACGACGCCCTGGTCGACGATCACCGCCTACGACATGGATAGCGGCAAGATCATCTGGCAGGTCCCGGATGGCGAGGTCACGCCGCTGGCCGAGAAGGGCATCAAGGACACCGGCAGCCACGTTCCGCGCGGCGGCACCATCGCCACCGCCGGCGGCCTGGTGTTCAACGGCACCTCCTCGGACCGCAAGGTCCGCGCCCGCGACGCGGCCACCGGCAAGGTGCTGTGGGAATACGACCTCCCCGCCGCCCAGGAAGGCGTGCCGGCCGTCTACGCGGTGAAGGGGCGACAGTACATCGTCTTCCCGGTGGGTGGGAATGGCGAGTTCTCCAACAACCTCGGCCTCTCCAAGCCGGGTCCGAGCCAGTACATGGCCTTCGCCCTGCCGGAAGCGGCCACCCACAAAGCTGGCCACAGAGGCAAGGCCGCGGCCAAACCCAAGGCCAAGTGACCGGCCCGCGCCGCCCGTGAGAGACGCCAATCAATCGCGCGAAAAGCGCCCAGGAAACCCGGAAGCCAGCATCATGACGTCCAGAGCCAAGTCCCTGTCGGCCGCCCTGGCCGGCGCGGCCCTTGCGGCGGCCCCGATGGCCCACGCCGCCCTGACCGGTCCGGTCAAGACCAACGAAGGCCTGCTCAAGGGCGTACAAGCCCGTTCGCCCGGCATCGAGGTCTGGAAGGGCGTTCCCTTCGCCAAGGCGCCCGTGGGCGACCTGCGCTGGAAGGCGCCGCAGCCGATCAAGGCCTGGAAGGGTGTCCGCGCGGCCAACAAGTTCGGCAATGTCTGCCTGCAGCCCCATGGCAAGGGCCGCCCCAACATCACCGTCGACGAGCCCGACTCCCCAGCGATGTCGGAGGACTGTCTCTATCTGAACGTCTGGTCGGGAGCGAAGAAGGCCGGCGAGAAGCGGCCGGTGATGGTGTGGATCTACGGCGGCGCCTACACCGAAGGCGGCGGCTCCACCATCGCCTACGACGGCAATAACCTCGCCAAGAAGGGCGCGGTGGTCGTCACCCTCAACTATCGGCTGGGGACCCTCGGTTTCCTCTCCCATCCGGAGCTGTCCGCCGAGTCCGGGCACAACGCCTCGGGCAACTACGCGCTGATGGACTCGATCGCAGTCCTGAAGTGGATCAAGGCCAACATCGCCCAGTTCGGCGGCGATCCGAGCCGGGTGACCATCATGGGCCAGTCGGCGGGGGCCTGCATGGTCGCCGCCCTGGTCGGCTCGCCGGAGGCCAAGGGCCTGTTTCAGCGCGCCGTTTCAGAGTCTGGCGCGTGGTCGGGCCTGAGCGTCGCCAAGATGCAGACGCTGGACTCCGCCGAGAAGGCCACCGTCGCCGCCGCTGACAAGCTCGGCCTGCACTCCCTGAAGGAGATGCGCGCCATGTCGGGCGACGACGCCCTGACCAAGCTCGGCCGGGCGAACATGATCATCGACGGCTGGATCATCCCGGAGGATCTGACCAAGACCTTCGCCGAAGGACGGCAGAACAAGGTCGATGTCCTGACCGGAAACAACGGCAACGAAGGCGGGTTCGGCGGCGGCTTCGGCGGCCGGGGTCCGGCGATCACCGCGGCCACCTGGAAGTCGGGCGCCGAGCAGCGCTGGGGCTCGGCGGCCGCGCTGGGCCTCGCGGCCTATCCCGGGGCCACGGACGAGGAGGCCAAGGCCGACTCCGGCAAGCCCTTCACCGACAACATGGCCTTCCTGCAACGGCTGTTCGCCACCAGCCAGGCGAAGATCGGCAAGCACGCCTGGCTCTATCAGTTCAGCCACAATCCGCCCTATCCGGAAGGCAAGCCCAACAGCGGACCGACCCACGCCACCGAGGTCGCCTACGTCTTCAACAACCTGGAGAAGCCGCACCTCTTCCCGGACGGCGCCGACCCGGCGCTGGCCTCCAAGAACCCGGCCGACATCGCTCTGGCAGACCAGATGTCGTCCTACTGGGTGAACTTCGCCCGCACCGGCAATCCGAACGGCAAGGGTCTGCCCGCGTGGCCTGAGGTCAACGACCTGTCCGCGGGCGACGCCATGCTGCTGGACGATCCGTCCCATCCGGGCATGGCCCTGACGCCGGAGAAACTGGCCCTCTACCAGGCGCTTTACGACCGGGACTTCCCGCAGAAGTGAGATCGGCGGCCGTCATCTGCCGCGGCGACGCGGCGGGGGATGGGCGCGCCTAGATCCTGAAGGCCGACTCCAGCATCTGGGCCGACCGCTCCGCGTGCCAGGCCCGGGTCATGGCGTCCGAATAGGTCCACGCCTTTCCCTGGGCGACCGTGACGCCTTCGCCGTCGATGACTTCCCAGGCCCATTCCAGAGCCGTGTCCTGGCGCACAGCGACGGAGTGCGCTCGTCCTCTGCGATGGTTCAAGGGAAACACCCCGCTGGCTTGAGGAGGTCGAGCTTGCAGCGAACGGCCGCGGCCAAGAATGGGGGGTATCCCGGAGCCCGGCATCAGGCGAAGTCCCGATGTGGATAACTCGTGCGCGCCTGCGGCTTGGACAATTCAGCCTCCAGGCGGAAGTGATTGTCTGATGCGGTCCGTATGCATGTTCGTGTGCAAAGGCGGTCGCGGCGCGGACGAGTGAACCGTCGGGTCTCGTCTGCGCATGGAAGGTCCTGAGGGGGCGTGATCCGGATGAGAAGCCTGTTGCTTGCGACGGCGGCGCTGGCGGCCGTTCCCGTCGCCGCCGGCGCGCAGGAGGTTTCGGTAAGCGAGGTGACGGTGTCCGCCACGCGGATCCCGACACCTCTGGACCAGGTGGGCAGCAGCGTCTCGGTGGTGACCGCCGGGCAGATCCAGGATCAGCAGCTCAAGACCCTTCCGGACCTGCTGCAAGCCATCCCCGGGCTGAACGTCGTCCAGGCCGGAGGACCGGGCGGGGCGACCTCGGTCTTCATGCGGGGGGCTAATTCCAATCACGTGAAGGTTCTGGTCGACGGCATCGACGTGAGCGACACCGCCAGCACCAGCGGCACGTTCGATTTCGCCCACCTTCTGACCTCTGGCGTCGAGCGGGTGGAGGTCCTTCGCGGCCCGCAGAGCGGCCTCTATGGCTCGGACGCCATCGGCGGCGTCATCAATGTGATCACCAGGAGCGGCTCGGGCCCGTTCAAGGCCGAGGCGAGCGCCGAGGGCGGCGCCTTCGAGACCAACAACGAGAGCGCCGACGTCAGCGGCCAGGCGGGCGGCCTCCACTATTCGATCGACCTGGCGCACGACCACTCGGGCGCCACGCCCGTGACGCCGTTGGACCTGCTGGCCCCCGGCGAGCGCCGGATCGACGATTACTACGACAACAGAACGGCCTCGACGAAGCTGGGGCTGGACCTCGGCAAGGGCCTCGACGCGGGCTTCGCTGGCCGCGCCACCCAGACCATGCTGCGCTTCACCGGGGACGACTTCTCAACCTTTCCGGCGTTTCCCGCCCCCCAGCAGAGCTCGAGCCGCACCCAGCAGTATTATGCGCGGGGCTATCTGCACCTCTCGCTATTCGGCGGCCGCTTCGATCAGACCGTGGGCCTCGCCTATTCCAGCGACCGGCGCGAGGAACTGAGCTGGCCAGCGCCCGAGCCCGACATCCAGCACGGTTCGCGGACCAAGTTCGACTGGCGGGGTGATGTGAAGCTGGCCCCGGGCGAGACCGTGACTCTGGGCGCCGAGCACGAGGAGGAGCGCTACCTCAGCCCGATCACCGCCTCCACCGGCATCACCTCGGGCTACGCGCAACTGCAGTCGATCCTCGGCGACCTCAGCGATGCGGCGAACGTCCGCTACGACACCAACAGCCGCTTCGGCGACAAGGCCACCTTCCGGGTCGCGCCCAGCTATCTGGTGAGGCAGGCAGGCCTGCAGCTGAAGGGCAGCTACGGTACCGGCTTCAAGGCGCCGTCGCTGGACGAGCTGTTCCACAGCTACCCGGCCTTCGGCTTCTTCGCGAACCCGAACCTGCGGCCGGAATCCAGCCAGGGCTGGGACATCGGCTTCGAGGAACATCTGGCGGGCGGCAAAGTCAGCTTCGGCGCCACCTATTTCCACAACCAGATCCACGACCTGATCGACGAGAACCCGTCCTTCACCTCCCTGACCAACGTCGGTCGCGCCAGGACCTACGGGGTGGAAAGCTTCGCCGCCTATGCGCCGATGCGCACGCTCACGCTCAAGGTGGACTACACCTACACCAAGGCCTGGGACGAGGACGCCGATCGGGAGCTGCTCCGCCGGCCGCGCCACAAGTTCAGCGTCCAGGCGGACTGGCGGCCCACGCCCAGGCTGCAGTTGTCGGGGACGCTGGTCCGTGTCGGACCGTGGATCGACGCCAACCGCGACTTCTCGGTCCCGCGCCTGATCGCGCCGGGCTACACCCTGGTCAATGTGGGGGCGTCGTACGACCTCACCCGCAACCTGGCGGTCTATGGCCGGGCGACCAATCTGGGAGGCGCCCGTTACGAGAATCCGACCGGCTTCCTGGGGCCTAGCCGTGGCGTCTTCGCGGGATTGCGCGCCAGATATTAGAGCACGTCAGGCGCCCGGGCCGTGGACCCGGGCGCGCCGCGTGGAACTGGGCGTTCAGCTCGCGAACTTGTCCAGGGTGAAGCCGATGGCCCGGGCGACGAACACGACGATCACCCAGAAACCCAGCGAGACTCCGCCGGCGATCTTGGCGCCCCGGGGGATTTCGGGACTCCGGTCCCAGTTGTGGACCGTCCGCCAGGTGAACAGGTGGAAGATGCCCATGTTGACGCCGGCGATGGCGATCAGCACCATCTTCCAGAGGAAGAACGGGTTGACCATGTAGGTCGTCGCCTTGCTGACGAACAGCAGCGCGCCTGAGATCATCGCGATGACGAAAGCGCCCCAGGTCCAGGGCAGGGTGTCCCTCGACATCTCGGTGACGGCGCTCTCCTTGGAGGCCACGCCCAGCAGGCGCAAGTCCATCACGGCGATGGAGCCCACCACCGTGACGATGGCGATCACATGCACGGTCTCTATCGTCGGGAAGGCCCAGGACGAAGCGGCAACATATTGTCCAAGGGCGGAGTTCTCGAGCCCCTGCCACAATCCTTGAAGTATCATACTTCCCCCTAGGTCGGCGCGTAGGCGATCCAGCGCCCACACACCATGATGAGACACCACATGGCGATGACCGCGCCTGCGCCGACGCGGATCGCAACGCGCCCGTTATGGGTCAACTCCCACATGGCGACGTTGCGGCGCACCGAGCTCTGGAACCACAGGCTGACCGCGATCCCGATGAGGATCAGGACCATCTTTATCCAGAAGACTGGATTGGTGAGCTCGCGCACGGGTTCGCCGATCGTCATGCCGATGCCGGTCAAAAGCAGGACCAGAAGGCTCCACCAGACCCACGGCAGGTAGCGGCGCACCGTCTGGCTCATGGTGCGGCTGCGCCCGGCCATCTGGAAGATGCGCAGGTTGATCATCACGACCGAGCCGAACACCGCGGCGATCGCCAGGATGTGGATGGTCTGGATGGTGGGGATGACCCAGAAGTTGGAGTCGATCAGGTTGCTGAGCCAAGTCTTCTGGATCGCGAGAGCCAGCTCGTTCGCCGGGGTGGTGCGCAACCACTCGCCCAGATTATATATCAAATCGCCTAGGGACATCTAATCGGTGGCCTCCTCGCATGCAGAATACGCGTCTCGCGACGCGATCCCGCACCCGTGTTGGATTGCGGTGTCGGAGCGACGAAGCGACGCTGCGAATGAGCGCCTGGATTCGACGTTGACGTTGTCAAAATAGCTAATGACCTTTAGGTCAAGGTGCAAAGCGTCGTGGGGGGGCGGTTTTGAGTCGCCCCAACCGCTGGAGCGGTCGGCTTTGAGGCCGCAGCGGATAACAGAGTGGCCCCTCCCATGGGGGAGGGCCTCGAGCAAGTAGTCGCATCCCTGGCAGGGGATCATTAGGAGAGGATGCACAACGGATGGAGCGTACTTGGAAACTCGCCGCAGGGGCTGCAGCGGTCCTGATCTTCGCATCGGGCGGAGCGCTGGCGGCGACCCCGAAGGCGGCGCCGGCCGCGGCTAAGGCTGCTCCGGCTGCGAAGGCCGGCGGCAAGGCCGCCGCGGCCAAGAAGGGCGGCAAGGCCAGCGTGAGCCTCGCCAAGCTCGGCGGCCATCCCAACCTCAACGGGATCTGGCAGGTGATGAACACCGCCAACTGGGATCTCGAGCCGCATGACGCGCAGCAGGCGAAGGTGTCGCCCGAGTTGCTCGGCGCTATCGGCGCGGCCCCCGGGGGCAAGGGCGTGGTGGAAGGCGGGACCATCCCGTACACCGCCGATGGCCTGAAGCAGCGCAACGACAACATGTCCGCCGCGCCCAAGGCCGACCCCGAGGCCGCCTGCTATCTGCCGGGTATCCCGCGGGCGACTTACATGGATCACCCCTGGCAGATCATCCAGGGCGAGAAGGGCGACATGCTCGTGGCCTATGAGTATGACTCGGCCAACCGCACCATCTACATGCAGCCGAACGCCGAGCCGCCGATCGATACCTGGATGGGTACGTCCTACGGCCACTGGGAGGGCGACACCCTGGTCGTCACCACCCTCGGCAACAACGGCATGACCTGGCTGGACCGCAAGGGCGACTTCCTGCCCTCGGGCGCCAAGGTCACCGAGCGGTTCACGCTGAAGGACCCGACCCACATGTGGTATGAGGCCACGATCGAGGAAGCCTCGACCTTCGCCAAGCCGTGGAAGATTTCGATGGTTCTGTACAAGCACACGGAGCCCAACGCCGAGCTGCTGGACTTCCGCTGCGTGCCGTTCGCCGACCTCTTGGTCTACGGCGACCTGCTCAAGGACAAGGATGCGAAGTAGGGCATCCCAGAGGGGCGCCACTACGGGATAAATGAGGAGTTGTCAGAAATGAGAATGAAGATCTTGGGCGCCGCTCTGCTTGGCGCCGCAGTGACCCTGGGAGGGGCCGGCGCGGCTCTCGCGCACCACTCCTTCGGGGCCGAGTTCGACCAGAACCAGCCGGTCACGCTGAACGGCAAGGTGATCAAGTTCGAATGGGTGAATCCGCATTCGTGGATCCACATCGACTACATCAACCCCAAGACCAACGCCCACGAGCACTGGCGGGTCGAGGGCGGCGCCCCGAGCGCGCTTCTGCGCCGCGGCTGGGACCGCAACACCCTGAAGCCGGGCACCGACATCATCGTGCGCGCCTTCCGCGCCCGTGACGGAGACACCCGCGCCTCGGCCGCCGAGATCAGCTTCCCGAACGGCACCACCATGTCGCTGGGCAACCCCCAGACGGAAGCCGCCGAAGCCGCGGCCAAGAAGGGCAAGTAAGACCGATCTCCGGCCCAGCCGGAATCAAAGAGGCCGCCGGAGCGATCCGGCGGCCTTTCTCTTTGGGCGTTCGCTCGAACTCAGCGCCCGTTGGCCCGATAAGGATGGGCCGGCGCGGGGCAGCTTCGGACCGGCGTGGGATCGACGCCCCTGAGGTCGCTGCGCCAACATTGGTCGAGGATCGAACAATAGCAGGCGCGAAAGCCGATCTGCTGGATTGCGCCATTCAAGCGGTCGTAAACCGCCGCGTTGCCTGGCGATCGGACGAGCCGAAACACCACGTTCATCTCGCCGGGACGCATGACGATTCCGTCGGCGGCAGCCCAGTTGAAGCCGCCGGGCAGCTGGCGCCTGAAGCTGGCGTCGTCGGGGCCCAAGCCGCAGCACCGGCGCAGCAGCTCCAGTGGAGCGCCCACCGGCTCGCCCCGGTAAAACACCTCCAGGCTCCTCACCTTGGCCGGGCCCACCCCTCCGTTCGACAGGCCGAGCCCGATCTCCTGGTCGTGAAGGTCGCCATTGGAGCGGAATTCCCGGAGGATGGGCCAGGCGTTCGACGCCACCAGCTCGCGCTCGGTCCGCCCGTGCTCGATCGCCACCCAAAGTGAAATGGCCGAGATTGCGATGGCGGTGAGGGCGATGCAGAGGTCCAGCCATCTCAAGCCGACATGGCGCGGGTGGGCGTGGACGTGCTCCGCTCCGGTCTCGACCGGCGGATGGATGCCGGGCTCTTCGCCAGTCATGCGCAGATCCCCTACGCCTCGATGGGATTCAGAACCCTTCCAGACGCGGGGGCAAGGCCCTAGACCAGCTTGGCCTGCTTCAGCTGCTTGTAGGCCTTCAGGACGCGTTGGAGCTTGTGCTCGGCCGAGCGATCGCCGCCGTTCGAGTCGGGGTGGCAGCGCTTGATCAGCTCGGTGTAGCGGGCGCGGATCTCCGGCGCGGTGGCCTGATCGCCGAGGTCGAGATCGGCTAGGGCGTTCCGTTCCAGCTTGCCCAGTTTGCGGCCGGTCTCGGCCTCCGCCTCGGCCCGGCGGCGTGAGGCCTTGAGGACCCCGAAGGGATCGGCGAAGGCGCGGCCGTTCCCCGCGGCGAACGCGGCCGCTTCACGTGAGTAGCGCGAG
>Ga0265338_10007809_pt1 | contig 13153 bp, 7 predicted proteins | sample 42126metaG_FD_193579 | JGI IMG/M metagenome (GOLD analysis project Ga0265338, IMG submission 193579) | Rhizosphere microbial communities from Carex aquatilis grown in University of Washington, Seatle, WA, United States - 4-21-26 metaG | ecosystem: Host-associated > Plants > Roots > Rhizosphere >... | reverse complement strand
CATTTGACCGTGCAGCAGACCGACTTTGCGGTGCTTGAGATCACGCTTAGACAACCGCTCGTAGACTTCTTCGGCCGATAGGCCGCGGCTGGTTTCGGTATCGGAAATTAGCGGGCAAACCACGAACATTTGGCGCCCGGCGGCCAGTTCTTTGTCGATTTGCTTATATAGTTCCTCGCGAGAATTGGGCGAGCAAATCTTGGTCTTAATAACCTGGCGGCCGGGTGGCAGCTCGTCCAAAACAGAGATATCCAGCTCGCCATACAAGGTTAACGCCAAGCTGCGCGGGATCGGCGTAGCCGTCATGTTAAGCACATGTGGCATATGCCCTGCTTTAGCTTGGAGTTTTTTGCGCTGTTCCACCCCAAAACGGTGCTGTTCATCGATAATAATCAGCCCCAGGTTATTCATATCCACCTTTTCGGCAATTAAAGCGTGGGTGCCGACAATCAGTTTAATCTCGCCATCGGCAATTTTGGCTTGAGCCAGCTGTTTTTGGGGCGGCGCCAGGCTGCCAATCAAAAGACCGACTTTCTCGCCACGATCGATGCCGTTTAGCAGGTTAAACAGCGTTTCGGCGTGCTGGCGGGCCAAAATCTCGGTAGGCGCCATCAACGCTGCCTGGTAGCCGCGCTCAATCGCCATTAGCGCCGCCATGGCGGCCACGACGGTCTTACCGGAGCCAACATCACCTTCAACTAAGCGGTTCATCGGCTGGGCTTTGGCCATATCCTTATATATCTGCCAGATGGTTTTGCGCTGGGCATCGGTAAGTTTAAACGGCAGTTCGTCGACAAAACTTTTAGCCAAGTCTTCTTTAAACGGAATCGGTATGCCCTTTTCGCTGGCAACATCTTGCTTATTTAACAGTGCCGCCAAAGTCAGCTGGAAGACTTCTTCGAAGGCCAGCCGCTGTTTGGCCATATCTAGAGCCTTGGACGAGCTGGGAAAGTGGATTTCGGTAACGGCTCGGGCATAGTTAACCAGCTTCAACTCGTCGGCTAACCATGCTGGTAAGTGTTCCGGATAATCTTTGATTAAAATCAGTGCCTCGCGGATGAGTTTGCGGATTTGGGATGATTTTAACCCCTTGGTTTCGCGATAAACCGGAATTATTCGAGCTGTACTGATCGGAAAATCGCTGACTAGCTCCACCGACGGGTTAGTAATGCTGAAACGGCCGCGGCGCAGGGCATATTCACCACCGACAAAGTATTCGCGGCCGACTTTTATAGCCGCCGCGCGGTAAGGCTGGTTGAACCAGACTAGCCGGACACTAGCAGTATCATCTGAGGCAATTGCCTCGGTAATGTGCATGCCGCGGCGCACGTACCGGCCGGTTGCCGAGCTGATTTTGGCTTTGATAGTGATAACCCCGGGCCGCAAGTCTTTGACCGCAGTAACGTTGGAATAATCCTCGTAGCGCCGCGGGAAATCTTCGATTAGATCGCCTATAGTGTGAACGCCTAGAATCGCCAGCTTCTTGGCCAGCTCCTCGCCCACACCCTTTAGCTCAATAACCGGGCTTGTTAATTCCATCTACTACTAGTTTAGCAATTCAGGTCTAATAATGGCGGCGGCGGGCGTTCGAACGCGCGAGATCAGCCAAGCTGTCATCGATTTGAGCCGGTGTAAACTCGCCAAATCGGTTGATTGCAGCAATCTTGATAAGCTCATCGCAAAAAGCCGGGTTGTTTGGTAAAAACGGCCCATGAAGATAAGTGCCAAAAACGTTGTGCACCCGGGCGCCCTCGGTTTTATCACTGCCGCTGTTGCCTTTACCGCGAATTACTTTGCCAAAAGTCGCCTGTCCAGGCGCCAGGTTGGTCTGGCCGCTATGGTTTTCAAAGCCAAACAGCGTACCAAAGTCTGACTTAACCATTACATTGCCAATCATGCGCACCGGGCCGCCGATGGTCTCGGCGTCAAAAATGCCGATGCCTTTAACTTCTTGTCCATCGTGAGTTAGGAAGCGGTGGCCAAACAGTTGGAAGGTGCCGCAGACCATCAGCATCGGCACTTTGGCCTCGGCCAGTTTGTGCAGTTGGGCGCCAATCCGCAAAATATCATTCTGGACATCGGCTTGGGCCGAATCTTGGCCGCCGCCGCCAATTACTATATCGATTTTATCCGGCAGCTTATCTCCGGGATGGTGATAGGACACATGCGGCGTGTAGCCGTGCCATTCCAGGCGGCGGCGAAGTGTCAGCACATTGCCGTGGTCGCCGTAGGTATTCATCTCGTTAGGGTATAGGTGCAGAATACGGATATCTTTCATTAGATTTTCTCCGCCCGCTTGTTTAAGCTGACGTACAGTTTGAGCATGGCAGTATAGGTAGCCAGAACGACTTTGTGCCCGGGCTGCTGTGAGATCTGGCTTAGGACCTTATTTAGGTCTGGTTCTATATTCGCGACTTTGACACCGTCGTACTGCAGGCGCAGCGCTATATCGGCGGCCCTGGTGCCAGATGTAAGTTTGATGGTTTGACCGACTAGCGATGAGAAGTCTACGTCCCACAGCCACGATACATCCCGGCCGTCGGCAATATTGTCGTTAATAGCTATCACTAGTTGATGCTTTTTATCGGCATAGGATGCCAGCGCCTGGCGAAAGCTGGCCGGGTTTTTGACCAGCACCAGTTCAACTGTCGCGCCGGATTTAAAACGGTAGGATTCGCCCCGTCCGAAAGCAATTGGCACTTTGGCTAACTGGGCTACTAAATCCGAGGTTTCGCTCTGGGGCAGAAGACGTTTGGCCAAAGCTAGAGCCGCCGCGCCGTTAAGAAAATTGTGCTGGCCGCTAAGTTTAAACCGAGCCTGGTAGTTTTTTCCACCAATTAGATATTTAGCTTCTTGGCCGTCAAAATCTTCCAGCTCTACCGCCAGCGATTGCTGATGATTGGTTTTAAGCTTGGAATTATGATCAACCGCCGCCAAATCGAAGTCATTAGGGAAAAATTTTTGCAGTTTGTCGGCAGTACCAAAAAAATCCAGTTGTACGTCCTTTTTAGAAGCCATCTCAGTGGCAACTTTTGCCAACAGCAGGTCGCCGGCGTTAGCAATAACACCTTCGGTAGCCTGGTCCATGGCAAATTTTAGGTGTTGGGCGATAGTGTCGACCTCGCCAAACCTGTCCAGCTGGTCACGGCTGACATTTAGGGCCAGAACCCAGCGCGGCTTAACTTTGCGGCTGAGTGGCCGGGCGGAGGCCTCGTCTACCTCCAATATAGCGATGTCGAAATCTAATTTTCCGAAAAACGAAGCGTCTTTGGCCAAGCCGGACACCGCGCCGCGCACCATATTGCTGCCGGTAGAATTTGTTAAAACCCGCTTGCCGCTGCCCTCAAGCAATTTGACCACCATTTTGGTGGTGGTGGTCTTGCCGTTGGTGCCAGTAATAAAAATCACACCTTCCGGCAGCTGTTTTAACATAGCCGATAAGTAGCCCGGAAACAACCGGTCAACAACTAGGCCGGGCAGTGCGTGGCCGCCGTTGGGGCGGAATGACACCGCCAGTCGGATTGACTTGCCTAACAGGGTGCCTAAAAACTTCTGCATTAAACGAAAGTTATGATTTTAGCTCAACTAAAGCCGAGTCTTTATAGGCTTTACCGCGGCGTAGCATTAGCAGGCCGTTTTTAAAGTCGGCGGCTTCCAGATGGCTTTTTTCGACTTTTTGGCCGTTTAAATAAATAGATTTGCTCTCTAGTAAGCGGCGAGCTTCGGAATTAGAACCAGCTAACTTGGTTTGGGCTAGCACATCGATAATCGAGCTGCCGGGCTGCACGGCAGCCGTAGGCATTTCTTCACGTAAGGTCGCTACTTCGGCATCATTTAAATCTTCAACGCCCCTCTCGTCGGCTAAAGCTTCGGAAATCCTTTGCTGCTTGGCGGCCTGGTCATCGTCATGTACCAGTTTAGTAACCTCTAACGCCAGGCGTTTTTGGGCAACTCGCTTGGCGGGGTTTTGCTTCTGCTCGTCTATCAAGGATTCAATTTCCGGTTTGTCTAACAGTGTGAATATCTTTAAGTACTCGCCGGCGTCTTCGTCCGCGGTGTTATACCAGAATTGATAGAACTTAAAGATGCTGGTCCTTTCGGGGTCGAGCCAAATAGCCCCGTCTTCGCTTTTGCCGAACTTGCGGCCGGTGGACTTATCGATTACCAATGGCATACTAAGAGCCTGGACCTCTTTTGCCTCCTTCTTACGGATCAGCGACACGCCCGAGAGCATGTTGCCCCACTGGTCGGAGCCGCCGATTTGCAGTTCGGCATGGTGTTTTTTATATAACTGCCAGTAATCGTAGCCCTGGATAAGAGAATAACTAAATTCGGCGTAACTGATGCCGGAATCCAGACGCTCGGTAACAAATTCCCGCTGCATTAGCTCAGACATAGCAAAGTTTTTGCCGACTTCGCGCAGAAAATCCAGATATCCCACTTCTTTGAACCAGTCATAATTATCGACTAGAGTAAATTGCTTGCCGGCAAACAACTGGTTAATCTGGGCTTTCACGGCCGCTACGTTTTTTTCAATTTCCTCCCGGGGTTTGAGCTCGCGCTCTTCGGTCTCTTTAGGGTCACCTATTAAGCTGGTGGCCCCGCCGGCTAAAAGTACGGCTTGCCAGCCGGCATCGATTAATCGTCGAGCCATGAGCATGGCCGCCAGGTTGCCGATTGTCATACTGTCTGACGAAGCATCTACGCCGTGATAGAAAGTCCGCGGCTTATCCAGCCATTTATCACTGTTAAAAGTCTTGTCTTTTATCAGGCCGCGCCAGGTTAAATCTTCACTTAGGCTCATAAGCTATTTTTCAGCAAAATTCTCATTACTTATTAATAGTATAACCGAAATAATCCAGCTAGCTTTCCAGTTAGTTGTACGCAAGCAGTTTGATATAATGAACCAGATACAGGGAGTATAGGAAAATTTAATGAAAAAACCGCCAAGACCTTCGTCCGGCCGCCCGGTAACCACCAGGAGCGGTAAGGTATTAAGGGTGAATCGTTCCTTCAGCGAACGCTATGCGGCCATGAGACAGGCTAAATCTTTGCGCCGGGTTAACCGCTTGCGCGGCTTGCCCAAATCACGCCTAAAGCGCCTGGCTTGGCACCTACAGCCCAAACGTTTAGTCAACTATTGGTTTAGCCGCGACGGCGGCATAATGGCCCTAAAGATCATCGGGATTACTATTTTGGCCCTGTTTGTTATCACGCTCGGCGTTTTCGCCTATTTCCGCAAAGATCTAAAAAGCATCAGCGATATATCCGGCAGTAATTTAGGCGGCAGTATCAGTTATTACGACCGGACCGGCCAGACCCTGTTGTGGCAAGACTACAACGCTGTTAAGCGGGTTCCGGTGACTAACAGCAACGATATTTCCCCGTATATAAAAGAGGCCACCGTAGCGGTTGAGGATAAAGACTTTTATAAACACCGCGGCTTTGATTTGAAAGGGATTGTGCGAGCGGCCTTTGTGGATGTGTTCCACCGCGGCAGCACCCAGGGTGGCTCCACTATAACCCAACAGCTGGTTAAGCTTACACAGGATTTCAACGAACAACGCAGTATCACTCTAAAAGCCAAAGAGCTGATACTAGCCGTGGAACTGGAGCGGACCTATACCAAAGATGACATTCTGCGGAGTTATTTAAACGCCGCCCCCTACGGTAGTGTAGATTACGGCGTACAGGCGGCCGCCTCGGATTACTTCCATACCGATGCTAAAAACCTCACCCTAGCTCAAGCGGCTTTTTTGGCGGCTATACCTAAATCGCCGGCTTATTATTCACCTTACAGCCCTTACTTCGACCAAGCACTCTTTTTAGACCGGGAGCATTATGTGTTGGATCAGATGGCTGCCCAAGGGAAAATCACTAAAACCCAAGCCGAAGATGCTAAAAAGGTTGATATTTTGGCCCAAGTCCAGCCCCAGCAAAACCGCTACGCCGGTATTAAAGCCCCGTATTTCGTGCTGGCTGCCCGCGATGAGCTTAATAAGGATTTTGCCGGCCAGTCAGCCACAGTCGGCGGTTGGAAGGTTACGACCACACTAGATATGAACCTGCAGACCAAGGCCGAGCAAGCTGTCGCCGCTAATGCTCCTAATGTCGCCCGCTACGGCGGCGACGAGGAAGCTATGGTCGTCGAAGATGTTAAGACCGGCCAAATGCGCGCCCTAGTTGGCGGAGAGGACTTTAATAACCCCGACCACGGTCAGTTCAACTACGCGCACCAGGCCTACATCTCGCCAGGCTCCAGCTTTAAACCGTATGATTACTCGACTCTAATCGAAAATAACACCAACGTCGGCGCCGGTTCAGTCCTGTATGACAGCAAGGGCCCGATTCCGGGCTACCCCTGCACCACGGGGGTCAGCGCCACCGGTAATTGCCTGCACGACTACGACTTCAAGTACCCGGGGCCGGAAACACTGCGTTATGCCATAGGCGGCTCGCGCAACGTGCCGGCCGTCAAGGCCATGCTCGAGGCCACGCCTAACGACACTAGCGTCAATCGAACGACCTCAATCAATAAGGTTATCAGCACGGCCGACGCGCTGATGGCTTCTCCGGATGCTTATAAATGTTTCAACGATGGCACCGATGTCAATCAAGCCAAGTCAACCGACGAAACACAGTGCTACGGCGCGTCGGCCATCGGCGACGGCGCCTACCTGCACTTAGACCAGCACGTCAACGGTCTGGCCAGTTTGGGCCGGCTGGGCAATGCTATCCCCAGTACTTATATCTTGAGTTTGCAGAATGCTTCGGGCAAAACTTTTTACACCTTCAAACAGCCTAAAGGCACCCAGGTTGTCCGCCCGCAAACAGCTTACATATTGGATAACATGCTATCGGATCCGTCAGCTAGTTATTTGACGGCCGCGCAGAAATGGCAGCACTACAAGGGCTGGGACACCGCAGTCAAAACCGGAACCACCAATAACAGTTATGACGGTTTGATGATGAGCTGGAACACCCAGTACGCCGTCGGCAGCTGGGTCGGCTATCACACTCGAAACCAAGGGCTTAATGCCAATGGTATGGAATTAATGACGCTGCCGCTAACCCGGACGGTGATGGAGTACGCGCTTGATAGCTTACATACGACTCCGGTCAATTGGGTGCAGCCGGCCGGCATCCAGACACTGCCAGCCTTTAAGAGCGCCTTGCCGTTTTCCACGCAAGGACCGGCCGTAACTACAGACCTTTATCCACCCTGGTTCAAACCAAAAGCTACTAGCAGCCAAAGCGCCGTGATTGACCGAGTGTCTAACAAGCTGGCCACTAGCTGCACGCCGGATTCGGCCAAACAGACGCTTAGCGGTAACGCCGCCCCCAATGCGTTTTCGATAGACGTGTTCTATCCGCCCGGCCAAACCACTGGTACATCCGGTGCCAACACAACGGCCAACGACGATGTCCACCATTGCGGCGATGCGCCGCCCAGCATTAATCTGACTGCTACGGACAACGGCAATGGTACTTACACCATAACGGCCTTTGTCAGCGCCGGGACACATCCGTTCAATGATTCAAACTACGCCCAGTTTCCAGGCACTATCACCTACAGCTTCGGTGGCCAAACTGTACACACTACTCAAGTTAGCGACCCTCAGTACAACGATTCCTGGACATACACACCGACCGCCAGCGGTACTATGACTGCGACCGTAACCGACAGTGTGTTATATAGCGCCAGCGCCACAGCTGATGTTACGCAGGCTGCGCAGTTTAGCCTTAGTTTTACCGGTCAAGCTGGACTTGGCACTCATAAAACCGCCAGTTTTACATGGAATTCTTCGCCTGGCGCTTCGGGCTATCAGCTCTGCATTAGCTCGAATTGCAACAGCTACCCATCGAGTGCGGCTAGCGGGTCTATACCCAACCTGAGCAACGGTAACTATACCGCGACCTTAACCGCTACGGGCTCAGGAGCTACGGCATCAACCACTGTGACCATTTCAGGTCCATAAAAAAACCGATATCAGATTTAGTCTTTTTCTAAGAAAGTATTTAAGGCGGTTCGAACGTCTTTGACAGAAGTTAAAAAGGCCGGTTTTTGGCCGCTGCGGATTACCGGGCCAATGGCGGTTTCAAAACCCATTTTCTTAGCCTCGGCAATGCGTTTTTCGGCAAACGGTATGTGGCGGACTTCGCCCGATAATCCAACCTCGCCAAACACCACGGCGTTTTTCTTCAGCTGCATGCCTTTGGCGGCCGAGGCGATAGCCATGCAAATAGCCAAATCGGCGGCCGGCTCGGTTAAGCGGATACCGCCAACGATGTTTATATAAATATCTTTGTCGGCCAGTTTTAGTTTAGTGCGGCGCTCCAGCATTGCGATTAATAAATTAACCCTGTTTAGGTCAATGCCGCTGGCGGTGCGCTTAGGATAGCCGTAGCTGGTCGGGTTCACCAGAGCTTGGACTTCGACTAAAATCGGCCGAGTGCCTTCCATAGTGGCGTGAACGATTGAGCCGTCGCTAACTTGACGTTCGGCTAACAAGGCGGCCGATGGGTTATCAACCGCGGTCATCCCTCTTTCGGTCATTTCGAAAATCCCGGCTTCGTTGGTTGAACCAAACCGGTTTTTGACACCGCGCAGGATTTTAAAGCCGCCGTAGCGGTCGCCTTCCAGCTGCAGCACCACGTCTACCATGTGCTCTAGCACTTTTGGCCCGGCTATCGAGCCTTCTTTGGTAACATGTCCGACTAGTATTAGCGCCGTGTTGCTAGCTTTGGCGGCAGCCGTTAACAGCTGGGCGCTATTAGTGATCTGGCTGACATTGCCGGCCGCCGAGCTGACTTCATTAACAGCTATGGCTTGTACGGAATCCACGATGACTAAATCGTATTTGCCCTCCGAAATCGTTGAAGCGATGTCGTTGGTGACCGTGGAGACAGCCAGCTGCAGGCTTTTGCTTTGAGTTTTGAGCCTCTCGGCGCGCATGGCGATTTGCTGTTCGGACTCTTCGCCGCTGACATATAAAACCCGGTTAGTTTTAGAAGCGTCGTTGGCAATCTGCAGTAGCAGTGTACTTTTACCAATGCCTGGTTGGCCGGCTAACAGATTGACACTGCCGGCTACCAAACCGCCGCCCAAAACTTCGTCCACTTCACTAATACCAGTTTTGATACGGGGTGTTTTGGTGGCCAGCGCACTGCTGACGGATTTAGGGCTAAGCTTCTTGCCGCTGCTGCCGGCAGTGGCTGTTGATACCTCTACCTGCTCAGTTAGCGTGTTCCATTGGCCGCAATTGCTGCAGCGGCCCATCCAGCTGGAAAAAGTCGCGCCGCAATTCGAACAAGTGAATTTTACTGCCAGTGCTTTAGCCATATATATCCTAGTGTAGCAAATTTACTGTGTAGTTTGGGGTGCTACCCTTGTATCGATAGCCTTATCCAAGCTGGTTAGTTCGTTAGCAATTGAGTTACGCTCAATCACTAAGGCATTATAAGTTGCTATATCGCTCTTTAGGCTGGCGACTCCGGCATTGTAGCGGCCGACATCGGCATTAAAAGCCGCCACGCCGGCATTGTATTGGTCGATTTGGCCGCCGGCTCGTTGGCTATCCAGCTGGGCCCGCTCTGAATTAATTGAGGATAGCTGCTGCGATAGGCTTTGCTCTTGCTGGTCAATTTGGGCTTTCATTTGGGCTAGCTGGGCATCGTCGGCCTTGATTTGGTCGCTACGACTGGTAAATTCGACCTCGTAGTTATTAGCAAAGGCCACTACAGCCGCCCGGTCGGAAAAGTACCGCGTGTAGTATTGCTCCAGCGGCGCCGGCAAGTTGGCAATTTCGGTACCGAACACAGAGTGCATCTCGTTGACCACATCGTTGGGCTCGGATTGCCGATAGGCATTGATGGTGTCGATGATTCGCTGGTCGTGCTGGCTGTTGTAGTAGCTCTGCAACAACCCATCAACGTAGTTTTTATCCTTGCTGCTCAGACGGTCGTAGGCGGCGTGCAGCATCTCGTGGGCGGCCGTAACCTGCTGGACGCCAGCGAGTCTCGGGTCTTGGACGTTATAAACGAATATGCCGTCCTGGTTGGAGTGGTAACAGCCCAGAACAATGGTTTTCTCACTTTCGCTACAGTCTGAGCGGAACTGATTGGCGTCTGTTTCCAGCTGAGGGTGGTTCACATAAAAGATATGCCGGGCTTGGGCCGTCATGGTGTCTTGGCTAGCTAGACTGGCTACGACCGCTGGTGGCATGTAATTACGTAGCTGGGCCCAGTCGGTAAGGGCTTGGGCATTGAAATAGACTAGAAATGGGGCGGCCAACAGCCCTATCGTTAACAAAAATAATAACGCTCGTTTGAAACCTCTCATCTCACCTATTATAGAGCACGGCTGACCTAAAATTATTTATTCTAAGGCGGCGGCGTAAATTAGTTCGGTTTCTTGGTCTTTACTGCGCTTAGCGTTAACCGTAACTACGTCACCGGTGTGATAGTTGTCTTCCAGCAGGCCGCCGGCAATGGCATCCTCCAAGGTCTCCTGCAATAGGCGGCGCATTGGCCGGGCGCCATTGAGGGCATCGTAGCCGCGTTCCATCAAGTGTTGTTTGGCTTTGGGGCTAACCTGCAATCCAATGCCTTTTTTAAGCAGACGGGCGCGCAAATCCTCCAGCTGAATGTCTAGAATCTTCAGGGCGTCCTTTCTAGTCAGAGCCCGAAAGACGATGGTTTTATCTATGCGATTAAGTAGTTCCGGGCGCATCATTTTTTTAAGCTCTTCGAGCACTTTAGCTTTATTGGTAGCATGTAGCTCATCTAGATTATCGAAGTCAGCTGATTTTAAGGCTGAGAAGCCAAAGCTGGCCTCTTTTTGCAGTTTTTCGGCGCCAATATTACTGGTCATGATAATGATGGTGTTAGTAAAGTCGATTTTGCGGCCCTTGGCATCCGATAATATGCCATCTTCCAGGATTTGCAGCAGCATATTGAAGACGTCTGGATGAGCTTTTTCGATTTCATCAAATAGCACCACACTGTAGGGTTGGCGGCGGATGCGGTCGGTCAGCTGGCCGGGGTCATCATAGCCGACATAGCCGGCCGGGGCGCCGATTAATCGGGCTACGGTGTGGTGCTCACCGAATTCGCTCATATCAATTTTGACTAGGGCGTCATCGGAGCCAAAGAACTCGCGAGCCAGCACTCTGCCCAGCTCGGTCTTACCGACGCCGGTCGGGCCCAAGAAAATAAACGAACCAATCGGCCGTTTTTCGCTGGAAATGCCCGAACGGCTGCGGCGGACGGCTTTAGCTACGGTTTCAACGGCCTCGTCCTGCCCGATAATATATCGGCCCAGGCTCTTTTCTAAGTTCACCAGATACTTGGCTTCGGAGCGGATAACTTTAGTTACCGGCACGCCGGTCATCCGAGCGACAGTTTCGGCCATATCGTCAGAGCTGATGTGGATCGGCTTATCGGTCCGGCTGGTGGCTTCCAGCTGTTTAATTTGCTCGCTCAGCTGGCTGGCCTTTTGCTTTTGCTGGGCCGCTTTCTCATAATCTTCGGCGTCGACCGCCTCGTCTATCCGGGTGTTGACCAATTTCAGCTCTTTTTGGGCTTGGCGCAGCTCCGGCGGAGTCTTGCCTTTATTGACTCGCAGATAGGCTGAGGTTTCATCTAGCAAGTCTATGGCTTTATCGGGCATGTAGCGGTCGTTGATGTAGCGGCGGGCAAACTGAACGGTATCTTCTAGCACCTCATCGCTAACTTTGACGCCGTGGAAATCTTCGTAGTGTTTGCGCAGGCCTTTTAGAATCGCAAAGGTTTCGGCGGGGGTGGTTTCGGGGACTTTAACCGGCTGGAAGCGGCGCTCTAGAGCGGCGTCTTTTTCGATATGACGAGTGTATTCATCGGTGGTGGTAGCGCCAATCATCTGGATTTTACCGCGAGCCAGGCTGGGTTTGAGCATGTTGCCGGCATCCATCGAGCCTTCGGCGGCGCCGGCGCCGACAATCAGGTGTAGCTCATCGATAAACACGATGGCGTTCTTGTCTTGCTCCAGCTCGGCAATGATTTTCTTTAAGCGCTCTTCGAACTCGCCGCGATATTTGGTGCCGGCAATCATGCCAGCTAAGTCTAGGGTTATAATTCGTTTTTCCAGTAAACTGTCCGGGACTTCTTCATTGACTATCCGCTGAGCCAAGCCTTCTACAATGGCAGTTTTGCCAACGCCTGGCTCTCCAATCAACACTGGGTTGTTTTTGTTGCGCCGATTCAAAATAGTAATTACTCGCTTAATTTGCGGTTCGCGGCCAACTACAGGGTCGAGTTTTTTCTCACGAGCCAGTTTGGTCAAATCCATGCCGAAGAATTCCAAAGTGCTCTTCTTGGAGTTTTTGCCGCGACGCCGGCCGCCGGCTGTTTCGTCGCCGGTATCATATTGCTGTTTTTGTAAGAACTGCTCAACTTCGCCGCTTAGGCGGTCAATATCAACGCTCATATCGCGCAGTAGCTGGGTGGCCCGGGCGTTTTTTTGGCTCAAAATGCTATATAGAATATGTTCTGTTCCGCAGTAGTCTTGATTAAACTCTTGAGCAATTTCCCAGGCCATTTTAAGAGTTAGTTTGGCGGTTTCGGATAAGCCCTTACCGCCCATATTTATAACTAGGGTTTTTGGTGTCAGGTTCAAGGCTAATCGGGCCCGGTCGAGCGTAACTCCCGTGCCTTCTAGGATTTTGGCGGCCATCGAGCCTTCTTGGGCTAGTACGCCCAATAATAGGTGCTCAGTACCGATATATGCGCTTCCTGATGCGCGGGCAATAGCGTCAGCGTGCCGTAGGCTATGCAGTGCGTTATTGGTTAGATGCGATAAAAATTCTTGAAAATCAGGTGAATTTGGAATCATATTAGTCTTAAGTTAACCCCTCAAACTTATTTTAAGCTGTAACAAAAGTTACTTATACATGATACCACGAATTAGCACTCTCGAGTCAAGAGTGCCAGCGCATGTTGCCGGTAGGCTTGATCTGGGTAGGTTTAGCTTGTTGATTTTTGTGAAGCCCTGAGCGAAGCGTATCTGTCGATACGCTGAAGCTGGACTGGAACAAAAAGCGGCAAGATAAGCCTGCTCCAGGCGAGCCTAGCGGTAATATGTGCTGATGCTCTTGGCTCGGTCAAGAGTGCCAAC
>Ga0265338_10007808_pt1 | contig 13154 bp, 18 predicted proteins | sample 42126metaG_FD_193579 | JGI IMG/M metagenome (GOLD analysis project Ga0265338, IMG submission 193579) | Rhizosphere microbial communities from Carex aquatilis grown in University of Washington, Seatle, WA, United States - 4-21-26 metaG | ecosystem: Host-associated > Plants > Roots > Rhizosphere... | reverse complement strand
ACCATGTCGCCGCAGAATTGGACAGTCCCTTTGCCTTTCAGCCCGGCGTGATCCGCATTCTCGAATGCCCGTTCCGGCACGGGGAGATCATCCGGTCGATCGCGATCGGATGCTCACAGAGGAGCCGATAGCTCGACTGGTGCTTCATCCAGCCGATCGAGTTCCTTCATGAGGCGCGTGTGCATTCGCTCATCCTGCCCCGCGCGCAGATAGCGAGTCACATCCTGTCTCAACTCCTCCAGCAACACATTACGGTCCCGCAGTTGCAACATGGTGGCGGCAACCCCGTCACTATCGGTTCCAGCTTGCGTCGCGGATTCCGCCGCCTCGACCGCGCGGCGCAGTTCGAGTTCGTTGAGCCTGCGCGATCCATCGTTGTTCTCGCTGGTGCTTCGTTTGCGCCCCATTCCATGCAAAAGCGCCTGCATGATGTCGGTTGTCGTGACGATTCCAGCCAAATGTGAGTTTTCATCGACAACAGCCAGCGCATGAACACCGTGGCTTGACATGCGCGCTGCGGCATCGGCAATGGTATCATCGAGCTTTGCTGCAATGACTGGCCGGCGCATCATGGTGGCAATCTTGAATCTATCGTTCAATAAGGTGGCGGAGTCCAGCGACCCCGACTTCGGTACAAAATCGTCCAGCTTGAGCAGATCAGCCGAGCTAATGATGCCTTTGAGCTTCAATCCATCAACCACGGGAACATGATGAAACGGGTGGGTGGCAAAAAGGCGCAACAACTCGGTGATTGGTTCATGGACACCAATTGAAACCACCGTTGTCGTCATTATGTGACGAACGCGCTCGTCCTGCATTGTATTACTCCTGTGCCACGGGGGAATTCCACCGAAATGGCGCTGCTGTCTCCCAGGGTATGTAGCGAACGACATCGTCGTTGCACGTTTCGGCGGCTGGCATGGAACCCGCCGGGACAAACACCAGAACCTATCGACTGGTAACGAGTCTCAGAGGAGTCAGAAACGCCCAGTACAGTCTAGGCGCTATTGCAGATCGTCATACTTATATTTGTAATGGAGAATGTCGCACTGCAATGAGTACGTCGATTGCGGTCGCAGATCGCACACCGCCAGCGCACGGATCTGGCATCGAGCTTCGTTGGTGTTCCTCGAACCGCTGCGACATTTTGGGCACTTTTGCCTATTCCATCGCAGCCACGTGTGGCTCACCCTATGGGCGCATCTCCAGCAGCAGCGGGAGGCGAGCCAATGAATCCGCGGCAGCGGAGTTTGCATCAACCAAAGGGGCAAGATCATGGACCTGGACGAGGCTATTTCCGGACGGCGCTCAGTACGGGATTACACGAACAATGTACCTAGTGAACAGACGATCCGCCGCTTGATCGATGCGGCTGTGCGGGCGCCAAGCGCCGTCAACCAGCAACCATGGACTTTCACTGTGATACGCGATCAGAAGCTGCTCGAGCAAGTCTCACATGAAGCGAAGTCGCACATGCTCGCCAATATGCCCGCCGATACGCACACAGATCACTTCCGGACGGTTCTGGGTGCTCCGGAGTTCCACATTTTTTACCAAGCTCCAGTTCTGATCCTGATTGCCGCGCCCGCGCAGGATCGCTGGATTGTCGAGGATTGCGCAATGGCCGCGGAAAATCTGATGCTGGCCGCATTCGGGGCCGGTCTGGGAAGCTGTTGGATCGGATTTGCGCAGAGTTATCTCAATACCGCGGAGGGCAAGGAACTGCTCGGGCTTCCAGCTATCTGCCTGCCGGTGGCGCCCATCATTGTCGGCTATCCGAAGTCCCCGACACCTTCCGTCCCGCGTAAGGACCCCGAGATTCGCTGGATCGGTCAAGGCTCGTGAGCGAAGGCTGCCGGCTTGGACCCCCATGACTGCCCGAAGACCCATGAGAAGTCTGCCACTGTCGAAAGTCTACCAGCTGCTCGAGCCGGGTCCGGTGGTGCTGCTGGTGACCGCGTCAAAGGGCTGCGCCAATGTGATGACAATGTCCTGGCACATGATGGTTGATTTCGAGCCGCCACTCGTTGCCTGTGTAGTCAGTGAGGACAATTACAGTTTTGCCGCATTGAGGACTACGAAGCAGTGCGTAATAGCGGTTCCAGCGCTGGAGCTCGCATCGAAGGTCGTGAAGGTCGGTAATTGCTCGGGCCGGGATGTGCAGAAATTCCAGAAGTTTGGCTTGCGGGAGATCCCAGCTTCGTTCGTCGCCGCGCCTCTGATCGCCGATTGCTTCGCTAATCTTGAATGCAAGGTGATCGATACGCGCTTCGTCGGCCGGTTCAATCTGTTCATGCTCGAGGTGATCCAGGCGTGGATGAAACCGGGACAACAAGCTGCCAGGACCATACACCATCGCGGCTACGGCCGCTTCACGGTAGATGGCCGCAGAATCACGCTGAAATCGAAGATGCGGTAATGCGCTTACATGGGATTGTGTCGGTCGTAGAGCGCCAGACTGCGCGGCAGAAACGAGTATGCTGACTCGTGCATTACTAGTGCTTTCGTTCTGGATCGCAGCGCAGTCGCCGTCAGCGCAGAGCGCGCCGATCGGGCAAGGAGCCAGTGCCGCGCTGGCCGAGATGGCGCATGCCATTGAGGCTGAGCATCTGCCGGGCCCCCACGTCGACCAGGAGCGAGCCGTACTCGAGTCGCTGTATCCAGCCACCGATGCGCACCTGCTCTGGAGCGAGCACCAACGGCTCTCGCCTCAAGCCCGGGAGCTGCTCGATATTCTGGGATCAAGCGAGTCCTATGGCCTGCGGTCGGGCGACTACCTTGGGGATGGTCTGCGCGCCGCTGCACTGCAGCTATCGAAGAATCCTGCGGAAACCGACTGGCAGCAGTTCGATTTGCGCCTGTCCCGAGCCGCCACCCGCCTGATCGTGCATCTGCACTTTGGCCGCATCGATCCTCGGACTGCAGGCTTCGAGCTGCCGCGAAGTCATGACACGTTCAATATTGCCACCGAAGTGCTGGCGCTTGCGTCTGCACCGAAGGTGGTCGATACCCTGAGGGCCATGGAGCCCCCGTTCGTGCATTACGCACTGCTCAAGGCGGCGTTGGCACAGTATCGCGGACTGGCGGCTGATCCCACCCGGACACAGTTGCCGGGCTTCGGCAAACACACACTGCACGCGGGCGAGGGGTATGTCGGGGCGCAGGCACTGCGTAAATTGCTGATCGCACTGGAGGATATGACGCCGCCCGCTGCACCGGTGACTGCGTCGAGTTCGACGTTGGACCCCGAGCTTGTCGCCGGGATCAAGCACTTTCAGGCGCGTCACGGACTCACGGCTGATGGCTCACTGGGCACTCAGACCTACCTGGAGCTCACCACGCCGCTCGCGAGGCGTGTGCGCCAGATCGAGCTAACTCTGGAGCGCTGGCGCTGGCTGCCAACGTTCGATTCTCCGCCCATCATCGTCAACATTCCGCAGTTCAGGCTGTACGCGGTTGCAACGGCTGAAGATCGCGCGCTCAACGCGCTGCAAATGGCGGTAATCGTCGGACAGACATACCCGCGCACGCAAACCCCCGTATTCGTCGGTGACTTGCGCTATGTGACCTTCCGGCCCTATTGGGATGTACCCCACAGTATTGTGCTGCGGGAAATGCTGCCGCACATCCAGGCCGACAGCAGTTATTTGCCACACAACCATCTGGAATTGGTGGACGGCCAGAGCGACAACAGTCCGGTTGTGCTTCCCACGCCGGCCGCCATAGCGGCACTGGCTGCCGGCAAGCTGCGATTGCGCCAGCGACCGGGCGACGACAATGCGCTGGGCCTGGTCAAATTCGTGTTTCCGAATGTCCACGATGTCTTCATGCATGGCACTCCAGCTCGACAGTTATTCCTGCAGTCGCGCCGCGCCTTCAGCCATGGTTGCATTCGTGTCAATGATCCGGTGGCGCTCGCGCAGTATGTGTTGCGGAATACCGCAGGCAACTGGGACGAGGCGAAAATTACCGCTGCCATGCAGAGCAGCACGCCGCTACGTGTGGAGATCAAACAGCCGATCCGCGTGATGATCCTCTACGGAACCGCCCTGGCTACCGAAGCGGGGCCGACCGATTTTTTTGACGATATTTATGGCCAGGATCGCAGATTGGAGACTTTGCTGGGCCTTTCCCCCGTGACTGGTGCAAAATAGTGCCTAACGTTGTACGGATGTGCCGCGTCGGAGATTTGCATGACGAAACCAATAGAGAGCCCGGGATCCACCGCGTCACCGGACCGTCGCCGATTCCTGCGGCACGCCGGCGCCGTCTGCGGCACTTTGAGCCTCATGGCGGCCTGGCCCGTGCCGGCGACCGTGGGCGCCCGACCGCGCCGGGTACAGTTTGTGCACACCCACACCGGCGAAACACTGGCGGCGGAATATTTCGATGGCGGCGCCTACAACGAGACCTGTCTGAGCGCGGTAAATCATCTGCTGCGGGACTTTCGCACGGGTGAGAGCCATCGCATCGATCCGCAGCTGCTCGACATTCTGTATGACTTGCAAACCCGGGCGGATCGGGAGGGCACGTTCGAAGTCATCTCCGGGTACCGATCGCCCGCAACGAACGCCATGCTTCATCGCAGTTCAAGCGGCGTGGCCGAGCACAGTCAGCACCTGCTGGGAAAGGCTATCGATGTGCGATTGACCGGCTATTCGACCCGTCGGCTGGGCGACCACGCACGCTCACTGGCCCGTGGCGGGGTGGGATTCTATGCCAGTTCCGATTTCCTGCACGTCGATACCGGGCCGGTGCGATGCTGGTGAGCCATGTGCATGGCTGGCCGCTGCGGACAGCGATGCGCGCGGCTTAATAAGGAGCGGCTCAAAACTCCGCACAGGTCCATCGCCATGGGCCCCATGTCGAGCGGCTAGTTGATTGGCAGTCGCACGTTGATGCTGGTGCTGGTAAAGACGAAGAGCTTGGACCAGACGCGCGAGCCGGCGATGCTGAATGAGTTTGCGCGCCATTTCATAGAAGTCCCGAGCGCAGGGACGTCCATTACGTTGCTCGCTGGTTCGCACCCCTCGAACCCACAGACGGAGAACGGCGGCGGCCACAGGTTGGCCGAATAGCGCGCGTCATTGCCCTGCCCGTAGACAACGCTATTCTCGAGCTTGGGGCCATCATGCGATGCGTCCACAGTCTGCCCAGCCAGGGGAATCGGCGTGTCACCTGCCACGGAGCTCACCGCAGTCGCACCTGCGACGTTGGTGCCGGCCAAAGCCAAGGTGAAGGTCATTGTAGCCAGGCTGTGGCGCGCAATTCCATGATTTCGTTTGATATTCATGCCAGATCGCCTCGCTAACGGGTTGAAAGCCTTGAAATCTCTGCCTCAGCGCAGACCCAGTTAATGGCGGAAGGCGCCCACGCGCAAAGTGTCTGCGCCGTCGCATTGGTCGCCGTCCAGCGACAACTCGATTGCGAATTCTGGGCTCCGGTCGCCAGGCCGGCCAGACGGCATGGCGGTATCGTTTTCAACCGCCAGAACGCAGACGGGGGGCTATGGGCTCCTGGCAGCGAGGATCAGACGCAGAAGCTCGCCAAAGTGCTCCAATGACACTGCTTTATTCTCATCATCGGTGTCTACCCGATGAACGATCACAAGCCGTATGGCGGGAATGACGGCGATGAAATGCCCGCCCGCACCCCATGCGGAAAAACTTCCGTCTGGCACTTCAACATTTGGGTAGTGATTGCCATTCACGGCCATAATCGTTGGCTCTTGGTTGGTACTCCCTGGCCTACCGTATGAAACGAATGGCCGCTGCCCGGCTGTGATTCCATCAGTCCGGGTGTCCCAGACTGCCGCGAGCTGCCGTAAGTGATTGGTAGTCCAATGGCCGACGGCCATTAACCCATGGCCATACCTTGCGACCGTCCGGTATGACGCATCAGAATCCAGCATCAATCAGCACAGCGAGGCAACGAATTGACCTGACAAGATCAGTCGGGCGCAATTTGTGGTGTTCACCTCTATGAAGAAGATCGACCTTTCCACGGTGCCTGCCCAGGCCGGCAGCACTTATCCGCGCCCTTTCGATGCCCCTTGCAACGGTCAGTCCTCCCAACGCCTGGCGCGCTTTGCCGGGCTGACCCTATTCGGCGTCAACCTCACGGTCATCGAGCAGGGTGCCTGGTCCAGCCAACGTCACTGGCACACCCATGAGGACGAGTTTGTCTGGGTGCTGGATGGCGAGCTAACGCTGGTCACGGACAGGGGCGAGGAGATATTGCGCGCGGGCGACTGCGTCGCCTTCAGGCGTGGAGACGCCGATGGCCACCACCTGATCAATAAATCGGGCCGATCAGCCAGGGTGCTCGAAATCGGCAATTCCGACCCCCTGGACCGTTGCATCTACTCGGACATCGACATGGTCGCGGAAGGCGTGGCGGGATACACCCACCGGGATGGAACGCCGTATCCGCTCAAGGAATAGGGGAGGGCCTTTGACCGTACGCCCGGCAAGGCTGTCAAGACATCGCAGCCAGCTTACCGATGGAATCGGAGCAACTAGTCGAGCAAATCGTCAACTTCATGAGAGTTCCCCTCAAGGCGCTTGCACCCGGCCAGATATGCGCAATCGCAGGTGTTGATGTGGGAGTTTGCAGCGCGCCGTCACTTTCCTGACAACGTTCCCACCCGCGCCTGTCAGGCGCCCTCCCGGCGTGCAGCCAAGTTGATTCCAAAAGTCCATTTCCACCTGCCTCCCTGCTTGATGTAGACCGAGGTACCCCAAACAGGGCCCACCTTCTGGCCGTAGCAGGTGCCGTCCGCTGTTGCCCTGTGTGTCAGGATGCCGACGGTCGGCGAAAGCATCGTACCCGCGGCGTCGCTGATGCTGACACTCCTGACATTGCAGTAAGTCCCGGACCACTCGTTCAGCGTATCGGCCTTGGTTGCGAGGTGGATGCCAAAAATATTGATAAATGAAATATTCCTGGCCGTAAGGTCTGCAAGCTTCTCGGCGTCGTGTCTTCTCCAGGCCTCCCAGACGGCCTCTTCGGCAGTGAGCATTGCGTCGGTGCCAGCATCTCGATGGGCCGGTCCAGGCTGCTCCCCGTGAGACGCCTCCTTCTGATCAACCGGTTCGGCGGGAGTCGCTTTTGGATCGACAACCGGGGCTTCGGCATGGAAGACTCCTTTCCATTGATTGCCGTCGCGAACGTATATGCTTGCCACCCAACTGCCGGCCGGGAGTGTTTGTCCATTGCATGTGCCGTCAACGGTTGCCTTGTGCGTGATCAGCGCCGCATCCTTACCAAGCGGGCTCACCTGCTCGTCGGAAACAGCGTAGCTCCTTATCTCGCAATCAGAGCCGGTGTATTCTTTTATCGCCGCTGCCTTGTCAAGCCTTCCAGACGAACCCCAGCCGACAAAATTGTCCGAGAGAAAAGTGCCCCAGAATTTGGCATTCTTGGCCTTCCAGGCCTCGTATGCGCTTTTTTCCAGCGTTACAAGCGCAGCCTTTGTAGGAATGGCCTGAGCAGTTTTTCCAGCCGCGTCGGCGGTATCTGCATTCTCCGCCAGCGCAGTGCCGGCGTAGGCTGCGACAACGAGAGCGATGCCTCCTGTTGATATGAAATGCTTGATCCTGAACATGGATACTCGCCCCAATAATCAGTTATGAATTGAATTCAAGGCCAATGGCCGTAATGCTCTTCCGCACCGACCGCGCATAGCGACGGGCTGCTCTTGCTACCGCAACGCTTCCGCCAGTATCAGGCGCGCCTTCTCCCAATCCCGCTGCACCGTGCGTTCGGTGACTTCGAGCGTTTCGGCGATTTCCTGCTCGCTGTAGCCCCCGAAGTAGCGCATCTGCGCAACCTGTGCCAATCGCGGATCCGCTTTCTCCAGATCCTCGAGAGCCTCGTGCACCCTGAGAACGGTTTCCTCGGTATCGACAATATTGGCCGAAACCTTGGTCGATAAGGTCAGCGGGCGCTGATCGCCCCCACGCTTCTCAGCGATCCGGTCGCGCACCGTGTCGACGATTACCGAACGCATGACCTGGGATGCGTACGCGAAGAAAGCCCGCCGGTCCTCGGCACGCAATTCCCCGGCATTCACGAAGCGCAGGTACGACTCGTGCACCAGGCAGGTCGTGTCCATCACCGAATCCCGGCCGCCGCCGCTTAGCCGCGCGCGAGCCAGCCGGTGAAGTTCGGAATACGCGGCCGCAAATAGTGCATCGCGCGCCTGCACGTCGCCCGATCGAATCCGTCCGAGTAGCTCGGTGAGCTGAGTCATCCCTGCACTGACGTCCTATGGCAATCGGTGGCTGCCAAGGTAGCGCCTTCGCCCGACTCCTGCCAGAGCGAGAGATCTTCCGCTCCCGTGTCGGGTTTCTCTTCGAGACCGCGTCTGTATCAGTGAGGCAGCGAAATTGGCCGACCGGGCGACCCCCGGCGGGCCGGCGGAAGCTGCCTCAGACCCGAACAGGACGCAGCGACCAACCCATTCAGCCCGATACGAAATTCCAGGAGAGAACCCATGAACACGACGAACATTGCCAGCCACTTCATTGCTGGTGTCATCCTTACGAGCCTGATCTCCAGCCTCAGCTCGATCGCAACCGCTGGCGAGAACACGGATTCCTTGCAGAAATCGATCAAATATACGGCTCTGGCCGTCTCCTCGACGCAGGGCGCTGCCTCGCTGTACAACCGCATCCGGATGGCGAGTGAAGAGGTATGCTCGCCGCTGGCGCATGGAGATCTTGCCTCCAAGATGCACGCCAAGGCTTGCAGCCACAAGGCCATCGCGGACGCGGTCAGTCAGGTCAACCAGCCGGCTTTGACCGCTATCTACAATGCCAGGAACGCCGGATCACTGCCGTTGGTTGCTGCGGCTAAGTGAGCCTGCAGGACGCAGGCAGCGCGAGGTTCAGCCTCGCCGCGTCAGGATTTCCTCAAACGGGCTCCGGTGGGTGTCATCCACTGGAGCCTTTCCATTTCAGGGCGCGGGCCTTACGGCCTGCAGTTGGTTCCAGCTACCAGAGAGATTGGTGTTCGGGTTGAAGTTTGGATCATTGCTCATGATGTATTCATTGGATCCATTCAACCAGGCGTGATCGTATAGGTTGCTGAGTTCCATGGTGCCACCGGTCGCCGGATCGCGGAACGTCTGGACTCCGCGGATGTTCTGATCCGCACCGAAGGCCGAGGCTTCGGACCCCCGTTCTGCATTGGCGGTCTCTCCCAGGATGGTCTCGGTGATCTTGTTTTCAAGCGCTGCCCAGATCTGGTCCTGCATGGCCTCCTTCTGCGCTTCGGCTTTGTAGAACCTGGCAATCGTGGCGTTCGAATAGGCCCGCCATTTCGGCTCGAGCTGAACCGAACTCAGCATCACCTTGAACAGCTTGTCATTGACTTCGAGTTTTCCCTTGGGGGTCCGGAACGCCATGTAGTCGATGGCGTGAGAATCGTAGAATGATCCCCGCCCCACCGGATAGACGCGCGTCACCACGGCCAGCACTACCCATCCCTCCATTGGCTTGCTGTCCTTTTGAAATTCGACCCGCGCGCGAATTGCCTCGGTCCTCACGCCTTTGTTACCGGCATCGGTTGGCGACAGGCCCAGTTGCCGGCGCGCAATTTGGTTGAGCTCTGGAAACGACTCGACCGATATCACGGCACTGCCGGCGGGCAGGTCGGGAAGCACATTCTGGCGGAAGTAGCTCTCCGCCCCCATCGCCTTCATGATCGGGCAGGGCTTACCGCCGGCGCCAAGTGCCCGTCGCAGCGGGTCGTTCAGCTTGCGCAGCTCCGATGGATCGTCCGTGTACTGCCAGCTGTAATTAGGGGCGCCTTGGAAGGCAATGGATCCGTCCGGATTGGTTGCCTCCCATGACACAGCAAACAGATCGCTGAAGCATCCTCCTTTACCGCCGCCGAAGACGACATTGCCCTTCAGGTTCCAATCGGAGGGAATCAGCAAATCGACCGCGGGCAGCTCCGCCTGAACTCCGGCCATCCCAGGATCGACGATCTGGCCTTTCTTCATGCGCAGGTAAGAGCTCGACACGGTGCCGCTCGCCGCCGAGGGGCCCCGAGGGGCAGTGGACGAGGCAGCCGATGCGGGCGGGGATTTGGCCGCGGCACCGGGCCGCGGCGATGGGGTCGCCGGGCTGGCAGGTACAGCAGCTGTGGATGGTGCAGCAGCTGTGGATGGTGCAGCAGCTGTGGCGGAACTGCCGGCCGTGCCCATCGTCTGTGCGGCCGCCTGTTTGCATTGATCGGAGAGGGCGTCCTTATGTTCCTTCAGGCAGGCGAGGATTCTGCCCCCGCCGGGCTGCACGCCAGCGCACAGCTTTTGCACGTCCCCCGCGCAGCCGGTACGCAGTGCGGCCAGTGCCGCTGCATCATCGGCCAGCGCGTAATGAGTTGCCAAAGCGGCACAGCACCCAAGCAGCAACTTGAGCCTTGTCAATTCAACTCTCCTGCCATGCAATCGCCGTCTCAAGACATTAAGGATCAGCATATCCCCTGGCGCCTATTACTTCGACCCGTTACTTCGAGGAGTTGAACCATCGGCGCCGGGTTGCGCGATTCCAGGCAACTGCTTCGGGTGGATCGGCGGGATCATCTGATTGGGAATTCTGCGGTCAAAGAGCCGCGGCGCGATACGACTGCATCCTGCAGGGCCCGAAGCGCCTCGCAGATCGCTCCGGCGACCGAAGGTGTCCCCACCATCGCTGATTCGTCAAGCCCAGCTCCCAGCAAAGGGATTGAGATCGATGCCGACTCGACAATCACGGCTGCCATGGTTCTGAGGGTTTCGCGTAAGGTATCGTCTGCGTGGTGCGCTCGGGGCGAGCAGTTCAGCACCGCCACGAATTTGGAGGCAAACGGCTCGAAGCCGACCAGCCAGTCGAGCGCATTCTTGATGGTGCCGGTGACGCCATGCGCGTACTCCGGACTGGCGAATAGCAACGCATCCGCCTCCGCGACAGCCCGGTGAAAAGTGGCGACACTGGCAGGGAGATTCACTTCGAGGTCCGGATTGAAGAGTGGCAGTTCGCCCAGGCCGTTGAAGATCGAGACGTTGATATCTCCTGGCGCGAGTCGCGCCGTCGCGCGCAGGAGCATGGAATTTATGGAAGCCGTTCGCAGGCTTCCCGACAGGCATAGGATATTCATGGCAGCACCCACGTCCTGGCGTCTTGCTTCTCTAATTGTCTGAACATCGATGTCGGACCGAAGTAGAAGGGCTGGAAGGCCGATAGCTTGACGATGGAATCGAAGGTGGCTTGTTCACTCAATCCGATAGAGGACGTGGCAGGCCGTCGGGCGGTTCGGTGAGCCGATTGTCGCTTAATGGCTTCACGCAGCGACTGTCTGCTTCCACGCATCCGAAGGCGAGTCGCACAATCCTGCAAACTTTCGAACCCAAACCTGTATTCTGGTCTGGCGCGATGCCGACTCGCACTAATCATGCCGGGGACATCTCATAGTGCTCGAGTGGAGCATCAGAGAATTTCCGAGGGGGACACGATGAAGTCATCGATGTGGTGGGGGTCAACGTTGCTGTTGTGCACTGTGGCGACAATCCTTGGTGGCGGCTCGACGCTCGTCGCAGCGGCCGCTCCGGTCACTCCGGATCCTTGCAAACTCGTTACTGCGACTGAACTCGAGCAGATTGCCGGCCGGCTCAAGGGAGCCCCGACGCCAGGCGATGTCGCATCTGGCGAGGTCTCCTGTGAGTACGCACCCGTCAAGGGACCGAGCTGGATCAGCATCAGCTTGCATGATGGCGACCTCGGCTTCTGGAAGAAAAGAAACGGCGGCCAGAATCCCGTGTCGTTGCCCGAATTCGGGAAAGACGCGTTCGTGAATCCTGACCTGGAAGGTTCCGCCGACTTTTACGCAAAGAAGGGTGCACTGATACTGAGGGTGACCATGCCGAAAGGACCCGGGGCGGTTGATATGGCCAAGGCTATCGCAAGATTGGCATTGCCACGGATGTAGGCCGTTCGATCGAGCCGAGTGGTTCGACGAGTTCAGTTGCTTGCTTCATGGTTTCGAGGAGTAAGAACGGCTAACACAATCGCTGCGATCATGAGCGCGTTGGACATGGGATTGGGGCTAATGGGACCGGCAGCAACGGTCGGGCCGCCAACGTCGGGTTGTCCGATAACGGGCTCAGAACCCATTTGCAGCCTTATGTTCGGCGAACCAGTAGCCCGCAACCAGGGTCTTGAGGTCGTTGATATCGCCGCTTCGAACGCGGTCGATGAATACCTTCGCGGGCAGAACAATGCTCAGAATGTCCTCATGCTCTGATGCGTTGCCATGGACGCCCCCCGCGAGAGCCGTGTTCACCGTGCCGTACACGATGGAGATCTTCTCTGAGGTGCCTCCTGAACTGACGAAGGCGCCCGGATGAATGAGCACTGGATTGGTCAGAACGAGGCTGGTCTCTTCCTGCATCTCTCGAACAGCCGCTTCCAGGACGTTTTCATGGCTCCCGATGGCGCCAGCAACGAGGTTGTCCCGATACGGGTACTCACCGGCCACTAGTGCGCCCGGACGAAACTCGTTTACAAGCACGACCTCATCACGCCCCGGATCATGGCCCAGCACTGCGACCGCATTGCCGCGCTCCATCAGCTCCCACGAGCTGCGCCTGGCACCTCCGCCGTGTTGGTCGACGTCGAATTGATATCGGTACATCCGAAGAAACCCCTCGTACAACGGAGTTCTGCTGTGGATGACTGCTCTGAGCTTTCCTGGTGTCATTCCAACCTCATGGCCGATCGATTTGCACGCGGCTTGCGTGCAATGTGGCGTTCCGCAGCGTAGAGCAGTTCTGCGAGCAGGGCCATTGGGTCGTCAATCTTGACATGCGCTTTGTCCTAATGCCTCATCGACAACTCTGCTTCGTCCCATTTTGCGAGCTCGATGACGAATTATGTTTGCTTCACGCATATCGCCTCTCCGCTGCAGCATGTTTACGGTGATACTCGCCTTCTTTTGCGCTTCCCCGGCACGCGCGCAATCGCTTACCACTGCCGCCATCACTGACCCTGCCTACGACATCAGGGCCTTCAATGTCAGCATTCCTGCCGGCTGGAAGTTCGAGGGCACTGTGCTGCCCGGACCCGAATGCAGCCGCGTCCCCATGCCTGTCTTTCGCGCCTATTCGCCCG
>Ga0265338_10007807_pt1 | contig 13155 bp, 16 predicted proteins | sample 42126metaG_FD_193579 | JGI IMG/M metagenome (GOLD analysis project Ga0265338, IMG submission 193579) | Rhizosphere microbial communities from Carex aquatilis grown in University of Washington, Seatle, WA, United States - 4-21-26 metaG | ecosystem: Host-associated > Plants > Roots > Rhizosphere... | reverse complement strand
CCTCGGGGAGATTGCCGACCGGCCGGTCAGCTCGGTGATCACCGTCCGCGGCAAGGAGCTCGCCGCCGGCGACACGGTTGCGGCGGCCCGGACCGTCTTCGCCTCCAGCTCGGTGCAGGTGATCCCGGTTCTGGATGGCGTCACCTACACGGGAGCGGTCGCCCGCGAGGACATCGAGGGCGTCGCTGACGCCGACGCGATCACGCCGTACGTGTCCGACCGGTTCCCGACCGTCACCGCCTCGACCAGGGTCGACGACGCCCTGGAGCTGCTCTCCGAAGCGGGCGGCCGGCGGCTCGTCGTCCTCGGCGATGACAGCTCCACCTACGTCGGCCTGGTCTGCGTGTCGCGCGACCACGCCGGGCTCTGCATCGACGCCGAGTGCCACGCGGGCGGGGCGGGCTAGCAGCCACCTGATGTCGTCGGTGCAGTGGCTGCTCCTCGCGCACCTGCTCAGCGCGTTCACGTTTGTCTCAGGGGCCGTCGCGGCCGGGATGATCCAGATCGCCGCGATCCGGGCCGAGCGCCCCACGGACGTTGCCGTCCTCCTGCGCCTGGTGCAGGTTCCTGTCGCACTGGTCACGCTCGGCGCGCTGGCGACGCTGGCGTTTGGCTTCGCGCTGGTGCACCAGCTCCACCTTCCCAACAGCCTGCTCTGGATCCGGCTCGCGTTCGTCTTCTGGATCCTCAGCATGGTGCTGGGAGGCCTCGGCGGGCGGCGGGGACGACATGCCCGCGAGTACGCCGAGCGGATGGCCGGCGGCGAGGACCTGCCGGAGCCCGAGCTTCGGCGGCTGGTTGCCGACCGCTGGTCGGTGGGCCTGTCGACGGCGAGCTTCGTCGTCGTCCTGGGCATCATCGTGCTGATGGTCTGGCGGCCGACCTAGCCGAGGCGCGCTCCAGCATTTCTCAGACCACCTGGTAACAATCGGGTGATGCTACGAGGTCTGCGCCTGCTCCTGCTGCTCGATGCGGCGGCGATGGTCGTCGCTTCGACGATCACCGATCCGATCGTCTCTGACGTTGCGCTTGCACCGCTGCTGCTGGTGTCGGTCGTGCTCGGAATCGCCTGCCTGAGCGGCGACCTGGTGGCCCCCCGCCGGCGGCTGCCGGTCGTGTGCTCGGCACTCACCATCGTTGCGCCGTTCCCGTTCCTGCTCCTCGGAGCCCCCTGGGGGACCCGCACCGCAGCGGTTGTGCTGGCGCTGCTGCAGATCGTCCCGCTGGTCGGCGATCGGCGTTCCCGAGCGCCCATGGGCGGCCCCAGGCGGGTGGTCGCCGCTCTCACGATTACCACCGCGCTGCTGCTGGTCGGCAGCGTGTTCCTGGTCTGGTACGGCGCCACCTACCTGATCCCGGCGCCGAAGGGCGTGTTCTCACGCAACCCGTACCTGGTCTCCCTGACCACCACGCGGGCGCAGTTCGCCTGGAAGACCACCCACGGCGCGGTGGGTCTGAGCGCCCGGGCGCCGGATGGGACCGTCGCCCACGCCGCCGGCGGAGTGCTCAGCGGCCTGGCTCCGGGCACGCGGTACGTCTGGACGGCGAACCTGGCTGGGGTGTCCGCCGCCGCGGGCTCGTTCGAGACTGCGCCGACGACCACGGCCACGCCGATCCGGCTGGTCTCGTTCGGCGACTACGGCTCGGGCAACGCCCACGAGTACGCGATCGCCCGACTGGCAGCCGCCACCGACCCCTCGCTGTTCCTCTCGGCCGGTGACAACGCCTACCTGCTGGCCGCTCCGCCCCTGCTCGACCGGGCGATCTTCGCCCCGCTGCGGCCGCTGCTCGCCGAGGCGGCGCCGGTGGTGGCACTGGGGGAGCATGACCTTGCCTGGAATGACGGATCCGCGGTCATCTCCGCGTTCGACCTCCCCGGCCACCACTACACCGCCCAGTACGGGCCGGTGCAGGTGGTCGTGCTCGGGCTCCAGGCCGACGCCTCGGCGCTGGCCTACGCCCGGCAGGTGCTGGGGCGCTGCGACGGCGCCTGCCCGGTGCGGTTCGTGCTGCTCCACCGGCCGATCGACGCCGGCAACCCGATCATGCCGCTCCTTCGGGCACGCCACGTGGCGGCGATCCTCGCCGGCCACCTGCACCGGTACGAGCGGCACGTCCGCGCCGCGATCCTTCAGTTCACAGTCGGAACCGGCGGCGAGGGGCCTGGCAGCGCCGCGTTCACCCGTCCCACGGCGGATGCAATCGTCTCGCTCCAGGCCTACGGGTTCCTCGAGATCGACATCCAGGGCGGCTCGATCAGCTACCGCTTCGTCGACCAGTCAGGGCGGACGCGCGACCACGTCGACCAGCGCATCCCCGGCTAGGAGAACCGGGCCCCGGGGAGGTCTCGCCCTCCCCGGGGAACCGGACTCGCTACTGGGAGTTGGCGACCGCGACGAGGTCGGGCACGAACCGCGCGCCGTCGATCGTGCCGACGCCCGACGCCATGTCGTAGCCGTTGGCCGCGTCGAAGCCCTTCACGGTGTGGACGTTGGGCCCCTGCGGGAACGTGACCGTGTTGGTGCCGCCGGTGACGTCGAGAATGCCCGGGTCGTGGGCGCCCGACATCTGGTACAGGTACGGGTTCAGGACGCCGAGCCCGCGGCCGGCGACCTGGTCGGCGATGGCGACCACTCCCGCGAACAGCGGGGAGGCCTCGCTGGTGCCGCCGACGAGGTAGAACCCCGCCGGCCCTGCCCCGACCTGCTCGTCGAGATAGACCAGAGCGGAGCCGTCCACGGCAGCGCTCATCGAGATGTCCGGCACACCGCGCTGGGTGCCGACCGACCCGCTGACGCTGTCCTGGTAGGAAGGCCGCCCGAACATGGTGGAGCGGCCGCCGCCGCTGGCGGCGGGCGAGAACTCCAGGTTGGTGTCGTTCCAGACGGTGTCAGGCTGCAGGCGCAGTCCGCGGTTGTTGAGGTGCAGCTGGGTCCCGCCGACCGCCGTCCCCAGCGGATCGGACGCCGGCCAGGCGACCGTGCGGCTGAGGAAGAACGAGTCAGCGAAGCCGGACGAGTCGAGCCCGTTGGGCCCGGTCGAGCCGGCGTCGCCCGAACCGGTCAGCATCGTGACGCCGTTGTTGCTGGCGTTGACGTACGCGCTGCGCAGCTTCATGATCGCCGCGGCGCTGTGGAAGCCCTTCTCGGGAGCGCCGAAGCTCTGCGTGATCACGTTGCCCAGGTGATGGTCGATGACGTAGTTCTCGGCCTCGACGATCTGCGGGAAGCCGTGGACGCCGAGGGTCTCGGCGACCGGCGTTTCGACCAGGACGATGTTGGCGCCGGGCGCCATCGAGTGTGCGTACTCGACGTCCAGCGACGTCTCGATCGCCCAGCCGAACATCGCCGGGCGCTTGCTCGGGTCATACGGTGGGACGGCGCCGGCCGGCTGGATGATCTTGAAGCTCGGGGGCGCAGGCAGGCCGAACGACTTGTCGAAGACCCGCAGCTCGCCGCGGATGTTCTGGTAGCCGTAGGAGTCGACGATCACGATCGTCTGACCGCTGCCGTCGTCGCCCTTGCGGTACAGCGGCTTCATGTCGTACGCCGTCTGGAACTGCAGCGGGGAGTAACAGGCGATCTTCAGGAAGTGCTCACACTGGCCCGTTGTGGGCGGTGTGGGAAACGAAACGTGGGAGACCATCCGCGCCAGCGGAACCGGCCCCACACTGACCGCGGGGGCGGCGGGAGCGGCAGCCAGCGTTCCCGCGCCGGCCGTGGCCAGCAGCGCAGCCGTGCTCCCGAGCAGACCTAGGACCCGACGTACCATGGCACCCCTCCTTGAGAGAAACACCGGCAGCATGCGCAGGAGGCGAGCGGCCGCAAACGCGTGGAAGCTACACGATTTTTCAGCTTGAGGGAAGTGCCCGGGCCGACACGTTATGCGGCGCCGGGAGGGCTCAGCTCCGTGACCGGGATCGGGTAGCGCTCGCGGGCCTGCTGGACCACCCCATCCTCCAGCCAACTGGTGTTGCCGGAGGGGCGAACCACGAACAGGATCTCGCCGGCCGAGAACTCGCGCAGCCCGTCGTCGGCGGCCTGCAGCGGGTCACGGGCGCCGACCCGGCCGCTGGCCGGCACCTCCAGCTCCTTGAGCGCCGCCAGCGTTGCCTCCAGATGCGCGGATGCCGCCTCGTAGTCGCCATCGTCACCGGTCAGCGTGGACGTGCGCGAGCCCAGCACCGGAGCGACGACGAAGGCGTTGGTGCTGTCGCCCGAGAGCACAGACCGCAACTCGGCAGAGGAGGGGGCGTCGCCGGCGATGACCAGCACGCGGCGGATACCGTCGTCGGGCGGGGCAACGGCGCCGTCGGGGAGAGCCCCCGGCGCCGGCGCCGGCGGGCGATGCGGCCTGGCGAGCGCGACATAGCTGACCCCGATCAGCACGATCAGGCCAATCACGCCGAGCGCGATCCATGCCCAGGCACCGAGATTGCCTGCCCACACCAGCAGGGCGATGATCCCGATCCCGACGATGGTCATCGGGATGGCCAGGAACTCGAGACGGCTGTTCTCGTCCATCCTCGGCGTACCCTACCGCGCCCTGAATCCCGAGCAGAGGACGCGCATCCAGTCGATCCGGCCGTCGCGAACGGTGTAGTACGCCTGCTGCTCGACCACGAAGGGGCCGTCGGGCGTCTCGCCCCGGAACTGGTAGGCAACGCGCTGCCGATCCGCGAAGGTGTCGTTCTCGATCGAGACGACCTCGCGGATGTCGTCGGTGTCGTCGAACCAGGTGGTCAGGATCTCGTCGACCACCTGCCGAGGGCTGGACGCCTCCCAGAACTTGCGCGGCGTCAGCGCCCGGAAGTCGATCTCGGGGTGAAGCAGCTCGACGATCTGGCCGAACTGCTTGGCGCCCAGGGCCTCGGCGAACGCGCCGCCCATCGTGTCAGTAGGTGAAGACTGCTGCACCGTCCCTCCTCGTTAGGTCAACGTGGCCGTGCCGGCCACCTGGCACCGATCGGTCACGCTGTTTGCGATGACGTGGAACACAACGGTGACAATATGCGACGGCGTATCGATCGTCATCTCACCCTCGGCCCGGGCGAACCCTCCGCCGGAACGCCCGACGGTGACCGGCACCACGTCCGCGTTCGCCGCCGCAGTCATCCCGAACTCGGTGGGTGCCTCGGAGCCAAGCTCGTCCCCGGGGATGTAGGAGCCGTTGATGTCGGCGGAGCCCGACGGCACCACGTGGAGCTCGGCGGTCCATACACCTACCGGGTTCACGTAGCAGGCGAGGCGCATCTTCAGGCCGTCCTTCGAGAGCAGCTGCGCATCCGGCGCGCCGGCGGCGATGTCGGCTCGTAGCGGCACGGCGCCGGTCTGCCACGAGACGGCCGTCTCGGTGGCCTTGCACGGTGTGGTCGCGACTCGCAGCGCTCCGCCGCTCGTCGCGTAACAGGCGGCGATGACACCGGTGCTCTTGTTTATTGGGTTGGCGGCGCTCGCCGCCCATGCGGTGGCAGCGCTCCCCGCCACCGCCGCGACCACGACGGCGCCGATCAGACGAGCATGCATGAGACCTCCCCGAGTCCGGTGTGCGCTGCGGGCGCCGCGCGGTGAACGCGTCCCCGTCGCCCCAACAACACAAGCCTACCGCCCTTACGCGGTGGACGGTCCGACCAGCAGGCGGTATCCGAAGTCTGCGTCGTCGAGCTCGAGTAGCTCCCAGTTGAGCCGTTGCCACTCGCCGGTTCGGAGGTCGTCGCGAAGGGCGGCGACCGCCCGCTCCACAGGCGCACCTAGTCGCGGACGAGCCAGAACCGGTCGGCCCAGTCCGGGTCCCAGGTGAGGACGACCAGCCGCCGCGCCACCCGGCGGATCTCGCGCAGGCCCCGCTCGGGGTCGCTCCAGTAGTGGATCGTCAGCACCGCCAGCGCCGCATCGCAGGCTCCGTCAGGGAGCGGGATGTGCTCAGCGGTCGCCTGTGCGGCCGGCGCCGAACCAGGCGGCCGCTGGGCGATCATCGCCGCCGACGGCTCGACCGCGAGGATGGTGCCGGGGGGTCGTATGACCCGGCGCCGGCGCCGACGTTTACCACCGTCTGGGCATCACCCAGTGCCGACCAGATCGCCGCCTGGATCCGCGGATCAGCGCGCCGGGCGCTCGTGTAGGTGCGGCCGATCGTGTCGTAGGCGGGGCCTGGGACATCAGACCTCGATCACGATCTTGCCCCGCGTGTGGCCACTGTGGATCTGGCGCACTGCCTCCGCGGCAGCGCTGATGGGGAAGGTGCGATCGACGACCGGTGTCAGCTTCCCCTCCTCCAGCAGCTGCCGCAGCGTCTCGAGGTCCTCCTCACGCGCGGTCGCGAGCATCGGCTTCAGCTTCTGGCGGACGAACGGCGCGGTGACCACCGCCTGAAGCGAGCGCTCGACCCCGCCGAGCCAGTGCCCGCCACCGCCGCCGCCGACCATCACCAGCCGGCCGCCGGGCGCGAGGGCGCGCCGAAGGTGTGACAGCGAGCGCCTTCCGGCCAGCTCGAGAATGACGTCGTAGCGCGCGCCGGCGGCGAGATCCTCTCCCGCGTAGTCGACCACCTGGTCGGCGCCCAGCGAGGTCACCAGGTCTGCCTTGGCAGCACTGCAGATACCGGTGACGTGCGCGCCCCACGCCTTTGCGATCTGCACCGCGAACGTCCCCACGCCGCCGCCCGCGCCGAGTACCAGGACACTCTCGCCTGCAGCGACCTCTCCTTTGTCCCAAAGCGCCTGGACGGCCGTGTAGCCCGAGGCAGGCACCGAGGCAGCCTGCTCGAAGGTCACATTGGCCGGCTTGTGGGCGATTCGACGCGCGCGGGCCCGGGCGTACTCGGCGTAGGAGCCGGCACACGTGCCGAACACCTCGTCCCCCGCCGCGAACCCGGTGACGTTGGCCCCGGCCGTCTCGACGACACCCGCGAAGTCGAGGCCGCGCACCTTCTCCTTGGGCGCCCGCAGGCCATAGCCCATCAGCCGCATCAGGGAGGGATCGCCGGCCATGGTGTGCCAGACGCCGGGATCGACGCCTGCAGCGACGACCCGCACGAGCAGGTCGTCCTCCCCCGTCGCAGGCCGATCGATCTCCCGTAACTCCAACACCTCGGGGGGAGAACCGTACCGTTCCTGGACGATCGCGTTCAGAACGGCCAAGTGTATCGTCCACTCGGTGCAGATCCGGGATCCGTCCCACGGCTACGCGCGGATGCGCTGGAACACGCCGCTCTCCGAGGAGCACGCCGAACTGCTGCTGTCGCGGCTCGCGGTCGAGCCGGGATCGACTGTCCTCGACCTCGGCTGCGGCTGGGGAGAGCTGCTGCTGCGGGCTGTGGCCGGAGGTGGGCCAGACACGCAGGGTGTGGGCGTGGACTCGGATCAGGAGCTGCTCCGCCGCGGCGAGACGCTGGCCGCCGAGCGTGGGCTCGGAGATCGCGTGCGGTTCGTATGCGAACCCGCCGGGGACTGGACAAACGCGGCGGCCAGCGTGATCTGCGTCGGGGCGTCGCAGGCGTGGGGCGACGTGGTGGATGCGCTCGAACCGCTCTACCGGCTGACCCTCCCCGGCGGCCGACTGCTGTTCGGCGACGGCTGCTGGGAGCAGCCGCCGACCGAAGCGGCCGCCGCCATCTTCACGACGGTCCCGCCGCTGAGCACCCTGGTCGAGCGGGCGCAGGCGGTCGGCTGGCGGGTGCTCTCGCTGACCACCGCCGACCAGCGCGAGTGGGACGACTTCGAGAGCACGTGGCGCGCCGGCCGCGAGGAGTGGGTGCTCGCGAACCCGTCCCACCCAGGTGCGGCGGACGAGCGCCGACTGCTCGAGGAGCGCCTTGCCGAGTACCTCGATGTCTACCGCGGAGTGCTCGGCTTCGCCTACCTCGTGCTCGCGCGTCAGGGCTAACCGGCGGGCCAGGCGGCGGGGCCACGGCGATATACTTCCGCCCTCTCGGGGCTATAGCTCAGTTGGGAGAGCGCCTGGATCGCACCCAGGAGGTCAGCGGTTCGAATCCGCTTAGCTCCATGTCGCCGAAACCGCTTGGTTATGCGGAAAATATGGCTGATCTCGATGAATCGACGGCGTCTTAATGGGGCCGCGCGTCCAATAGTTTGGACGCGGAGAGGGCGTGGAGATGCCGATGAGCCGCAGCCCGCGTGGGTGACGTCTTGGAGTCTTGTGAAGAGCTCCGGCACGCCATGCGCGGACGTGCGGGTGACCCCACCGACACATAAGTTGTATGCCTCGCCGGTTTTGAAGGCCGGACAGGCTTGGCTCTGCATGCGGGATGCGAACGGGTCTGCGCCCTCGGTCACGCCCTCTGTGTGCAGTCTGACCGAGGCAGGTCTCACACCGATTCGAACCGTCCCGGGCGATCCGTGGTCTGCCCCCGGGGACTGGGCGTCGCCACTGTCCATCACCGGACGTGTGACCGAGCTTAGTATGACGGATGGGAGCGTTGTGCCGCCGGGCGGGCGGAGCGGGCCGTAGGCCCGTGATGTCGGTCCGGCGGGCGCTGGGCGATGGCCGCCTACAGATCAGGAGGATCTAGAGGTGACCGAGAAGCAGAAGTACCGGGTGTTTTCGCGCGAGCAGAAGCTGGTGATCGTGCTGGCGGGGATGCGCGGCGATTGGCAGGTGAAGGACGTGTGTCGAGAGCACCAAATCTCCGACACGCTCGTCTGCCAGTGGCGTGATCAGCTGTTGGAAGCAGCGAAGGAGCGCTTCGCTGGCTCCAAGGGTGCCGCGCCGGAGACCCAGGAGCTGAGGAAGCGGGTGTCGCAGGCGGCCTCCCGGTGGTTACGGCCAGATCCAAGCAGACGCCTGCCCTTCCGTCGCACCCAGGAGGTCAGCGGTTCGCATTCCAGTAGCTCCGTGGCCTTCGTCACCCGATGTGCCGGCTGCGTCTGAAGCGCCGCCTCAGCCCGAAGGTATCTCGATCTCCAGTCGTGGCACCAGCACTCCCGCCTCGGCGGCGAAGACGACCAACCGGTCCGGACGACCGGTGGTAGCGAAGGTGACCGCCCCGCCGTCATCGACGGCGAGCGCCGAGAACGTGCCGGACAGTGGAACCGCCAGCGTCTGCTCGACCGCGCCGTTCTCGAGCTGTGCGACCCCGATATACCCCACGTCCTGCGACGAAGCCTCGTCGTAGACGCTGAACGACCACCCGATCCGGGACCCGTCGGACGACGCCACGGCGGCCTCGAGGCCGGCCAGCTCGAGACTACGCACGCGCTGCCACCCGCCGCCCTCGCCGGGAGCGAGCACGGTCAGCTGGGTGCTCGAGTAGGCGCCGACGGCGCCCCCGGCGAGCGGAAACACGAACCCCGCGGCCCCCTCGGTTTCGCCGTCTCCTGACCAGGCAACGCGCGGCCCGTCGCCCCCGATCTCGACCAGCGCAGCGGTCGGGTCGCCCTCGCCCATCCGCGCGCGCGGCCCGCGCAGGCCCGAGGTCAGGACGCGCCGACGCGGCCCGTCGGCCAGCATGCCGTCGGGCGCCAGCTGGCCAAGGTCGACACTGCCGGCGGCCGGCTCCAGCTCGTCGCCCCACCATGCGCGTAGCTGCAGACGGCCGTCCTCAGGCACCAGAGCTACCGCCAGATCGCCGTCGATGGCGACCCTGGTGGCCGGCGCGGACAGCTCGATCGTGCGCAGGCCGCTTCCCGCCAGGGCGAGCGACACGCCCAGATCCCCTGCCACGAGCGCCCGCGACCCGTCGGCGCTCAGCGCTACAGCGCTCGCGGCGTGCGGCAGCTCCAGCAGGGGCCTGCGGCCGCCCACCAGCGACGCTCGGACGAGCGTGTGGCCGGTGGCCACGGCCACGACCGAACCGTCTCGGCTGAGCACCGGCAGCGGAGGGACGGGCCGGTGGGTCACCTGGCCAGCGCCGTGCGCACGTCGGTCAGCACCGTGCCGGTGAGGTGGGCGGTCAGCATCGCGTCGAAGTCAGTGCTGGCCTTGACGTCGGCGCGGTCGTTGGCGTCCAGCGCCGCAAGCGCGGTGCGCACGGCCGTGACCTTGGCGTTGGGGTGCGCCGCGGAGTCCGCGGTGCAGTCGGCGTGCGACGCCGCCTGTACCGCCTGCTGGAAATCGTCCACCCGGATCGAGTTCTCGGGATTGACCGACTCCGGCCGCTTGAAATTGACGACGTCGTTCTGGAACGCCCGCTTGGTGCGGTCGTGCTCGCCGTTCTCGGCGTCCCACGCCGTCTTCACGTATCCGTACGTCGTGTCGTTGTACATGTCGTCGAAGATCGCCCACTGGCGGGCGTTCCAGGTCCAGCCCAGATGGTGCACCTGGGCCGTCGCTGACACCGAGTTGAACTCCCCGCTTCCCAGCCAGTACGCCCGAAACTCGCTCTTGTAGCGACCCAGGTCGGTGGTGTCGTGCAGGTCGGCGGCGTGCTGCGTCTCGTGCTTGAGCACGCGGTAGAAGTACGCCGAACCGCGGGCGACGGCCGTCTCCATCAGGGCGACCACGCGCGTCGTGGAGTCGTTGAACCCGTCCACAGAGGGGTCGTCCCAGAAGTTGATGTTCGTGTTGTCCCACGGGTCGGCGGCAGCGGCGTGACGCGCGTAGTAGACGGCTGCGGCGGACAGTTCGCCGGCCGGATACGAGAACCACGCCGCGCCCCCGGCATGGTGCGCCGCCGCACAGCGAGCCGTCGAGTCGTGAGTCTTGGTGAGCACGTAGATCTTCGATCGGCCGGCCTTGGCCCACTGGCACGAGTTGCGGAGCATCCGGTCGTGGTTCTGGGCGGCGCCATCGTCCAGCCAGCCCTGTACCTTCGCCCGGTTGGCGTCATGGCGGTGACGGGTGGCGTCGAACGCGGCGATGTCGTGAGCGTCGGCCGGCGGGTGGTGGTAGCGAGAAAGCAGCCGGCGGCCGGGTGAGCCCAGGTCGCGGGCGACCTGGAGCCGCCGCGTGAGCGCGGCGTTGCCGACTGTGCGCTGGAGCTCCAGAAGGGCTGCAGCTTCGGCGTCGGCCGACTGTGCTGCGGCGGGCGTTTCCACCGACCGCAGCGCCGCCTCGTCACGAACTTGGGCTGATTCGAGGTCTCTCACCGCCTCCCTCCGACCGACCGACCGATTGTATTCCTCACAGCGCCCCAGCGGTCACTGCCGGGCCGCTCTGGCGAGCACGCCGTCGACCATCACGTCGACCGCGAAGCGGAACCGCTGATCGCTCGTGCCGGCCACCATCTGGGAGGCGTGGGCAGTGATCAGCGGGAACCGGTCAGGCGGGAGGGCGGCGAACGCCTGACGGATCTCGTCGATCTGCTCGCGCTGTTCCCCAGGGTCGGCAAGGCCCCGGTCGCGCCGGCGCTCGGGTGGTTCGGCCCGGCCACCGGCCTGCCGATGCTCGCCGCGCCGGTCCTCGCCGGGGCGCTGATCGACGCCAACCTCTGGCACATCGGGTGGCGGCTGGTGTTCCTGATCAACGTCCCGGTCGGCCTGGTGACGCTGCCGCTCGCGTTCCGGTCGCTCTTCCGCGGCGCCTCGCACCCCAACATCAAGCTCGACATCGATGGCGTCGTGCTCGTCGGCGTGGCGCTGATCGTGATCATCTACCCGCTGATCCAGGGCCGCACCGCCGGCTGGCCCGCCTGGCGCTTCGCCCTCCTGGCGATCGGTGCGGTGCTGCTGCTGATCTTCCTGCGCCACGAGCGGCGCAAGGGTCAAAACGTACTGATCGAGCCGACGCTCCTCACCAACCGCCACTACCTCAGCGGCGTCGCCGTCGTATTGGCCTTGTTCGGCGCGTTCGGCGGCCTGCTGCTCTGCGTCTCACTCTACGGTCAGCTCGGCGAGGGTTGGTCGCCATCGAGGCGGGCCTGATGCTGACGCCGATGGTCGTCGGGATGATCCTCGGCATGTTCGCGTCCAAGGCGGCAGTCGGCCGGCTCGGACGCCACCTGCTCCACATCGGCATCCTGCTGATCGCCGCCGGAACGGCAGGGCTCGCGCTGATCCTCACCGGTGCGGACTCCGTTGCGACCTGGGAACTCCTCCTGGGCCTCTTCTTCGTCGGCGCCGGCCTGGGCACGAGCCTCGGCCAGCTGTTCCGGTTCATCCTCTCGAGCGTGAACATGGACGACGTCGGATCCGCCTCCGGCGTGCTCGAAGCCGCCCAGCAGCTCTCCACCGCGCTTGGAGTCGCGATCCTCGGCACCATCTTCTTCTCGACGTTCGACCACCACCGCCCGACCGACGCCCTACGGGTCACCGCCTGGGCGTGCCTTGTGCCCCTGGCGGCCGCGTTCCTGCTCGTGTTTCGGCTCCCCATGCACGCACGAGAAGAAGGGGCAGCTTGATCAGGCGGTTTCGCGGGCGAGAGCTCCTACTGTGACTTGGGTACAGGCCCGTGCTCGTACGTAACGGCCGGGTAGAGGGCGTCCGCCGCCGGGAACTGCCCACTCAGCGGCTGGCCCGGGGCCTTGACGGGGTAGTAGCTTGCCTTGTCGCCCTTCAGCAGCACGCTCCAGCGCTGGGTGATCCAGAGATGGTCGTCCTTTCGGATCTCCCACTGGAAGCGGTCAAGCGGTCGGATGGCGGGGCCCGCTATGCGTGCGCCTCGCTGGTCGAACTGGCTCCCGTGGCAGGGGCAGGCGAACCCGATCGACGAGGCCTGGGCGGGGCAGCCGACGTGGGTGCAACGGTTCGAGAAGACGACGAACATCGCCCTGGGTGCGAGCCAGTCGTGGTCGTCGCCGCCGGTGTAGTGGACGTAGGCAAGGCCGCTCGACAGGAGCGGTTGGGCGGGGTCTTCGACGTACGTGGCGGCGGTGGGCGCGAAGCCGGTTTCGGACGTAAACGAACTCACCGGCCCGAGCGAGACCGGACGGAATGTCGCCTCCTGCGTCACTGGTGCGAGCTCGAACGGCACGGCGGAAGTCCGCCTCACCGCTCCAACGAACACGAAGTGGGTGCGATGCTGGATCACCGCCAATCCATTACCGACCCCAGCGCTTCCACCATCGTCATGCGCGCCACGTCTTCCGAACGACCGACCTAGCCCCGATCAGATAAGTGGTCGTTACGGCCGAGTTATGTATCGGCGCGAGCGCTACGCGGGCTGCCAGGAGCGGAAGAGCCGGTCGTGCTCCTCAAGGGAAGCCTTCAGAGCATGTATGCGACCTTCTTCGTAGCGAGACATCACGACGACGTCCGCTGGT
>Ga0265338_10007806_pt1 | contig 13155 bp, 5 predicted proteins | sample 42126metaG_FD_193579 | JGI IMG/M metagenome (GOLD analysis project Ga0265338, IMG submission 193579) | Rhizosphere microbial communities from Carex aquatilis grown in University of Washington, Seatle, WA, United States - 4-21-26 metaG | ecosystem: Host-associated > Plants > Roots > Rhizosphere >... | reverse complement strand
CTTAACGCTGGTGAAACGTATTGGGCCAAGGCTATTTGGTTTTGGTTTCCCGTGAGGGCAGTGCATTCAGTCTGAAATCCTTCCTGCAAGTTCCTCGTCGGCTGGTATCGGTGCAGATGCGGGGCGGGGTCATCTTCATCTGTTAAAAACCAAATGTCGCCTGCTACTCCGGCAGCCATTGCCATTACTGTATTACGAGTGGGCTTTTCAGAATTTCCTTTATTCGTTTCTGACAACGAAGGCATGAAGGACACAATTCGACCAGTAGTCAAATCGAGTTTCCCAAGTCCGCCAGGTTGTGTGTTTCCAAGTGCGCCGATTCCAAAGGTGTTTTGGCCATAGCCAATCCAGAGGGTGTTCCCGGCTAGTTGCAGCGAAGCAATGTTTTCCATCAATAGACCATCCTTTTCCGTTAGAAGGCGGCATTGATGGCTGGCTTTGTCAAATTCAATCAAGCCGGCACCACCGGTTCCGATCCAAATATTGGAAGTGGTAAGACAAAGTGCCTTAATCGGCACGTATGCGTCCATTGGCAGTTTGACGACCATGTTCGTTTTCAAATCAAAGTCTAAATGCAACAATTGGCCGCCAATGCCAATCCAAAGGCCATTGTCATCAGCAATGAAAGTTGAAGGATCATAGAAAGTGTCGGACGTTGAGCCGGAAGTGCAAAGGCATAATACAGGATTGTCCATGCTAAACTCCCGTGGATCATGCACTGCTGGAAGACCGAGTTTCTGGCGGCAGTAGCCAGCTTCTTTGGCTGGGAACACGGTTGAGAACATATGTCCCCAAGGTCCATCATTTGCCATCTGCACAGGCTGGTTCGAGTAGGCTTCAAAAATTGTCAACGCTTTTTCCCACTGCTGCGCGCCCATATAAGCATAGGCCAGGCTTATTTTATCGCCATCGTTGATATGCCATATTTTCTGATTGGGATAATTGGTAGCGGCCTGAATTTTTCCTTCCATGAGCCTGGTGGCCAAATCGTAAAGTTTATGACTCATGCTCCAATTGTAAATATTGCCGCTTAAAAAATCCCAATAGTGATTGGGGGCTAATACTTGGTTGGGATGCACGTAAATTTGCGCGAATTGTTTTTGAAATTCCGCGACGACTGGCGCATTCGTGTCCACCTGAAACGATACCACTTCGGCTAAGAGATAAGGTTCCAAGTCAGAAGTCTTGCTTTTCATCTGGGGGAGAAGCTCCGCGATACGTTGAGCGGCGGCGGTTTGATTTGTGCCAAAAGTGTGAACAAAAGCGCCCATTCCCGAACCAACCATTCCACTTCCACCATGCATGACACGGTCAAAAGCCCGAATGGCTTCAAATAAGTTTGTTTCAGCCATCTTCTCCGTTTCGGTTGCATCACTCTCTATGGCAACGCCTGCCCTGACAGCTTCAGATCGACTCCGATAAAATTCAACGGCTGGCGGATTGGTGGCGTGTAGTGCCGCCGATTCAAACCATCTGGCCTCCTCATCCGGGGTTGGCCCGCCCCACCAAAATCTCTCGAAGGTCCACAAAAGAGCCTTTTGCGCGGGGATAGACCACTTGTCCTGCACTGGTTCCTCGATGATTTCACGATAGTAATTGCGCGCATCATCGAGCCGATTGACGGCTGCGGTTCGCAAACACGCTGCCAAATACATTTTAGCCTCGCGATTGGCCGGTTCCAGCAGCAAAACCGTTTCAAAAGCATGCATGGCCTCTTCGACGTTGCGTTTCTCCATGACAAGTTGTTGCGGATCCATTTCCCAATGTGCATTGACATAGACCAAGTCAGAAACACCATTATCGAAGTGGGTTGATAAGTATGGTTTAATCAAATTATTCCCAATCTTCATTTGTGCACGCGCCTCGCTGATGCGTGTTGGGGCAATAATACCTTGATTCTGAGTCATGGCTTGATCAATGAACGTTTTGATTTGCCGCTCCACCGGTTCGCCGGGCAAGCCACGCAAGGTGAAATGCTCGACGGTTCCAAAGATGCGCTGGACATCGAGATTTAATTCCACCTGAAAGTTGGTCGTCTCGTATGACTGATATTGACCAGTCACCAGCCAAAACGCCGACTGCATGGGCGGCGGCGGATTTGTGCTGTCTACGTCGGTCAAACCGGCAAGGTCCAAGCGCACCTCTTGAAGCAAGGTCTCCACATATTCACGTTCGAGTAGAGTCACGCTGCTTCCTCTGTAGGCGGCGGTCAGATAACCGCGCAACTGTGGCGGGAAATCCACCCGCCGGTTGTTGACACTCAAATCATCAAACGCACCGATGGCGAGATACACGCGGGTCTTTGCACTGGCCGCGTCCCGCCGGCTTTGACGCACAAAGGCTGCAACGTTCGCCGCCAGGTTTGCCGGCGATTGGTCGGCAGCAACAACTCCAGCATCGCGCATGACTCCCGTGCGCGCATCCACGACCCTGATTACTAGGGAATTCGTTCCATTGATTTTCGCCTCCGTTCCTAGCAGAAACCAATCCACCTTCAATAATTTGCCAACGCGCACAGCATCTTTGGCTCGCACAAATCCGTTCAAGCTTAAATTCAGTTCCCGCAAGATGGCGTTCAAAGATTGTCTTTCCACGAGATTGAAACCCGGTGCGCCGGTTAGTTCCGACGTCACCAGATCGCCGAGCTGCTGGTTTTGATCATTGTCCGCCAAGCCAAGCCCGCCAACCGCCAGACGCACCGGCTGCGACAGTTCAAGCGGCGCTAGAACCGATGCATTGGTAATTGATGGCGTCAGTGTGTTAGTCTGCCCCAATTTGGCGGCAAATTCAACGAGCTGTTTGTCCGTAACCGGCCCGACATTGAGCGCGTTCCAGAAATACCGCGAACGGGTGTAAAGCGCGATAAGACCGCCCATCGCCAGTGCCAGAAGCAAAAAAAGTCGTAAGCGTTTTTTCATGGTCCCAGTTCCGCGCGTATTACTTCACAAGCGCGGGCAACACTCGCTCTGCCAATTTATCCGCCGCGTTTTCCAGCGCGGTCTTGGCTGCGGTTTGCTCCGCCACGTCCACGCCGACGCTGGTCTGGCGGTCCTCGGCCAGAATGTTCCCGCTGGCGACCTCGCGCACTTTGATTTCCACCCGCGATTTGCACGAAATCAGATTGCCCTTTTGCATCCCATAGGCGCTGAACGCGTCGCCCGTAATTTCCACGTCCGGCTTCAGTGTGGAACTGGCGTCCGCCAGCTTAAAGCCGCATTGCTGCAATATCAGTGACAATTCCGTCTCCGCCGCCGGGTCAATGATGTGCGGCCCGGAATGCCGCTCGTTGATTTTGACCGAAACCACCGGCAGCTTCTTGCCGTCCAGCGCTTTTTTGATTTTGGCAATCAGTTCATCGCGGGTTGGCACCTTGGCCACCAGCGTGTCGCCTTTTTGCGCCACGTCGGCGGCGATTTTTTTTGCCAGTTCCGCCGACAAATCAGTGATGGTTGCGCCCGGCTTGCCGTTGACCACTTCGCCATAAACGCGGCTGGTTTCCGTGCCGATGATTTTGGCCACGATAATGGTTTGCTCATCCGCCTTGAATACGCGCCCGGTGACGAGAACCTTGGCCCCGGTCAATTGGCCGACCTTTGCCGCGCTGTCGGGCGAAACCGTGCCGGACAAGCCAAGTTCCTGTTCACCCAGAACCTTTTCCAATTCCGCGCGCTCGACGGTGATGAGAGCTGGCTCGGCGGAAAGATTGGCGTTTATCAGCGTGGCTACTTTTGGACCGAGATCGCGCACGGCTTCGTCCTTCGATTCGAAATCGAAAATGGCAACGGTGAGAACCTGCGGACTATTGTTTGTTGAAACATCCTGTGCGGCGGCGCGGGCAATCGCGCCCGCGACGAGCGGTAATGAAAGAATAAACGAAATTTTTGTTTTCATAATTTTGGTTTTTGTGTTCGGGTTGAATTTATTGTGCGAGCAGCGGCAGAAGTCTTTCCGCCATATCGTCCGTGGCAATTTGTAATGCCTGTTTTGCGGCCATTGCCTCGCCGGCGTCCACGGCGACGCCTTCCTGACGGTCGAGCGACAATATTTTACCGGTCGTCCGCTGTTGCGCTTTTATTGCGAGAATCGCATGGCCGGAAACAAATTTTGTGCCGACCTTGGGGATGTCGGCCAAAATCGCGTCGCCAGTGACGATGACATCCGCTTTTTTGCCGGACTTGTCGTCCACAACGGTGAAGCCGGCTTTTTGAAAAAGCAGTCCAAACTCTGTTTCGGCAGTTTGATGATCAATCGAACCGTCAGGCATCTGTTCGTTGATTTTTACGGAAACCGCCGGGCGCTTTTCACCGGTTATTTTTTTTAGGATTTCAGCGATGCGGTCTTCGCGCGAAGCCGGTATGCCCGCATTGAAATTTGTGGATTGCTCCACAATCGTCTGCGCGACTTGTTGGGACAATCCGGCGATCAATTCCACCAGGTTTGTTTTCGAACCCTGCACTGTCTTGGAAAAAACCCTGCCCGTTTCCGTGCCAATAACATTAGCGATCACCACAAGGCCATCGCCTCCATCGAGCGCATTGAATTCGCGCCCGGTCACAAGGATTTTCGCGCCGGTCAACTGGCCGATTCTCGCCGCCGAATCGGGGGTGATGTTTCCTGATCTGCCAAGCTCCTGTTCCGCCAGGACTTTGTCCAGTTCACTTCGATCCACAATCACAAAGTGCGCATCCGAAGACAGATTCACGGTAAGCAATGACACGATGTTGTTGGCCAAAGTCCGGCGCGGACCGGCAACTGCCAAAATTCCGACGGTAATCGGTTTTGGCGTTTCCGTTTGGGCGACCGCACCCGTGACCAGTGCAAACGTGAGAATTGAGATAAGTTTTAGTTTCATGAGTTCGGACATTTATTTGACAAATGGTTTCAACCAATCCTTTGACATTTCTATGGCGGAGGCAAACCGGGCAACAGCGGCGGTTGCGGATTCAACGCCAGCTTGCAGAAATAAATCAAGTTGAGCTGCGACTGCGGATTGTCCGGCAAATCGGCGGTCAGTTCCGGTTGGACGACCACTACGACGGCCCGGCTTTGCGGCACGATATAAAATGACGGTCGGATTTTATCCCACTTTTTCGGCGACGATTGAATCCAGACCACCGGCGTTCCCTTTTGGGCCAGCTTGCTGATCCGGTTTGCCAGACCGTTCCATTCCGGGTCATCGGGGCCGCACGGCCCGACCATCGCCAGCTTGCCGGAAAAATCGTCCAGCCCGATTTCCGCCAAATCCACAAAATTTACCGGCGAACTTTTCAGCGCCGGCTTGAGTTGGTTTTTGGGATCAAGCACGCCGAGATTCTTTTCGCCTTCATCCACCAGCAGTTTCAATTCAGCCAGCAGATTCGTCGGATAAACCAGCACCTCTGTTTTGCCAATGACTGTGTTTGAGTTTTCCAGCCACTGGACGAGAAATTTCGTCTCCGCTTTCACGAGGGGAAAATCCAGCCACGCGGATTCAAGAACGGTTTGCTGCGGCAACACCTGGAGTTTCTTCCAGGGCGCCTCGCCCAGCCGGACAGTGGTAGCCGAACTGGTTTGCAGAATTTGCGCGCGGATTTCCACTTCCGCAGTGTTGTCGCCAGCGTTGTGCCAGACAAGGGCGACTTTGCGGGCGTCACCGGCGAACACACGCTGCGGCTGCTGGTCGGGCAAAAGCTGCAATTGCGCGAGCGCCGCCCCCGGCCAGCCGCAGGCAATCAAAAGCATCATCCCTGTGTTGAAGCATTTCATTTCCAACTAATATGACGATCCAATCCGATAAATCCTTTGACCAAATGTTTTTGGATTTTTATCATGGTGTTTTCTTAATATCCCGCGCCAGAGTATTCAGTTCGGCAACTCTTTCCTTTGCTGATTCGATTTGCTGCGACGTCATTTTTGTCTCTATCTGCGATAATTTAGTCTGCGCTTCGGAATATCCCTGGTTTAATGCCAAATCAAACCAAGCATACGCTTCAATCAGGTTCTGTGGCACATCGCGTCCGGCAAAATACATACCGCCAATTCGCATCATGGCTTCCACGTTGCCCAATTTTGTGGCCTTTAAATAAAGCGACAGCGCGACAGAATATGGATCACCATTGGGATTTCTATCAGCGGCATCAACCATTTTGTCCGTGATCTTGTAGCCATACGCGCCAGCTGATACCGTGCGACAATACCATTGCGCGGCCTTGATCATATCCCGCTCTACTCCCAAGCCGGTCTGATATCGTTCACTTAGCTTGAGATAAGCGTGATAAGCCTCATCAAAATCCATTTTTGCCGCGCGAAGCAAAAGATTGACGGGACGGTCGCTCTCACTGCGAGGCTCACCGATGCCGGAGCCATAGAGTTCCGCCAATTTCGAGATGGCATATGGATTATCCTGGTCAGCGGCTTTGCGGATTAATTCCAACCCACGCTCTTCGTCCCAATCTACTCCTTTGCCGACAAGATAACACAAGCCAAGGCGATATTGCCCGTGCGACCAATTTTGTTCCGCCGAACGCTGATACCATTGAATGGCTGCGGGCATATTGTTGGAATTCGAAATTTCATGGTAGCGATTCCAATCCATGTATTCGAAATTGTAACCCAGTTCACATTGTGCCAGCGCATTGCCCGCTTCAGCGGATTTTGCCAGCCACTTGCCGGCTTCACTATCATTTTGAGGAACACCCTTTCCGTTTCTATAAATTAAATACAATTCGTGCATTGCACTCGCATGCCCCTGTTCTGCCGCGCGTTCGAACCATCGCCTTGCCTCCGCGTAGTCCTGTTGAGCTCCGGTTCCATTAAGATAAAACACTCCCAAATTCATTTGTCCTTGAGCCATGCCGCCTTCTGCAGCTATTCGGGTATAATGGAAAGCTTTGACCCAGTCTTGTGGAACCGGTTCGCCTTTTGCATAAAGCAATCCCAAGTTATTGGCCGAGGGTAAATATCCAGATTGAAGCGCGCGTTCATACCAAGTCACTGCCTGAGTTGCGTCTTTGGCGAGCCGCTCACCTGACGCGTAATTGTATCCCAGGTAATGCTGTGCAGTAAGATCGCCGGACTCCGCAGCCTGCCTGATTTGTTCCAATGGAACATTTCCCCACTTCTGTTTGACCTCGGCAAGCGATGGCCATTTGTTGGTCGCATTCGCTGACAGGCCTTTGTTGCCCATCACAAGAATCACTGTGACAATCAACAACAAAAGCTGATTTCGCATGAATAAATTGTATTTCATGGTTTTTGAAACGCCGGCGTGTTTGTCAGGACAAAGTGTCGCAGTTCTTCGAGGCTCGAAACCAAAACCGTTTTTGGAATGAGCCAATGTCCCATCAAGCTGGGACTGATCACAAACCGGCCTAAAGGCATGTCCAGCTTGACAGGTGGTGCCGCAGACCATTCCCACAATCTCACCGGATTTGGGGTTGGAGCCACCGACCGATCGAATGGATCAATTGGCCGGCCATCTTTTTCGTAGCGGGTGGGAATTGTGGTATACCACGTTACGGCATCCTCCATTGCGCCGGGAACTTCTTTCCACTTGTGGCTGTCTGGTAAATAGGTGAAAAAACTCTGTTGCGCTGACACAACGAGTTTTCCATCATTCCCGGCGAATATTCTTCCAAATCCATCCAATTCATCCATGCGATTGATGGCCGGACGTCGCCGCAAACTGGCGAGGATTTGAATTGTTTGGGTATCGGGCGCCAATTCGAGTATGGCATCGCTTGTGGCCAGATAAAGCCGGTCCTTTAGTTCCAATATCTGCACATCTCCTTGCATCGGGATATTAACGGTCTCCCACCGTTTCGTCTGAAATGGATATTGTTCAAGCCGGTTCCCCTGAATGGCATACAAAGAATCCGCAGTGATTTCGAAGAATCGGTCAGGCGATCCCAATTCAGATGGAAATGGAATAACTTCACATAATCCCGTTTGTGGATCCACGCTGGCGAAGACGGTCCGAAAATTGTCCCGGGAAACTCCGGATTTGCAGCACAGGATTTGAACCCATAGTTTTCCGTGCCGGTAAATACTTGTCCGGACCACTGGCCGGAGGTCCGGATCCATCGGCGGCAAATCCAATTTCCAACTTGTAAACTCCACGACGGTTTTGATAGCATTTGGCTTGGAAACGGCAGATCGCGCCGAGGTTTCTCCCGAGTTCAGATTCAGTTTTGCTTTCGCTTTGGAAGAGTCGATCTCAGCAAGTATTCCAGGCACCTGATCCACGCGGAAACCTTCTGTGCGCGAGAGATTTAATCTGCGTTTGAAATCAACGAGCATTGGAAGGATCTCCGCAATTTCAGACTTCGAAAAAGCCGACATGCTCAAATTGCCTGTGATGTCCACAGGAAAAAACAACGCTTCAAAACCGCGATCATCGAATCTGTCAATGTGTGCGAGGTAGTCTTTGCGGAGATGCTGCTTGAAACCCAAAAAAGGCTGCCATCTTAAATTTCCGAAAGACATGCCATGCTTATAGCACAATGATTCCTCAATCCGCCCGATTACGGAGGCCTCTATCCGACCGGCAAAAAGACTTTGTCTTTGCTCCCAGATTTGACCATATAATTCGTTTTGAATCGCGTCCAGTCTTCCAGAAGAATCGTAAGGCGTGAGCATCAGCTTGTAGAGGAGGCCTTCAAGCTGCAGGTCTTGATTGGTTGAAACGGCAAGTTTGGCGGCAAACTGTCTGAGCAAATCCGGAATACGCTTCCGGTCTTCCCACGACCAGCCGACAATTTGAGGAAAATTCCGATTTTCCCGGTCATCACCGATATCGTGTGTAGAAGGCCTGTAACCAGACTTAAGCATTTTCTCATACATCGGAAGCGCCGTTTCCGGTTTGTCAAACCAGCGGCCACCGTCTTCCCATTTCAATGTGGACAAAGTATCCGGAGGAACATTGGTCTCAAGAGCAGTCACCAATTGCCGGGTCGCACCTCGCAGTTCGGACAGTTGAAGTTCATGCTCCGACCGGGCTTCTGCCGCTTGATTAAAATTCTGTAGCACCGCACTGGACATTTCCAACGCTGCGATGCCAATATCAAACCATTCGACATTATTCGAGAACGCGATGGTTCCTCCAGCTTGAATTCTGCCGTTCACCTTTAGCACGCCTTTTGCAGTCGCAGCCAAGTTTGGAGCCGATGACGGATTATTAGCGACACTTGATCCGCCTTGCGCCATCACCAGAGGTATGTCCCGGTTGTATAATTCAACCACGTGGATGGCCAATTCGAGGTTGGCCGGATCTGGAGTTGGCAGTAAAACAAAGTATCGTGTAGTTCCCGACCTCGTAAAAGAAGGGGCTTCATCCAAATAACTTTGGAGACGCAAAGACATTACAGCCGTTGTCCGCTGGCCCAAAGCCCAGGCTGATTCACTCGCTTCTTGTGCTTCATGGAACAGACCCCATCTCATCGCCCATTTTGCTTCATCAAAATACTGCGCCGCTTCATCGGCGGCATTCCATTCCTTGACCGTTGAATTGACCTTCAACACCTCGTTCACTTTTACCGCCAATTGGTTTATGACTTCTGCGAGGTTGGTCCGTGAACCGTCGGCTTCAAATTGCAGCGCTGCGCCACCTTTCGGCGGAGTCAGTCGTGCGTTTATGGTGATGGTTTCCTTGGAATAACCATTTTGGTCCACGACGCCTTCCAAGAGATAGCTTCCGTTCCAAAATGCGGAGTCGTCCAGATTCAAATCCTTTTCCTCACCCAACAATTGCATCTTCTGGCGTTCCAAAACGAACAACTGTGGTTCACGGCTCAATCGTTGGATCGTCAACAGTTTCAATTGCTGCTCCGATTCGACCGAGTCCGCCGATTGAATCGAGGAGCGAAGGTTCACCACCGAAATGGGAATCGCATCCTTGACCAGCACCGTCAGCTTGGGCAGAAACAAATCCAGGTGTTTGGCAAACGCTGGTGACCACTCCGTCAAATCCGTCACCGGCCATGGATACCTTTCTGCAAGCAGCACAACGCCCGGTTTTACCGCCATGAGACGGACATTCAGAAATTGGTTCGTTCCCTCCGTGGCGGTTTGTAGCAGCAACAATCCGTCCGCGCCGAGAATCTGGCCGAGCTTGAGGTAATCCGTGTTGGCCGCCGACAAGCCCTGTTCGCGATAGACTCTGGCGATTTGGTTCCGCTCAAGCAGTTGGATTTTCTGGTTGCCGGAGAATTGGGCGGTCAAAACATCCGCGGCGGTAGCCGCCGGGTCGTTTTCTGAAATCAAGGCCAGCCGGACAGGTCCGTTTGTTTGCGCCAACAATCGTGTAAAGGCAAACAATGCGATAAAAAACAAAAAACGTTTGTTCATGGAGGCGTGTTCGGTCGCATTCCATTCGGAGCAAAGCCCGCACTGGAAGGAATTCTGTCATTGAACGCCGGACGGTTGGTGATACCACCGGGATTCTGCCAATAAGATTCGATGGCTGCTTTGAGCAACTGCCGCGCGTCAACGGGTTTGTTTGGATCAGTGCTCGTCTTAAGGAACAAAGTTTGCCCCGGCATTCCGCGCGAGCGCATTCCCCGACTGGTTTGCTGTTTCAAAAATGTTTCCAGTTCTCCCAGATCAACGTATCCGTCGTGATTCTTATCCGAGAATTGAAACACCATGTCGGACATCGGCTGGAATTTAACTTCCGCGCTGGGTTGCAACATGTGGTGAAATTCCGACAGGTCAAGCAATCCATCGCCGTTCGCATCAAATCTTTTCAAGAGCCGTTCTGCCAGCAGATGTTGCGCAATATCAATTCCGGCCTGTTCCTTCGGCTCCAGGGTCTTATTCGTGTTGGCGTCGAACCAAACGAGTTCCCCGGCCTCGATCCAGCCGTTGTGATTGGCGTCAATCTCATCCAATTCCGATTCGATGAAGGCCGGATCGTCCAGCACCTCTTCTTTTTCGTCCGTGTCAAAGACTCCGTTGTGATTGCGATCATATTTGGTTAGCAAATCCTTTTGCCGCCGTTCTGCTACAGCTTTCTCCCGAGCCATTTGATCAAGCTGGATTTGCCTTTGCGCAGCGATCGCCGGACCGATTTTGGAGACCGGCAACAACCAGACGCCGGGTTTGCAACCGAAGCCGATGTTTTGATTGATGAAGGGAGGCGCGGGCTTGTCCAGCCCGATGAAAAGAAAATTAGTGGTGGGCAGTATCCACGCTGGGGGTGTTTTTGGCCAAGTATCCGGCGAATGTGGGTTTACCTTCGTCAGGGGTGAGCAACCATCCGGGGCGTCGAATTTCAAAAACAATTCTTGCGGCAATGGCAAGCCGCTGGAAAAACAGAACAACTCGGCATTGTAAGGTGCAGCAACACTCTGTCCTTCGGCATTAAAATGATCCGCCAGTAAATACAAATTTGATTGGCCCAACGCGGCGGCCAGTTCAGTAAAATAGCACCCCGACGGCATCTTCCATAACGGCCTCGAAGAGGGAATCGCATCCGGGATCGGTAAATAGGTATGCCCGTCGTTCATGTAATGATATTGTTGCCACAAACAAAGCTCGGGAGATGTCGCTTGTGGTGCGAACTGAAAAAGGCTGACTGCGTCATCCTGAGAGAAACCTCCATAAGGAACTGTATACTCGTTTTTCCCCGACCATGAACCACGAAATAAAACTCCGTCTTCAAACAATTCTGCTCCAACACTGGATCCCACATCGGCTTCTTTATGCCAGTCTTCTTGTTGCCAAATATAAACAGCGTTGTTCACATAGGCGTGAAGCAGATGATTAGTTCCGGCAAATAAAACCGGCGTGCCTAAATTGTCCAATTTGTCCAGCGCCGAGACCGGAGGGTTTCTTTTGGCGCTGACCAGAATCCGGGTTGACCTTCCGTCATCCGCAATTTCGAAAATAGTCGTTCCGTTCGCGGCGTAAAGGTGGTTGTTGACAACGAACAATTCATAATTATTGCCGTCGGAATTTTTCAATGTTTGCCATCGGTGGTTTAGGGAATCGTGTTTTCTGATCTGATTTCCGTCGCTGTTATATATTTCGCCGTGCCAAAGCGCGCTGCGGTGGTAGAAAATACTCCGCGACGCTGTATCGGCTTCGGGACAACTGACAACTTCCCACTGTTCCGTGGCGGGATTCAAAATGGCAATAGCTGGGAGTGCTGTCCCGCGCGACTGCAGCAAGTTTCCATTTTCATCGAATGTATAATTGACTGCGCCAAACTCAAAATCCAGCAACAATCTGCCTTCAAACCAATGGTGCGCCATAACTCTAACATCAGAATGAGAATAAATTCGGTCTCGCGAAAGGCCGTCCATCGGAATCGGCAAGAAATCGCTGACTGTGATGATGTTCGTAACGATTTCCACTGTGTTAGCACTTGCCATAGCGGAAGCAGCCGGAGTCGCCGAGACAGATTCAACTGTTGCTGCGGGTTTGGACACTTCAGTCTTTGGCGTTGGTTGCGACAGCGGCGTTGGGGCCGCAACGGGCGGGTTTAAGACATGATCCAAGTTCGCCTCCACTTGGCCAACTTGTAACACACCAAGCCTTGCCCGACTTTTTTCAGGGAGTGGCAGATTTTCGACCTGTGCAAGCAAGTTTGATTTGTAGGCGGCAAGAAGCGGCTTAATCTCCGCTGCTTGGGCTTGGGAATAATCTCTGAGGCCAAAGAAGAACAGTTGGTTAAATTCCTGTGAAGAGAATGCCTTGTTGTCTTTCAAATACTGTTTTTGTTTTTCGAAAGTCTGAAGAAATTGGGCGGCGCGGATTTTGTCATCCGCCTTGTTCCTATATTCCATCTCCATTGCCCAGATTTTTCGCAAGTATTCGGAATTATAAAGCCGCCGCAAAGAAGCCTTGGTATCAGAGACAAAACTTCCGCCCATCCGCTCGACAAGATCTCCAGCGCCCCAACTCACGTAAAGAACATCCACATTGTTGGCCACCAGCGCATCGTGATTTTCAAAAATTGCGTTGAATAAATTAGTGAAAGCCACGCCCATTTTGGCGTCATTGTCAACCTCCGCAAGAAGGAGGGCTTTTGCCTCCAGTCGCAATAGAACATTCGTTGAAGCATTTAATTCCTGAACGAAGTCGTTCCAAACTTTTGGAATGAGCTTTTGATCTTCTTCATTCCATGCAATCAGCCGGGGCGACGTCAATTCGCGAAACCAGAATTTATTATGAATA
>Ga0265338_10007805_pt1 | contig 13156 bp, 18 predicted proteins | sample 42126metaG_FD_193579 | JGI IMG/M metagenome (GOLD analysis project Ga0265338, IMG submission 193579) | Rhizosphere microbial communities from Carex aquatilis grown in University of Washington, Seatle, WA, United States - 4-21-26 metaG | ecosystem: Host-associated > Plants > Roots > Rhizosphere... | reverse complement strand
GCGGGGGAACGTCGACGGGACGCGGGCCGTGCTCGAGCACGCGAGGCGGCACCCGGTACCGCCCGTCCTCGTCTTCTCGAGCTCGCTCGCGGTCTTCGGCGCGGACCCGGCGGTGGCCTCGGCGGGCCCGGACTGGACGGTCGGCGACGACACCCTGCCGCGCCCGCAGACGAGCTACGGCACGCTGAAGCTTCGCAAGTAGGTACCAGGTAGATTCCCTACGGGGAGAGTGTGACCGTCACTAGTAGTCGGCGGACGAGGTTTCGCTACGCGCAGCCTTCGTGCTGGCTGATGGTCTCTGGAGGGGCTTCCGAGGCGTCTACTGCCTAGATGACGGCGTCGTCTAGGCGCGGCAGTGTCGTCCATGCCTCACGAGCCACGCCGTCAAGGCCCTTCTGTTGTACCGTCACCAGCCTGCCCGCGCCTTAGCTTTTTATTTAACCTGTCTGGCTGCTGGTTCTTCTTCCTGGGTTCGTCGGGTTTGGTGGTCTTGCCCACGTCGTGGCGGGTTGCGGGTCGGCGGTTCTTCGAGCCTGGCGGGCGTCCGGGACCGGGCTTGCCGGGTTTCGGCGCGCTGGCCAGACTTGGCAGCGTCCGGTGGACGTCGCGAAATCCCCGGCGGACGCGGGCGGGGGTGAGCCGGCCGGGCGGGCAGGGCTGCTGCCAGGGCAGCCGGAGGTCTTCGGTGAGGGCGCGTGCGAGGTACAGCTGGGCGTAGGCGGCGATGACCAGCCAGGTCCAGCGGTCGGCGGCGGCGGGGTCGCGGAGCTTGGCGCGGGTCCAGCCGAGCTGCTGCTTCAGGAAGCGGAACGTGTGCTCGATGTCGAAGCGGCGCAGGAACGCCTGCCAGGCGCGGTCCAGCGCGCCGGCGGAGGCGATCGCCGCGGCGGGCCACAGCCATAGCGGCTCCGGGCCGCGGTCGCCGGGCAGGCGGCCGGCGGCCAGCCGGATGAGGGTGCCCTCGATGACGGGCAGCTCGCCGGGGTGGTCCTTCCACTGCCGCTGGCGGGCCAGCCGCTGGTGCATCCGGTCCCAGGCCATCGCGGTGGCGGTGCCGTAGCGGGCTGTCTCGGTGACGGTGGTGACGGCAGGGGCCGTCCAGGGCTTCTTGCCGTCGAGCCTGAGCTCGGGGCCGTGCCGGGCGGGCCGGCCGCACGCGGCCGATTGCTGCGGGGCGGGCGGGGAGTACATGACGCGGTCGCTGCGCAGCCGCCCGAGGATCTCCACGGGCAGGTCGCGCAGCAGCCAGGCCAGCCGGGTCAGGTCGTAGCTGGAGTCGAAGACGGCCAGGATGTCAGGGTCGCCGCTGTTCCAGCGCCCGGCGGCCGCCAGCCGGGCCACCACGCCGCGGAGCTGCCCCGCCGTGACCTCGGTGGGGTCGTCGTCCGGGCCGAGGCGGACCGCGTCCAGCGGCAGGGTCCACGAGGTGCGGCCCGGCCCGAGCGCCGCGACGAAGGAGTACGGCCAGCCCGGGATGAGCTGCTTGTTCCCCTTCCCGCGCGCGTAGCAGTGGCAGAACAGCCGCTCCGGGCTGGTCTCGGCGCCCGGGCGCAGCCAGTTGCTCACGTCGGCCGCCAGCCGGATCCGGCCGTCGTCCCAGCCAGGCAGCGGCAGGCCCGCCAGCGCCGTCCGCAGCCGCCCGATCCGGACCTCGCCGCAGTTCAGCGCGTCGTACAGGCCGCCGTGGCCGCGCCGGCACTCCGGCTCCAGCGACAGCTCCGCCAGCATGTGCACCCGCTCCGGCCGGCAGGCGAGGGCGTCGCACGCCTCGAACAGCGCATCGCGGCGCAGCCCCAGCGAGCGGTGCAGCTCGCGCCGGAACCCCGCCAGCCGCGCCATCCCGCGGTCCGCCTCGTCCCCGTCCTCACGCCAGGACATAATGAAGGCCATCAGCCGCCGTCTCGGTGTCTTCCAGTTCTTTGGTCGGAACCCGAAGATCATCGGACGGCGGCTGACACATGTCACCACGCCGCGCCGGGCACCACGAGCAACTCAGGGCAACTCGGGCAAAACAGGTTAAATAAAAACCTAAGGGGAGAGGCCAGATGCCTCAGCGCTACGGGGAGCTGGACGACGACTGGCTGCCGCTGGACGACTGGCTGCCGCTGGACGACTGGCTGCCGCTGGAGGACTGCCTGGTCAGCTGCTGGCTGAAATCGGTGACCGTGGTGGTGGCGAAGGTGACCGCTATCGTCCCGATGGCTGCCACCAGCGCGGTGGACCAGGTGGCGACCAACCGCCAGTTATGTACCCGTACCCAGTCCGTCATGCGCAGGTCCGCGCGCTGCAGGGTCCGCAGGTCGCAGATGATGACCGTCGCCAGCATCAAGAAGACCAGCAGCTCGAGGTCGTTGATCATGACGTTGGTCCAGTCGCTGGAGTCGTTCCAGATAAGGCTCTTGGGGAGGCTGGCGCCCGCGCCCGCGATGAAGATCCACAGTGCCTTCCACGCGCCGCTCTCGCCGCGTATCAGCGGCAGGAAGTACCCGATGAACCAGCCCAGGCCAATCCAGAAGAGGTTCCAGGCGGAGTTTCCCAGGAATCCCAGCATGGGATAGTTCCCGCCGTTAAGCGGTGGTTGCTGGGTGAGCATAGTGACCACCGCCGGGACGATTCCGAGGATCGCCCCCGTGACCGCGCCGACGGCGGCCGCCGCCGGGTCAAGCGCCACCCCTCGGTAGCTGAACGCTTCGACCTTGGCTGCCCGGGCTGCGCGCTGATAGCGGCGGAGTTTCGCCGCGAGGTCGTCTTCCGCCGCGGTCAGCCGGGCCAGGCGCCGTTGGAACGCCTTGTTCTTGCCCTTAAGCGCCAGGTCACGCAGTGCGTTTGAACTGTCCGCGGCCAGCGCCCGCTGCTGACCGGTGATGAACTCCGCCCGCCGCCAGTTGGCGGCGGCATCGCCAGCCGAGTCCTCCGGACTGTTGCCGCGGCTCCTGCCTGGGTCCGCGAGCCTAGCAGGCATCATCAGCCATCTGATCAATATGATCCCCGTGATGGCCGTGATCGGAAGGTAAAGCCAGGTATCGGCCCAGTACAGCAACTGGAGCGCGATCGGGAGGGCCAGGTCCCTGGCCGCTGACCGCGGATCTGGCCTGGATGGCAGCCTCATGACGACAGCGATCGTCAGCAGCAGGACAAGCCAAGTGAGAAGTTGAGGGGCGGCGTCGAGCAGGCCGAAAAGCATGGCCGGGATCAGGCCGTCGGCATGCGGGTTGGCAACACCAGACTCGCTCACCGCGTCGGGCACGATCACGGCGAGGATGAAGACCACAACCGCTGCGGCCGCGATGTCCCCGCTGTGCCGGAACCGTGACGTGCTCAGCGCGATCCGGGCAATACGGCCGAACAAGATGCACAATCCAGCAGCTACGATCAGCGCCGCGGTGACGAAGGTCCACTTGCCCCACGGGTTGACGACTGTCAGGTGCCCGTTGTAGGTATCGGACGTATATAGAAGAAGCGGCCAGCTGCAAGCGGCAGTCAGTACGGCGCCCAGGAGGCCAGCCGAGGCAACCCAGCCGAGCGGAGCACCGCGAGTTAGCACCACGCAGACGAGCAGCGGAACGGCTACCAGGCAGACCGCGGTCCCGGTAAGCAACGGAACGTTTGTGAGCGGGGTAAACCCGAGTCGGCTGAGCCGAATCCAGTACAGCGCCGCGATAGCCAGGTGAACAAGAACGGGAACCCACACCCGTCGCCAGGGCGGGAGCCGTCCGGGCCATCCGACGGGGCTGCGACCGCTGGAATCGGGTGACGATGCCCGCCAGCAGGCCAGTGGCCAGACGACAAGAGCCCCGCCGACTAGAAGCCCCATAGGGCCCGCGAGCAGGTAGTCGCGGACGGTGCCTTGCTCCAGCTTCGAGCCGATATCAAACGCCAGGCCGATCACCGCGACCGCCATAAGGGCCCCGACGATCGTCTGAACAGCGTTGAGGCCGAGGCTGACCAGCTGGTGGCGGGGAAATCTGCGGCGCGCCCGGTAGAAGGCCCAGAGAAAGATGGCATAGGCGGAGATCGTGGTCAGGCGGCTTAGGAACGCGCCGGCGATCGGTACCGTGATCCCGCCGACCGCTCGTAGCCCGTCGAACCAGTTAGACGGAGGGGTGCCTTCCGAGACCGTGAAGCTCGCGTTCGGCCCGGACCCTGGCCAGGGCACGGGTGCGGCCGACTTGACCAGAAGGCTGGCCGCGCTGCCCGAGATCGTCCCCACGCTGACGCCGGCCTGGCTGTTGACCTGGACGGATGGGACTTGCAGGTCGATCGTGAGCGCCGGGCGGCCGATTCGCGACACCGATGGCGGGCTGATCACCACCAGCTGACGATGCTCGTAGAGTCGGTAGGAATCGGACTCCACGGTGACCGTGGCGATAAGGTGCTTAGCCTTGCCCTCGCTGGCGACCTGCAGTTGCGGTGCCTCGAAGTTGAGCGACGTCGTGACGAGCTGGTGGCCGGTAATGCCGTAGCGGAATTCACCGAACTGCACCTGGCCCAGCTCGTTATTGACCAGGTCATTGCCCGCGTTACTGTCGGTATCGGATTCTGCGGTGCGGATAACCGGGCTGCTTGCGGGCGCGGTTAGCGTATACGTGGCCCATAGCTGATCACCGTTGACGGTAATTGTGAGATCACGTGACGAGAATGTCGTCTTGTGAGTTGCCGCGTCCTCCCACGGCGATCTCTCGGTAGATCCCCACCAGTGCCCGTTGAACCAGTCCACTGGTTCAGCGGCCGCGTGCGCCAGCCAGCCGGCCGCGACGATTACCACGGTCGCGAGGACGAACGCCGCGACCCCGCGAACGAAGTAACTGCGGGCTGACTTTAGCGTCGGCGGTACCCCAGCCTGGCCGCTAGGCTGCGGCTGCGCCCGCCAGCGTGCTGCGGAGCGCACGGCGCTCCCAATCCCCCGCGCTATCGCGATGACCGCCAGCAGCAGGAAAATCCCGCTCCTGGCCATTCCCCCGCCAGTCGGCAACTGTACCGGCCCCCTTGCCCATGAAACGAGCACTATCCCCTGGTTAGATAATGGGGCATGGCGATACGCCCGCGCCGCTTTTCGCGTGTATTCGGCCTACCGAATTTCAGGGCGTTAAAGGTGCGGTGGATGTGGAACACGCTGCCGTTCGGGGAATTGCGAAGCGGCCCTGGTGCCGGTACTGCCCGAGCCAGTCGGCCGCCTATGCGCTCGGCGGCCGGCAGCGCAGCGCCCGCAGGTCCCCCTCCAGCGTGGTCAGCCCGGCCCCGTAGGGCGCCAGCACCGTGGACCCGCGCCGGACCGCCAGGGTCCCCGAGGGACAGGCGAGCTGGCCCCGCCCGGACACCACCACCAGGATCGCGTACCCCGGCTCGAAGTCCACCGCTGCCGACGGCTCTACCCGCTCCCTGTGGGCTCCGCGGTTCGTCCTCGCTTATGGGACGAACCGCGGAGCGCACCAGTAGAAACCGGGTGCGAGCCGATCGGCTTACCGCTTGCCGCTGTTGCAGAGCGCGTAGAGCGTCAGCAGCAGCCCAAACCAAGTGATTGTGTAATTCACCGTGGTCTGGGCTTCAGACGAGAGCCTTTCCTGCGCGGCCGCCACGGTGAATGAGACGGCCGCGAGCGCCAGAACCCAGAGCCACTGGGGTATCACTTGATCGTCACGCCTGGCCGGCGGCTGAGGCGCCGCGGCAATCTTGGCGGGCGTGTCGCTTGCCGGGTCCTGGGCTGCAGGTTGCAGGACGGTGATCGCCGCGGGCTGCTTGGGGTCAGCGTTGCCCGCCAATATCGATTGGGTCGAGTACGCCTGGGCTGCCTCGGTCATTGTCTTCGTGACGATGCGGTTGATCTCTGTCCACGGCTGTGAGGCCAGGAGGATCGGCAGCGTCGTCTGTAGCGTTGACACTACTGCGGGGAGTTGAGTTGACGCGAAGTCCGCGAGCGCCGGAGCCAGCTCGCGCAGCGCACTCAGCACAGGCGACTCCCAAGCGCCCGCAGCCAATGCCAGCTCGCTGATCTCGCGTAGTCGCGCCGACTGATACTCAGCGAGCGCCGGAGCCAGCTCACGCATCTGACGAACTATGGGCAACTCGAAGTCGAGATCAGCCAGTGCCGCACGCACCTGAACAAGCTCGTACTTCTTCTCAGTTGCGATCCGCGCAAGCTCGGCGGCTTCGTCCGCGATTTGAACGATCTCCGCGGGCACCTCGTCCTCGTGCATTGTAGAAATCTATCCAATCCGGCGTTCATCGCGGGCGCGACGCATCACCACGAAAACGCGGGTCACTCGCGTCAGATCCGCACGAGAGCACGTGAAGGGCCACCGAACGGAACGTCGCTAGCCAGTGCCGGTTTGGGGGTTGGCGTCAGAGGTTACGACGCTTGTCGTGAGCATGCGGATCATTGTCACCGGCGGGGCCGGGTTCATCGGGACGCTTCTCGCGCGACGGCTGCTCGCCGCGCCGGTGGCCGTCGGGGGCGCGCCGCCGACGGCGGTGGACGAACTCGTCCTCGCCGACCTTGTCCCTCCCCCGGCCGACGTCGCCGCCGACCCCCGGGTCCGCGCCGTGACCGGGGACCTCGCGGCGGTCGCCGGCGACCTTGGCGAGGCCGATGCCGTCTTCCACCTCGCCGGGGTAGTGAGCGGGGCGGCCGAGGCGGACTTTGACCTAGGGATGCACGGCAACATTGACGGGACGCGGGCCATCCTTGAACACGCCCGACGCCAACCGGCGCCGCCGGTGCTGGTGTTCTCAAGCTCCCTGGCGGTCTTCGGCCAGGAGACGCTCGGCGTCAGCGACGACACCCTGCCCCGGCCGAAAACCAGCTACGGAATCCAGAAATTCATAGGCGAACAGCTCGTCGCCGATTACACCCGCCGCGGGTTCGTGCGCGGGCGCTCGGTACGCCTAATGACTGTGACCGTGCGGCCTGGCAAGCCCAACGCGGCGGCATCCAGCTTCATGTCGGGGATCGTTCGCGAACCGCTCGCGGACCAGCGGGCGGCCTGCCCGGTCCGGCCGGACACCCCGGTCGCGCTGTCCTCGCCGCGCCGCACGCTGGAGGGGATCCTGTGCGCCGCCGCTGTCAGCGACGCGGCCTGGGGCAGCACGACCGCGATGAACCTGCCCGCGCTCACCACCACACCCGGAGAGATGGCCCAGGCCATGGACCGGGTCGTCGGCTACGCCGCCAGCGACCTCATCGACTGGATGGACGACCCGGTGACCGGCCCGATCGTGCGCAGCTGGCCCGCGATCGTCGAGGCACCGCGGGCCGCCACGCTCGGATTGCACCCGGAGACGTCGTTCGACGACATCGTGCGCGAGTACCTCGGCGGCATCCAGTCCGGCTAGCCCGCCCTTGCGGCGTGCGGACCGGTGGTGCTGGGGCCTGCTTCAGGCCGGTTTCTCATCCACGCCTCCGGGCGGGTTGCCCGCGTACCCGATGTCTTCTTCGTGCGGCTTGTCGCCCCGGTGCGTGTTGTGGGCACGTCGCCCGGTTCCGGGTCGGCTTCGGCGAGGGCGGCTTGGATCTGGGCGAGTTGTTCGGTCAGGCGCTGGTGGTCGGCGCGCGCGGCGTCAAGGTCGGCCTCGGCGCGCTCGGCGCGGACGCGCAGCGCGTCGCGGGTTTCCTCCAGGGCGGTGATGCGGGCGTCGGTGGCGGCGGTGAGCTGGTTGAGTGCGTGCCGGTGATCGGAGCGGATCCGAGCGGTCTCTTCAACTGCGGTGGCCTGGGCGCGCTCGGCGTGGGTGACGGCGGCGGCCTCGGTCTGGCGTGCCCGGCCTGCGTCGCGCTCGGCCTGGTCGGCGCGTGCCTCGGCGTCGGCGACCTGGCGGGCGGCGTCCTGCCGGGCGGCGCTGATATCGCGGTCGGCGTCCTCGCGGGCCTGGCGGACTTCTGCGGCGGCGCTGTCGCGGGTGCCGCGTAGCTGCAGCTCGGTGTCAGTGCGGAGCTGGACGAGTTCGCGTTCGAGTTCTTCCATGCGGGCCACGGCCTGGGTCGCGGCGTCGTCAGCCTGGTCGCGTTCGGCTTGCGCGGCGTCGCGCTCGGACTCGGCGTCGCGGCGACGCTGGATCTCCTCGGCGAGGCGCGCCTCGGCAGTGGCAACGCGCTGGTCGGCGCTGGCGCGCGCGGCGTACACCTCGGCCTCGGCCGACTCGATGTCGCCGACTTCGCGCAGCTCGGTCAAGGCGCGGGTGAGGGTGTCGGCGTGCTGCCTGGTGATCTTCTCCAGCGCGGCGATGAATTCGGCGGCGCGGGTGATGCCCAGCGTGACGGGCTGCCCGCCGGTCTCCTCCGCGCGCTGGCCCTTCGCTTCGGCTTCCCGGCGGCGCCGCTCACGGTGCGCCGACAAGGGGTTGTGGTCGTCGTTGTCGCAGTACTTCGGCTTGGCGCCCCGGTCGCTGCCGGGCGCGGCGGTGAGCTGCTCGCAGCCGGGATAGGCACAGGTCCGGGGCGTGGTGGCCGCTTTCATGTCATCATTATATTTCGTTTCATCAGGCAACGCAATGATATGTAATGAAGGTAATGCAATGATATGAAATGAGTCTCCGGGCGCCACAAGCGCGTGTTGCCAGCATGAGCTTGTGACACGTACCGTATGTACCTACCTTTTCTTGCCTGCTTGGTCTGATGGGGTTGCTTGCTTCCTGCGCTAGGGGATGTCACTGGTTGCTCCGGTTCGGGTGGCTCGCCCGGGGTCCAGGTGAGGTCGAACCACAGCAGCCCGGCGTCGGCCTGCTTGAGCAGGCTGGCCCGCTGTTCGGCTGTCATCCCGTGGTAGTCGGTTGTCATGAGGTTCTCGGCGGCGGGCGGGCTCACGGCGTGCCAGCAGGTTCGGGGCGCCTGGCGGCAGGTGATCAGCTCGGGGTCGTGGCCGGCAAGGACGCTTACCTCGGCTTCGGGGTCGCCGGCGGCCTGCTGGACGGCGAGGACCACGGCGTGGTGGGCGGGGCCCAGCTCGTTGGTCGGCCCGGCTTCGAGGTGCTGCCTGGTGACGTGGACGCGGGTGACGTCGCGCCGTCCCGCGTTCACCGGGTCACCGGGCGGTTGCGGGGTCACGGGCACTGGTCGCCCGCTTTCGCGCAGTCCGGGCACAGCAGCTCGTCGTCCTTGGGCCAGTCCGACCGGGGAGTGCAGGTCCAGCCCCATTCGCGGGTCAGTTCCTCGCGGGCCTGGGCGGTGCTGGTGAAGTGGGGGGTGAGCAGGGTGTCCTCGTCGACCGGGGCTTTGCCGCAGCGGGTGCATGAGGCGGTGACGCAGGAGAGCACCGTCCACGGCCCGGCCTGGGTCACGACATTGGACGCGGCGGGCAACTCGTCGTCGGTCATGATCCGCCCTCCTTTTCGTTTTTCTCTTCTTGTTGCTTTCGGCGTGTGGTCAGGACATGGTCCGGGCGGCGCATCCGGGGCAGAGCCACCTGCTCGACGCCGTCACCCGAGGCGCTGACGGTCCATCCCCAGGCGGGCAGTTCCTGGCGGGCCTGCTCGATGCTGGTGAAGGTGACGGTCATGCCGAGCGGCTCGTCCCATGGCACGGCCCCGCAGCGGGTGCAGACGGCGGCGACCTGTGACCTGCTGCCGCCGGCCTCCCGGGCGGGCAGGCTCCACGGGCTGCCCGGCGGCGTGGCGAGGGGCGCACGGCCTCGGGTGCCTGCCTCGTTCACCGGGGGCCGCCTTCGGCGAGGATGGCGGCGATGACGTGGTCGATGTCGGTGCGGGGCGGCTCGGTGCCCTGGGGGACGAGGTGGTAGGTCAGGTTCAGGAAGTGCATGACCATGGTGGCCGGGGCCTCGAGCCAGGCCTGCCCGTCCTGGTCCGTCCACCCGATGCAGACGGCCCAGTACTGGTCGTGGGTCGGCCAGACCCGGATGCCCCCGTAGGTGGCGGGGCCGGTCAGGCCGCTGGCCAGCAGGTCGCGGGCGAGGGCCAGGTCCAGGTGCTCCAGGCCAGCGGGGAACACGACCCGGACCTCGTAGGGCTCTTTCCGGTCGTAGGCGAGCGTGGCGTTCAGCGGGTGCTCGTACCGCTGCCTGCCGATGAACATCCGCAGGCCGACCTGCTGGCTGACCGTGTCCATCTTCACCGCGCACCCCCTGCCCCCGGGACCGGCGGGCGGGCCAGGCGGGCAGCGGTTTCGGCGAGGATGAGCACGAGCTCGGCCACGTGCTCGTCGGTGAGCCGGATGGTGCCCCGCGGGGCGGTCGCGGCGACCTGGATCACCACCTGGCCGCCGGCGATGCCGACGGCGAACGGGTACCCGGCGGCGTCGCGCAGCACCACCGGCCAGTCCAGGGCCGCACCCGGCACTACCTTCGCCCGGACTGCGGAGCGTGTCCCGGCCCTTGCGTCGCTGGCGGCAGACGGCGCGGGAGCGTCTTGCCTCATGTGCTGGTTCCTCCTCGTGGCTTCGCTGCCCCGTCCCCGTGCTCGCGGGGGACGGGGCTGAGCTGCCTGGTGCCTGCTTCTGCCTGGTTGTCCAGGCAGGCTTCCGGCCAGCCGTAGCCGCAGTCCCGGCACATCCGGCACAGGTGCTCGCCGCGCGGGCCGGCCAGGTCGTCCATGGCCCGGCACGGGGGCTGGCGGCCGTCCATCTGCTTCGGGGCGAAAACACCCCCGCCCCCGTGCCACTGCGTCAGCAGCCGGGGCGACCCGCACTTAGGCACTCCGTGTCGGGGCCGCTGTAGGCGGGCAGGTCAGCCACCGCCGTCACCGCCACCGCGACGGCGGGTTCCGCCCAGGACGCCGGACTGCGCCGGGAGCTGGGCGTCGCACTGCGGGCACAGCCGCGCGACCAGGGCCCCGGTAAGGTCGCGGACGTCCTCCGCACCCTCGTGCCCGCACAGCCCCCGCACCTGCTGGCGGCCCAGCGCAGCCTCCAGCTCACGGCGCTGCTGCCACCGCTTACAGGCCGCGAGCAGGACTGGGCTGAGAGCTTTCTCGGCGGCTTGCCCGATCTCCTCGGCCCATAGGACCGCCGCGAGGAGCACCAGGATCAGCAGCGCCTGCCAGGCGCCGCCCGCCGCCAGGGCCACGCCCAGCCAGGCCACCCGCCCGGCTGGGGGACGGGCGCTCACCGGGCACCGCCCGGCCCCGCCCCGCCCTCACGCTCAGCGTGACCTTCTCCGCCTCGCGGCCCGCCGTGGCGCGGGCAACCCGTTCCACGGTGAACACCAGCGCCCCGGGCCGACCCGCCCCGCTGCCCGCGGCGCTGTCCCGCTTCAGCGCGCACGCCGCCAGGTACAGCACGTCGGCGAGCCGCGCCGCCTCGTCCAGCGCGATGCCCGTGCGGGCGGTGTCGGCCTCGGTCCACCTCACGCAGTCGTCCCATACCACGGGGTCGACCAGCACCCGGGACGCCAGCCCGGCCTCTGCCGCCGCCTGCTGCGGCACCGTCACCATGGGCGCCGCGCCCCTGGGGAGGGCAATGGGTACCGCAGGCGATTCCCTTGCCGTGACGGTCGTCTCCACAGCGCTCACCACGGGGCGCCGGTGACGGCGGTGGTGGCCAGGGACCAGGCATGCCCGGCGGCCTGCTCGCGGGTCCTGGACTCGCGCAGCCGCGCCAGGTGCCACCAGTACCTTTCGGCGTCGATGACGGCAGCGGCCGGGTAAGGGTTCCCGGGCAAACTGGTCGCGGCGGCCGGGCCCTGGATCGTGGCGGTTTCGGTCATCAGTATGCTCTTCCTTTCCTTCAGGCGGCAGCCACGGCGGCCTGCCCTGTCTCCCGTGCTAGGGCCTGTGCCGCGGGCCGCCACGTGGTGCAGCACCCGCCCAGGGCGGCACCGGCGGCCGGGCAGGTGGCCGCCGGGCCGTGCGCGAGCCCCGTGCCGAGGACGGCGGCGATCACCAGGCCCTGCCCGAACCCCTCCCGGCCCTGCGGCCACCCGTCTTGGGCTGGGCACGGCCCCGTGGTGCCCAGGTCGTGCACGTGGAGCGTCCCGTCCGGGGCGATGATCACGGTGACCGTGCCGTCCGGCCCGCCCGAGCGGGTGTGAAGCACCGCGTTCGCGAAAAGCTCCCCCGCAACCAGCTCCGCGTCATCCGCGCCGGGGTCGCCGGGCGGTACCTGGGCGCGGACCCAGCGGCGCGCCTCGCGCCCCTGGGCGAGCAGACCGTGGAATACCCGCACCGCCAGCTCGGCCCCGGCGGCCAGGACACTGTCCTCGCCCGGTGCTTCGGCTGTCCTGTTCATGTCCCCCTGTCCTCAGCTGGCCTGGCGGCCGTGGACGCGGGCGCTGGTCAGTGTCCGGGCGAGGTGGTCGGCGGTCGCCGAGACGTCGCTGATCGGGGCGACCGGTTCCAGGTCGAGGGGGTCCTGCTGGGAGCAGGACAGCCAGAATAGCCACTGCCCGGCCTCGTCGGGGCCTGCGTAGACGTACTCGGCCGCCCGGATGACCCGCGCGGGGCCGCTGGTCACCACGACGCACGGGTGCTGCTGGTGCCCGCCCGATTTCAGCACCTCGGCCGCGAAACCGAGTCGGCTCAGGGCCTCGCCCAGCGCCTGCGCCTGGTCGCCCGGGTGCAGGTAGACGGGCCTTACTTGGCTGCTCATTTCGCAGACTCCCGGCCCGGCCCGGCCGTCCCGGCTCCGGCCGTGTTCCTCGCCTGGCCCGCCCCGGCCGGGCGCGCCGAGGGCTGCGGCGGCGCGTACCAGGCGGCCATGCCCGCCAGCAAGAACGCCAGCGACAGCGCCACCGCCTGCGCGTAAGCGGCCTGCTCCTGGCGGTCCGCCGCCTGCGCGCGGCCGCCGGACTCCGCCCGCACCCGGGCCAGTTCCTCCTGGGCGCTGCGGAGCCGGGCCGACAGCACCAGCACGATGACCGTTGAGGCGATGACGTACAGGGTGAGTGTCATGACATCTCCTTGTGCTCTTGCTCTTGTGCCTGGCCGGCGCCGATCGCCGGCAGCTCCTGGCCGGGCAGCGCGGGCCGCGCGTGACGCCCTGAGGGTCCGCCTCCTGTCGTTCCCTCGATCTGGTCGACTAGGTATTGCGTCAGCTCGGAGACCTTCTCGTCTACCAGTTCGATCACGCGGGTGGTCCATGGCGGCCGCGCTGGACCGGGTGGCCGGCTACCCGGCCAGCGAGCTCATCGACTGGACCGACGACCCGGTGATCGGCCCCATGGTCCGCGGCTGGCCCGCCCGGGTCGAGGCGCGGCGGGCGGCCGCGCTGTCGCTG
>Ga0265338_10007804_pt1 | contig 13157 bp, 12 predicted proteins | sample 42126metaG_FD_193579 | JGI IMG/M metagenome (GOLD analysis project Ga0265338, IMG submission 193579) | Rhizosphere microbial communities from Carex aquatilis grown in University of Washington, Seatle, WA, United States - 4-21-26 metaG | ecosystem: Host-associated > Plants > Roots > Rhizosphere... | reverse complement strand
GTGATGTACACCGTCGAGGTCAACGCGGAGAACCCCGACCGCGTGTTACTGCCCTACCTGACCGCCAACGTGCGGTTCGTGGTGCACAAGGAAACCAACGCGCTGCTGGTTGCCAACGCGGCTTTGCGTTGGACCCCGTCCTCAGTCTCCGAAGTGTCTCGCGACGCCCGCTCGTGGAGACCGACCGACCCGGATCCAGACAGCGCCGGCAGCGGATCGAAACCCCCGAAGCAGGGCGGAAAACCAAAGCAGCGCCGCGGTGTCATCTGGTTGAAGGACGGTGACTTCGTCCGGCCGATGGAGGTGACGGTCGAGGCGTCGGATGGAGCCAACACGTCCATCGTAGCCGACAATCTTGCCGAGGATCGAGAGGTGGTCACCGGCGAGGATGTTCAGTCTACGCAGGCCAGTACCCAAAACCCGTTCCTCCCGCAAATCCGCAGGCGTTGATGGCGGGGTTCATCGGATGAGCGAGTCATGAATGCCCAATACCTTCACCTGGTCCTGCGCATGGCGTTGCACGCGCTGCGCCGGAACATCATGCGGTCCGTGTTGACCTGTCTGGGGATCATCATCGGTATCGCCGCCGTCATCGCGATGATGGAAATCGGGCGCGGCTCTTCGTATTCCATCGAGCAGACCATCGCCAGTTTGGGCGCCAATATCGTCCAGATCGATCCCAGCGACACGGCTGTGGGCGGGGTGAGTTCGGGCGGTGGAGGCCGGGTCACGCTTACACCAGCCGATGCGGAAGCGATCCTTCAGGAATGCAGTGCCGTTCGCCTGGTCGCCCCGAGCGTGGATTGCCGGGCGCAAGCCGTGTACGGCAGTCGCAATTGGAATCCAAACAACATCCTCGGCACGACACCTGATTACTTCGTGATTCGCAAATGGCCCCTGTCCCAGGGCGAGCCGTTCACCGACGACGATGTCCGGGGCGCCGCGGCGGTCTGCGTCATCGGCCAGACGGTCGTGCGCCAGTTGTTCGGCAATGAGTCGCCGATTGGCAAGGAAATCCGCGTCAAGAACATCGCAGTGAAAGTGGTCGGCGTCCTCAGCCGCAAGGGGGCGAACATGATGGGCCGGGACCAGGACGATTTTATCGTCGCGCCGTGGACCACCATCAAGTTTCGGGTGACGGGCGCGCGTCAATCAGGCCAGGCGGCGGCCTCCTCCGCCTCCAGCTCAGTCAATACACTCAACCAGCTTTACCCGAACCAACTGGTGCAACTCTATCCCCAGCAATCCGCCGTCCAGGCCGCCGATACGCCACAGATGACGCGGTTCTCTGACCTTGACGACGTGTGGGTGTCCGCTGCCAGCCAACTGGACATCCCCGTGGCTATGCGCCAGATCACCAATCTCCTGCGCTACCGGCATCGGCTCCAGACCGGGGCGCCGGACGATTTCCGGATTCGTGACCTGACCGAGATCTCACAGGCGCTCGCCTCCACCAGCAAGGTGATGACCAATCTGCTGTTGATCGTGGCGTTGATCTCGCTGGTCGTCGGCGGGGTCGGCATTATGAATATCATGCTCGTCTCGGTGACTGAGCGAACGCGGGAGATCGGATTGCGAATGGCGGTCGGCGCCCGGGCCCGCGACATCCTGCGCCAATTCCTGATTGAGGCGGTCCTGTTGTGCCTCGCGGGCGGTATCGTCGGGATTTTGCTGGGTCGCGGCGCGTCGATGGCCATCACCACGTTGCTGCATTGGCCGACGCTGCCATCGCTGCCCGCAATCATCGCGGCGGTCGCGGTATCAGTGACCGTTGGAATCGTCTTTGGCTACTATCCCGCCTGGAAAGCGTCCCGGCTCGACCCAATCGACGCTCTCCGGTACGAGTGACCGGTCAACCTGGAAGCCTGTTTCGTGGTTGCCGTTGCGCGGCAATTATGTTATCAACGGCTTCAGGCTAGGGAGTGCGAGGATGAAAGCAAGAGCCGGTTTTGCAGCGCGGGATGGCCGGTCCGCCGCAGTTCACGCGGGCGGGTTCACTTTTCCCGAACTGCTCGTGATCGTTTCCCTTGGCGCGATACTGGTCGGGACAGTATTACCGGCGTTGAACACCGCCCAGGATACGATGAAGGCGGCGGTGTGCCTCAGCAATATGCACCAATGGGGAATGGCCATCAGCCTGTACTGCGACGACCAGAGAGATTACTACCCCTACGACGGCCAGCCCAATGATGTCTGCGCCGGATTCAATCCGACCGCTTGGTTTAATGTCCTTCCTCCGTACATCAACCAGCCGAAGCTCTGCGATCTGTACAACGCCAACACACCGCCGTCGCCGCGCACGAGGAGCGTTTGGACCTGCCCCAGCGCCACCAACACGACCGTATCTCCCACGCTGGGGACCCCGTACTTCATGTACGCGATCAATGCATGCCTGCACGAGGAGGGAATGACCCATGTTGGATTCAGGCGAGGGCGAATGGCAAAGCCTGCCACCACGTTCATCTTTTCCGAGGAACCGGAAGACAACTTCCCCGAGGTAAATGGCCAGTACGAGACCGCGCAACGCCACTTCGGGGGATCGCATTTCGTTATGGGTGATGGTCATGCGGAATGGATCGCCTTTACCAACTTCTGCAGACGAGCCAATGGAACATGCCCCGCTCCATTGGGTAATATCGCGTGGGATGACTCCTCAGCCGGCGGCGACTGGAAGACAAACGTAGTGTATCACTGGTGGCCCTTCCGCAATGCGAACACGAGCAGCAACTGATGCAAACACGATCACCAATCAATGAAGCGCGGGATGGCCGGTCCGTCGCGAGTCACGCGGGCGGTTTCTCTTTTGCGGAACTGCTCGTGATCGTTTCCCTTGGCGCGATACTCGTTGGAACGATATTGCCGGCGCTGAACACGGCTCAGGATACGATGAAGGCGGCGGTGTGCCTCAGCAATATGCACCAATGGGGACTGGCCATCAGCCTGTATAACGATGACCAGAGAGATTACTACCCCTTTGATGGCGTACCCGGTGATGTCTGCAATCTGAGCTCGAACGCTTGGTTTAATGTCCTTCCCCCGTACATCAACCAACCGAAACTCTGTGATCTATACAAAGCCAACACACCGCCGACACCGCGCACGAGGAGTGTTTGGACTTGCCCCAGCGCGACCAACGTGACTGTATCGCCCACACAGGCGAATCTGTACTTCATGTACTCGATCAGTGCATGCCTGCATGTGGAGGGAATGACCCATGTGGGATTCAGGCGAGGCCAAATGGCAAAGCCTGCCACTACCATCATTTTTTGCGAGGAACCGGAAGACAACTTCCCGGAGGCGAATGGCCAGTACGAAACCGCGCAACGCCACTTCGGGGGATCGAACTTTGTGATGGGTGATAGCCATGCGGAATGGATCGCCTTTGGGAGCTTCTGCAGGAAAGGCAATGGTGGATGTCCTCCTCCATTCTCTAATATCCCATGGGACGACTCGTCAGCTGGCGGCGACTGGGCGGTCGGAGTCCCGTATCACTGGTGGTTCGCCAAGAACATCGCCACTCTAGGACAGATCTGATGAACACAATCGCGAAGACTAGATTTATCTGTTCGCCACTGCTCGCCGCATGCGTGATGGTGCTTTTGGCCAGCGCATTCGGGAATACCACAACTTTAGCCCAGACCAATTCATGGGCCACATCAGCCAGCGACAAGTGGGAAACCGCCGCCGACTGGTCGCTCAACCTTGCGCCGGCAAATACGCAGTCGATCTATGTGACCAACGGGTTCTCGAAGATCGTCACGGTCGATTCGACGACGGTTGGCAGCTTCCCGAGCACCATGACCGTCAATGACCTGAGCCTCTGGACGCGTGACGGCTCGATCAATATGCTGCTGGTATCGAATCTTGGAACCAACTTGCCCCTGACAATGTTGGTTTCCCTGATCGTTAGCAATGGCGGAAGGCTGGTGATCTCAGATTCGGCGGTCGCGGTGAACGGTACCTCCAACACCTTCGTCAATCTCGGGGGCGCTGTTGACCTGGAGAACGGCAGCCTGCTGGTGTCGAACGTGGCCGCGCTGGGCGCGGAGCCCGGTTCGCCGGGGTCGCTCACCGTCGCCGACGGAACGGGCAGTTTCTCGGGAGCGCTTTGTATCGGCTTCGACACCAATGCGGTTGGCGATGTGCTTTTATTGACCGGACAGTTGACGCTGACCAACGGCCCGACGGCGGTCGGTCTCTATGGCAACGGTCAGTTGTATATTGCCGATAACTCGATTATGATGTCGGACCAACCCGTGATCGTGGGGCAGGGCGCTGATTCACAGGGCGCTGTCGTGATGGACAACAGTTCGTGGATTGCCGGCGAAGACGTGGTCGCCGGGGAATATGCCGGCGCGAACGGTGTGGTGCAAATCACCTCCAGTCAGTTTAGCGTGCCGAGTGGTTTCCTGACGCTCATCGGCGGGGCCGGGTCAGGCCAGCAGACGTGGAACAACGCGACCGTGTCCGTCGGTTCCGTGGAGATTGGATCGGAAGCTCGTTCACAAGGCACCCTGACCATGGTCGGCAGCACCGTGAACGTTCAGGGTCCGCTGGTCATCGGGACCGGCATCGGCTCGACCGGCACGGTGTGGATGAGCGGCGGGCAACTGGTTGCCACCAACTTGCCGGTGGTCGTGGCGGTTTGGGGCGATGGCGTCATCACCATCTCCAATGGTAACTGGATCGGAAACTCGATGCAGTTGGGCCTGTATTACTCCACAAACTCGACACCGTTGACGCCGGCCCAGGGCACGCTCAATCTGGATGGCGGGTCAGCGTCGCTGTATTCAAACCTGGTCCTCGGCAACTGCCCGACCGGCGGAGTCGGCGTGGTGAATGTCGCGGGGGGCAGTTTGTACGTGACCAACGCGGCGCATAATGCCTTCATCGATGTGCGGGACGGGCAATTGAATCTGAGTGCCGGCCTGTTGCAGACCGACATATTAATCCTGACGAATACTTGCGGCCAATTCACGTGGACGGGAGGCACGCTCATAGCCAGCAGTGTGGTTTTCAACACGAACCTATTCCGCATCACATCGATCGCGCAGCAGGGCAACGATCTGCTCATCACATGGAAGATGGGTCCGGGCTTGACCAACGCCTTGCAGGCCACCTCGGGTGCAATCGACGGCAGTTATGCCAACAATGGATTCACCGACATCTTCGTGGTGACGAATAATTTCATCCCCGGCGCGGTCACCAACTATCTTGACGTCGGCGGAGCCACCAACCGGCCCAGCCGCTATTACCGTGTCCGCCTCGTGCCATAACGGGGAAATTTGCTCGACTGCCTTGGGAATCTTTGTTTTACTAGCCTTTGGAGAGCGCTGTGGGCAAAGTGGTCATGACCGTGAAGCCCCTGCAACGTCGGATTGTGCGGGGAGCAATTGGCGTTCTTGTCGGAGTTCTTACCCTTTCAATAACACCGGCGGCACGGGCGCAGTATACCGGCGATTTCCAGACGAACATCATTAGCGGCGTGGTCAGCAATTGGGCCGGCGAGTACTACGTCCATAGTGCCGGTGTATTATTGATCCAGAACAGCGGCGTGCTATCGGTCCACTACGCCGACGTGGGATTTGATAGCTCGAGCAACTCGGCAGTTGTCTCAGGAAGCGGCTCGGTTTGGAGCAGCTCCGGCTACTTGAACATTGGATCCGGCATCGGCGCTCAATACAACTCCCTGACGATCACCAACGGCGGCGTGGTTTCGAACCTTGGTGGGAAGGTGGGCTATGGCCAACTAACTAATAGTTCACTTTCTAACAGCGTACTAGTTACCGGCGCGGGATCCGTGTGGAGTAACGGTGATGTTCTTTACATTGGCTGGTGGAGCACGGGCAATTCCCTAAAGATTGCCGACGGCGGCGCGGTGTACGACACGGACGCGTATGTGGGCACAGGGAACTGCACCAATAATACGGTGACTGTGAGTGGCAACGGGGCCCTCTGGCAGAATCAGGGGAATCTCTACGTCGGGGATGCCGGTGTGTCCGATCAACTCACCATTGGGACGGGTGGATCGGTGTTGGCGAGCAACGTGTACGTCGGTCTGAACTACCCTTCTTCCATGGGCAGTCAGGTCACTATTTCCGGTGGCAGTCTGTATGTCACGAATGCCTCGCACAACGCGGTCCTCGAAATCACAAGCGGCCAGGTCACGTTGAATGCGGGGGTGCTCCAGGTCGATATTCTGGTGGTGACCAACGCGAACGGCCATTTTGTGCATAACGGGGGCACGCTCATCGCCGGTGCCGTCCTGCTCGATCCGAACCTCGACGCCGACGGCGATGGTTTGCCGAACGGGTGGGAACAGGCGTACGGGTTCGACCCACTCGATACTAACGGCATCAACGGCGCCACTAGCGATCCCGACGGCGACGGTTTTACCAACCTTCAGGAGTTTTACGGCGGCAGCGACCCGACCAATAACGCTTCGGTGCCGTTCCGCAACTGGTGGAATACGTCGGCCAGTGGCAAGTGGGAAGTAGGCTCCAGCTGGATTCTGGGCGTTGCGCCCGACAGCCATGAAGCGATCTTTCTTACCAATGCCCCCACCAAGATCGTCACCATTGATGCGACGACCACGAATTCTCCGGGCGCGATGACCATCAGCAATTTGGTGGTGTCAGGGCCGGCGAATGTGACCAACACCCTAAAGCTTGCCAACGCCGGTACCAACACACCGCTGGTCGTGCGCAACGGGTTCGTCCTGGGTAGTGGGGGAGTGTTGCTGGTCACCAACGCGGCCCTGTATGTGGGCAGCAACCTGACCATCAGCGGTGTGGGGGTGACGCTGCCGACCAACGGCGTGATCATGGTGACGAACGCGGCGCATAACGCGGTGCTCGACGTGCAGTGCGGGACCGTCACGTTCAGTGGTGGCACGCTGCAGGCGGACATCCTGATTATCACCAACGCGTGTGGCCGTTTCATCCACACGGGTGGCACGCTCATTTACGGCCAACTCGTGCTGGGCTCGAGCTTGAGCGCGGTTGGCGACGGCATCCGGAATGGATGGAAACAACAGTACGGCCTCGATCCATTTGATCCGAACCTCGCCAATGAGGACCCCGATGGCGACGGATACAACAATTGGGAAGAGTATCAGGCAAGCACGGACCCGACCAATACCAATTCGAAGCCATTTATCCCGCCGCCACCAAACATGCAGTTCTATATTTACTCGGTCAAACGTGAGGGTAATGACATACGGCTCACGTGGACAGCGATGGGAGGCACGACGAATGTCGTGCAAGCGGGCAACGGTATCTTCAGGGGCGCGTATTCGAACAATTTCGCAAATATCAGCCAGTCCATGATTGTGACGGGCAGCGGGCCGAGCTCTGCGAGTTATCTCGACGTCGGCGGCGCCACCAACCGGCCCAGCCGCTTCTACCGCGTCCGCCTCGTGCCATAACGGGCGCCGTCCGCGTTCAGGTGGTTGATGTCAGGGGCAATCTGACTCGCGAATCTTTGAATTAAAAGTCGTTCTTGGGCATCTAATTAAATGGAAGGGGATTTGGGAATATGAAGACACTTTCCTGGAGCGGATTGATGGCATTGGGACTGGTTTTGGCAGTGGGACAGGTACAGGCGTCCATGGGGCAATCCTCAGGCGGCGGTTCACCGCAGCAGATGACGACGTCCGGATATACAATGAGTGCGGACAAATCGTCGGGACCATCGCAGCCGTTTCTCGGACAAGGCTACGGGTTTCAGGGTCATCCGTCAGTGGCGGCCCAGTTCGCGCAGCCCGGCCATACGATCGTTCACCCGCAACCCGCGCCCGTCATGAACTTCGGTCCCCGGCATGATGATCCGCATCACGATCACGGTGGACACTTTGGACACGGCGGTGATTTTAATCACGATCACTTCGGGCACCACCGTCACTTGATCATTGTTTTCGCGAACGGCATTCCTTTTTGGTATCCGGCGTACACCGCGTATCCCTATTACGATGACACTCCGTCTCCGGTTGGCTCCAGCATCGCCGACTACCCATTGGACAGCGGCTACGCTCCACCGATGGATACCAGCGCGGCCCAGCCGGCATCCGACTATAGCGACCTTGGCGCGAGTTGGGGACAAGACTTGCGTCGCTAAATCGTGACGTGGGACCAGTTCGTGGCCTACCTGAAAGCCTACGTGGTGACGGCGCCGCCATCGGCACAGGCTGATTTTCGGGAAGCATTTATCGGCACTTACCGCATCAATGGCGCCGCCGCGTACGATAAGGCCGCCGCCGAAGCGGCTGGGAATTCTCCGCAAGTGTCCGGTCCGAAAATTATCACCATGCCGTCGTCCGGGAACTGAGCTTGATCGCCAGCCGGTGGGAAATGCAACGAGGTAGAGACCCTACGGCAGATACTTCTTCAGGAATGCTTCATCACCCTGCGCAGTGAGAAGGTACGTGTTGCCGCTCTGGCTCCAGATGGCAGTCGGTGAAGAGTTGACCATTTGCACGCTCGGGGTTTCAGAGTCGGGCGCGTGAGGGAAAGCCGTGTTCTCGACGACAAACAGCCACAAGCCGCGGCTATGGTCTTTCATGCAAGCGAGCGCGACCTTGTGTCCTTTCCATTCGAGCGCGCTACCCCCCACGACCGTAACGTCGCGCAGATGGTCAGGCACGATGAAGTCGGACGGCCATTGTTTTTCCGTCAGGATTTGCCGCAACTGGTCAAAATTGTTGGCCTTAACGCTCATCGAATAGCCGTTTTCGACAACGCGCACCATTTCCGCGCGGTAGGCACTGAGCCCGTTGCCGGCCCCGGCGCGGAGCGTCCACAACGAAACCAGGCCCAGTACGATGACGGCGGCCGCCGCCGCGATGAACACGGGTTTGCGCCAGGCGAACTCCGGTCGCACGATCTTCTGTTCGGCCAGGATACGCTCCTTGAGGTCGGCGGGCACGGGCGTTTCACGGACCCGGGCGCGGATTACCTCATCTGCGCGCTGGTGTTCCGCGAACCAACCGGCCAGCTCGGTATCCTGATCGAGCAGCTGCAGGGCTTCCACGATCTGCGGATCGACCGTGTCGTCACGACCCGGGCGGTAGCTGAGCAGAATCTCTTTGGCTTGCTCCCTATTCATGCGATTCCTTGGATTCTGCCGTCATGGACGGCAAACCTTCAGTCAGGAGCTTATAAAGCTGGGCCTTACCTCGGGCGATCCGCGATTGCACGGTGCCGACGGGTATGTCGAGGATATCGGCGATCTCCTTGTACGAGTAATCCTCAAGGTAAAACAGCACCAACGGAGCGCGAAACGCCATGTTGATGTGCGCCAGCGAAGCGAGCACGGTCGCGGCATCGAGTTGATCGACCATGGTGGGCGAAACGGTGGGCAATTCCCACGCGACTTCGTCGAGCTCGTGATGAGGAAAATGCACATCTCGGCGGCGCGCCTGGAGAAACTCCCGGTGCAGCGTGGTGAAGAGCCAGGTTTTCACCTTGGATGGATCGCGCAATTGGTGGCCTTTGCGGGCCCACTTCAAGAAGGTTTGTTGGGTCAGGTCGTATGCCTGGGCCTCATCATGCGATAAATTGTAGGCGAATTGGTACAATTGTCGGTAATGCCGCTCCACCAGCTCCTCAAAATCGAGTGTGGACGAAGTTGGGCGATTGTCTTCCGTACTCATAAGAGGCGTCAGCACCGGTCTTGTTCCGCGATAGCCGACCTTCCTTATTGTCCCCAACGGCGGGCGCGGCTGCAATACGAAAAACGACAGGGAACAAAACTGCCTGTGGCGCATCGCACCTGACGGGTAGGGGGCGTACGCGGTTTTTGGGATGCGGGAAGTATCAGCCGAGTGCTGCGACTGGGACGCTCGGTGAGGGGGACGACTGGTATTCTTGGCGGTTTGCTCGCAAATCAATACCGTCCAGAGTGCGTTGGTTGTCCAACCAGGCGCAGTGCGCAGCACTTGGCCAATGAAACCGCAGCATCGGGTTTCGGCGGGGGCTTGCGTGGCCCCGCCGAAAGCGATGCACAGAAACGTTCGCCGTAGATTGCCAAAATTGCATTTTCTCGCAGTTCTGCTGCCTGAATACAGCCGTCTGAGGGCAGGGCACAAACGATGCTCCTGATGGGTAACCATCGGACATGCAAGAACTGCAATTCAATGTGCGACGGGTGAACGACGTCGAGGTCATCGAAATGACCGGGGCGATCGATGCGCTGGCGTTCACGGCTTTTTCCGCCACGTTGCTCCGCCTGATGGAGGAAACCACCCCGTGCATCGTCCTCGAATGCTCGCATGTCAGCTACATTGGCAGCGCCCAATTGAAGGGATTGATCGATTTCGCTCACCGCGCGCAAGCTCGCGGCGGCGATGTCAAATGCGTCGGGCTTCCCCAGACCATCCAGCAAGTGGCCAACCTGATTGCGATGGGCGATTTGATCGAGTTCTACGACGACCTGCATCAAGCGTTGCGGTCGTTCCGCAGTTCACCCGTAGCCGCGTTGCAATAGGTTCTCCAACCGGACCTCACGACACCCATCAGGGCATGTAGGTAAGAAGTTCAAGCCACTCTCGACCCTTCTCGCTTAATATCCAACCGCCGTGGCGGGCGGGCTTCAACAATTCCTGGCAGGGCCCGCGAGCGAGTTCGGGTTCGTTGACGTGCATCACGACCGCCGAGCCGTGCTGGAGCACGCGGCGTTGGGGTTCGCCAATCTCACCCGCGGCGCGAGGCCACACGGTCACGGGCATTCCAAAATAAGTCATGCCGATTTCGTAGGCGACGGGAGTACCGTCGGCTGGTTGGACTTCTTCCGGATGAAGTTTGAGCCACGGCAACGGACGCGCGCCGACGAGGGCCGTAAACGCAATCGGCTGCTTCGCGATGTACTGGGCAAAGTTCAGCGTGCGATTGGCGTTATAGGCGCGTAAAAAGGCGGCGGCGTCGAACCCGATGAGATTTTGGCCGTTGAAATTCCCGAACGGAGGCGCAGCCGGGTCGTGTTTCGGGTACCAAATGTAAAAGTTCGGATTCAGTAGGAAATTGATTTCGAAATGCAGATGGGCCCGTTCGCGGGGAATGCCTTCGCGGGTGTTGGCGGAGTGACCGAGCGTACCGATGACCTGGCCCTTCTTCACGGGCTGGCCCACCACGAGGCCGTGGGCAACTTCGCTGAGGTGCGCGTAAAGTGTGTTGACTGCGACATCGTCCCAGCGGTGTTGCAGCACGATATAGCGGCCATAGTTTGAGAGCCCCGGCCGCGGGTTGATAAACGCCACCTCGCCGTCAGCCACGGCGTGAACGGGGTCGGTCGGTTCGCCGCGGCGGTCACGCTGGAGGCATTTGATGTCGATACCCTCGTGGAACTTGTGGCCATTGACGCGGACACATCCGAACATGCCGGATTCGACGGTGCCTTCCACGGTTGGCTGGAAGAAATCCGCGTCGCCCCCGGGCCGCAACAGCGCGTCATTGGCGGTGGGCAGACAGATATCGAGCGCGCGAGTGGTCGCGGCAAGGACGAGACTGCAAACAATGAGAAGGAAAACCCGTGGCGAACTCATCATTTATTCTTCTTAATCGCTTCATTGAGCTTGCTCACAATGTTCGTGGCTTCGTCGTCGGTGAGATCGCCTTCAACGAGAAACTGTCCGTTGAGGATCCGTTGGTTGACCAGCCAGGCGCTGACGGCACGATTGTTGACCAGGACCGCCACATATTGGCCTCGCATGCGCGTGGTCATCTCATCGAGCAGGACGGTCCCATGCGGGTCGAACCGCAGAAAAATCGCCTTGCCGCCCGCGGTGTTGTACACCTCGGCGGATTGGATGTCCTTTTCCGAGAGCGTGGGGAATGGGTTGATCGTCAGTGTCAGGTCCGTGCGGGGGATTACGATGGTCCGTTGATTCTGGGCCGGGAGCGCGGAATCGGTCTGCTCATAGATGCGGATCGTCGGATCCTCGTCCTTTTTCTTGTGAAACAAGGCACAGCCGACGAAAAATGCCGCTAGGAGGGCCCAAGATAGCGTCATTTTAAGAGTTTGCATGGGTGATGATTCTATGGTAGCGTCGGTTCCGCTACAACAAAATCATGACAGTCGATCCACGATTCCTCAAGGAGGAGGGGGCCGAGGTCTTTACCGGGAACGAACTGCTGATCAAGGGCGCGCTCGAGGCAGAAGGCGGCACCCATCTCCTGACAGGCTACCCCGGTTCGCCCATCGCGGGCTTTTTTGACGCGATGGAGCTGGTCGCCCCTCTATATAAGGCCAAAGGCATCCGCGCCTGCATCGCCAACAACGAAGCGCTTGGCGCGGCGATGCTCAACGGCTCGCAAATGGGCCCGTTGCGCGGCATCTGCGCGATGAAATCGGTCGGCTTGCACGTTGCCACCGACGCGCTGGCCCTGGGCAATCTGGCGGGGGCGCATCCACAGGGCGGTGCGCTGGTGGTCATTGGCGATGATCCCTGGAGCGATTCGACGCAAGTACCTGCCGACTCGCGTTACCTGTGCAAGCACATGTTCATGCCGGTGATGGAACCCAGCAGCAACCAGGAGATAAAGGACTGGATTGATGTCGGTTTCAAACTGTCACGCGAATCGAACCTGTTTATCGGTTTCGTCGTAACCACCAATCAGGCCGATGGTGGCGGGAGCGTCCAGGTTCGGCCGAACCAGTATCCCGACATCAACACCATCAATAAGTACTCGCTCGACACGGCGCGAATCGATTTGGAGAACACCGTCTTGTTGCCGCCGCGCACGTGGACCAAGGAAGCGGGAATGCCCCAGCGATATGCGCGGCTCTTCGAGGGCGCACGACGTATCGGTATAAACCGCATCATCAATCCCCGCGAGAATCCGCGCTGGCGCGCCGAGATTGGCTTTGTCGCCTCGGGTCTTGGCTTCTGCTATCTCGAGCACGCACTGGCGGAACTCGGTGTGGCGGACCAGGTGCCGATCCTCAAGCTCGGTGTGAGTTACCCGATCGACCCGGAATTGGTGGAAGACTTCACGCGGCAGGTGCGCAGTATTTTCGTCATCGAAGAGCGTCGCGGATTCATGGAGGAGCAAATCGCCGAGATTGTCGGCAAACTCAACCAGCACGCGATCGCCGCGAATCGCACGAATGTTTGGGGCAAGGAATTTCCCGTGGGGTTGACGGGCATTCCCGCCACGCGCGGG
>Ga0265338_10007803_pt1 | contig 13158 bp, 14 predicted proteins | sample 42126metaG_FD_193579 | JGI IMG/M metagenome (GOLD analysis project Ga0265338, IMG submission 193579) | Rhizosphere microbial communities from Carex aquatilis grown in University of Washington, Seatle, WA, United States - 4-21-26 metaG | ecosystem: Host-associated > Plants > Roots > Rhizosphere... | reverse complement strand
GGCGCCTAAGAGCTCGGGCGGGGCTGAAGCCGTCAGCCCGATTTCCTCCTGAAGCTCGCGCAAAATCGCCTGGCCCGGCGCCTCGTTGTGGTCGACTGCGCCGCCTGGAAACGACCAGCCGCCGCGATAGGAATGGCGCACCAAGACAATCTGGCCCTCCTGCTCCACCACCGCCACCACCCCCAAATCGATAGGATGAAGGATGAGCGCCCTCGCATAGCGGACGAGGATTGCGAAGCATTTTCCGAGGAAACGGCGCATCGGCGAACTATAAAGGGTGGCCAGAAGATAACAACTTCCTAACCAAACCTGCTTAATGTGACTATGCCGCATTCGCGGCTGAGGCAGGCTATGGCTGAGAGTTTGAGAGCGCTTGTCGTGGAAAATAACGTGCATATGCGCACGTTGCTGCGCGCGCTCCTTGCCTCGCTCGGCGTCAAGGACATCACCGAAGCCTCCAGCGGCGAGGAAGCTCTCCAACTGCTGCGGGATAAAGGCGCCGATATGATCTTGACCGATCTTTCGATGGACGACATGGACGGCATTGCCTTCACCCGCACCGTTCGCCAGTCCGCTGCCAGTCCCAACCCCTATGTGCCCATCATCATGGTGACCGGCCACACCGAACGTCATTTGGTGGAAGCCGCGCGCGATGCGGGCGTGACGGAGTTTCTGGCCAAACCGATCACGGTCCACAGCCTCTTTCTGCGCATCAGCGAGATCATAGAGCGGCCCCGCGCTTATGTGCGCTGCGAGGCCTATTTCGGCCCCGACCGCCGCCGCCGCGGCGACGATGTCAGCGCCGGTCCCAAGCGCCGCAAGGATGACGCAGAGAAGATCGCGGTGGCCTCATGACTATGCCTGCTACGATCATTTTGCCAACCGACTATCCCCAGATGCCAGCGCCGTGCGTCGATGCGCTTAGGAAAACGCTGCGCGATCCGAAAGTGGCAGACAACGCTGCGCGTGTACTCGAGGCGGGAAAGGCTGGTCTGCGAAAAGCTGTGCTGAGAGCCGTCGATCGGCTCGGCGCCGCCACCGAGGATCCGGCCTCACTTTATGCCGAAGCCCACGAAATCCGCGGGCTTGCAGGCAATGCTGGTCTGCCGTCAGCGGCCAATATCGCAAGCCTGTTGTGCCGCTACCTCGATATGGTCAGGCGCGCCGGCCGGCCCGTCGACCCGGAGGTCACGGCGCTCCACATTATGGCTTTGGTGCGCGCTACCCATGCCGGGAACGACACTATGTTGCTGGCCGATGTTGTCCAACGCGAACTGTCCGCCCTGGTAGCCCGTAAAATTACCGAGCTTGCGGTCGACGAAGTTCCAGCAAGCTTTAGCGCTCGTTAAGAGCTTTGGTCCGATACTTCGGATCGTTCATCGGGCGGGACTAGATGCTTCAAATCATCGGAATCGTAGTGCTGTTCGCCTGCGTCTTCGGGGGGTTCCTGATTTCGGGTGGCAAGCTCGATTCGGTGATCGAAGCCGCTCCGCATGAGATGCTCACCATTGGCGGCGCCGCCTTGGCGGCCCTGCTGATCGCCAGCTCCATGTATACGCTGAAGAAAATCGGTGGCGATTTCAAAAAGGTCATGTCCGGTCCGAAGTGGAAAACGTCGGATTTCCGCGATCTGCTCTGCTTGCTCTTTCTGCTCACCAAGACGATGAAATCCAAGGGCCTCATCGCCCTCGAAGCGCATATCGAAAAGCCTGAAGATTCCTCGATCTTCAAGCGCTACCCGAAGATTTCGAAGGACCATTTCGCGCTCGGCTTCATCTGCGACACGCTGCGGATGATGACGATGAGCCTCGAAGATCCGCTGCAGGTCGAAGCGGCGATGGAAAAGCAGCTCGACAAACATCATCACGAGGCACTCTCAACCGCCCATTCTCTCGCCTTGATGGCCGATGGACTGCCCGCGCTCGGTATTGTCGCCGCCGTGCTCGGCGTGATCAAAACCATGGGCGCCATTTCCGAACCGCCAGAGGTTCTTGGCCGCATGATCGGCTCGGCGCTCGTCGGCACCTTCCTTGGTGTGTTTCTGGCCTATGGCATTGTCGGCCCGCTCGGCACCCGCCTCAAAGCGATTGTCGACGAAGAGGCCCTGTTTTACCACGTCATCCGCGATATCCTGGTCGCCCATTTGCACGGCAATGCGGCCCAGGTTTCTGTCGAAATCGGTCGTGGCAGCGTGCCCAGCGAAGCCCAGCCCACCTTCCAGGAGCTGGAAGAAGCCATCAACAACATCCCCAAGGTGGAATAACGCGGGCCCGTCAGTGCGCTAGCAGAACCTCCTTCGTCTCCCCCGCTTTGATCTGAATACGGCGCATCAGATAGCCGCCTTGCGGAAGGCCCGCGCGGCGGTCGTGCCAGGTGACTTCGCCGACCAGGAAATAGTCTCCATCCGGAAGCTCGCTAAAGGCAAAGTGACCTCGGGCGTCGCAGCGCGTCGTCTTGGCGGCTTGGATATAACGCGGATCGTCGTCGTCAAAAGCGGCCGGACGGCCCATCAAAATGGGGTTGAAGCCTTCCTGGTCGCTGCCATAAAGCGCGACCATGCGCTCGCTGGCATAAGGGGAGGCGGGAAACAGCGTCACCGACAAAGCGGCGCAGGTTTTGGCCGTGCCGTTATAAGCTCGGGCGATTGCTGTGCCTTCGATGGTGTTGGTGCCGCGGGCAGAAAACCAAGCGACCTCTTGCGGCCGAAAGCGTGTGTGCAAGGCAACTGGGCTGGCACAGCCGCTCAAAAGGGCTATTCCCAAGACCAAAATGTGCATTTTCCGCGCTGATGTTGACGCCATCGCTGCCCCCCCGGCCAAGGCGGCAGACGCTATCAGCCAGACAGATTCTCGTCCAGGTTGCTCGCGACGGGGCGCTTGCCGCCTCGGCTCCAGATGTTAAAAGGCGCCTCCCAGAGGGGTGGATCATGACCAAGCGCGTACTCGGAATCATTGGCGGCAGCGGCGTTTACAACATCGATGGGCTGGAAAATCCCACCTGGAAGAAGATCGAAAGCCCCTGGGGTGCCCCCTCCGATGAACTACTCTTTGGCGGCTTTGCCGGGGTGGAGATGGTATTCCTGCCGCGTCACGGTCGCGGTCACGTGCAGACGCCCACCACGATCAATTACCGCGCCAATATCGATGCGTTGAAGCGCGCTGGTGTCACCGACATCATCTCGGTCTCGGCTTGCGGCTCGCTCAAAGACGAATTGCCGCCCGGCACCTTTGTCATCGTCGACCAGTTCATCGACCGCACCTTCGCACGCGAAAAGAGCTTTTTCGGACCTGGCTTCGTCGCCCATGTGCCCATGGCCCATCCAGTCTGTCCGGCCCTCTCCACGGCACTGGTTGAAGCTGCCGCGCAAGAAAATATCCGCCACGCCAAGGGCGGCACCTATATGTGCATGGAAGGCCCCCAATTCTCGACGCTTGCCGAATCCCATCTCTATCGCGCCTGGGGCTGCTCGGTGATCGGCATGACGGCGATGCCCGAAGCCAAGCTCGCCCGCGAAGCGGAGCTGCCTTACGCGCTCGTCGCCATGGTCACCGATTACGATTGCTGGCACCCGGAGCACGAGCATGTGACCGTCGATGCCGTGATCAAGGTGCTGATGGAAAACGCCGCCAACGCACGGCGCCTCGTCACCGCGGTCGCCAAGCGTCTGGGCCCGACGCGCAAGCCTTCGCCGATTGGGATTGAGACCGTGCTCGACGTCGCGGTGATGACCGCTCCCGACAAGCGCGATCCGGTGCTGGCGGCCAAGCTAGACGCCGTGGCGGGGCGGATTCTCAAATAGGCCGCCATCGCCCATTCAGGGTGTGACGCGCTGTCGGAATGTGCCATAGAGTGGCGGTCATCGATGCCGGGTTTCCTCGGCGGCGGGACATGCGAAGCCTGTCAGGAGCCTGTGAACGGGATGGATTTCAAGCCCTATATCCGCACGATTCCGGATTATCCCAAAAAGGGGATTCAATTCCGCGATGTCACCACGCTGTTCGGCAATCCGCGCGCCTTTCGCGCCTCGGTCGATGCCTTGGTGCAGCCTTATGCGGGTGTGCGGATCGATAAGGTCGCCGGCATCGAAGCACGCGGTTTCATCCTGGGCGGCGCCGTGGCGCATCAGCTTTCCACCGGCTTCGTGCCGGTGCGCAAGAAAGGTAAGCTGCCTTACAAGGTGATTGCCGAAGAATATGACCTCGAATATGGCAAGGATCAGGTCGAGATTCACATCGATGCGGTAAAGCCCGGCGATCATGTCGTGGTGGTGGACGATCTCATCGCCACTGGCGGCACGGCCTTCGCAGCCATCAAGCTCTTGGAGCGCGGCGGCGCCAAGGTGATCGGCTGCTGCTTCGTGATCGATCTTCCCGGCCTCGGCGGCGCCGACAAAATCCGCGCCCTGGGCATGGAAGTGACCACCTTGGTGGAATTCGAAGGCGAATAGATTGCCATGAAACTCTATTCCAATCCGGCGTCGCCCTTTGCACGCAAGGCGCGGATCATCGTGCGCGAACTGAACCTCACGAGCGTGGTGGAAGAGGTTAATGTCGACGCGCGTGACCTCGCCGAAGAGATGCGCAAACTCAATCCGCTGGGCAAAATTCCGGTGCTGGTCTTGAAAGATGGTTCCACCATCATCGATTCCCCAGTGATCTGCGAATATCTCAACGATGTGGGCGGCGGAAAATTCTTCCCCGGTATGAGCATCTGGCGTGATGTTTCGGGGCGCTGGCGGGCGCTCACATTGCAAGCCCTTGGCGATGGTATTTGCGATGCCGCGGTTGCGCGCATCTATGAAAGCCGCCGTCCGGCCGAGCAGCAAAGCCCCGCGCAGATGGAAAAATACCGTAAAGCCATCACTACAGCCCTTGAGGTGTTGGAGCACGCGAACTTTGCCCCCCACATCACGATTGGGGAAATTGCCGTGGCTTGTGCCTTGGGCTATCTCGATTTTCGCCTGCCACAGCTTTCTTGGCGCGAAAACCATCCGAAACTGCGCGACTGGTACGAAAAATTCGCGCAATATCCCTCTATGAAAGACACTTGGCCCGCGGCCTTAAGCTGAGCCGCGAGGTGCGACTGAGGGAGCAAGCGATGATGCGGGGATTGGTCGTCGGTACGGCGCTATTGTGCGGCACAACGCTGTCTTTTGGTTTGGCAGAGGCCGCCAGTTTCGAATTGCATGTGGTGGTGCCCTGTGGGCCGCAGGATAAGACCTATATCCTGGAAGGTACGAGCCACGAATTTTGCCTCGCGCCGGACAAGGTGATCGATGAAACCGGCGTCGTGAAGGCCGAACGTTACCCGGTTATCAGCCGGGTGATCGTGGATGTGACACCGGCCGCCAGCGAAAAGCTCCTCGCGGTATCGACGCAGAATGTGGGCAATGATCTGGCTGTTTTGTTCAACGGCAGGATGATTTTCAAAGCCGCCATCGACGCGCCTCTGAAGCTTGATAAATTTCAACTCAGTCTCAACAACGCGCCGGAGCAGGTCGATGCTCTGGTGGATGCTTTCCCCGGGCCTAAGACATGAAAATCCACGGTAAGCATTACCGTACCATTTGGACGCGTGCCGACGAATCGATCGAAGTCATCGATCAGACCAAGCTGCCGCATCGCTTTGAAACGGCGGTGTTGAAGACGGCGGAAGAGTGCGCCGATGCGATCCGCACCATGTTGGTGCGTGGCGCGCCTTTGATCGGTGCCACGGCGGCTTATGGTGTCGCGTTTGCAATGAAGAAGGACCCATCCAGCAAAGCCTTGGTGGCAGCGCTCGATATGCTGGGGGCGACGCGTCCCACCGCGGTCAATTTGCGTTGGGCTTTGCAGCGTATGAACGACGCTCTGCACAATCGCGGCCATGAGGATCGCTTTGCCATTGCCTGGGCCGAGGCCGCCGCGATCTGTAACGAAGATGTGGAAGTCTGCCACGCCATTGGCGTCAACGGCCTGAAGATTTTGCGCGCGGTCGCCGCCAAGAAAACCGGCACGCTCAATGTGCTCACCCATTGCAATGCGGGCTGGCTCGCGACGGTGGATTGGGGCACCGCCTTGGCGCCGATTTACATGGCCCATGATGAAGGCATCGATATCCATGTCTGGGTGGACGAGACGCGCCCGCGCAATCAAGGCGCCTCGCTTTCGGCCTATGAACTTGGTGCCCATGGCGTCAAGCACACCATCATCGCCGACAATGCCGGCGGCCATTACATGCAGCATGGCAAGGTCGATCTCGTCATCGTCGGCACTGACCGCGTGACGCGCAATGGCGATGTCGCCAATAAGATCGGCACCTATCTCAAGGCTCTGGCAGCCCACGACAATGGCGTGCCTTTCTATGTCGCTCTGCCGTCTTCCACCCTTGATCTTTCGATGGCGAAGGGCTCCGACATTCCGATTGAAGAGCGCTCCGCAGACGAACTCCTGAAAATGACCGGCCGCCTGCTAGATGGCGGGCTTGCCACGGTGGAGATCGCCGCTCCCGGTTCGCCCGGTGCCAACCCCGCCTTCGATGTCACGCCAGCGCGTCTCGTTACCGCCTTCGTCACCGAGCGCGGCGTTTGCGAGGCGACAGAGGCAGGATTGCAGAGCCTGTTTCCCGAACGGGGCTAAGCCTTGCGCTGAGCATCCGGGCCTGACGATCATTCCTTGAACAGTTCTGGACTGCGGCCCGGCTAAGCCATTTTGCCGGGCCCGGCTCGGAGTGTTAGCGTCCATCGTGCTTCGGGGGGATTCGCATGCGCACGGGCTATTGGGTGCTGGCCGCCGCGGTTCTGATTGCCTTCTGGCGCCTTGAGACGCCTGCGCCCAAGCCGGCCGACGCGCCGCCGGAGGTTTTTTCGGCCAGCCGCGCCTTTGCCGATATCGAAATCATCGCCCAATACCCCCATCCCGTGGGCTCGCCCGAGCATGATGCGGTTAAAACCCATTTGATGCAGCGCCTCACAGCCATGGGGCTTGCCCCGCAGCAGCAAAGCGAACGCGCAACGCTGGATGGCGTTGTCCCTTGGACGGTTTCGGCGCCCATTACCAACATCACTGCGATCCTGAAGGGCAAAAATAGCAGCCTGCCGGCTCTGCTTGTCATGAGCCATTACGATAGCAAGCCGGATTCGCCGGGCGCGGCGGACGACAGCGCTGGCGTCGCCAGCAGTTTAGAAATCGCTCGCGCACTGAAGGTCGGTCCCCCACCGGCCCGTGATGTGGTGTTTCTCTTTACGGATGGTGAGGAGATTGGCCTCGTGGGAGCGGCGGCGTTCTTCCGTGACAATCCGCTCGCCACGCATATCGGTGCGGTGATCAATTTCGAAGCGCGCGGCGATGCTGGCCTCACCGCGATGTTCGAGACCGGCCCCAACAATGCCGACGCCGTGTCGCTTTGGGCCGCCAAGGTCCCGCGCCCGAGCGCCAATTCGTTGTCGCGCGCCATCTACCGGCGTATGCCGAATGGCACGGATTTCACGCTCGCCATTGCGCGTGGGCTTCCGGGGCTCAACTTCGCCTTTATCGGCGACGAGGCGGCCTATCATAGCCCGCTTGCCACCCCTGCCCATCTCAGCGTTGGCAGTGTGCAGCACATGGGCGATGAGGGCCTTGCCGCAGCGCGTGCCTTTGCCGAGAAAATTCCCGCCCAGACCTCCGACGCAATTTACTCGGACGTGCTGGGGTTTTTCACGCTCCAATACGGGTTCGCCGCGGGTTGGATTCTCTTTGGCGTCACCGCCTTACTGGCGTTGATGGCGATCATTGCGGCGCAAGCGGCTTGTGCCTATTCCTGGTGGCGTGGCGTGGCGGGCATGGTAACGGCCATCGTTCTGCCCGTCGGCGCGTTGCTGCTCGCCGGGTTCAGTTTTGGCGATGCGGACCACTTTTTGCGGCTCGCTCATATTGATTATTTGCTCGCTGGCTCTGCGATGATGGCGATTGGCGCGGCCTTTCTGGGCGCGTCGCTTTTCGCGCGCAGACAGGGGGCGGCCACTTGGCAGTGTTTCCTGCTGTTTTTGCTGACGCTCGCTTTTCTGGCGCAGCGTTATCTGCCGGAGGCGTCGTTCATTCTGGTCTGGCCACTGCTTGCGGCCTCGCTGATCGCGCTCATCCGTTTTGCGATTTATCGGGGCGAAGATGAAGTAGTACCCAACGCAATTGGCTATGTCGTCGCCACGATCATCATCGCACAAATGGCCTGCTACGCCGCTTTCCTCTTCATCGCGGTAGGCGTCGATCTGCCGGTGGTGATTGTCCTGCCCGTTTTGACGATACTGCCGGTTCTGTTGTTGCTTCCAGGAAAATCTCTGCCAGCCTCGTGGCATATCGTGGTGCTTGGTGTAGGCATTATCCTCTTTGGTTACGGGCGTCTTGCACCGTTTACAGAGGAGCGTCCGGCGCCGAGTCTTATCCGTCATGTCACCGATCTCGACAGTAGCAAAGCCTATCTCGTCGATTTCTTGGCCGCGGGCGATCAATGGACAAAGGCGGCGCTTGGTGATGATACGCAGCACGTACCGCTACCTTGGAACCCGCGCTGGAAGACGTGGTGGGCGCCCACAAAATTTGTGAGTGTGCCCAAGACCGAGATCGTCTTTGCGCGCGCGGGCAGCGATTTGATGATTGTCGTCCGGCCGCGGCCGGGCGCCATCTCCACCACCCTAACCATCCGCGCTAGCGAGGGGCTTGGTGAAGGCACGCTTGATGGCATTAAGACTGCGGCTGTGGGGCCCGGCGTATCACACGACCTGCAATATTATGGACCAGCCGCGGACGGTTTTATCTGGACCGTGCCCGCGCCCAAATCCGGCATCGTCGAAGTAAAGGTCAATACGCTCTACCCCGGTTGGCCAAACGGCGCCGCCAAACTGTCGCCGCTGCCCGCGAACAAGATGTTGTTCGACAACACCCAAACAACGGAAACCGTTACGCGGAAAATCTGGAAGCCGTAAGCTGCAGCGCCGACTATTCAGGTATTGAAGCGAAAGTGCATCACATCACCGTCGGCGACGACATAATCCTTGCCTTCCAAGCGGAATTTTCCGGCCTCGCGTGCGCCCGCTTCGCCATTGCCAGCGATGTAATCGGCATAGGCGATGGTCTCGGCGCGGATGAAGCCATGCTCGAAATCGGTGTGGATGACACCGGCAGCCTGCGGCGCGCGCGAGCCTTGTGTCACCGTCCAGGCCCGCGTTTCCTTGGGGCCGACGGTGAAAAATGTAATGAGCCCTAACAAATCATAACCGGCACGGATCAACCGGTTGAGGCCAGGCTCTTCGAGGTCGAGACTGGCGAGGAAATCCAGGCGTTCGGCGGCGTCGAGCTGGGCCACTTCTTCTTCGATACGGGCGGAAATCACGACGGCGCCCGCGCCCTGCGCCTTGGCCATCTCTTCGACGCGCTTGGATAAGACATTGCCAGTGGCGGCAGAGCTTTCCTCGACGTTGCAGACATAGAGAACCGGCTTGCCGGTAAGGAGCTGCAACATGCGGAACGGCTCGCGCTCTTCGGGCGTCAATTGCACTTGGCGCGCGGGCTTGCCAACACGCAAAAGGTCAATCGCCTTCTGCATCAATGCGACCTGTTCTTTGGCTTCTTTCTCGCCGGAGTTCGCTTTCTTCTCGAGCGGCTTGATGCGCCGTTCCAAACTGTCAAGATCCGACAGCATCAGTTCGGTCTCGACGGTCTCGGCATCGCTGACGGGATCGATGCGGTTCTCGACATGGGTGACGTCGTCATCAATGAAGCAGCGCAGCACATGCACAACGGCATCGACTTCGCGGATGGTGGAGAGAAACTGATTACCGAGACCTTCACCTTTGGAAGCGCCGCGCACCAGCCCCGCAATATCCACGAAGGTGATGCGGGTCGGCAGGATCTGCTGGGATTTGGCAATGGTACAAAGCTTTTCGAGCCGCGGATCCGGCACCGCCACGTCGCCGACATTGGGCTCGATGGTGCAGAAGGGATAGTTGGCCGCTTGCGCCGCTGCGGTCTGCGTCAGCGCATTGAAAAGGGTCGACTTGCCAACATTGGGCAGGCCGACGATGCCGCATTTAAATCCCATCAGCTTTGTTCCGGATCGTTTTGGGGTTTTGGTTTAGGGGCGGGTTTTGGCTCCGGCGGATGGAGCAGCAGCGCCACTTTGTTCATGAAGCCGACCATGTTGTTGTCGGCGAAATGCGGCGCGGCATCAGCGATTGCTGCCAAGAGTGGGGTCAGCCACTCTTCATCGGCTTTCGAAAAATTGGCCAGCACATGGCCGTGCACGCGATCTTTGCCGCCGGGATGACCGACGCCGATGCGAACACGGTGATAATCCGGGCCGAGCGCGGCAGTGACCGAGCGCAGGCCATTGTGACCGGCATCGCCACCACCGGTCTTGGCCTTCAACTTGCCGGCCGCCAAATCAATCTCGTCATGGAGCACGACAAGGCAGGAAGGCAGCAGCTTGAGGAAGCGCATCGCGGGACCAACGCTAAGGCCCGACTCGTTCATATAGGTCTGAGGTTTGATCAAGCTGGTGCGGCGCCCGCCGAGCTTGCCTTCGGAAATCTCGCCCTGGAATTTGGAGCGCCAGGGCCCAAAGCCATAGGCGTCGTGGATCTGATCCACGGCCATGAAGCCGACATTGTGGCGATTGCGCGCATATTGCGCACCGGGATTGCCGAGTCCGGCGATGAGTAGGGGTGCATCGGCCATAGACTTGGACCTTTAAGGGGCACCTGCTTGAGGTGCCCCCAAACGTCACCCTGAAGCGCGCTGCGGTCGCAGCGCGAGGGCTTACTTCTTCTTGGGCGCAGCGGCGGCGGGAGCCTTCGCACCAGCAGCCGGAGCCTTGGCGCCAGCGGCGGGAGCCTTGGCACCGCCAGCGGGAGCCTTCGCACCGGCAGCAGCTGCGGCCGGTGCAGCAGCTGCTGCTTCGGCGACCGCCGGTGTGCCGGAGGCGGCGGCACGTGCTTCGTCGCGCATCGAAGTCGGGGCAACGATCGAGCAGATGGTGGCTTCACGGAATTTGGAGGTCGGCACCACGCCTTCCGGGAGGGCAATGCCCGAAAGCGCGAGCGAGCCGCGCACGTCCATGTTCGCGACATTGGCTTCGATGAAGAGCGGGATGTTTTCCGCCGGGCAGATCAGCTCCACCGAATGGCGCACGATGTTCAAAACGCCGCCCTTCTTGATGCCGGGGGAGACTTCCATGCCCTTGAAATGCACCGGAATGCTGAGGCGAACGGTGGCGCCTTCTTCCAGACGCATAAAGTCCACATGCACCGGGCGATCGGTAACCGGGTCCAGCTGCAGAGCGCGCGGGATCACGCGGGTCACTTTGGCGCCGTCATTGAGCTTCAAGAGGGTTGTCATGAACGAGCCCTTCTCAACCGCCAGGGTGATGGTGTGAGCATTGACCGCGATGGGTTCGGGGTCAGTGGAGCCACCATAAATGATGGCCGGGATGTTGCCCAACACGCGGGTCTGATAGGACGGGCCCTTGCCGGTGCCCGGACGCGGCGTGATGGTGAGTTCCTGAATTTCGCGCATATCGCTAAGTCCTTGATATTCTTGTCGATCACGCGGAGCCTAAAGGCGCGCACGGCCGTAAAGCGCAGGCTTGTAGCGGAACGGGGCGCTGCATGCAACCGGACTCCACAAAAGGCCGCGTGGTCGTCCATCGCCCCAGAGGGCGCGGTCCACGGGAGCGGACGTTCCTGGCTCCGGGCAACACCGCAACATCTAGCCCCATCAGTACCAGCTTCCACAAGCCATTGATCTTTGTTTGTCGATTTTTCGGGGTTTTGGGGAGGGGAGAGGGGCCCGCGTTTGTCTGGAAGGAATGGCCATAAGGGTTGAAAATTGCTGAATTACGATTTATTCGGCACGATAATTGTTCTTGTGATTTTGTTTTTCCAGAAGGGAGGCGATGCTCCACCTTCGCGCCAAGCCGATGGCGCCGTCATATCAACAATGTCAAACAGCCCACATTATGTGGGGAGCAGCGGGGGCGGATTCAAGCTCGCGGCGTTAGCGCTTCCGGTCTTCCAGCACGTCCTCGATATAGATTTTCTGCACCAGGACCCAAAGGGCCACCGACAAAGGTGTCGCCAGGATCGCACCCCAGATGCCGAAGAGGGGGGCAAAGACGAGGATTGCCAAGAGATTGAAGATGGCGGGCAGGGAGACGGCCCAGCGCTGCAGCATGGGTTGGCTGACATAAGCCTCGATAGTGAGGACCACGACATAGACCGCCGCGGCATAGAAGGCCAAAACCGGCCGGACGCTGAAAGCGAGCAAAAGTCCAGGAATCGTTGCTATCGCCGGGCCGATATACGGCACGAACACGGCCACACCGGAGAGCACCGCCAGGGCAAAGGGCAGCGGCACGCCAATGGCCCAGAGGCCGATGAAGGTCATTACCCCCAAAAGCAGCATGTCGAGCGCCATGCCGAAGAGCCATTTCTGCAAGGCCACACCCACCGCGTCCAAAATTTGGCGGGTGCGCATGCGCCGCCGAGGCGGCACCAGATGCAGCATGCCGTTGACGTAAGTCGCCGGATCGGCGGCCAGATAAATGCCCACGACGATCATCAGCAAGGCTTCGCCGAGCCCGCCCAAAATGCCGCCCGCCAAGGGTAGAGCTGCCGTCAGCCGCTCCGCGGCATTGCCGCTGGTATTGAGTGCACCCAGGATTTGCCGGCCCAGCAAGGATTCTTGGAGCCAGCCTTTGGCCGATTGCACGGTTTGGGGCAACCGGTCGATCAGAGCCGAGAATTGGTGGCCGGCCATGGCGCCAAAGAAATAGAAGAAACCGAGCGCAATGAAGCCGACATCCAGCACCGTGATGAGCAAAGCGATCTGATCGGGCACACGCAGCCAACGGCCCAAAGGCCCCGCAATGTTGCGCAAAGCCACCGCTACCACGATGCCGCCGAAGGTCAGAATCAAGACGAGCGATACCTGCCAAAGGGCCAAGAGCAGTCCCACCACCAAGCCACCCAGCAAAGCCCGCCGCACGAACACGGCATCGGGCGAAGGCTGGTGCGGGACGGTGCCGTGGGGCGCTTCAAAATCCGGATCGGTCATCGCATTCCTCGATTCTTCGCTGAGGATACACGCTTTTTGGGCTGCGACGCGGTCCAGGCTTCATTCAGAAGCCCTGAGAGTTCCGTTTTGC
>Ga0265338_10007802_pt1 | contig 13158 bp, 10 predicted proteins | sample 42126metaG_FD_193579 | JGI IMG/M metagenome (GOLD analysis project Ga0265338, IMG submission 193579) | Rhizosphere microbial communities from Carex aquatilis grown in University of Washington, Seatle, WA, United States - 4-21-26 metaG | ecosystem: Host-associated > Plants > Roots > Rhizosphere... | reverse complement strand
CCCGCTTCGCCGAGGGTCCGGCCCAGCCCGCTTCCCGCAGCCGCGCCCCACGGGCCGCGCGATACGGCGGGACTGGGCAGATGGTCGTTTAGCCACACCATGCCGGCGTCCAGCTCGCGCGCGATCCTCATGCCCCGGTAACGGTCGGCGGTCCACACCGACGCTCCCAGGCCGTAAGGGCTGTCGTTGGCCAACGAGATCGCTTCGGAGACCGATCCGAACTCCATCACTGCCAGCACTGGGCCACCGATCGGCTCGCGCATGATCCGCATCTCGTGGGTCGCGCCCGTGAGGATCGCGGGGGCATACAAGTTGGATGTCTCCGAGCGATCCAGATCGAGCGTGTCCGCGTCCCCTGCGCGGTCCGCGCCGTGTGCCGCCGCGAGACCCTCAGGCCGAAGCGGTCCGCCGCAATGCAGAGTCGCGCCCTGGGCGACCGCGTCCTCCACTAGTCCCCGGACATGCGCAAACCGGCGCTCTGAGGAGAGCGGGCCGACCTGCACACGGGGGTCGCTAGGGTCGCCGACCTCCAGCGCCCGCGCGCCGGCGACCAGCCTGCCGACCAGTCGCTCCATGACCTCTGGCGCGGCGTAGATGCGCTCGACCGCGCCTCGCGCCTGCCCCGCACCCGCACAGCCCGCCCACAGAGCGCCCCCGGCCGCCCGGCTGACGTGGGCGTCGGAGAGCACGATCATCGCGTCCTTGCCGCCCAGCTCGACTGTGACCTCCTTCTCGCGCGAGACACACTCCCTCGCCACCGCTCGTCCGGTGCTCGGGGATCCCGTGAACAGGAGCTTGTCCACGGGCGAGCGAGCCAGTTGCAGGCCCAAGTCGGCCCCGCCGTGGACGACGCGCACCAGTCCCTCCGGCAGCCCGGCCCGGGCGAGCACCCGTGCGATCCGCTCGCCCGCCAAAGCCGCCCGGGGCGCGGGCTTGAACACGACTCCGTTGCCGGCCAGCAAAGCGCCCGCGATCTGCCCGAGCGGTTGCGCGAAAGGAGCGCTACCTGCGCCGATGACTCCCACCACCCCATACGGCTCATAAGCGATGCGGGCGCGCTTGGTCAAGAACAGGGAGCGGTGCACCCCCACTTTGCGCCCGCCCAACACGCCGGTGCCCTGCTGGGCCACCCAGTTGAGCGCGTCGATCGCGGCCAGCAGCTCCAAGGTCGCGACCTCGGTGGGCGGCCGTGCCTGCTCTTGGGCGATTGTCTCGCGCAGATCGTCGACTTCATCGACGATCGCCTGGGCCATCCGCCGCATGTAGCGGGCGCGATCCGCGATGCGCAGCAGGGCCCACAGGGGCTGAACCTTGGCCACTTGGGCCACGACTTCGTCAACTTCGATCTCGATGGCGTCCAAGCTCATTTGAATACTTCAAGTTTCGTGAAAGGGTGCCGACAAGGGATGTCGAACCATGTAACCGAGAGGGTGGCGCAGTCGGCCGAAGGCCGACGAGCCGGGCCCCTCTTCTTCAAACTTATGGCACACATTACGAGACTCGCCGGCTCGCGAGGAGGAGGGGCGCAAAGTGCATAGGGGGCATCTCAACCGGGATGGACAGGACCCGGCATCCCGCATTGGGGCAGGGGCGCCGCGTGTGAGCACAGGGGCTCGCCGCCGGCCTTCCAGGTCGCGCGCTGTGGCGTCGATCGCGCTCGCAGCCTGCCTGGCCGTCGTCGTGAGCGCCTGCGGGAGCTCCTCGACCACCAGCGCCGGCAGCGGTGGCGGCACCGGTCCGGTCACAGTCCTGATGGGGACCGCGCCCGACTCGCTCGACCCCGGCCTCGGGTTCACGACCCAGTCTTATGAGGCCACTTGGCTCACCTACACGGGCCTCGTGACCTATGCGCGGGCCTCCGGCGAAGCCGGCACCAAACTGATCGCCGGCCTGGCCGAAGCGCTGCCCCGCGTCTCCTCGGACGGCAAGACCTATACGTTCGTCCTGCGCAGAGGACTCCTCTACTCCAACGGGACCCCGGTCAAGGCGTCTGACTTCACCCACACGATCGAGCGCGCGATCAAGCTCGGCTGGGGCGAGAAGGAACTGCTCACCGAAAACATCGTGGGCGCCGAAGAATTCGACCAGGGCAAGGTATCCACCATCTCCGGCATCCAGACCAACGACGCGACCGGCGCGATCACGATCAAGCTCCTCGGGCCCTACGGTCCGTTCCTGAACGTGCTCGCCTTCCCCGCCGCCGGCCTCGTGCCGAGCAGCACGCCGATGAAAAGCCTGCCCAACAATCCCCCGCCGGGCGTCGGCCCTTACGAGATCGCGAGCGTGGTCTCCAACAAGTCCTTCGCGCTCGATCTCAACCCCCACTTCTCAAGCTCCACCATCCCCGGTGTTCCTGCCGCCCACGTCAACGTGAACGTGAGGATCGTCTCCAACAACCAGAGCGAGACCGAGCAGGTGCTCGAAAACAGTGCAGACGTGTTCGACTACAACGACACGATCCCCCCGACCCTGTTGAGCAAGGTTGAAAGCCAGGCCTCCGATCGCTACGCCAAGGAGTCCACCGTCTCGGGCGAGTACTTCTTCCTCAACGTCAAAGCCAAGCCCTTCTCCAGTCAGCTGGTGCGCGAAGCGGTCAACTACGCGATCGACCGCCGCGCCCTTCAGCGCCTCGATTCGGGAATGCTCGAACCCGCCTGCTTCTTCCTGCCCACGGGCATGCCCGGTCATCCCTCTGGTCCGTGTCCTTACGGCGAACCGAGCGCCGGCCCGAACCTGGCCAAGGCCAAGGAACTCGTGCAGAAGTCGGGCATGGCCGGCACACCCGTGACGGTGTGGGGCGGCTCGCGCGCCCCCCACAAGGAATTCGTGGACTACTACGCGGGCGTGCTCAACGAAATCGGCCTCAAAGCAACCGAGAAGATCGTCGCCGACGCGCAGTACTACTCGACGGTGGGCAACCTCGCCAACAAAGCCCAAACCGGCTGGATGTCCTTCAGTCAGGACTTCCCCAACCCGATCGACTTCTACCAGTTGCTCGACGCGAAATCGATCCTCCCCACCGAAAACCACAACCTCTCCCAGGTCGACGACCCGCACATCCAGTCCGAACTGGCCTCCCTCGGGCCGGTGCCCTCCTCGCAGCTCTCATCGGTCGTGGGTCGCTGGCAGGCGCTCGACGAATACACCGCCAAGAAGGCCTACATGGCTCCTTTCGGCTACGAAGAGGTGCCCAAGTTCACCTCCAACCGGATCGACTTCGGCACGCTCATCTTCCATCCCGTGTACGGGACCGACTGGAGCAGCTTGCAATTGAAGTAGCGCGCTAAAGGGGCAACGGTCCCCGTGGCGATGAGTAGGTATGAGGGCTGTCCTACGCAACCGCGTGGCGCTTGCGTTCGGGGCGCTGTTCGTCGCGATCGTCTTCGCCTGCCTGCTCGCTCCGGTGTACGCCAAAGAGGTGGCCCACACGGGCCCCGATCAGAACCACATCACCGAGACCGTGACCGTCGGCGGCAAGCAGGTGGATGTCGTCTCTCCCTCGGGCGTGCCGATCGGTCCGACTTGGAAAGGACGCTTTCTGCTCGGCGCCGACTCCAATGGGCGCGACGTTGCCGTCAGGCTGCTCTATGGGGGGCGCAACTCGCTTGAGATAGCGGCGATCGCGACCGCGATCACGCTCGTTTTGGCTATCGCCCTGGGCGTGTTGGCCGGCTACATGCGAGGTCTCACCGACGGCGTGCTCTCGCGCTTGTTCGACCTCGTGTGGGCCTACCCCGCGGTCCTCTTGGGGGTGGCGCTCGGTGTCGCCTTGGCGGTGGGAGGGATCAATCTTGGACTGTTCACTCTGCACAGTGGCTCGCTCCTGTTGCCGGCCTTCGTGATCGGAGTGGTCGTCTTTCCCTACGTGGCCAAGCCTCTGCGCGCCCAGGCTTTGTCCTTGCGTGAGCGTGAGTTCGTCGACGCGGCCCGCATCATGGGCTACCCGCCCCCCTTTGCCCAGTTGCGGATCATGGTGGGGGAGATCCTGCCCAACCTCGCCTCCACGATCCTGGTTTTCGCGCCGCTGATCGTCGCCAACGCGATCCTCTTGGAGGCCGCCCTGTCCTACCTCGGCGCCGGCGTCCAGGCGCCCAGCCCTTCGTGGGGCACGATGATCGCCGACGGCACCCGCCTGATGCCGGGCGCGATCCACCTCGTGCTCGTGCCGGGAATCATGCTCGTCGTGACGGTCCTCTCGGTGAACGTGTTCGCCGACGCGGTGCGCGACGCCTTGGACCCGAAGGCCTCGCTGCGGGGGCGGTTGTGAGCAGAGGCGTCCCACCGATCCTGCCGTGTCCAGTCCGCCGTCCCGAGGCGGGGTGCTCGTGATGGAGGAATCTTCGGCACCGATCTCAAGCTTCAGCGGCGGCACGCCCGTTCGCGTGTCCGCCTTGGGCTCGCGTCACGCATGGATCGCGCGTTTTCTCGCGCGCCGCTTCGCATCGCTTGTGGCGGTCCTGTTCGCGATCACGGTGCTCACCTTCCTGATCTTTCAAGCGATCCCCGACGGCGACCCGGCCCTGCGCATGGCCGGACGCTTGGCGACGCCCCAACAGGTGCACGACGTGCGGGTCCAGTGGGGCTTCGATCAGCCGATCTATGTCCAGTACGCAAAGACGATGGAAAAGATCTTCAGCGGCAGCGTCATCTCCTACTCCCAGCAAACCAACGTCGAGCAGGAAATCGTGAAAGACCTCCCGCCCACAATCTCCTTGGCGATCGGGGCCGGGATCATCTGGCTGGTCGTCGGGGTCTTGTTCGGCCTGATCTGCGCGATGTACGCGGGCGGTTGGCTCGATCGTGCGCTGACGGTGCTCGCGCTGACGGGCATCTCGATGCCCGTGTTCTTCCTGGGCGCGATCATGCTGTATTGGTTGGGCTACCAGTGGCACCTGCTGCCCTTGGAAGGCTATGTGCCGCTGACCAGCGATCCGTGGGGCTGGTTCACCCACATGCTGATGCCTTGGGTGGCCCTCTCGGTGGTCTCGATCGGCGTCTACTCACGCCTCTTGAGGGCCAACCTGCTCGACGTCATGAGCGAGGACTACGTGCGCACCGCGCGCGCCAAGGGTCTCTCCGAGCGGCGTGTATTGGTCAAGCACGTGCTGCGCAACTCGCTGACCGGGATCGTGACCCTGTGGGGCCTGGACTTCGCCTGGGTGATCGGCGGCGGGGCGATCCTGGTCGAGTCGGTCTTCAACCTCGGCGGCGTCGGCCAGTATGCGGCGCAATCGATCGGTCGCCTGGACATCCCGCCGGTGATGGTCGTCACGATGATGGTGGCCGCGGCGGTGGTCATCCTCAGCACGCTCGTGGACATCGCCTACGCCCTGCTCGACCCGAGGGTGAGGATCTCGTGAGTTCCCGCGTTCTGCTGGACCGGAGGGTGAGGATCCAGTGAGCCCCGACGGATTGCCGCCCGACCCGCTCAGCTATCGCGGCCTTGATCCGGCGGCCCTGGACCGCACGGGCCTCGGGCGGCCTGTGTGGGATCCCACAGGCGAGCGACCCGTGGGCGAGCGTCCCGAGGGCGCCGCCGCCGTTTCTAAAAGCGCTGTCCCCCTGCTCGATGTGCGCGACCTGCAAGTGTCGTTCGCTACGCGCGAAGGCGAAGTGCGCGCGGTTGACGGAGTCAGCTTCGCCCTCGGTCGCGGCGAGGTGCTCGCGATCGTCGGCGAGTCCGGGTCGGGCAAGTCGGTGTGCGCGATGACCTTGATGGGTTTGACCCGAGGCCCCAACACCACGATTTCGGGCCAGGTGCGACTGGAGGGTCGCGAGTTGATCGGAGCCTCCGAGGCGCAGCTACGGCGCATCAGGGGCGCGGAGCTGGCGATGGTCTTCCAAGATCCCCAGTCTTCCTTGAACCCGGTCTACCGCGTCGGCGATCAGATCGCCGAGCAGATCAGGACGCACGAACCCTTCGTCTCAAAGGCGCGAGCTTTGGAGCGGGCGGCCGAACTGATGGAGCGCGCTCGCATTCCCAAGGCCCGCGAGCGCGTGAGGGCCTATCCGCACGAACTCTCCGGCGGGATGCGCCAACGCGTGATGATCGCGATGGGCCTCTCGCTCGGCGCCAAGGTACTGCTAGCCGACGAGCCCACGACCGCGCTCGACGTGACCGTCCAGGCGCAGATCCTCGCCCAACTGAAGGACCTGCGCGAGCAGGAGGATCTCAGCATCCTCCTGATCACCCACGACTTCGGCGTCGTGGCCGACATCGCCGATCGCATCGCCGTGATGCGGGCCGGCGAGATCGTCGAGCAAGGAGTCGCCTCGGAGATCTTCGAGCGTCCCCAACACCCTTACACCCGCGATCTGCTGGACGCCTTGCGGCCCTCGACGCCCAAGATCGTCCACAGGCCGGCCGAAGGAGTCCTTGCCCGCGCCGCCGCGGGCTCGGCCGAAGAGGATCTCGTGTCCTTCGCTGAGGGGTGCCCTGCGCGCGCGCGCGGCGCGGAAACTAGAACTAGTTCTCTTAATAAGACCCCCCGCGCGTGTGGGGGGGCCATTTTGGAAGTTGAGGACCTCCGCGTCTCCTACCCCGGACGCGGTCGCCACGAGGGGCCGGTCGAGGCACTCGCCGGCGTCTCGCTCACGCTGGGCGAGGGTGAGACCTTGGCGATCGTGGGGGAGTCGGGCTGCGGCAAGACGACCTTGCTGCGCTCCATCGCCGGCCTGATCGCGCCGAGCGCCGGCGCGATCCGCCTCGGCGGCCAAGACCTCGCGCCCGCGAACGGCCGCGAGCTGGCCGCCGCCCGCGCCGAGCTGGGCATGGTCTTCCAAGATCCCCAGGCCTCCCTGAACCCGCGCCGGCGAGTCGGTCGCACCTTGGAGCGCGCCCTGCACGCGCGCGGACACGCCAAGCCGCGAGCGCGATCGGAGGTCGCCGGCCTGCTCGAGCGAGTGGGCTTGCGAGCCGAGCAGGCCGAGCGCTTCCCCCACGAACTCTCCGGCGGGGAGCGCCAGCGCGTGGGGATCGCGCGCGCCTTGGCGGGCGAATCGCGCCTGGTCCTGCTCGACGAGCCGGTCTCCTCCTTGGACGCTTCGATCCGTCGCGGCGTGATCGACCTGCTGGAGCGCTTGCAAGCAGAACTCGGTTGCGCCTACATCCTCGTATCCCACGACTTCACCACCGTCGAAGCCTTGGCCGACCGGATCGCCGTGATGCGAGGCGGACATGTCGTCGAGCAGGGCGAGGCTCGCGAGGTGCTAGAGCGCCCCAAACATCCTTACACCCGGGAATTGCTGAAGGCCTGTCCCCGGGTCCCCTCCTCGGCAGGCTTGCCCGGTGGCGTAGGATCGGAGGCGTGGACGACGCAACGCGGCTCCTACAGCGCCTGATCCGCTTCGACACCGTCAATCCGCCCGGCAACGAGCGGCCCGCCGTCGAGTATCTGCAGGCGATCCTCGAGGACGCCGGCTTTCAGTGCGAGCTGCTCTACGCCGAGTTCGAGCGCCCAAACTTGGTGGCCCGCCTGAAAGGCTCGAGCGAGGGCCCCACGCTGTGCTACCTCGGCCACGTCGACACCGTCCTGGCCGACGCAAGCGAGTGGACCCACGATCCATGGTCCGGGGAGATCGCCGACGGCTACATGTGGGGCCGCGGATCGCTGGACATGAAGTCCCAGGTCGCCGCCGAGGTCGCCGCAGCCGCCGGCTTGGCCCGCGAAGGCTGGCGACCCGCGCGCGGCGACCTCTTGGTCGTGGCCGTCGCCGACGAGGAGACCGGCGGCGAGCTGGGCGCCAAGTGGCTGTGCGAGACGCACCCCGAGAAGGTGCGCTGCGACATGCTGCTCAACGAGGGCGGAGGCCCCCACTTCGAGCTGGCGGGCCAGCGCTACTACGGCGTGTGTTGCGCGGAGAAGGGCGTCTTCCGCTTCACCCTGACCACCGAGGGGGCAGCCGGCCACGCCTCGATGCCAAAGCTCGGCGAAAACGCCCTGCTCAAGCTCGCGCCCGTCCTGGAGCGCTTCGCCTCCCGCCAGCCGGCCTTCGCGCCCACCCCCGAGCCCTTGGCTTTCCTGCGTGGAGTGGGCGAGGACGCGTCCGATCCCGCCGCCGCGCTCGCGCACCTGGAGGCGATTGACCCGCGCCTGCTGCAACTGCTCGAGCCGATGTTCGGCGTCACCTTCGCTCCCACCAAGGTGTCGGCCTCGGAGAAGATCAACGTGATCCCCTCCAAAGCACAGCTGCGGGTCGACTGCCGCGTCCCGCCGGGCTTGGGTGAGCCGGAGGTCGAAACGGCGATCCAGGAAGTGCTCGCCGGGATCCGGGGTCTCGCACTGGAGTTCGCTGAGGCGCCAAGCGTCCAATCCACCACCGGTAGGCCGCTCCCCCCACCCTCAAACGGGCGGGAAACGCTGCGAGTCGACTTCACCGAGCGGGTGACCGGCAACCGCTCCCCCATCACCTCGCCCTTGATGGACGCGCTCTCCACTTGGATCGATGCCCGCGACCCGGGCGCCAAGACCGTGCCCACGATCCTGCCCGGCTTCACCGACTCGCGCCACTTCCGGGCCGCCTTCCCCGACTGCGTCGCCTACGGTTTCTTCCCCCAGCGAAACCAGTCCTTGCTGCAGACCCAGGCTTTGATCCACGCCCCCGACGAGCGAATCGACATGCTCGATCTTGCCTGGGCTGCGGATTTCTACCGACAGCTCGCGCTAGAACTGCTCGGCTGAGCGCGTTGATCTGATGATGCCGCTCGCGACTTCATTGGTCCAAAAGATCCAGGAATGGTCCTACCAGTGGTCGAGCGTCGTGATGATCGTCTTCTTCGCAGCCTTGATCTACCTGATGTGGCGCACCTTGAAGGTGATGCCCCGCGTCAAGCCCCAGCAGATCAAGCCCTCCTCCAACCAGTCGGTCGCCTGGAAGGACATCGCCGGCGCGGACGAGGCCAAGGCCGAGTTGCAAGAGATCGTCGAGTTCCTGCGCGACCCCAAGCAGTTCGAGAAGCTGGGCGCCAAGGTGCCCAAGGGAATCCTCCTGCACGGCCCCCCCGGCACCGGCAAGACGCTCCTGGCCAAGGCCGTCGCGCACGAGTCCGGCGCCCAGTTCTTCGCCCAGTCCGCGGCCGCCTTCGTGGAGATGTTCGCCGGACTCGGAGCCGCCCGCATCAGGCGCCTGTTCGCGATCGCCCGCAAGCAGGAGCCCGCGATCATCTTCATCGACGAGCTCGACGCCGTGGGAGGACGCCGCGGCTCGGACATCTCCGGCGAGAAGGACCAAACGCTCAACCAGCTGCTCGTGGAGATGGACGGCTTCGCCACGACTGGGCGCCTCGTCGTGATCGCCGCCTCCAACCTGCTCGAGAAGCTCGACCCCGCCCTCTTGCGTCCCGGACGCTTCGACCGCCAGATCTTCGTCAGCCCACCCGACGTCAAGGGCCGGCGCGGCGTGCTCGGGGTCCACACGCGCGACAAGCCTCTGGGCGACGTGGATCTAGGTTTGGTCGCCCAACAGACCAGCGGCCTCACGGGCGCCGATCTCGCCAACATCTGCAACGAGGCCGCGATCTTCGCCGCGCGGCGAGGTGGCCGGGCGATCACCGGCGCGGACTTCGACCAGGCCTTGGAGCGCGTCATCGCCGGGGTCCAGTCCCACCGGGTCCTAAACGACCACGAGAAGCGGGTCGTCGCCTACCACGAGGCCGGCCACGCGCTCTGCGGAGAGCTCCTGCCTTCGGTCGATCGAGTACACCGCATCTCGATCGTCCCGCGCGGACGCGCCCTCGGCTACACCTTGAACCTGCCGGCCGAGGACCGCTACCTGAAGACCCGGGAGGAGCTGCTCGACTACATGACTGTCCTCTTGGGGGGACGTGTCTCCGAGCAGATCGTCTTCGGCGCGATCACCACCGGAGCGTCGGACGACCTCAAGCGGGTCGCCGACATCGCCCACTCGATGGTCCACGACTACGCCATGGGCAGCGCCGGGGTGGGCCGCACACCCGACGGGAACGTCCGCCTATCCGAGACGACCTTGCGCCTGCGCGACGAGGAGCGCCGCGAGCTCATCGACGAGGCGCGCCGAGCGGCCCGCAAGATGATCCTCGCCCACCGCGCCCAGCTAGACGCGCTAGCCGCCGAGCTGCTCTCCAAGGAGGCGATCGACCGCGAGGCGATCGACCGGGTGATGAAGGGAGTGCCTCGCTTGGAACGCCGGCCCGGTGTCGGCCTGCGCGTAGCGGCGGCGGTGCCCCCGGTCGCGCCCGAAAACTCCTAGACTCCCCGGGATGTTCAACCGCATCGATCACATCGGCGTGGCTGTCGAGGACATCGAGGCCTCGCTAGCGCTCTACCGGGACGCCTTCAAGATGGAGGTCGCCCACCGCGAGATCGTTGAGGAGCAGGGCGTGGAGGCCGTATTGCTGGACGTCGGCGAGAACCACGTCGAGCTGCTCGCCCCACTCGGCCCCGACACCCCCGTCGGAAAGTTCCTGGCCAAACGAGGCGCCGGCCTGCACCACGTCGCCTACCAAGTGTCCGACATCGAGGCGACTTTGGCCGAATTGACAGCAGCCGGACAACCTTTGATCGACAAGACCCCGCGCGTAGGCATCCGCGGCGCCCTGGTCGCATTCCTTGAGCCCAAGGGCACCGAGCGCGTGCTCACCGAGCTAGTTCAACCAGTGGAGGTTCACTGATGGCCCATCAGCACAGGCGCGTGAGCGTCGGCTTCCAAGGCGGGCAAGTGCTCTCCTTGCGCGTCACCGACGACCAGCTCGAGGCGCTCTACAAGTCGCTCGGCGACGGCGGCTGGCACGAACTCGAAACAGAGGAGGGGCCAGTGCGGCTCTACCTCGGTCAAGTCGTCTACGTGCGCATCGAGGACTCCGACTTGCGCGTCGGCTTCGCTGTCTAGGCGGCCGCCTAGAGGCAAGTTGGTATGAGTACGCGCATAGGCATCGTGGGGCTGCCCAATGCGGGCAAGTCCTCCTTGTTCAACGCGCTGACCAAGGCGGGAGCGGAGGCGGCCAATTATCCCTTCACCACGATCGAGCCCAACGTGGCGGTCGTGCCGGTCCTCGACGAGCGTTTGGTCGAGGTTTCGCGAACAGTGGGTGCCTCGGAGATCGTGTGGGACACGATCGACTTCCACGACATCGCAGGCCTCGTCGCCGGTGCCCACAAAGGCGAGGGCTTGGGCAACCGCTTCCTGGCCAACATCCGCGAGACCGACGCGATCGTGCACGTGGTCAGGGCCCACGGCGATGAGAACGTGATCCACCCCGAGGGGCGCGTAGATCCGATCGCCGACATCGAGACGATCGAGACCGAGCTGGTCCTGGCCGACCTCGAGCAAGCCGAACGACGAGTCGACCGGGTGGCCAAGCAGGCCAAGGGCGGCGACCGGGTCGCGATCGCCGAGGAGGCGTGGCTGCGCGAGGTGATCGGCGAGCTCCAGTCCGGGCGACCCGCGCGCGGAGTGCCCGCGCCCGAGGACGCTCCCCACGCCCTGCGCGACCTCGGTGCCTTGACCGCAAAGCCCGTCCTGTTCGTGGTCAACGTGGACGAGGGCTCCGAGGAGGTGCCGCCCGCCGTGGCCGATCACGCCGCCGCCGAGGGCGCGGGGGTGGTCGCGGTCAGCTCGCGCATCGAGTCCGAGCTGGCCGAGCTCGAAGAGGAGGAAGCCGCGCTCATGCGAGCCGAGCTCGGCGTCTCCGAATCGAGCCTCCAGCGAATCGTCCGGGGCGCCTTCTCGCTCCTACATCTGATCGCCTTCTTCACCGCCGGCGAGGCCAAGCCCGCCCAGTCCTGGCACCTGCGCGACGGGCTCACCGCCTGGCACGCCGCCGGACAGATCCACACCGACATCCAAAAGGGCTTCGTCCGCGCCGAAGTCTTCGGCTGGCGCGAGCTCGTCGACGCCGGTGGCTACTCCGGTGCCCGCGACCGCGGCACCCTGCGCCTGGAGGGCCGCGACTATCCGATGCAGGATGGGGACGTCATAACGGTGAAGTTCACTCCATAGCGTCGAGGCGCTCGGCCAGGCGCTTCATTCCCAGCTCCCTTGCCTTGGCGGCGCCGCCTCCGAAGTCGGTAAGGGTGTCGGGCGGGCGCTCCACCTCGATCGGCACGAGCGTCGCGATCCGCTTGAAGGTGCGCAGCAGCTCGGCGTTCTCGCTCAACGCGCTCGCCACGCGGGGGCGCAGCTCGCCGAAGTTCGCCTCGGCCATCTGCCGCTCGGCCGCCTCCAGCAGCGCCTCCAAGGTGCCATGGGCTCGCAGCAACTCCGCGGCTGTCTTAGCGCCGATCCCCGGCGCTCCGGGAATGCCGTCGGAAGGATCTCCCCGCAGGGCGATGAAGTCGGGCACCCGTTCAGGCGACACGCCATAGCTCTCTTGCACATGCTCGGGTCCCCGAGCTACGCACGCCCCTCCCTTCCCCAAATCCAACACCGCCACGTGCTCGTCCACGGCTTGGTACAGGTCGCGGTCCGCGGTGAGCAGCAACGCACGCCCGCCCCCCTCGCCCTCCGCGCGAGCGTAAGCGCCCATCGCATCGTCGGCCTCCAAATCTCCGGCGTCCGCGACATGCCAGCCGAAACTCGCCAACAGGTCCTGCGCCAAAGCCCATTGCGCGGCCAAGTCCTCGTGCATCGGGTCCCGGTGGGCGTGGTAAGGGGGATAGGCCTCCACCCGGTAGCGCGCCTCCTCGGCGCCGAAGCACACCACCACCGCGCGCGGCCGCTCGGACTCGATCGCCGCCAACAGCGCGTTCACGGTGCCCAACAGCGCGTTCACCGGCTTGCCGTCCGCGCCCTTGATCGATTTGGGCAGCGAGAAGTTGGCCCGATACAAGAGCCAAGGCACGTCGGCGATCAAGAGTGGCGCGTCCACCGCCATAGGGTATGCCCATCGTGCCGATCGGCCTCACGCCCTTCGGCCGGCTCTATCCCGCCGAGACGCCGCCCTGCTCGTTCACGCTAGCCGGTTGGGCCGTGGGCGCTCCCGGCGTCGCCGCCGAGCCGCCCTGTCCCGTCACGCCGGCCGGTGCCGCCGAACGCCCAGGCGCGGACGAGGGGGCCGCCGCCGCCGCCGCGGGTGTCGCCGGCCCGCTCAGATCCGGCTCGGCGTGCACGCCTTTGGCGTCCTTCACGCTGAAATAGGCCCAAGTCGAGTACAACCCCAAGCGCGCCGCCAGTTCAGGTCCG
>Ga0265338_10007801_pt1 | contig 13159 bp, 10 predicted proteins | sample 42126metaG_FD_193579 | JGI IMG/M metagenome (GOLD analysis project Ga0265338, IMG submission 193579) | Rhizosphere microbial communities from Carex aquatilis grown in University of Washington, Seatle, WA, United States - 4-21-26 metaG | ecosystem: Host-associated > Plants > Roots > Rhizosphere... | reverse complement strand
GGCCGGTCCGCAGACCGCCGACTGAGGCGCGCGGTCAGGCGCCGCTTTCGACGCGCATGCTGATGATCTTGTCCGGCGCGCCGCTGATCTGGCCATTGTTGTGCTCGCCGCCCTTCTTGATGGCGTCGACATGTTCCATGCCCTCGACCACTTCGCCCCAGATCGAATATTGCCGGTCCAGCCACGGTGCATCAGCGAAGCAGATGAAGAACTGGCTGTTGGCGCTGTGCGGATTGTTGGTGCGCGCGGCCGAGACCGTGCCACGCTTGTGCTTCTCGTTCGTGAATTCCGCCTTCAGGTCCGGCAGATCCGAGCCGCCCGAGCCCGTGCCGGTGGGATCGCCGGTCTGGGCCATGAAGTCCGGAATCACGCGATGAAACACGACGCCGTCGTAAAAGCCCTGCCCCGCGAGTTCCTTGATCCGGGCCACATGATTGGGGGCCAGATCGGGACGTAGTTTGATCTTCACCGGCCCGGTCTTCAGTTCCATTCGCAGATAGTCGGTCATCGTGTCCTTCTTTCGGCCGAGTCGGCTTGTTTCGTGGGGGGCATTTTTAGTTGCATGCGAAGCCATACGAAAGGCCGCAACAGAGGATAAAGGTACATTAGGCTGTCCGGAAAGCCGGTTTCGATGGCATCGAAGGGGTTGGCGATGTTGTAAACCGCCTCGCGCAGCTTGAACCGCCAGGACCGTACCAGGCGAAAGCGCGACAGCGCCGCGCGTGCCGTGCCGAACGCGACCTTGTCGCGCTCACGCGATCCGTCGCGGATGAGCGAATGAAGCGCCCCGCGCGCCAAACCGGAAATGACGCGATCCGCGGATAGCTCCGCCAGCAGATCGTGCGGAACCGGCGCCTGCAGCAGCTGCGCACTCAACAACAGGGCCTGTCCCGCCGCCCGCTCGACGCCTAGGCTGCGCGCCGTTTCGAACAGCGCGCGAATTCCGGCCGGCGTTTCCTGAGACAGCAGCGCGCCGATGTCGGCCAGCCATTTCAGCCGGACCCAGCCGACGACCGCGCCGTGCACGCAGAGGTAGGCGAAGAGCCCGCCGGGCTCGAGCGTCCGAACGCTGTTGCGCGAGGTCACGGCGACCGTTCGCCAGCGCGATGGATCCCAGGGCAGCGATAGCAGGAAGGGATTGTCGGTCAGCCGCCAGTGCACCTCCAGTTCGATGCGACCATCCTGAAAGGCGTGATCCTTGCGGAGCGCCGACCACAGCCTGAGCAGATTCGGACCTGCCTCCTCGTCTGGAACTGTCCGCTTGAATCCTAGGCGCTTGAGGACGGCGACGGTGCGCGCGAAATCCGCCGGCCTGACAAGAATGTCGACGTCCTTGGCGTGGCGGATGCCGATGTTCCCATAGGCGATAACGGCGAGCGGCGTGCCTTTTACGGTCAGAAACGGTATGTCCTCGCTTTCGAGCGCCGCTGAGATCTCCCCGAGAGCCGCCGCCAAAATTAGGGCCCGCCGCGCCAATCGCGCCGCCGAAATGGACAAGGCGGAAAGGACATTCTGGGGCACATGGGACGCGACGCGCTGCAATGCCGAAAGCGCCAGTCCTTCGACCCGGTGACGCGCCAGAAGATCCAGAAACGCGCCCCAATCGTCGATCGATGCGCAGGCCGCAGCCACAGCGGCGTCGCGCTGCGGCGACGGTGGCCAGGCGATGCAGGCGCACAGCAAATGGAACGGAGGGGATAGTGCCGGCGACTTCCGGTCGTTGCCCGCCTCACGATCCGGCACTAGCGCGTCCCAAGTTCCTTGCAGCGTTTCACGAGAAGATCGGCCACATACGGCGTGGTGAAGGCCCGCACATCGCCGCCGAGCATGGCGATTTCCTTGACCAACCGCGAGGCAATCGCCTGGTTGCGCGGATCGGCCATGAGGAAGACGGTCTCGATATCCGGCGCCAGACGCTGGTTCATCCCCGCCATCTGAAACTCGTATTCGAAGTCCGACACGGCACGCAGGCCTCGTACGATGATCGTCGCACCCACTTCGCGGGCCAGTTCGACCTGGAGCTTGTCGGCAAGCGGAATGACATCTATCACGGCGCCGTCTTCGGTCAGGTCCTTGGCTTCGAAGCGCCACATCTCGATGCGCTCCTCGAGCGAAAATAGAGGCTTCTTTCCAGCGCCCGTACCAAGGCCAATCACCAGCCGGTCGACGAGCTTCAGGGCGCGCTTGGCGATGTCGCGATGGCCCAGCGTGACAGTGTCGAAGGTCCCCGGATATAGGCCGACGCGCGGCCGCCTTGTCGTCTCTGCCACGTCACTCGCTCCCTTCGCCCGACACGTCCTCGATCCGTTCGACCGAAACGACACGTTCGCCCTCGCCCACGCGGAATACCGTGACGCCACCCGATCCCCTGCCCTGTACGCTGATCGACGACACCGGCACGCGGATCGTCTGGCCCTGGTTGGAGATCAGCATCAGATCGTCGCTCTCCTCGACTGGAAAGCCGGCGACGATCGCGGTGTTCTTTCGCATCGCCCAGATGCCCTGCGCGCCCCGGCCCATCACGCGGTATTCGTAGGAACTGGTACGCTTGCCGAAGCCGCTTTCCGAAACCGCCAGCACGAACTGCTCGCGCGCGCCGAGTTCGGAATAGCGCTCAGTCGTGAGCGCGATCTCTTCCTTGGCTTCCTCGCCGTCCTCGCCATCGTCGATCGGAGCATCGGTATCGCCGTCGTCGCCCAGCGCGGCCCGGCGGGCGGCGCGCGACTGTTTCAGATAAGCCGTGGCTTCCGCCGGCGTGATGTCGGTATGGTGTAGCAGGGCAAGGCTCACGACCTCGTCGCCCTGCGCCAACTTGATGCCGCGCACGCCCGTCGAGGCGCGGCTCGCGAAGACGCGCAAATCCGACATGCCGAAGCGGATGCATTTTCCGTTATGCGTGGTAAGGAGCACGTCGTCCCCGTCAGTGCAGGTCTGCACACCGACGATGCCATCGCCCGGTTCCAGCTTCATCGCGATCTTGCCGTTGCGGTTTATGCTGGCGAAATCCGACAGCTCATTGCGGCGCACATCGCCAGACTTTGTGGCGAAGACGATGTTGAGCTTGTCCCACTGGGTCTCATCTTCCGGCAGCGGCAGGATCGTGGTGATGCGCTCGCCTTCGGCCAACGGCAACAGGTTCACCATCGCCTTGCCCTTACCCTGGATGCGGGCCTCCGGCAGGCGCCAGACCTTCAGCTTGTAGGCCATGCCAGTGGACGAGAAGAACACGAGCCAAGCGTGGCTGTTGGCGACGAAGAGACTGGTGACGAAATCCTCGTCCCGCGTCGCCATGCCGGAGCGGCCTTTGCCGCCGCGGCCCTGCACGCGGTACTCGTCGAGCGGCGTGCGCTTGATATAGCCGGCATGGGTGACTGTGACCGCGACGTCCTCGCGCTCGATCAGCGCCTCGTCCTCGACCTCGATGTCCGCGTCGACCAGCTCCGTCTTGCGCGGCGTGGCGAACTCGTCGCGGATGGCCTTCAACTCATTGCGGACAATCTCCAGCACGCGCGGGCGCGAGCGCAGAATGTCGAGATAATCCGTGATCGCCTCGGCGAGCTTCTTGACCTCGTCGCCGAGTTCGTCGCGGCCAAGCGCCGTCAGCCGCTGCAGGCGTATCTCGAGAATGGCCCGCGCCTGCTCTTCCGACAGGCGGATTGTGCCGTCTTCGCGGATCAGGTGGCGCGGATCGGCGATGAGCTTGATCAACGGTTCCACGTCGCGTGCCGGCCAATCGCGTGCCATCAACTGCTCGCGCGCCGTCGCCGCATCGGCCGCAGCCCGGATCAGGCCAATGACCTCGTCGATATTGGCGACGGCAATGGCGAGACCGACCAAAGTATGGCCGCGGTCGCGTGCTTTGCCGAGCTCAAAGCGCGTGCGCCGCGTCACGACTTCCTCGCGGAAGGCGGTGAAGGCGCCGATCATCGCCTTCAAATTCATCAGCTCGGGCCGGCCGCCGTTCAGCGCCAACATGTTCACGCCAAAGGTCGTCTGCAGCTCAGAGAAGCGGTAGAGCTGGTTCAGCACGACCTCGGAGGACGCGTCGCGCTTGAGCTCGATCACCACACGCATGCCGTGGCGGTCGCTCTCGTCGCGGATATCGGAGACGCCTTCGACGCGCTTGTCGCGCACCAGTTCGCCGATCTTCTCCTGCAGACGCGCCTTGTTCACCTGGTAGGGCAATTCGGTGACGATGATCGCCTCGCGATCCTTGCGGATCTCCTCGACATTGCATCGCGCCCGCATCAGCAGCGAACCGCGTCCACGCGCCAGCGCGGCACGGGCGTTCTGCTTGCCGATCAGCAACGCACCGGTCGGAAAATCCGGCCCCGGCACGATCTCCGTGAGTTCTTCCAGGCCGATCGATGGATCGTCGATAAATTTCAGGCAGGCATCGATCACTTCGCCCAGATTGTGCGGCGGAATATTCGTCGCCATGCCGACCGCAATGCCGCCGGCGCCGTTGACCAGAATGTTCGGAAAGCGCGCGGGAAGGACGACCGGCTCCTTCTCGGAGGAGTCGTAATTGTCCTTCCACTCGACCGTGTCCTGGTCGATATCTTCGGAGAGCTGGTGCGCAATCTTGGCGCGGCGCACTTCGGTATAGCGCATCTGCGCCGGTGAATCGCCGTCGACCGAACCGAAATTGCCCTGGCCGTCGATCAGCGGCACGCGCATCGAAAAATCCTGGGCCATTCGCACCAGCGCGTCGTAGATCGACTGGTCGCCGTGCGGATGGTACTTGCCCATCACGTCGCCCACGATCAGCGCCGACTTGCGATAGGGCTTGTTCCAGTCGCGTCCGTTCTCGTGCATCGAATAGAGGATGCGCCGGTGCACCGGCTTCAGCCCGTCGCGCACGTCGGGCAGCGCACGCTGCACGATGACGCTCATCGCGTAATCGAGATAGGAGCGTTTCAGCTCGTCTTCGATGGCGATGGGACTGATGCTGGAGCCGCCGGGCGGAGGCGAGGCTGGACCTGCAGGGTCGCTCAAAAATGGGCCTTATGGTGCGCTGGTTCGGCCGTCTAACTAACACTTCAACGGCGATTCGCCTATAGCCGAGATTTCAAAAATAGCGCAATATTATCAATAGTTTATTGCCGGTGTCACCGGCGCATGACCGAAGTTCAGGGCGAGGCTTTTGGGGCCGCCAAAATCAGTTCCGCGAGTTCGCGAACGGCGCCCATTCCTCCGCTCCGATCCAGCACCAGCCCGGCGGCCGCGCGCACCAGTGGATGTGCATCGGCGACAGCAACCCCCAGCCCGGCGGCCTCGATGCAGGGAATGTCGGGCAGATCGTTTCCCACGAACACAATTTGGGAGAGCGGCACGCTCAGTTCCGCAGCATAGACGGCCATTGCCGCCAATTTGTCGTCGACACCCTGGAGGCAGCGCAGTTTCAGCTTCTCGCAGCGCCGCGCCACGACCGGATTGCGCTCGCGCGACACGACCGCCATCGCGATGCCGGCGTCGTGCAGCAGCGAAATCCCATAGCCGTCCGCACGACTGCAAATGACGGATTCGCCACCTTCATCGTCTTGAATCACCCGGTCGTCCGTAAAGACACCGTCGAAATCGAACAGCACAGCCCCAAGCGGCGATGGGATCAGCCTTTGCCTAAACGCGCGCCTGTGAAGCGGAGCCAGAGCACGCGCCGCAGCGAGGTCATCCGGATCGTCGATCTCAAGGGACGTCGATGCAGAAACCTCATGGATTACGGTGCGGCCAAAGAAGCGGTGCCGCGCCTGCCGAAATCCCTGCACGCGCATCGCATAGACGCTACCCGTTTCGACAAACTCGGCGGCGCGATCCTGCCGGCGCGGCCGCAATCGCTTGTCGTGATTCACCCCGACGGCGCCCGCCTCCCCGTCGATCCGCCACAGAAACCGGTGGCTGGCCGCTGCGCTGAACGCTGCGTCTGCCCGAGCCACAGCGAGGGCCGCGATGGTCCCATCGATATCAGCGGCCGTGACGAACGGGGAGGTGCATTGGACCAAGACCAGAATCTGCGGAAGCGATTCGCCCACCGCCTCCAGCGTATCCAGCGCATGAAGCAGCGCTGCTTCGGAGCTTGCGTCGTCACCGGCGAGCGTGCTGGGTCTGACAATGACCTCCGCGCCGGCGGACGCAGCTTCAGCGGCGATGGCTGTATCGTCGGTCGAGACGAACACGCGCGACACGCGTGCGGCGGCCTCGGAGGCATCGACGGCCCGCCCGATCAGCGTACGTCCGCCGACCTTGCGCAAGTTCTTTCCCGGAATGCCCTTCGAGCCGCCCCGCGCCGGAATAACGACCCAGGCCGTCTCCTCAGGCATGCCGCGATGGCTCCCACTTCAACTTGGCCCGTTGTGGCCGCTCAATCTCGAGGATTTCGTGCGCCTTCGGTTGCAGCGCCTGCGACACGGCCCGCAGATCACGGCACAGCCGGCGCATCCCATCCGGCTCCAGCGAAGCGGCCTGGTCGGTGCCCTTCCAAGTCCGGTCCAGCGTGAAATGGCGCTCGAACCACTCCGCGCCCAGCGCCAGCGCCGCGACATCGGCCGCAATGCCCAGGTGATGACCGGAGAAGCCGATGGCCTTGACGCGATCCCCGAATTTCCCGCGCAGCCGGGTGATCTCATACAGGCAGACATCCGGGAACGGCACCGGATAGCCGCTCGTGCAAGCATAGAGGACCAGATCCTTCAGCCGGTGCCGGCCCGCGAAGAACGCGACGATCTCTTCCTCTTCGGCATGGGTTGTCATCCCCAGAGATAGATGGATCGCGCCGCCGTAGGCATCGCACAACACGCCAAGCATCGGCCAGTTCAGATTGGAAGCCGACGGGACCTTGACGAAGGGAGGGTCAAGTGAGGCGATCTCGCGCGCCGACACGACATCCCAGACCGAGCAGGCATATTCGACGCCGGCGTTCCGGCAGATGCGCTGCAGCTCTCGATGCTGGTCGATCCCGAATTCGAGAGCCTCGCGATGCTCGCCATAGCTGGCGCCATAGGCGTGCTGGGGATTGGGATGCGGTGCCGCGAACTCGTCTGCCGACAACAGCGTGCGAACGTCGCGCTTCTGGAACTTGACGACATCGGCCTTGCAAAATCCGGCCGCGCTCTCGATCATCTCGCGCGCGATATCGAAATCACCCCTGTGATTGCACCCGATCTCGGCGACAATCGTCGGCATCGTATCTCTCAATAAACTGTCCCTGCCCGCTATCCACGAACGAGCCGCTCAATAAATTCTCGGCGCGGCCAAATCCAAATTGTCCCCGATGCTAACACGGAAAATCCGAATATCGCTATCTTGGCTGCGAGCCTCGGCACAGCGATCAAGGGAAACGGCTCACCCATGCCGCTCCAGATGGCAGCGATTGCCAGTATCACCAACAGCAGAAACGACATTCCCATCGGGTAGTCGACATTTTCCCGGCGGCCGACGGCCCAGGCAAGCCCGAATAAGATCGCCGCATCCGACAGCGTCACAGCCCAGGCGGACGCGATAATTCCATATTGCCCCGCGAGCGTCAGCGTAAGGACGATCGCAAGCGCCGTTCCGGATCCAGTCACCAGCGGCATCACCCAGGTATTGCGCAGAAACTCAATCTGCCGGATGAAAAAAGGATGCTGGAGTCGTGCAAAAGCCGCGCAGAACAGCGCGGCGCAGGTGGGCACGGCCTCGTGAAATCGGCCCGATGCGAAGGCATGAACGATATTCGAACAGAACAGGATCGCGAACATCCAGACTGGGAACAGAACGGCCAATTGAATCTCGGCGAATGTCACGATCTTCGCCCGGAAATCCGGCGTCATGCTGACCCGGCGCCTGAAATAGACCGGTGACAGCGCAAAATCGACCGCGGAGGACAATATCAGCGGCAGAGATGCCACCGATGACGCCAGCGAGAAGAGGCCGACCTGCGACAGCGACACAATATGCGCAAGAAGGGGCCGCAGTGCCGGTTGGCGCAACCAGGCAGCGATTTGATTGGGTACCAGGGGAAGTCCAAAGGCGAGGCATCCTCTCAATTCCGCCCAGCCTGCCCCCTTCGATCCGAAAGCGATCGTCTTCGACAGCAGGAAGAGATAGGCCACCGACGCAACGGAACGGGAAACCAGAAGACCGACCATCGCACCCACGACGCCGCCGTCGAATACAACGACCAGGACGACGCCCGCCGCGATCGATGCGAGCCCCTGCATCGTGCGCCCGATGGCGTGAAAATCCGGCCGCTCGATCGCACGGCATATCGCGGCCAGGATTTCGGACGACCGGTCGAAGTATGAGACGCCCAGCAGAATGGGCAAAAAGTACCAGATGAGCGCGCGACCGATGCCGGCTAGGTCCCACATCAGATACAGTGCAAGTCCGATCGCAGGAATCATGCACAACGCAAGAAGGCGCGATCCCCGCAGTACAGACGACAAATAAGTCGCCGCTGATTTGGGATCGTCGTGCCTATCGTAATAGTTGCGCAATATTGCGCTCGGCAACCCTAGGTCTGCAACAATTCCAAGTATGACCGTCAGGGACACGAGCACGCCGTAAACGCCGAATTCCGACAACGAGAAGACACGCGCGTAAATCATCGCCAAAATGGCGGATGTGAGCCTTGGCTGAACGTTCGCGGCCGCATACAAGATGACAGCGACAACACGGCCGCGGGGTTGAAATGTCGTACTCAATCGCTCCTGCCTGAATTTGGACTGTGATTGATTTTTTGGAAGTCGAGCCGAACGATAAGCGCGCAAGCTTCACCATGCAAAACGACTCGGGATTTGTCAGACGGTCAATTGGAACGTCCGGGCCGGCGGCGGCCTTCGACCAAGCCACGGCCGCGCAGCAATCATAGTCGTCCGCTCTGTTGCCCCGGTGGCGTCGGCCTGCGAACGTATCTTTCCCGCAGTTGACGGGCTGGAGAATTGGGGATGCCGACAGACAGTTCGCGACCGCGAACGCGTCCTTTGCAGGCGCTTTGCGAGGCGATCTGGCGTATCGAGCACGATTTCGGCCTGCTCCAGCGCAAGGTCGCCGGCGTGCACTACTGGCCGCTGGTCCGCGCACGCATGATCGATGTGCTGAGCCAACGCCTGGGTTTTATGGATTTGCCGCAACCGCAATTGCGGCGGTCACTACCCCTCGCCGTTCTCCGCGAGATGTCAGCCGCCGCCAACGACCTGTCGCTTTCGCCATGGTCGCTCAACGGAAGGTTCGACACGATCGTTGTCCCGTTTGGCCGCAAGCATCTGCGTGCTGGACGTCTCGTGGACGGCTACTCCGACAGGGTTTTTCGCGAGGCGGAGTTCGGTCGCTGTCTTGTCCTGGATGGGCGCGCGCCGCACGGTTACCCCTTGCAGCGTTACAATGTCATACCGCCGCATGAGCTTCGGAGCCGCGATCTGCTGCGCACCCTTGCGCTCGCCCTGGCCACAGCGCGCCTGCCACGGATTGCCGCGGAAGCCTCCCGCGAACTCGCCGTCATCGAAGAAGGCCTGCGAAAAGAACTCTCGATAGCCTGCCCGATGTCGTTGGCCCACTTCTCGCTACGGATCGCGACATTCCTGGAGGGTAGAACACTTTGGTCAGGCGTGCTTACGAGAAGCGGCGCGCGGATCGTGTTCCTCACCGGCAACCACACCTTGACGGGCATCGGGGCAGCCGCACTCGACCTGGGGCTGAAGGTTGTGGAATTTCAACACGGCTTGATTTCGACCTATCAGGGCACCTATCACTATCCCGGTCGCCCCAGCGTTCCCTATGCGCCCGAACGCCTGCTGACTTTCGGTGCGTATTGGACTGACGGACTGGATCTCCCCGCCAATACGATCTCGACCCCCATTGGTGTCGAAGATCGCGCACATGGCGAGACGATTGCCAGGATACCGCGTCGGGTGCTGATCCCTTCGCAATGGAGTATCGGCCGCAAACTATTCGAACTCGCGCTCAAGGCCGCTCGGCAAGCGCCGGACTGGGAGTTCGTGTACCGCCCGCATCCGCTGGACAACGCTTTATTTTATCGGGAACAGTTGGCAACGCGCGCGAACCTCCCCTCCAATCTCCGGCTCTCGCCCATCGAGGAGGACATCTACGCACTCATGGAAAGCTCCGAAGTGCAAATCGGCCTCTATTCGACGGCTCTGTTCGAGGGAATGACGCTCGGCCTGCGCACCATCATCGTCGATCTGCCGGGTGTCGAAAATCTGGACCGCGTCCTGGCGAATGGAGATGCTGTCCTGGCGCGCGATGCCGAAGAAATTGTCGCGGCGCTTCCGACAGCACCTGCGGCGCGACGTCCGGAGCGATATTATGAGGCTCCAGTGCCCTCGATAGCCGCCGCGATGGCGTGAAAGCCAGTTGACCGTCCTCGGCAGGACGGCGGATAGAGAATAGGATCGGATTGTCGTGGGAGTGGGCGGCGGGTAATGAAGCGCATCGTGACTTTCGGGACATTCGATCTGTTCCACGTGGGCCATCTGCGGATTTTGGATCGCTGCAAGGCCATCGGCGATTTCCTCGCCGTGGGACTTTCAACGGACGAATTTTCCTTTCAAAAAAAGGGCCGTTATCCGATCTATCCGTTCGAGCAGCGCATGGAAATTCTTTGCGCATTGCGTGTCGTCGACGTGGCCTTCGCCGAAGATTCGTTCGAGCAAAAACGTCAATATTTGATCGAACACAAGGCCGACGTCCTCGTCATGGGTGAAGATTGGGAAGGAAAGTTCGACAACTTCGGGGATATCGTCCAGGTCGTCTATCTGAGCCGGACGCCATCCATTTCGACGACGGCGATCGTCGAGACCATCCGCAAATAGCTTGGCAATCGATGTTTCCGGCCATAAGCAGACTGTCCATTGCCCAGAAATTCGCCGCCCTGAAAATGTCTTCACCACTCATCAACGCGGCGAGCGATGTGAAATGGCGCATCTGGCCCACCGTTCAAAAGGCGACGGCGTCCCGAACGGACATTGATCGGCTCAACACTGCGTTGGCCAAAGATGTCCGGCACCGCATCGGGATTTCCCTGCTGGATGGCATCTCGCTTGAACACACGCGCGGTCTCGCCACCGAACTCGACGAGTCGAAAACCATGCTGCCTATACTCGTCGGCGTCCGCGCGATGACGAATGGCAAAGGCGAATTGGCCGCGTACCTTCGCCAGCGCCGCACGATCGACGAAAACCGGGCGGTTTTCTTCTTTCCATGGATCAAGAATCTCTCCATCGAAGTTCTTTTCGATTCCAGTGTCACGCGATTTCCGACCCCAAAGACATGCAAACGAATCCTGTATGCGCATGGGATGGCCGGCTTGAACTTCGCAAAAAACAGCGAGGCGGTAACGCTCGTAAAGTACTATGACGCATTGTTCCTGAACGGGCCCATGCACCGCCGCGCGCTGGAAATCGCGGCGCATTCGCACGGCGTGCGGCTGCCGACGATGTACGATATCGGCTATCTGCGCGGTGATCGGCTGAGGCTTTTGTCCCATGCCTTCGATCGAAAGGCATTCGCGGACCGGCACGCGCTGGACGCCGGCCCGATCGTCACTTACGCACCGACTTGGGGCGAATTCTCGTCGACCAAGGACTGGATCGAAACGACGATCGCGGTCTGCGAGTCGCTCGGCGTGAATCTGTTCCTGCGCCTGCATCCATCCATATTCCAGTCGAAGTCCTGGTATTGGACCGGAGGGGTCAACTGGACCGCCGCGCTGGCAGACTTGACCGCGAAAACCCGCCGGGTCCGCATATCAACCGGCCAGAGCATCGACGAATTGCTGCTTGCCAGCGATTTGCTGATCACCGATGTGAGCGGGCTCGGCCCGGAATTCCTTTCTCTGGAAAAGCCCGTCGTCTTTCTGCCTGCCGAAAAATTCTTCAACCTTTTCGGGCGCGACAGGGCCGAGATGTGGTGCCGCGATCAGCCAGAGCCGACAAACGCCATCGAGCTGCGCGCGGCTATTGTCGATGCGCTGGCAGGACAAAGATCGCGAATGCCCGTTGAAACGCTCGTCTACAACAAGGGGCGCAGTCCGGAAGCGGCAATGCGGGCGATCGAGTCGCTGCTCGGCTGACGGCCCCCCCGCGCCACTATCCGAGATAGCGCGCGAGGAACCGCTCGGCAAACGGCTCACATTCGCCCCTGCCGATGGCGTCTCGCAGATCCTGCATGAGGTCCTGATAGAAGGTCAGGTTGTGCCAGGTGAGCAGCATCGACGCGATGATCTCGCCCGCCTTGACGGTGTGGTGCAGATAGGCGCGGCTGAAGCTCCGACACGCCGGGCAGCGGCAAAGCGGATCGAGCGGCCCCTGATCCTCCGCATGGCGCGCATTCTTCAGGTTGAGCGGCCCGGTTCGCGTGAAGGCCTGACCGTTTCGTCCCGAGCGGGTCGGCAACACGCAATCGAACATGTCGATTCCGCGCAGCACCGCACCCACGATATCGTCGGGCTTGCCGACGCCCATGAGATAGCGAGGCCGGTCCTTCGGCATGTGCGGCGTGGTCGCGTCCAACGTGTCGAACATCGCCGATTGCGGTTCGCCGACCGCAAGACCACCGACCGCGTAGCCATGAAAACCGATCTCGGTCAGTACCTGCGCCGACCGCACACGCAGATCGGTGTAGGTCCCGCCTTGCACGATCCCAAAACAGGCTCGCCCGGGCTGTTCGCCGAACGCCGCCTTGGAACGGCGCGCCCAGCGCATGGACAGCGCCAGTGACTTTTCGATGTCGGCGTGAGCCGCGGGCAACGCCGGGCATTCGTCCAAAACCATCTGGATGTCCGAGCCCAGCAGGCGCTGGATTTCCATGGCGCGTTCCGGCGACAGGAATTCCGCATGGCCATCGATATGCGAGGCGAACCGCACGCCCTCCTCGGTGATCTTCCGTAGCTTGGATAGTGACATCACCTGAAAACCGCCTGAGTCGGTCAGGATCGGGCGCTCCCAGGCCATGAATTTATGCAGACCGCCTAGCCTGGCGATACGCTCGGCACCGGGCCGCAGCATCAGATGATAGGTGTTGCCCAGGACGATATCAGCACCTGTCTCGGCCACGCTTTGCGGCAGCATCGCCTTGACCGTGCCGGCGGTACCCACGGGCATGAAGGCGGGTGTCCGCACGTCTCCGCGCGGCGTGTGGATGATCCCCTGCCTTGCCGCGCCGC
>Ga0265338_10007800_pt1 | contig 13161 bp, 15 predicted proteins | sample 42126metaG_FD_193579 | JGI IMG/M metagenome (GOLD analysis project Ga0265338, IMG submission 193579) | Rhizosphere microbial communities from Carex aquatilis grown in University of Washington, Seatle, WA, United States - 4-21-26 metaG | ecosystem: Host-associated > Plants > Roots > Rhizosphere... | reverse complement strand
GAATCGGTGCAGCTGGCGAGCATGACGATCAGAATCCATCGCATATCGCCAGAGCGCTCGACGCGTGGAGATTATTCCCATGAGTAGCGATTACACCATTGGGCAGTACGCGCTCCCCGTGCCAAGCGAGCAGCTCGTTGCCACCGACAACGAGACGATCGTTGGCAACGGCTCGGGGCAGGCGCCGCTGTCCGCCAAGGCGGGCGAGATCTCGATCGTGGTCGACGGCGTGACGATCACGGGCGACGGCACGAACGAGTCCCCGCTCGCGACGATCCCGGATCATACGCCGGTGCTGGCCGATGGAATTTCGATCGTCGGCAACGGCACGCCGAGCTCGCCGCTCGCCGCGGTCGGTGGACCCTCGGGCGCTGGCGTATCCGACGGCGTGACGCTACAGGGCACGGGAATCATCGCAAGCCCGTTCGCGATCAAGGCCGTGCAGCACGATGGCACGCTGACCGGCAGCGGATCGGTCGCGTCACACCTGGCGGTCGTGCCGTCCGCGCTCGCCGATCTCGTCCCCGTCGCCGCCGATGGCGTGACGATCGGCGGCAACGGATTGACCGGCACGCCGCTGCACGTGCTCGCCGGCGCGGTCGTCACGCCATTCAACTACACCGTGCTCGGCACCGAGCCCGATCTCGCAAATCTCGTCATCCCGCTGCCGGCGACGCAGCCTGACACCGGCTACTTCGTGCAGCCGTGGCAGGCCGAGCACGCGCGATTCCTCGCGATGGCGACGCCGGACAGCGGCAAGACAACGACGCATTTCGTGTTGAACCTGTCGGCGAACGCGACGACGAACGACGTTTTTAACTTCACGGTCATGCACCCATGAAAAAGCTCGCCGCCGCTCTCGTCTCGATCGCGATCGTCGCCGGCATCGTGTGGGCCGCAGTCCCCAACGGCCCGCAGCCCGCGGTTCAAATCTACTGGTATACGAGCTCCGATCCGACGACCGGCGCCGGCGTGGTCGCGCCGCTCGCGCAATTGCTGATTCGCCAGGACGTGCCGTCGATCTACTTCAAGAGCGGCACCGCGAACACGGCGTGGACCAAGATCGGCAGCGGCGCGGCGTCGGGCGGCACCGTCACGTCGATCACGTGCGGCACGGGGCTGACGTGCGCCGCGACCAACCCGATCACGACATCGGGCACGATCTCGCTGACGACGCCGGGGCCCACGGGCTCGGGCACCGCGGGGACGTTGCCGATCTGGACGTCGTCCACCGCGCTCGGCAACTCGCACACGGTCGAAAACGGCTCGTTTGGCCACACCACCGAGATGACGAATAACTTTTTCGTCGTCGACGGCGGCTCGACGTTCCAGAACAACGTCAACGTCGGCACCACGGCCGATCCGGCAACGCTCACCGCGAACGACACGATCGGCACCACGATCGGCGGTGGCACCTGGAACCTTGCGGTCAACGACGTCACGTCCGAGATCGCCGGCGTCGGTGGCAACTTGCAGTTTCAAGGATCGACGACCGGCACGGGCGGCGGCAATCTCGGCGCCGAGCTCAAGCTGTCAAAGACCAACAGCTCGAGCGGCGACACTGCGTTCGACCTGATTTTCTCGACGGCGAAGACCGGCGCGGCCGGCACCGGCGTCGCGATGACGCTCAACCACGATCAGAGCGTCAACTTCGACGGCATCTTGCACACGGTCACCGATCCGGTGGTCGCGCAGGATGCGGCGACCAAGCACTACGTAGATACCAGCACGACGCCCAGCGGATCGATCAGCGGCACGCTGAATACGATGGCCAAGTTTGCGTCGACGACGACGGTTGGCAATTCCAGCGTCACCGACAACACGATCGTCGTGCAAACCGCCGAGCCGGTGAATGTCGGCGCGTTCACCGACATCGGCCAGTTTTCCGTATCAGGATCGATCGCGCCCACGTCGTTCGGCGGCACGCGCGTCGACAACTACAACCCGGCCGGGCTCGCGACTGCCTATGTGATCGATCAGGTCGTGACGTCGGCCACGACGATCACGGGGCTCACCGCGCAGGTGACCGGCACGCAGATCGACTTTCGGAATAGCTCGACGTCGACCGGCGCGCTGACATTTTCGAACGCGGACGCCAACTCGAGCGCAGGAAATCAGTTTGCGCTCGCCGGCGCGGTCAACTGGATCGTGCCGCCCGGATCCTCGCTGATCTTGCGCTACACCGGCAGCGATTGGCGATTGCTCGCAATGGTCACGACCGATCTGCCGACGCTGACGGTCGACGGTGCAGCCACGGTCAACGGCCTGTTCACCGCGAATGCGAGCGCGACCATCAACGGCGCGACGAACGTCCAGCGGTTTGTTGAAACCGTCGCGACGCCGGCGTCGTTGGGTAGCGCGGGATCGATCAACGACTACACGTGCTCGCCGACCGACTGCTCGACCGCAACGATTATCAATCTCACGTCGACCGGCATTATCTCGTTCGACGGACTCTCGATCACGAACACGCCCGGCCGGATCATTACACTCCACAACATTGGCGGCCAAGCGATCAATATCATCAACGGCGCGGCAGGCTCGGCGGCGGCGAACCGATTCGCCACCGTCGGCGGCACGACGTGGGCGCTGGCAGCGGGCCAGTCCGCGAGCGCCACGTTCTACTACGACGCCGCTACCTCGCTGTGGACGCAGATCGCGACAGAGACGCTCTCGGGGCTCACCGTCACGAACGCCGCGACGATCAGCGGCAACAGCACGCTCACTGGCGCGGTGACGCATTCGAACACCGACACCTGGTCCGGCGCGACGTCGCATATCAAATCGACGAGCACGTCGCCATCGCTATCAGCCGGCTGCGGCACCGGCGCGACGATCACCGGCGGCGACATCTCGGGCACCGTTGTCGAGAACGCGACGTCTTTCAGCGCGCCGTGCACGCTGACGTTCGCGTCGACGTTCACGACCGCGCCCACGTGCACGGCATCCCCGCGAGGCATCCAGGCGGCGTTCACGTACACGACGAACGCGACCACGCTCGCGGTCACCAACACGAGCGCGGAAACCTTCGATTACATCTGCATCGGCCACTAGATCATGACGACCCCCGCTGTCTTCGCGACCACGCAGATCCGGCTCAACGTCGTCGATCTAATCTCGGGCGCCATCGATCCGAGCGGCGTTGGCGTCGCCGCGGCGATCGGCTCGTTCTATTTGCAGTCGGCGGCCACCGGCAAGGCGTGGCTCAAGACGGGCGCGCCCGATACGTCGTGGCAACAACTCGCGGCGAGCTTCGCGTGGTACGTGGTCAAGGATTACGGCGCGGTCGGCAACGGCATCGTCGACGACACCGCCTCGATCCAAGCCGCGATCAACGCGTGCGCGACCGCCGGCGGCGGCGTCGTGTTCTTCCCGCCGGGCACCTACGCGGTCACGCAGCTGACGATCAACGCGCAGAGCAACGTCCAGCTGCTGGGCTCGGGCATGGCCAGCGAGCTGCTATGGGCATGGAACGCGGCGACCGCAGCCGGCTCGATGCTCACCGTCGAGGGTGGCTCGGCGCACACGCGGATCTCGCTCTTGCGGTTCTCGGGCGCGAGCCTAACCAACCCGGCCGCATCACGGAACAACCACCTCTTGCTGCTCGACGGCTCGAGCGGCGGCGCGATCGAAACGCAGATCTTCAATTGCCAATTCGGCGGCATGGTCGCGGCGTCCGGCGACGGCGTTCATGTCGTCGGCGCCGCCGGTAACCTGGTCTCACGATTTTGGATCTCGGATTGCCAATTTAACGGCTGCTCGCGATTCTCTGTCGGCGCCGAGGGTGGCTACGAATACGGGTGGGTGCAGTCCAATTTTATGACCAACTGCACGACCGAGCTCGGGATCGTGTCGTCGGCGTCGCTCAACGGCAACGGCCTGACGATCTACGGCAACGAGATCGTGCACACGGGCGCCGAGCGGCGCGCGGTTCGCATCGAGGGCGACGCGACCGATCTGATCACGCGCCTCATCTACGCCGAAAACATCGTGATCGGCGGGTTCGTGACGACGAGCAACGTCGAGTATGGCGCCTGCACGAACAACGTCCAGACGTCGGGCGCGTTCGCGTCGACCGATCCGGCATGGCGCGTGTTCGACAGCGTCTCTCTGTGCACGTTCTCCGGCAACCTCGTCGATCGGTCTACGGGATCCTCTGCCGGCCCCTGCATGGGCGTCGAGAAAGCGACGACGTCGCCCACGCTGTTCCGCGTCGGCAACAACGTGCTGATCAACGAAGTCGCCAACGGCGGTTTCGTGCGCGTCGTGGACTGCACCGGGTGGAGCGCGGGTGGCAACGTCTGCACGTCGACGGTCGCCGGCGCGTCGGTGGCGTACGGCATTGACGCCCAGGCGGTCACGGTCGCGCTCACCAACGTACTGATCGGTCCTGGCAATAACGTCACCGCACAGTCCGGCCAGCTCGCCGGCATCGTGCATCTGCTCGCGAACGGCGCGAACGTGACCGACGTGTCCGTCGTCGGCAATCAGGGCGCGACGACGGACTACGGGCTCGTCATGGAAGTGGGCGGGGGCGGCGGCACGTTCAACGGCCAACTGATGTATGGCGGTAACAACGTCGACGCGACGCTCGGCGACATTCACAAGATCGGCACCGCGGTCGCGGTGCGCGTCGGCTTCAACGCGGGCGTGTTTGGCCCGAACCTATTTACCGGCACCGGCGATCCGAACGGCGTCGTCACCGCGCGGATCGGCTCGATGTATCTACGCTCGGATGGCGGCCAGGCCACGACCGTCTACTACAAGGAGAGCGGCACCGGGAACACCGGCTGGGTCGGCATCGGCGGCCAGCCGATCGTGTTTGGCGTCGGTGATCTGACGACGGTGTCGACCGAGGTGTTCCTCGCACCTGGCTTCATCGCGACCGCAACCGCGACGGAGATCCAGTTCGCGGTCACGCGGCCGGGAACGATCCGCAACCTGCGCGCGTTCGCGGCGACCGCCGGCGTCGACGCTTCCGGCGCGACCAACTGCGTGATCACCGTGCGCAAGAACGGCGTCGACACCGCGCTGACGTGCTCGATCGAGAACGCGACCGCGGGCACGGCCAGCGATCTGACGCATTCGTTCGCCGTGGTCGCCGGCGATCTCGTGTCCGTCGGTTGCACCAAGAGCGCGGTCGTCACGAGCTCGATGCAGCTGACTACCGCTACGTTCGAGTTGGTGTAACGATGGCGACCGCGGCGACGGCAGCCGATACGTTCGCAAACGGCGTCGCCGACTGGGTGGGCGCGCTGGGCGATCCGGCGGCCGGCGGCGGCACGGCGGCGCCGGTCGGATCGCTGGCGCTACAACCGGGCGCGCTGCCGACGACGCCCGCGGCGATCTACTACAAGCTCGCGAGCTCGCCGGTCGGCTGGACGCGGCAAAATCTCACGTTCCTCAACGTCTTCAACGTGAAAAACTTTGGCGCGGTCGGCGACGGCGTGACCGACGACACCGCCGCGATCAACGCGTGCGTGACCGCGGCGAACGCCGCCGGCGGCGGCATCGTCTATTTCCCGCCAACGGGTGCGGCGTTCTACGCGGTCAAAAAACGCGCGAGCACGCCGAGCATCATTCCGCTGTCGAACGTCCATAACCTCGTGCTGCTCGGTGACGGTTACGCGTCGAAGATCCGACAAATCGGCTCGGCGTCCGGCGGCGAAACGCACGTGTTCGACGTCCACAACGGCACGAGTCAAATCCGGTTCGAGAACTTCTATCTCGACGTCGACGGCATCACGAGCCCTGATCCCGACTCGCAGAACCATGGCATCCAAAACAACGGCGTGGGCGGCGACGCGTCCGGGTGCAACGACATCGCGATCAGTGGCATGTGGTTTGGACGGTTCATCGGCGATGCCGTGCGCAACCTGGGCGCCGGCCTGACGTTGCTCGTCGACAACGTTCGAATTGATCACTGCGCGTTCGATCTAAACAACGGCGTGGTCGGCTCGCGCTGTGGTGTCGAGGCGCAGCGCTACACGCGGCATATCCAAATTCACTTTTGTTGGTTCACCGGCTCCCACGATCAACAAATCGACTTCGAGCCGACAGGCGGGCTCTCCGATCCCGGGCTCGCGGCGCCGGAGGAGTGGTCCATGATCGGCAACATCATGAACCACAACTCGATCGAGCCGAGCGCGTTCTCGCTCTCGGGTAACGGCTCGACGAATCCCGCGCTGCGCAACCTCTGCGCGTACAATATGATCGATCACGGCGGCACCGCCGGCGGCCTTCAGGTCTCGAACCTCCTGATCCACGGCAACGTGTTCACCGTCGACAACACGAGCGACGGGTTGCCGGTGTTCGCGTTGCAGCAAGAGGTGATCAACTGCACGATCGACGCGAACGTGTTCGCGTCGCAGAACGACACCGGCGGCAATCGCGCCGCGCTCGAGCTGTCGCCCGATCCGGGGCCGCCGATCCACAACCCGATCGGCTGCCGCGTCTCGGACAACATTCTGTCCACGTTCATGAACGGCGCCGCGCAGGCGGTGCAGCTCGAATTTGCCGTTGATAGCCTGATCGATGGCAACGTGGTGGTCCTGAACGCGCCGGTGAGCGCGGGCAACGCGGCAATGATTCAGGATCGATCGACGATCGGCGCGATCGGCAATATCAGCTTCGTTGGCAACCTCGCGATCGCGGTCGGCGACTCGCCGGCGACCGGGTTCGAGTTTTCGAGCTCGAACGCATTCGGCATGGGCAACGCGCTCGCGAGCTTCAATATGAGCGTCAACTGTGATCACGTCGTGATCTTCAACGTCGGCACGGTCGCGCTGACGCAGTGGCGGTGCGCGAACGACAATAATTGCGCAGCTGGCTCGGGCGCGAGCTCGATGGTCTCGCCGCCGCAACTGCCGTCGACGGTCGGCGTCACCCACGAAGGATCGGCGGGCCCCGGGGCGCAGTTCGCGCTGTATTCGACCACGGGCGCGACGCCCGAGGGTCAAGTCACCGCGCCGCCGGGCTCGATGGCGAACAACATCGCCGGCACCGCAGCGACGATCCTGTCGTACAAGGAATCCGGCAACGGCAACACCGGATGGCTAGGCATCGGCGGGCTCGATCTGGTGTTCGGTTGCGTCGACACCACAAACGCGACCGCGGCGCGGTTCCTCGCGCCCGGCGGGCAGGGCCTAGCGACTGCGCAGGCGACCGAGATCCAAGCGGCCATGCCGCGCGCGGGCACGCTGCGTAACCTCGAGCTCAAGTGCACCGCGGGCACCAACGACGCAAATTATACGTACGTTCTGCGGGTCAACGGCGTGAACACCGCGCTCACGTTCACGGTCGCCGGTAACGCGATCACCGGCAGCGATCTGACGCATTCAGTCGCAGTCGCCGCCGGCGATCTCGTGTCGATCGAAATCACGAAGTCGGGCGCGCCAGCGACCACGGTCAAGAACGTGTCGGTGACGGTCGAGATCGCCGACTAGGCCAGGCTACGGAGTGACGGCAGCGACGCGATCGCCCAACGCGACGTAACCGTCCGCGGTGTAATGCGGCTGATTCAGCTGCAACGGCAGCCCCGACGCGTCGACGATCGTCACGCCGGCGACGTCGCGCGCGACGGTGTTCTCGGCCGCCCGAATATCGTCCGCGTAAGGCGCCACCGAGAGCGGCGACAGCGCGGTGACAATGAACGGCACGCCCGGGAAGACATCGCGCGTCCGAGCGATCAACGTCTCGAGGTTGCCGGCGTACGCGGCTGCGAAGTTGGGCGCGGTCGCGTCGTCTTCGCCCTGCGTCCAGTCGATCGCGACGAGATCGCCGTCGAGCGCGGCGCATTGCGCGGCGGTGTACGTCACCATTTGCGTGAACAGGTTAGGGCCGTCGACGGGCAACGTTGGATAGGACGCGTCGACGCGAAAATTGTATTGCAGCGAGGCCGAGCCCACTGCGAATTTGACAAGCGCGTAGCCGTCGCGCGTCCGCTGATCGAGCGCGCGGCCGAGCGACAGCTCGAGCCCCATGTTTTGCGTCGGGTTGCCGGTACGTGGCGCGAGCGGCCCGGTCGCGATATCGCTCCACGGGATCGGGTTGGCGGCGTCGGCGATTTGCTGCGCAAGAGGCACGTCGGACAGCGGCGTATCCGCGTCCGACAGCGTCGTGACGTCCGTCCAGCTCGCGCGACCCACGGCGTTGCTCTGGCCCCAGATCGCGACGATCCGGCGCCGCGGCGGGGCGCCGACATCGGCACTCGGCGCGCGGGCGTCGGGTGCGGCGGTGTCCGGGGGTGCGTGCACGCTGCCGTCGGAGCCCGGCGAGCCGCCGAGCTCGGGGCCGGGCAGCGGAAACTCGACGCATGCGGCGAGGGCGATTGTCAACAATGCGAGCGGAATTTTCATGATGAAGCTACGCGCGAACCCTGCGGAGTATTCTTCACGTTTCGATTGACTTCCGATAGGCTCGATCGCATGGCCACGACCGCTCCCGCCCCGACCCCCGATCCCGCTCCTGCTACGCCTACATCGGTGCCCGGCTCGCCGTTTGCGATCGTGCGCGGATGGCTGACCAGCGAGCACCTCCTCATGGTGCTCGCGATCATCACGGCGGCGCTGCTCAACGCGGGCGTTATTCCGTCGACGAGCGAAGCCGGCAAGGTCGCTGCCGAAATCATCTCCGTGCTGGGCGCGCTTGGCTACACCGCGGCACGCACGTCGCTGAAGGCGACCGCACTGCGGCTGTCCGCCGGCGTTCCTACGACCGATAGCGCCGCGGTCAAGGCGCTACGCTCGCTCGTCGGGCCCGCCGCCGCGATGCTGCTCGCGCTCGCGATCGGCGCCGGGCTCTCGCACGGCTGCGCGACGACGAAGGCCGATCTCAAGATCGCCGGCGGCGCATTCGCGGCATGCGCCGAGAGCGACGTCGCACAGATCACCGCGACCGTACTCGCCGATATCGACGGCGTGATCACCGCGAACGCGCCGTCGCTCGAGGATGATCTCGGCAAGATCGCGCTGTCGCTGACTGGCGACGCGTTCGACTGCGCGGTCAAGGCCGTGCTCGCGATTCGCGCCGCCGTGCCGAATCCGTCGGGCTCGGGCGCTGCGACCGCGGCCGAATCGCCGGGCGTCGTGCGAGCTCGCGCGTACCTCGCCAAGCGCGCCACCGCGAAGGCAACGGCCAAGCCGTGAGCGTCAAGACGTCGTTCACTTGTGATCGCTGCGGCGTCGAAGCGTCGATCGATCACCTGCTCAACATCGATCCGCCAACGTGGCCGCCCCGCGGGTGGGCGAAGATTGGCCTCACTGCCGTGGCGCCGCTGGGGTCGCTCATACAACTCAACGCGATCGCGTGTCCGTCGTGCTTGAGCGCCGTTGCTGCCGCAATCAGCGCCGACGGAGGAAACTTCATCGAGAAGTTTCACAAGGTCACCGCCGAAGGCATCGAGCGCGAGAAAGTTTTCGACTCGCTCAGGGCGCCGAGCGCCGGCGAGGCGTCGTCGTGAACTACGCGATCGTCGATCTGACGAAGACCAAGACGCTCGGCGATCTCATGACGATCGCGGCGGCCTACCAGGTGCAGCTCAACAGAGATTACGCCGCGCACTACGATGGCGACGCGATTCTCGACGTCGTGCGCGTCATCCAGTCAATCGATCAGCTCGCGCCCGGCGAAGTCCCGATCCGTATCAACGCGATCGCCCCCGACGACAATGCGCTCGGCATTCACGGCCGAATGCCGGACGGCACGCCGGCGTGCGACGTCTACGACGATCTGCTCGTGAAGTACAACCAATCGCTGTCGATCACGGGCTCGCACGAGCTACTCGAGAGCCGCGACGATCCGCGGACGCACAAGTGCATCATTCTCGACGACGGCTCGATCATCGATCACGAGATCGCCGATCGCGTCGAAGCCGAGAGCTACACGATCGAAGTCGGCGGCGTCAACGTGGCGGTGTCCAACTTCAACACGCCCGCGTGCTTCGAGCCGTCGGGCGTGCCCGGTGAGAAATTCGATCACATGGGCACGAGCTCGGGGCCGAACGAATGCCGCCCCGGTGGCTATTCCCAGAAGTTCACCGCCGATCAAGGGTGGGTGCAGATCACCAACGGCGAGCGCAACCCCTATCGCGCCGAGCTCGATCGCCGCGGCCTGTCGCGCACCGCGATCCGTGCGGCGCGCGGAAATACCCCGGCGACGTAGAGCGTAGGAGATCCCATGACCAACGAAGCGCGCGAGCTCGAGCTCTACATCACAAACGACGGACGGCTCTACAAGCAGATGATGCTGCCGATCTACAAGAACCTCGCCACCAAGATGGCGGCGGGTAGCTTCAACCTCGATCTCGGGATCAGGGCATTCAAGTACGTCGTCGACGAAGGCGCCAAGCGCTACACGCTCGAGCACGGCTCGATGACCGACAAGTGGAGCGTGCTATTTCCGCCCGAGAGCCGCGCCAGGTCGCCGAGGCGTTCGCAGACTTCTTCGTCGCTGAGTGGCGTAACGGGCAATTCCGCGATCTCCTGCCGAAGAAGTACGCCGGCCTTCAAGTCGGCGATCGCGTCAAGACCAAGCCGGGCGAACATCGCGACACCGGCACGATCGTCGAGCTCGTCGGCCGCGGCGAAGGCGCCGCGGCGCGCGTTCGCTGGGACAAGGCGAAGGCGACCTACCTCGACGATCTTGTCGATCTCGTAAAGATGTAGATCACGCCATGGCGATCACGTTCGACATCAAGCTGCTACCGGGCACGCGCAAGGAATGGCGCGAGAACGCCCGGAAGCTGCAACGCGAGAAAATCCCGCCGATCGCGATCATCCCGAAGGGCCACCGCTGGGAAATCGTCGTGCTCGGCGAAACGCTCGGCATCGCAGACACGCGCGACGAGGCCGAATCGGTCGCGTTTCAGGTCGGCAACTACGTGCTCGATCTCGGCTCGTTCGTGTACACGTACACCGCCGGCGCGAAGGGCTACAAAAAGTAGCCATGAAGATCGAGCGCAACGACACGCGCGACGACGGCTATCACAACGTCTACCTCGACGCGGGCGAGCTGACCGTCCGCACCGGGAAAAAGTTGCCGTTCGGTGCGATGATCGGTTCGTTCTGGCGTGTCGGCGCAAAGGTCAAGCTCGACGTCAAGGTCCCCGACCTGCGTGGTACCGGGATCACAGCGACGCAGTATCGAGAATCCGCGAAGCTCATGCTCGAGCTCGCCGCGATGAAAGCGTACGGGCTCTAAGACCATGGCCTACGCTTGCACCGCTTGCCGTGCCTCCGTGCCGCTCTACCTCGGCCGCTGCCCCGCGTGCAATGCGTGGGGCACGATGCGCGTGGTCGGCGCGCCGACGATCGTGCGGGTACCGACGGCGCGCGCCAGCTTCATCGGCCGACAGCGCGAGCAAGCGATCGCCGACAACCGCGAGCTCGGGCTCGAGCCCGACGAATCCAGCGCGCCCGACGAGGCCGCTGCACCGCGCTCGAGCGCGCCCGTCGCGATCACGACCGTATCCGAAGACGACTACGCACGCGTGCCGTCGGGAATGCCGACGCTCGATCGTGTGCTCGGCGGCGGATTCGTCGCCGGCTCGGCGATCCTGATCGGCGGCGATGCCGGGCTCGGCAAGAGCTCGCTTGTCACGCAAGCGCTCGCGCTCGCGAAGATCCGACTCGGGCTCTACGTCAGTGGCGAGGAGACCATCGGCCAGGTCGCGATGCGCGCACGACGCGTCGACGCGCTGCGATCGCATTTTCTGATCGTCGCCGAGACCGACATCGATGCGATTCTCGAGCACGCCGAGTCGCTCGCGCCCGAGCTGATGATCGTCGACTCGATCCAAACCACCACGAGCGCGGACTGCGAAAGCGAGCCCGGATCGGTCGCGCAAATTCGCGCGTGCACGACGCGACTCGTGAGCTTCGCCAAGCGCACCGGCACGATCGTCGTTGTGATCGGGCACATTACCAAAGACGGCGCGCTCGCCGGCCCCAAGGTGCTCGAGCACCTCGTCGACGTCGTCTTGCTGTTCGAGCTCGCCGAGGGTCCGATCCGCAACCTCGTCGCGTTCAAGAATCGATTCGGCTCGACGATTCCGCGCGGGATCTTCGAGATGACCGACACCGGCGTCCGTGGTATCGAACCGAAACACGCGATGGAGATGGTTCCATGACGGTCGTGCTAATGAGATCCAAGACTGGGCGCAGACTGCACCTCGGATCGCCGCGATCCAGTCGTACGCTGTGCGGTGTTCGCGGCTTCGCCGTCAGATCGGCGCATCCCAACGCCGAATTTTGCGGAACCTGCGGAATTCCGCCGGAGGCGACACCGGCTAGCATCAACGAATGGCTACAGTCGGGCCAGAAGGATCACGCCTCGTGAACACCGATCGATGCTCGCTGCAATTCGGCCAAGCGCCGGCGCAGCCGAAACGTAAATACGTCCGTCGCGCGATGATCGCGCGTCGCGTCGCGTACCTCAACGGCGAGTGGCTCGCGAGCGATCTCGCGTCGCTCGCACGCGAACCGACGCCCGAGGAGATCGCCGACGCGCAACGCGTGGGCGCGGCGGCCGGCGCTCGCTGGGCCGCGCGCTCGAGGGGGCTCTAGGTGAAACGAACCACCGTCAGTAAAGCGCTCGCGGCGCCGAAGGCCGAGCTCGAAGAGATTCTTGCCGAGTGGGTGGTCGCGCAACACCCGGATCTCTATCGCGGTCACTTCGACGACGCGCTCAAATTCGTTCGCAAGCACCTCGGACCGTCGAGAGATGATCTACTCCTCGCGATCGAAAGCCACGGGCTCGCAACCGCGGATAGCGGCGGCATCGCGGCCGCCGGATGGAGCTACAAAAAACCCGTCGCCGAGCTGCGTCGCGAGATGTCCGATACCGTCGTCGGGAAATTCGTGCGGTTCGAGATCCCGGCCTTGGTCGGGAAGTTCTCCCAGGACGCCGGAACACGAACGATTCGCGGCAGGGTCACGCGCGTGCTCGAGAACGGCAATCTCGAGGTTCGCGCGGTCGAAGGCGGCTATCACAAAGTCGATCCGCGAAAGGTTCTGTAGATGCCGATCCCTGCAATCGTCTGGCTCCTCGGCGGCGGCTACGTACTTTCACGTACACGCCGCCCGGCGGCGCGCGGTCGCGCGCGACAAATGCAACTACAACCATCGGCCGCAGCCCCAGCCGTACCCCAGGCGACGGCGCCGA